>Ga0316603_10000154_pt1 | contig 42869 bp, 33 predicted proteins | sample OWC_soil_day10_n_FD_207649 | JGI IMG/M metagenome (GOLD analysis project Ga0316603, IMG submission 207649) | Wetland soil microbial communities from Old Woman Creek delta, Ohio, United States - OWC_soil_day10_noCT | ecosystem: Environmental > Terrestrial > Soil > Wetlands | place: USA: Ohio... | reverse complement strand
AACGCCTTCACTCGCCTGTCGCAGGGTGCGACAGGCCCAGGAAGACGCGCATTCGCTCGAGCTCGGCCTCGAGGCCCTCGCGGAACGCGGGGTCGGTGGGCTCGGTCCTCTCGCTGTAGCCGAACGAGGCGCTCAACGAACCGTTGTCGATCGCGAGATTTCCCCAGCCGACCACCCGGTCGCGCCACAGCAGGGGCAGCGCGTAGTAGCCCAGCTTTCGCCTGGGCGCCGGCGTGTAGGCCTCGAATCGGTAAGGCCATCCCCAGAAGATCTCGAATCGACGGCGGTCGAACACGATCGGATCGAAGGGCGTGAGCAGTCGCACGGCGTCGTCTGGACGCCAGCGGCGCGAGGCGACGTTCTCGGTGGCCGGCCAGTACCAGTCCTCGGAGGCCACGCGTGCGTGGGCGAGCCGGCCCTTCGCGCGTGCCAGTGTTGCCGCGCGTCGCGCGCGCCACTGGGGCACGCCGCGGCAGAGCAGGCTCAGCAGGTGGCTGAGGCCGCTCGCGAGCAGGGGAGCGTATTTGTTCACCAGGATGTCGACCAATGCGTCCAATCGCGCGTCGATGCTGGCATCGTCTGGCGGCGATGTCCCCACAGCTTCCCGTGCAGCGTACACCCGGGTGCCGCCGTTGCGTCGCACGACCCTCAGCAGCCCGCGGTAGTGCATCTCGTCGAGCAGTTGGGTGCTTGCGTTCGATGATCCACCGAACCAGTTGGTCACCTTGCCGTGCGCAAACCGGGCATCGACCTCGCGTGGATGCACCGCACCGCGCTCCCGCACGAACTCCAGCACCGCGTCGGCTTGGGCCCACCGCCGTGCCGGCCACGATTGCCGCGCCGTCCGGGGATGCATCAGCTCGCTGTGCGCACGCGGCAGGATGCCGTAGTTGACGAAGAAGTCCTCCTCCAGCCTCAGTCGCGGATATCGCCGCTCGAGATCGCCAGCACGGTAGCCCGTCACCCGGTGACGGAGCGTGAGGTCCTGGGCACGCGCCGGCGCGCGAATCGGATCGGCCTGGACGAAGCCAAACCTGTCGATGGCCCGGCCGAGCGTCGTCGGACGGAACAGCGATCGGGCGACCGCGTAGCGGCGCAGGTGTTCGAGGGTAATGGTCATGGCGGCCCTTGCCTGCTTAAGCCACGGAGTGTAAACGCAGGTCTTTCGCCTTCTTATCATCTCCTCATCACCTCAGGAGAGCGCGCCATGCCTGCATCCCGATCGCTGCGCGGCCGCCTCGGCGAGCAGGCCGGCCACTGGAGCGGCCACAATCGCCTCTGGTTCGAGCCCGGCACGCCGGTGCACGAGTGCTCGACCAGTGCGACTGTCGCACTCGAGGCGCGCGGCGGCTTCGTCTCGCTGCGCTACACCTGGGAGCACGGCGGCGCTCCGCACGAAGGCCTGCTGCTCGTGCGCAACGCGCCGGAGGTCGGTCCCGAGGACATGGTCTGGGTGGATTCGTTCCACACCGGGGGCCAGTTCATGCGGTTCACTGGCGAGGCGGACGACGCCGGGCGCATCTCGGCGCTCGGCAGCTACAGCGTCCCGCCGAGTCCGGAGTGGGGCTGGCGCATCGTGCTCGGGTCGGACGCGGCGGACGAGCTGCACGTGCTCATGTACAACATCGCGCCCGACGGCACGGTCTACCCGGCGGTCGAGGCGCGGTATGCGCGCCGCGCGGGCTGAGGCCGTGATCGCTGCGTTGGCGTTCGTTCGCGTTCGCCGCGCCGCGACCAGCGATGTCGACCGCGTCGCGCCGCTGTTCGACGCGTACCGCCAGTTCTATGGACTCCCCCCCGACCTCGCGCTCTCCCGCCACTTCATTGCCGAGCGCCTGGAACGCGACGAGTCCGTCGTGCTGCTCGCTCAGTCCGCGGATGGCGCCGCACTCGGCTTCGTGCAGATGTATCCGACGTTCGCGTCGCTGCGGGCAGCCCGCGTGTTCGTGCTCTACGACCTGTTCGTGGCGCCCACGGCTCGCCGCAGCGGCGTGGCGCGCAGCCTGATGGAGGCGGCCGTGGCGGAGGCGCGCACCGCAGGTGCGGTCGCACTGACGCTGCAGACCGCGCGGACCAACCACGCCGCGCAGCGGCTCTACGAGTCGCTCGGCTGGAAGCGCGACGAGGAGTTCTGCGAGTACGGGCTTCGTCTGGATCCGCCCGTCGAGGGACACCCGTAGTGGACGGGCCCGTGGCTGAAGGTTTCCGCGGTCACCTGCTGGCGATGTGGGCGGACCTCGACGCGAATGTTCGCCTGCGCCAATCCCCAGCCCGCCATGCGCCCTGCCCACGCGATCTCTCGGAATGCCCGACTGGCACGGACGGTGGAACCGTCTCATAGTTGATTTGTACCGGCGCACTGCCGGTCGCCCTCCGCGCTACACCACGAAGGACGCCGTGGTTCGCCGGACCTTCGCAGCCAGGGTGGCTGCAAGGAGGTCCTCGCCCGAGCCCACGCTCGATCATGCCCGCGCGCGACTGCCGCGCTCCGACCCGAGAGGGGAGGCGCGCTGCAGTCATTGCGGACGGGCCGCGAGGCGCGGTGCGAGCCTCCGCAAGGACCGATGGATGACAGCAAGGAGCATTCACATGACTCACACCACTCGAATCGGAGCGTTGACTGCGACAGTGCTGACCTGCGTGGGCCTGCTGGTGGTGCCGGCGGCGAGCGCGGTCGAGAGGGTCGTGAACGGCCCCTACGCCGGCACGGACTTCAACACGTCGGTGGACAGCAACCTCGACGGCCAGCCTGCGGGCATGATGCTGGCGACTGGCGCCGGAGGGGCCCAGTTGGGCGTCAGCAGCGAGTGGGTGTATGAGTCCGGCCAGGGCTGTCTTGCCGGCTACGACCTCCGGTTTGCGCTGCTCCAGTCCGCGGGGGTCACGACGTACTCCGACCGGAGCCAGCTCTTCTATTTCGCGGACAACGGCTGGCTGTGCCTGAGCACGACCACCGGAGCTTTCTACGGCGAGTTGTCGGGCGTCTACACCGGCGGGACCGGGCGGTTCGCCGGGGCGACCGGCACCTACACGACGAAGTTCGAGGGCCAGAACCTAGACCCGGCGGGCACGATTCGCTCGATCCAGGGCAGCAGCAACGGCCGGATCACGACGCCGTGAACGACAGCTGGGCTGGCTGACGGCCTCATGCGCGCCTCGCCCCTGCAGCGGGGCGCGCGCTTCGGGCGCGTGTCAGAGCAGGTCCTTCATCCTGAACCACAGCATCGCCAGCACCAGCGCCGGGGTGCGCAACAGCGGCCCACCGGGGAAGTCGCGGTGCTCGAGCCGCGTGAAAAGGTCGAAGCGCTCGGCCTGGCCGGCGATCGCCTCGGCCACGAGCCGGCCGGCCATGCCGGTGAGCGCGATGCCGTGGCCGGAGAAACCCTGCAGGTAGTACACGTTGGGCGCGAGCCGCCCGAAGTCCGGTGCGCGGCTCATGGTGATGTCGACGTATCCGCCCCAGGCGTACTCGATCTTCACGTCCGCAAGTTGTGGGAACACCTTGACCATGCGGGCGCGCGTGGCGCGCTCGGTGTTGAGCGGGTCGAGCCCCGAGTAGCTCACGCGACCGCCGAACAGCAGCCGGTGGTCGGAGGAGCGGCGGAAGTAGTCGAGCACCCAGTTCACGTCGGTGACGCCGATGTTCTCGCGCATCAGCGCCTCGATGCGTTCGCGACCGAGCGGCTCGGTCGCGACGATGTAGGTGCCGACCGGCATGATGCGCGAGCGCAGCTTCGGCGACAGCTGGTCCACGTAGGCGTTGCAGCACAGGGCGACGTGCTTCGCACGCACCCTGCCCCGGGCCGTGTGCACGACCACGGTATCGCCGTGCTCGAGGCGGGTGACCTGGCTGCCCTCGAAAACGCGGACGCCGGCCGCCTCGGCCGCCGCCGCGAGCCCGAGCGTGTAGTTGAGCGGGTGCAGGTGGCCGCTGCGCGTGTCATAGAGCCCGCCGGTGTAGCGCTCCGTGGCGAGCAGCGAGCGCACCTCGTCGCGGCCGAGCCAGCGCAGCGAGGTGTAGCCGTAGTCGGCGGCCAGCTCGTCGCGCCACTCCTGCAGCTCGGTCTCGTGACGCGGCTTGATGGCGACGTGCATCTGTCCCCAGCGCAGATCGCAGTCGATCGCGTGGCGCGCGACGCGCTCCTTCAGCAGGTCCAGCGCCTCGACCGTGACGTCGAACATCCGCCGCGCCGCGTCGTGGCCCACCTGCGCCACGAGCTTGTCCTGACCGGAGGCGAATCCGAAGATCGCCTGCCCGCCGCTGCGCCCCGACGCGCCCCACGCAATACGCCTGCCCTCGAGCAGCATCACCTTGTAGCCACGTTCGGCGAGGTTCAGCGCCGTCGAGCAGCCCGCGATGCCGCCGCCCACCACGCACACGTCCGCCGTCGTCTCGCCCTCGAGCGGCTCCCGCAGCGGTGCCGGGTTCGCCGAGGCGGCGTAGTACGAGCGGATGTGCTGCATGGCTCAGACGGTCGTCAGGTACCAGGAGTACTCGAGGGGCGACACGTACGAGCCGAAATCCTGCATCTCCCCGCGCCGGGTCTGTGCGTAGAGGCGGGCGAAACGTTCGCCGAGGCACGCGCGTGCGAACTCGCTGCGCTCGAATGCGGCAAGGGCCTCGGGCCAGCTGAGCGGGATGGTGGGCGTCGCGTCGCGATAGGCGTTGCCGGCAAGCACCGGTCCCGGGTCGAGTTCACGCTCGATGCCCTGCAGCATCCCGCCGAGCACCATCGCGGCGAGCAGGTATGGGTTGGCGTCCGCCCCGGCGACGCGGTGCTCGACCCGCCGGCTGGCCGGTGGTCCCGCCGGCACGCGAAACGCCACGCCGCGGTTGTTGACGGCCCAGATCGGGTTGAGCGGCACGTAGGCCTCGGGCTGGAAGCGGCGATAGGAGTTCGCCGTCGGTGCGCACACCGCCATCGTGTCGTTGATCGTCGCTACGAGGCCGCCGATCGCGTGCCTGAGCGCCGCCGAGCCCGCCGGGTCCTCGGCCGCGAAAACGTTGTGCCCGTCGCGATCGAGAAGGCTGACGTGCAGGTGGGTGCCGCTGCCCGCGTGGTCGCGGTAGGGCTTCGGCATGAAGGTCGCGTCGAAGCCGTGGGCTAGCGCCACGCCCTTCACCAGTCGCTTGAGGCGGATCGAGTGGTCGCAGGCGGTGAGCGCGTCGGGCACATGGTGCAGGTTCACCTCGAACTGGCCCGGGCCGTACTCCGCGAGCACGGTGCCCGCCGGCAGGTCCTGCGCGCGGGCGGCTGCGTCGATGGCGGCAAGCACGTCGGAGTACTCGTCGAGCTCCGCCATGGAGTTGATCTGGGTCTTGTCCTCGCGCCGACCGGAGCGCGGCTGGCGCGGTGGCTGTGCGGCGCCTGCGGGCGTGCGCTCGCGGTCCACGAAGTAGAACTCGAGTTCGACCGCCATCACGGGCGTGAGGCCGCGCGCGGTGTAGCGATCCAGCACCCGCTCGAGCACGTGGCGCGGATCGCCGAAGAACGGGCTGCGATCGTGGTCGTACATCGCGACCTGCATCTGCGCGACCTCGTCGCCGAGCCACGGCACGAGTGCGAGCGAGCCGGGCACCGGCAGGCAGATGCGATCGGCATCGCCCTCGTCGAAGCCGAGGCCCGTCGCCTGGACCGTCCCACCGAGCACGTCGAGCGCGAACATCGAGGCCGGCAGCAGCATGCCGTTGCGGTGGATGCCCTCGAGTTCCTCGACCGTGACGCGCTTGCCGCGCGGGATGCCCATCTGGTCGGGCAGCAGCAGGTCCACGTAGCGCACCCGGGGGTGCTGGGCGAGCCAGGCTCGGGCCTGCTCGTAGTCCGCGAGCTGCGGCATGGGAACCCCGAATGTTTAGGATTTGGTGACGGCCTGGCCGCCTGAGTCGCCGGAGGATAGCCCTTCGTGCGAGCGGCCGGCAAGCGCTCGCCGCCGGCGCAGCGGGGGATTAACCGCCTGTTTCAGTTAACATTTGCCGCTGCGCCGGCGTTGCGTGGCGACGGCCCCCGGGGCGCTGTGGTTTAATCCTGTCAACCAGCATCCCGCGGCCACCCACCGGCCGTCTAGGATCTTAAACGTGGCTCGCTCGAAACCGCTGATCGGCATTCCCGCGGATCGCCGGATCCTCGGCCCGCATCCGTTTCACTGCGTCGGTGAGAAGTACATCACCGCAGTGGCTGCGGCGTCCGACGCCGTGCCGGTGCTGATTCCCTCGCTCGGCGAGGAGGGGAACCTCGAAGCGGTCCTCTCGAGCGTGGACGGCATCCTGCTGACCGGCAGCCCGTCCAACGTCGAGCCGCATCGATACTTCGGGCCGCCGAGCGATCCCGACACGCTGCACGATCCGCACCGCGACGCCACGACGCTGCCGCTGATCCCGCGAGTGGTCGCGTCCGGCATGCCGCTGCTCGCCATCTGCCGCGGCTTCCAGGAGATGAACGTCGCCTACGGCGGAACGCTGTGGCAGAAGGTGCAGGAGGTGCCCGGGCTCGCGGACCACCGCGAGAACAAGGAGGACCCGCTCGAGCGGCAGTACGGCCCCGCGCACGAGGTGGAGCTGGTGCCGGGCGGCGAGCTCGAGCGCATCGCGGGCGCGGGCCGAGCGACGGTGAACTCGCTGCACTCGCAGGGCGTGCAGCGGCTCGGCGACGGCCTGGAGGTCGAGGCGCGTGCACCGGACGGACTGGTCGAGGGATTCCGCGTGCGCGGCGCGCGCGGTTTCGCGCTCGCGGTGCAGTGGCATCCGGAGTGGCAGGTGATGAACAATCCATTTTCGCGCGCGCTGTTCGCCGCCTTCGGCGACGCGGCGAGGGCGCACGGCAAAGGACGACGAACATGAGCACGCCCATCAGGCAATTCTTCAAGGAACACGGCATTTCGGAGGTCGAGGCGGTGCTGCCCGACATGGCGGGCATCGCGCGCGGCAAGGTGATGCCCGCGATGAAGTTCGCGGAGGATGAGGGCATGCGCATGCCCGAGAGCATCTTCCTGCAGACCGTCACCGGCGAGTACCCGGAGGACGATCGCGCCATCCATCCTTCCGAGATCGACATCGTGCTGCGCGCCGACCCGTCCACGACGCGGGTCGTGCCCTGGGCCGCGGAGCCGACCGCGCAGGTCATCCACGACAGCTACTACGCCGACGGCCGCCCCGTGACCATGGCGCCGCGCTACGTGCTGCGCAAGATGCTCGATCTCTACGCCCAGAAGGGCTGGAAGCCGATTGTCGCGCCGGAGCTCGAGTTCTACCTCGTCGAGCCCAACATCGACGCCGACTACCCGCTCAAGCCGCCGATCGGGCGCTCCGGTCGGCCGGAGGTGGGACGGCAGGCGTACAGCATCGCCGCGGTGAACGAGTTCGATCCCCTGTTCGACGACATCTACGCGTTCTGCGAGGCGCAGGAGATCGAGATCGACACGCTGATCCACGAGGACGGCGCGGCGCAGATGGAGATCAACCTCATCCATGGCGACGCGATGTCGCTCGCCGACCAGGTGTTCATGTTCAAGCGCACGGCGCGCGAGGCCGCCTACCGCCACAAGATGTACGCGACCTTCATGGCGAAGCCGATGGCGCGCGAGCCGGGCAGCTCGATGCACATCCACCAGAGCGTCGTGGACATCAAGACCGGCAGGAACGTGTTCAGCGAGGCGGACGGCAGCCCGAGCCCGCTCTTCTTCTCGCACATCGCGGGACTGCAGAAGTACCTGCCTTCCGCGATGGCGCTGTTCGCGCCGAACGTCAACTCGTTCCGGCGCATCATCCTCAGGCACCTCGCCCCCATCAACACGCAGTGGGGCTACGACAATCGCACCGCCGGCCTGCGCGTGCCGATCTCGAACGCGGAGGGGCGCCGCGTGGAGAACCGCCTCGGCGGCGCCGACGCCAACCCCTACCTCGCCCTCGCGGCCTCGCTCGCCTGCGGCTACCTCGGCATGACGGAGGGACTCAAGCCGTCTGAGCCCGTGTCCGGCAGTGCCTACGACATGCCGTTCGGCCTGCCGCGCAGCCTCGAGGAGGCGGTGCGCCTGCTGCGCGACTGCCGCCCGCTGATCGAGCTGCTCGGCGAGCGCTTCGTGCTGGCCTACACGGCCGTCAAGGAAAGCGAGACCGACACGTTCCTGCAGGTGATCAGCTCCTGGGAGCGCGAGCACCTCCTGCTCAACGTCTGAGGCGGCCACCCATGAGCACCGTGACTCCCTACGTCGCCGACCGCACCACCGAGGCGTGGCAGGCGCTCGACCGCCAGCACTACCTGCACCCGTTCACGGACTTCAAGTCCCTGCACGCGAAGGGATCGCGGGTCATCGTGCGGGCCGAGGGCGTGTACCTCTACGACTCCGAGGGCAACCGCATCCTCGACGGCATGGCGGGCCTGTGGTGCGTGAACCTGGGCTACGGACGACGCGAGCTCGCGGAGGCGGCCTACCGCCAGATGCTCGAGCTGCCCTACTACAACAGCTTCTTCCAGACCGCCCACCCGCCGGTGATCGAGCTCGCCAAGCAGCTCGTGGACCTCTCGCCGCCGCAGTTCAACCGCGTGTTCTTCACCGGCTCGGGCTCGGAGGGCAACGACACGGTGGTACGCCTGGTGCGCCGCTACTGGGACCTGCAGGGCGAACCCCGGCGCAAGGTGATCATCTCGCGCGTCAACGCCTACCACGGCAGCACCATGGCCGGCGCGAGCCTCGGCGGCATGGCCTTCATGCACGAGCAGGGCGGCCTGCCGATCCCGGACATCGTCCACATCCCGCAGCCGTACTGGTATGGCGAGGGCGGCGACCGCTCGCCCGCGGAGTTCGGGCTCGAGACGGCACGGGCACTCGAGCGGAAGATCGAGGAACTCGGCGCGGACCGCGTCGCGGCTTTCATCGGCGAACCCATCCAGGGCGCCGGCGGCGTGATCATTCCGCCGGACACCTACTGGCCCGAGATCCAGCGCATCTGCGACCAGTACGGCATCCTGCTCGTGGCCGACGAGGTGATCTGCGGCTTCGGCCGCACCGGGCACTGGTTCGGCAGCGACCTCTACGGCATCCGCCCCGACCTCATGACCGTGGCCAAGGGACTTTCCTCGGGCTACTTGCCGATCGGCGGCGTGCTGGTCGCCGACCGCGTCGCGGACGTGCTGATCGACAAGGGCGGTGAGTTCGCCCACGGCTACACGTACTCGGGGCACCCGGTCGCCTGTGCCGTGGCGAGCGTCAACCTCGCGCTCCTGAAGCAGGAGGACCTCGTCGTGCGCACCCGCGACCAGATGGGGCCGTACCTGGCCTCGAAGTGGCGCCAGCTCGCCGAGCACCCGCTGGTCGGCGAGGCGCGCTCGGTGGGGCTCATCGGCGCGCTCGAGCTGGTGCGCGACAAGTCCACGCGCCGATTCTTCGACAAGCGCGGCGAGGTCGGCACGATCTGCCGCGACTTCTGCTTCCAGAACGGCCTCATCATGCGCGCCGTCCGCGACACCCTGATCATCTCCCCGCCGCTCGTGATCAGCCGCGAGCAGGTCGACGAGCTGGCCGAGAAGGCCTGGCGCTGCCTCGACCTGACCCTCGAGCGCTGCCGGGCCGACGGGCGGATGTAACCGGGCGCCCTCGCGCTGTAAACTCGCGCATCCGCCGCGCGGGCCGCTCCGCGCCGGGTGTCAACCACCAGAGGAATCCAAGATCATGAGCATCAGCATTCGCGCAGGGCTCGTCGGCCTGATCGCAGCCACCGCGCTGGTCGGGTGCGGCAAGAAGCCCGAACCGGCGGCTTCCACCGACGCCACGCCGGCTCCTCCCGCGCCGGCCGCCGAGGAGAAGGTCGTCAACGTCTACAACTGGTCGGATTACATCGACCCGGCGACCCTAGAGCAGTTCACGGCCGAGACCGGCATCAAGGTGAACTACGACGTGTTCGACTCGAACGAGGTGCTCGAGACCAAGCTGCTCGCGGGCAAGACGGGCTACGACGTCGTCGTCCCGGGCGCCGCCTTCATGGAGCGCCAGATCAAGGCCGGCGTGTTCCGCAAGCTCGACCGCTCGCTGCTGCCGAACTGGAGCAACCTCGATCCCGAGATCCTCCAGCGCGTGGCGCTGCACGACCCGGGCAACGAGTACTCGGTGAACCACATGTGGGGCACCACCGGCATCGGCTACAACGTGGGCAAGGTCAAGGCGATCGACCCGAACGCGCCGGTGGACAGCTGGAACATCATCCTCGACCCGACGCAGGTCGCGAAGTACAAGGACTGCGGCGTGTCGGTGCTGGATGCGCCGACCGAGATGCTCAAGGTCGTGCTGGCGTGGAAGGGCAAGGATCCCAACAGCCAGGATCCCGCCGACCTGCAGCTCGCCGAGGACGTGTTGATGGCGATCCGTCCCTTCGTGCGCATGATCCACAGCTCGAACTACATCGACGCGCTCGCCAACGGCGAGATCTGCCTGGCGGTGGGCTGGAGCGGCGACGTGCTGCAGTCGCGCGACCGTGCCGCCGAAGTCGGGCAGGGCGTCGAGATCGCCTTCTCGGTGCCGAAGGAAGGCACGATCATCTGGTTCGACATGTATGCGATCCCGGCCGACGCTCCGCATCCGAACAACGCACACGCCTTCATCAACTTCATGATGAAGCCCGAGGTCGCCGCGGCGAACTCGAATTTCGTCAATTACGCGACCGGCAACGCGGCCTCGCTGCCGATGGTGGACGAGTCGGTCCGCAACGACCCGGGCGTCTATCCGCCGGCCGAGGTCAAGGCCAAGCTGTTCCCCGACCTCGCCGCGTCGGACGACTTCACGCGCCTCGTGAATCGCTCCTGGACGCGGTTCACCACGGGCCAGTAAGGCGGATCGCCTGACAGACTTCGGGGCGGCCGGGCGCGAGTCCGGCCGCCCCGTTCTTATTGGGCAGCCTCCCGATCTACACATTGCAGGGACGCTGCGATAACCTCGCCAGCGTCGGCCGCCCAGCGGTGGCCCCAATCCGACCGGCGCAGGGAGTCCCGATGCGAGCACCCATCCAGGCGGTCATGCAGGCGGCCATGGCCATGCTGCTGGCGTCCCTCGCCCTGTCCGGCTGCGGGCGCAAGCCCGCCGAGCCGGCCGCGGACTCGGCCACGGGCGGCGGGGCAGGAGCCGAGGACAAGGTCCTCAACGTCTACAACTGGTCCGACTACATCGACCCGGCCGTGATCGAGGCTTTCCAGAAGGAAACCGGCATCACGGTGAGCTACGACGTGTTCGACTCGAACGAGGTGCTCGAGACCAAGCTGCTTACGGGAAATTCCGGCTACGACGTCGTCGTGCCGAGCGCCTATTTCCTCGAGCGCCAGATCCAGGCCGGCGTATTCCGCAAGCTCGACCGCTCGCTGTTGCCGAACCTCGCCAACCTCGATCCGGGGCTGCAGGCGAGCATCGCGGCCCACGACCCGGGCAACGAGCACGGCGTCATCTACATGTGGGGCACGACCGGCATCGGCTTCGATGCGGCCAAGGTCGCCGCGATCATGCCCGACGCGCCCACCGATTCCTGGAACCTCGTGTTCGACCCGGCCGTGGTCTCGAAATTCAAGGACTGCGGCGTCTCGTTCCTCGAGGATCCGACCGACATGGTGGGTACCGTGCTGCTCTGGCTGGGCAAGGACCCCAACAGCCAGTCCGAGGACGACCTGAAGCTCGCCGAGGAGGCCCTGCTCAAGGTCCGACCCTACATCCGCACCATCCACAGCTCGCAGTACATCGAGGATCTCGCCAACGGCGAGGTGTGCATCGCCGTGGGCTACAGCGGCGACGTGCTGCAGGCACGCGACCGGGCCGCCGAGGCGGGCAAGGAGATCGATATCCGCTACGTGATCCCGCGCGAGGGCGCGCTCATGTGGTTCGACACGCTGGCCATCCCGGCTGACGCCGCGCACCCCGGCAACGCGCACGCCTTCATCGACTTCCTGCTGCGACCCGAGGTCGCGGCGGCGAACTCCAATTTCGTCAACTACGCGACCGCCAACACGGCCGCCCTCGGCCAGGTCAACGAGGACCTGCGCAACGATGCGGGGATCTACCCCACGCCCGAGGTGAAGGAGCGCCTGCAGCCGAACCTCGCGAAGTCCGCCGAGTTCACGCGCCTGTTGAACCGCTCGTGGACGAAGTTCGTCACCGGCCGCTGACGCGCACCTTGCCGCTTGCTGCCCGAACCCCCCTAGATCCGCCGTAACGCCCGGAGCCCCATGGCCACCTCAGCCCGCGATCCGCAGCTCACCTTCGAGCCCTGGAAAGACGCCGACGCCCAGCCCTACGTGCGCATCGACCGCGTCACCAAGAAGTTCGGCGACTTCATCGCGGTGGACGACGTCTCCCTCGGGATCTACAAGAAGGAGATCTTCTGCCTGCTCGGGGCGTCCGGCTGCGGCAAGACGACGCTCCTCAGGATGCTGGCGGGCTTCGAGCGTCCGACCGCCGGTCGCATCTTCATCGACGGCGTTGACATGACCGAGATCCCGCCGTACGAGCGGCCGGTCAACATGATGTTCCAGTCCTACGCGCTGTTCCCGCACATGACCGTGGAGCAGAACGTCGCCTTCGGTCTCAAGCAGGACCGCATCGCGAAGGCCGAGATCGCCAAGCGAGTCGCCGACATGCTCGAGATGGTCAAACTCGGCCAGTTCGCCAAGCGCAAGCCGCACCAGCTCTCCGGCGGCCAGCGCCAGCGCGTCGCGCTCGCCCGGGCGCTCGTCAAGAAGCCCAAGCTGCTGCTGCTCGACGAGCCGCTCGCTGCGCTCGACAAGAAGCTGCGCGAGCACACGCAGTTCGAGCTCATCAACATCCAGGAGACGCTCGGCGTGACCTTCATCGTGGTCACGCACGACCAGGAGGAGGCGATGACGCTCTCGAGCCGCATCGGCCTCATGAACCACGGCGAGATCGTGCAGGTGGGCACGCCGACCGAGATCTACGAGTACCCGAACTCCCGCTTCGTGTCGGAGTTCATCGGCTCGGTGAACATGTTCGAGGGCCGCCTGGTGGAGGACGAGCCGTCCTTCGTGCGCATCGAGTCCGACGACCTCGAAATGCCGATCTTCGTGGACCACGGCGTGAGTTCCGCGCCGGGTGCGACGGTCTGGGCGGCGATCCGCCCCGAGAAGATGCTCATCTCGCGCGTGCGGCCCGAGGGCGCAGACAACTGGACGGCCGCCAAGGTGCGCGACATCGCCTACATGGGGGACATGTCGATCTACCTGCTGCTGTTGCCGTCGGGCAAGGTCGTGCGCGTCACCCAGCCGAACGTCTACCGCCACGCCGACGAGCGCATCACCTGGGACGAGCAGGTGTACCTGCACTGGGCGCCCTCGAGCCCGGTGGTGGTGACCAAGTGAAGCTGCCCGGCCTGAAGCGGCTCGGGCTGAGCGGCCGCGCGCTCGTCGCGGCCGTGCCGCAGTTCTGGCTGGCGCTCTTCTTCCTGATCCCGTTCGTGATCGTGCTCAAGATCGCCTTCTCGGACGCACAGATCGCGATGCCGCCGTACCAGCCGCTCATCGAGTGGGTCGGCGAGAAGGCCCTGCACATCAAGCTCAACTTCGCGAACTTCGCCTTCCTGGTCGAGGACAACCTGTACTGGAAGGCCTACCTCAACTCGATCTTCGTCGCCGCCGTCGCGACGCTGATCTGCCTGCTGATCGGCTACCCGATGGCCTACGCCATCGCCCGGACCAGCCCCTCGACCCGCAACATCCTGCTGCTGCTGGTGATCCTGCCGTTCTGGACCTCCTTCCTGCTGCGCGTATACGCGTGGATCGGGCTCCTGAAGAACAACGGCCTGATCAACAACGCGCTCATCGCGCTCGGCGTGATCGACCAGCCCATCCAGATGCTGCAGACGGACTTCGCCGTGTACGTCGGCATCGTCTACTCGTACCTGCCGTTCATGATCCTGCCGCTTTACGCCAACCTCGAGAAGCTGGACCTCACGCTCCTCGAGGCGGCGGCGGACCTCGGCTCGCGGCCCTGGGAGGCGTTCCTCAAGGTCACGCTGCCGCTGTCGCTCCCGGGCATCGTCGCGGGCTGCCTGCTGGTGTTCATCCCGGCCGTCGGCGAGTTCGTGATCCCGGCGCTGCTCGGCGACCCGGGCATGCTGATGATCGGCAAGGTGCTCTGGACCGAGTTCTTCAACAATCGCGACTGGCCGGTGGCGAGCGCCGTGGCGATCGCGCTGCTGCTGTTCCTCGTGATCCCGATCATGTTCTTCCAGCGCGCCCAGGATGCCGAGTCCTCCGCCGGGGGCCGGCGATGAGCGGCGGGCGCCCGTGGTTCCGCATGCTGTCCCTGGTGCTCGGGTTCGCGTTCCTCTACGTGCCGATCATCTCGCTGGTGGTGTTCTCCTTCAACGAGTCCCGGCTCGTGACCGTGTGGGGCGGGTTCTCGACCAAGTGGTACGGGGCGCTGCTGCGGAACCAGCAGATCATCGACGCGGCGCTGCTGAGCCTCAAGATCGCCGCCATTGCGGCGACGGTGGCGGTGGCGCTCGGCACCCTGACCGGCATGGCGCTCGCCCGCTTCGGGCCGTTCCGCGGACGCACCCTGCTCTCCGGCATGGCGACCGCGCCGCTCGTCATGCCGGAAGTCATTACCGGCCTGTCGCTGCTGCTGCTGTTCGTGACGCTCGAGCAGCTGATCGGGTGGCCGTCCGGGCGCGGCATGACCACCATCATCATCGCCCACATCACCTTCGCGATGGCGTTCGTGACGGTGATCGTGCAGTCGCGACTAGCGCAGTTCGACGAGTCGCTGGAGGAGGCCGCGCAGGATCTCGGCGCGCGTCCTGCCAAGGTGTTCTTCCTCGTGACGCTGCCCATCATCTTCCCGGCGCTGCTGTCCGGCTGGCTGCTTGCTTTCACGCTGTCGCTCGACGACCTCGTGATCGCGAGCTTCGTGTCCGGCCCCGGCTCGAGCACGCTGCCGATGGTCGTATTCTCGAAGGTCAGGCTGGGCGTGAGCCCCGACATCAACGCGCTCGCGACCATACTGATCACCGTCGTGGCGATCGGCGTGGCAGTCGCCGGCATCGTCATGGCGCGCCAGCAGAAGCTGCGCGACCGCGACGCACAGATGGCGCTCGCTGCGAACCAGCAGATGATCGAGAGTCTCAAGAAGGGCTGACGCATGCAGGGTTCACCGTTCCTCGCGTTCGACGTCGGCGGCTCGTTCGTGAAGGCCGGGCTGGTGGACGCGACGGCTGGCAGGGTCGCCGGCGAGGTGCTGCGCCGCGCAACCCCGGCCGATGCAGCGCCCGAGGCCGTGCTCGACCTGCTGGCGGCGATGGCGCGCGAGCTACCCTCCAGCGGCCCGGTGGGGCTCGCCTTTCCGACGGTCGCCAAGCAGGGTGTCGCCTGGACGGCCGCCAACGTGGACAAGCGCTGGATCGGCACCAACGCGCAGGCGCTGCTCGAGGCGCGGATCGGGCGGCCGGTCGCGTTCCTGAACGATGCCGACGCGGCGGGCGTTGCGGAGATGACGCTCGGCGCCGGCCGCACCCGCGGCGGGACGGTGATGGTACTCACGCTCGGCACGGGCATCGGCACGGCGATCTTCGTGGACGGGCGGTTGCTGCCCAACACCGAGCTCGGGCACCTGGAGGTGCGTGGTGAGGAGGCCGAACACCGCGCCTCGGCGAAGGTGCGCATGGATCGCGGCCTCGGTTGGCAGGAGTGGGCCGACGCCGTGAACGAGGTGCTGGCGGCCTACCACGCGCTGCTGTGGCCGGACCTCTTCATTATCGGCGGCGGCGTGACCGAGAACTGGGAGCATTTCGGCCGGCTGCTCGTGAGCCGCGCGGAGATCGTGCCGGCGCACTTTGGCAACGACGCGGGCATCATCGGGGCGGCGATGGCGGCGGCTTCGATGCGGGAGAACGCGACGCGACCATGAGTTCAGCCTGCGCCTGCGGTGGAGAGGGGGTTCGGGAGACCGTCGCGCCGCATGGACGCGGCGCGCGAGCCCCCAGGGATGGGTTAACGGCGTGTCTCCCGAACCCCCTCTCCACCGCAGGTGCTGATGAGGCAGGCCGCGCGTCGTGCTGACGCCGATCGAATCGAAGCTGCCGCACGTCGGCACGACGATCTTCACGGTGATGTCGCGGCTCGCAGCGGAGTGCGGCGCGATCAACCTGTCGCAGGGATTCCCCGACTTCGATCCGCCGGCGAGGCTCGTCGAACTCGTCACGGAGAAGATGCGCGCCGGAGTGAACCAGTACGCCCCCATGCCGGGGTGGCCGCCACTGCTCGAGGCCATCGCGGCGAAGGTGCAGCGCCTCTACGGTCGCACGCTCGACCCGTTGGCCGAGGTGACCGTGACCTCCGGCGCGACGGAGGCTCTGTTCTGCGCCGTGCACGCCGTCGTGCGGCCGGGCGACGAGGTGATCCTGCTCGAGCCGGCGTACGACTCCTATGCGCCTGCCGTCGAACTCGCTGGCGGACAGGTCGTCCGGGTGCCGCTGCTGCGGCCGGATTTCCGCGTGGACTGGGACCGCGTGCGGGATGTGGTGTCGCCGCGCACGCGGCTCGTCGTCGTCAACTCGCCCCACAATCCCACCGGTGCGGTGTTCACGGCATCGGACCTCGATGCGCTGGCCGACGTGCTCGCCGGCTGTGCCGCCCTCGTGCTGTCGGACGAGGTGTACGAGCACATCCTGTTCGACGGCCGGACGCACGCGAGCCTGCTCACGCGGCCCGAGCTCGCCGCGCGCAGCTTCGTCGTGTCCTCCTTCGGCAAGACCTTCCACTGCACCGGCTGGAAAGTCGGCTACTGCGTGGCTCCGCCGGCACTCACCGCCGAGTTTCGCAAGGTGCACCAGTTCGTGCAGTTCGCTGTCGCCGCACCCATGCAGGCCGCGCTCGCCGCATTCCTGCTCGAGGGTCCGACGCACGCGCGCGACCTCGGTGCCTTCTACCAGCGCAAGCGCGACCGCTTCTGCCGCCTGCTGGACGGAACGCCGCTGCGGGCCGTGCCCTCGGCCGGCACCTACTTCCAGCTCGCGGACTACTCGGACGCGAGCGACCTGCCCGACGTCGAGTTCGCCCGCTGGATGACGCGCGAGCTCGGCGTGGCCACCATCCCGGTGTCGGTGTTCTCCACCGCTTCGGGCCACGAGCGCCTCGTGCGCTTCTGCTTCGCCAAGAACGACGCCACGCTCGACGCCGCCGGCGAGCGCCTGTCACGGCTCGCCGTCTCCGGAGGACCCTCATGAACCCACACCTTCGCGTCACGCTCGTCCAGACGGAACTCGCCTGGCAGGATCCTGCAGTGAACCGCCGCAACCTCGCGGCGCACTTCCGCGGCCTCGCCGGTCACACCGACCTCGTGGTGCTGCCCGAGATGTTCTCGACCGGCTTCAGCATGGACGCCGAGACGCTCGCCGAGGAGATGGACGGCTCCACGGTCGGCTGGTTGCGCGAGGAAGCGGCGGCGCTCGGTTGCGTCGTCACCGGCAGCCTGATCGTCCGCGACGCCGGACGCTGCTTCAACCGGCTCGTGTGGGCGCGGCCGGACGGCAGCCTCGAGCACTACGACAAGCGCCACCTGTTCCGCATGGCCGGGGAGCAGCGACACTACGCGGCCGGCGAGCGCCGGCTGCTGGTCGAGGTCAAGGGCTGGCGTGTCTGCCCGATGGTCTGCTACGACCTGCGGTTCCCGGTGTGGAGCCGCAGCCGTGACGACTACGACGTGCTGCTGTACGTGGCGAACTGGCCGCAACGTCGCGCGCACGCGTGGACCACTCTGCTCAAGGCGCGCGCCATCGAGAACCTGTGCTACGTCATCGGGGTGAACCGGGTCGGCAAGGACGGCAACGGCGCAACTTACGGGGGCGACAGCGTGGCGCTCGACTTCCTCGGCCAGCCTCTCTCGAGTGAGGGCGGCGGCGACCGCGTCGAGACGGCCGTGCTCGACCTCGAGTCGCTGCAGGCTTACCGCCAGAGCTTCCCCGCGCAGCTCGATGCGGATCGTTTCGAGCTGCTGCCGTGAGCCGCGGCGAATGAAGAAGCGCACGCGCGTCACGCACCTGCCCCTGGTGCGGCTGCCGCCGGACAACCGGCCGCTCGTCGCGCCGATCCACCAGTCGGTGAAGTTCAGCTTCGACGACGTCGGCGAGACGCTGCGTTTCTTCGGCGCGCAGCGCGAGGGCTTCTACTATTCGCGGGTGTCGAACCCGACGCTGCGGCAGCTCGAGCTCGTGCTCGCCGAGCTGCAGGGTCGCGACGCCTGCCTGCTCACCGGCTCCGGAGTGGCGGCCATCGCGCTCACCCTGCTCGCGCTGCTGAAGGCGGGCGACCACGTGGTCTATTTCGCCGAGCTCTACGGGCCCACGCGCGCGCTGGTGCGCAAGCTGCTGGGCCGCTATGGCGTGGCGAGCACGATGCTTTCCCTCGGCGACACCGACTCGCTCGCGCGCGTCCTCGCCGCGACGCCCACGCGGCTGGTGGCGCTGGAGTCGCCGTCCAACCCGGTCCTCAGGGTCGCCGACCTCGGGCGGATCACCGCGCTCGCGCGGGCCCACGGCGCGCTGACCCTGCTCGACAACACGCTCGCGGGACTGCACAACCACGGCGAGTACGACGTGGACCTGTACGTGCACAGCCTGACGAAATTCGCCTCGGGTCATGGCGACGTCATGGCCGGGGCCGTGATCGGCCGCGGCGAGCTGGTCGAGCAGCTGCGCCAGGACTGCTCGAACCTCGGGCCCACGCTCGATCCGCACGCCGCCTGGCTCGTGCTGCGCGGCCTCAAGACCTACTTCCTTCGCTGGGACGCACACTGCGCCAACGCGCAGCGCGTCGCAGAGTTCCTCGCGGCACGCCCCGAGGTGAGCCGGGTCCGCTACCCCGGGCTTCCCGGCGACCCGGGCCACGCGCTGGCCGCTCGCCAGATGGACGGCTTCGGCGGCATCGTCACCTTCGACCTCGCCGGCGGCCTCGCGGCCGGCACGCGCTTCGCCGAGGCGCTCGAGCTCTTCAGCCTCACGGCGAGCCTCGGCTCCACCGAGTCGCTGGTGGTCGCGCCGGCCATGCAGCAGCCGCGGGGGCTCACCCCCGAGCAGCAGGCGTGGTCGGACATCGGCCCCGGCACGGTGCGCCTGTCGATCGGCATCGAGGATGCCGACGACCTGCTCGCGGATCTTCGCCAGGCGCTGGAGCGATCCGGGAGCTGATCGAGTGGCGTGGGCGCCGCGCCGGGGCACGGTTGGCGTCGATTCGCTCTGCTATCCTGCCCGCGGTTCCACGGGTGGGACAGTCAAGAGGGCAATGGAGGCTACCGACCTGCAGGACGGATTCCGGCTCGGAGAGTGGCTCGTCGAACCGCGGGAAGCGCGGCTCACGGGTCCCGCCGGCCGGCATCCGCTCGCACGTGATCAGCTTGCCCTGCTGACCGCGCTGGCCTTGCGACAGGGCGAGGCCGTGAGTCGCCGCGAACTCAGGGAACGGGTCTGGCCCGCCGAAGCGGGCACCGACGCCCGGCTGCGCGAGACGGTACGCTCGCTGCGCGAGCTGCTTGGTGGCTCGCCCCAGGACCAGCGATACATCGCGAACATTGCCCGCACGGACCTCATGCTGGTGGCACGCGTCGCTCCGCTCGCGCCGCCGGTCGCGGTGCCGATGGCGACCGCGGAGTCCGGGTCGGCGCCCGTCGCGCCCAGGACCTCGCCCCTGCAGAAGCTGCTCGCGGAGCTGCGGCGGCGCCACGTGTTCCGCGTGGTCGGAGCCTATCTGGTCGGAATGTGGCTGGTGCTGCAGGTCGCGGAGACCATCTTCGAGCCGCTGCACCTTCCCGACTGGTGGCTGACGGCGCTGACCATCCTCGTGATCATCGGCCTGCCGATCGTCGCGGTGCTGGCCTGGGCGTACGAGATCACGCCCGACGGGGTCGTCAGGGAGGACGGCGGTAGCCGCGGCCTGCGCCTGCCGCGCAAGCGTGCGGCCGTTGCGCCCGCTGTCGTGACGGGCGTCGTGCTGATGGCGATGGTGACGGGCTACGCGTGGTGGCAAAACATCGACCGCACCGGGGAGCCCGGGGAGGCGGACTTCGATCCGAGCCCGCAATCGATCGGCGTGCTGCCGTTCGCCGACATGAGTCCCTCGGGCAAGTCCGGTTACCTCGGTGACGGTCTCAGCGAGGAACTCTCCAGTGACCTGGCCAAGCTGCCGGGTTTGCGCGTCGCCGCGCGCACCTCGGCGTTCGCGTACAAGGGGAAGGACATCGACGTACGGAGGATCGGCCGGGAACTGGGGGTGCGCTACGTGCTCGAGGGCAGCGTGCGACGCGAGGGCGAGCGCGTACGCGTGACCGCGCAGCTCATCGACGCCCTGACCGGCTTCCATGCGTGGACCGAGAGCTACGACCGTCCGTGGCAGGACCTGATCGCGATCCAGCAGGACATCTCCGGCGCCATCGCACGCGAGCTGCAGACGGTGCTGACACCCGAGGTGGCGCAGCAGATCCGTGCCTCCACGACCTCGAATCCCCGTGCCTACGACTTCTATCTCGCCGGCGTCTCCCAGCTCCGCAAGGGCGGTGCGATCTCGAACATCGACGCGGCCGAGGACCTGTTCCGGCGCGCGCTCGAGGAGGACCCGGGCTTCGCCCGCGCGCAGGCCGGAATGTGCGAGATTGCGATCACTCGGTTCGAAGCGACCAACGCGACCGACCAGGTATACGCAGCGGAGTCCGCCTGCCGCCAGGCGCTGGAGACCGATCCGTCGCTCAAGGAGACCGAGCTCGCGCTGGGCAGGCTCTACCTCGCGAGCGGGCGGCCGGAGCAGGCGGAGGCCGTCTTCCGCTCGCTGCTGCGGCGCTCACCGCGCGACGCCCTGGTTCACATCGGCCTCGGCCGGGCGCTGGCGAAATCGAACCGTCTCGACGAAGCGGAGCGGAGCTTCCGCGAGGCCATCGCCGTCGAGCCCGGATACTGGCAGGCCTACAACAGCCTTGGCACGTTCCTGTTCCAGGTCTCCCGGAATCGCGAGGCTGCCGACGCCTTCCGGCGTGCCACCGAGCTCGCGCCCGGCAACCCCACGGCCTACAACAACCTCGGTGCCGCGTTGCTCGCCGCTGGCGACCTGCAGCAGTCGGCCATGGCCTTCGAGCGTTCGATCCAGATCGAGCCGTCGCGAGGGGCCTACTCGAACCTCGGGACGCTCTACTACTATCTCGGCCGCTTCGAGGACGGTGTCGCGGCCTACACCAAGGCCATCGAGCTCGCACCGGAGGACCACCGGCTCTGGGGTGGGCGCGGCGATTCCAGGTGGTACCTGCCGAAGGGGCGCCCGGCGGCGCGCGAGGACTACCGGCGCGCGGTGCTTCTTGCGGAGAAGGCGCTCGCGGTGGACGCGTCCGACGCGGAAGCCTGGGCGCTGCTCGGTTACTTCTACGGCCGTCTCGACGACCAGGACCGGTCGCGACGCCATCTTGCGCGCGCCCTCGAACTCGGTCCCGACCAGCCGTTCGTCGCCTACTGCGCGGCGATGGCCGCGGCCGACCGGGGCGACCGGCCCGAGGCGCAGCGGCTCATCAAGCAAGCGATCGACAACGGATTCGCGCGAACGCTCGCCGAGCCCGATCCGGGGCTGAAGGGCATTGCGATCCCATGAACACGCTACGGTTCACGGGCCGATGCTGACCGATCACGCGGGCCTCAGCACCTTCGAGCGCGTGCTCACGCTGTTCACGCGCGTGCGGCCGGGCGAGGGCCGCAGCGCGTTCCTGTTCTTCGCGCACGGCTTCCTGCTGCTGTTCTCCTACCAGGTCGTGAAGGCGCTGCGCGAGGCCTTCATGCTGGTCAAGTTCACGGCGGAGGTGCGTTCGTATGCCGTGGCCGTGATCGCGCTCGTGCTGATGGTGCTGGTGCCCGTCTACGGCCGAGTCCGGCGTCGGCTCGACGGGGAGCGGCTGCTGCAGGCCGTGACCGCGTTCTTCGCGCTCAACCTGCTCGCGTTCGCCGCAGCGGCCGCGGCCGGCGCGCCGATCGCATTCAGCTTCTTCATCTGGGTCAGCATCTTCGGCGTGGTGGTGATCGCCCAGCTGTGGGCCTTCGCGGCGGATTCCTTCAACCTCAAGAGCGGGCAGCGGCTGTTCCCGGTGATCATGCTCGGTGCGAACCTCGGCGCGCTGGCCGGCGCCAAGTCGGCGCAGCTCGCCGTCGACCTGCTCACGCCGGTCGGCCTCATGGTGACGTCGACCATCACGCTGCTCGCGACGCTCGCCCTGGCGCGTCCCGAGCGGCTGGCGGTGCCCGACGGCTCCCGCCCGCTGGTCGTGGAGCATGGGCCCGCTGCGCCAAGCCTGCTCGGCGGCATCGGGCTGGTGCTGCGTGACCGCTACCTGCTGCTGATCGCGCTGCTGGTGGTGCTGCTCAACTGGATCAACACCACGGGCGAATTCATCCTCGCGGACTTCGTGCAGCGCGATGCCGCCGCACGCGTCGCGGCCAGCGGTGGCGCGCTCGACGCCGGCGCGTTGATCACCGCCTTCTACGGCAGCTTCCAGTTCTGGGTGACGGTGGCCGGGCTCGCGATCCAGCTGCTGCTGGTCGCGCGCATCTACCGCCACGTCGGCGTCCGCGGGGCGCTGCTGGTCCATCCGGTGATCGTGGCGATCGGCTACGGGCTCATTGCACTGGCGCCGATGCTCGTCGGCTTCGTGCCGATCTTCACGCTCATCCGACTGGTGAAGATCGCCGAGAACGGCGTCGACTACTCGCTCATGAACACAACCCGGCACGCGCTGTTCCTGCCCGTGGATCGCGACGCGAAGTACGAAGGCAAGACCGCGATCGATTCGTTCTTCTGGCGCTTCGGCGACCTGATCCAGGCGGGCGTCGTGTACGTCGGGCTGAACTGGCTGGGCTGGGGCGTGCCGCAGTTCGCGGTGCTCAACCTGCTGCTGGCGCTGGTGTGGATCGGGCTCGCATTCGCCATCGGTCGCGAGTTCGCCGCCAAGGCGCGCGAGAACGTCATCAACGTGGCACCCGAGGTCGGCGCGCCGATCCCGGACCTGCGCTACGAACCGGGGCGACCGCTCGACCACGTCGTCCCAGCCGACGCCTTCCGCGACGCCGACCCGGGCGACGTGCTGAACCTCGCCGCGCTGCTCGCGGACGGGCGGCCTCTGCCGGCGTGGCTGCGGTTCGAGGCGAGGAGCCGGCGCTTCACCGGACTGCCGCCCGCGGGCATGGTGGAGGAACTCACGGTAAAGGTCGTCGCGAGCGACGTGGACGGCCTCGAGGCGACGAGCAGCTTCCGGCTGCGCTCAGTCGTGGCGCGCGGCGACTGATCCTCAACCGCCGGACTGGCCGCCCGCGGCAGCGAGGCCGAGGATCCGGTCGCGCCGCTGCAGCAGTGGCTTCACCGCGCGCGTCCCCACGAGTTCGCCGATCGCCGCCTCGACCGTGGCGGCGTCGAGTCGCCGCAGCCGCTCCTGCATCTCGGCGCCGGTCTTCGCGAGCTCGGCCTCGAGCACCTTCGGCAGCTGCGTCGACGCGCCGAAGGTCGAACCGTGGCCGCTCAGGAAAAGGGTGGCGGACTCCGCGTCGTACAGGTAGCGGTCCGGCGTCCGGGCCTGGTTGCCGATCAGCGCGTCGAACGCGTAGGCGAGCCTGAACTGGGCGCTGAGGTCGCACCAGCCGCCGGACGGGAGCCGCGGCGCCTTGCCATCGGACGGAGGCGGGCGCCGCGCCGGCTCGGACTGCGGCACCGCGGAGATCGTCTGGCAGGCGAGGCCTGCCAGCACACCGCCGCGCGCGTTCTGCCGGTCCTGCTCGCTCGCCCAGTGGGCCGGCCGACCCTGCAGGAGTCCGTCCTGTCCCGCGTGCTGGCGGGCGACCGTCGCCGGCACGAGGCCGAGGCCGAGCGCGCGGTCGAGGCGATAGGCCGCGAGCTCGCGCTTCACGGCCTCGGGTGGCGCGGACTCGAAGATCGCGCTCACGCTGCGCCCGTCGAGCGTGACCCGCGTCTCGAGCACGCCCGGGGCGCAGGCGAGGGTGGTCTCGATGGTGCCGCGCGCCAGGATGTCGGCGACGGCGGACTCGTCGAGTTCCTGCGAGCTGAGGTACAGCGGCTCCGCCGGAATTTCGGCGGCGGGCACGGTCGGAAGCACGTAGACGACGCGCGAGCCGGAGCCCTCCGAGACGAGTGCCGCGGGCCGGCCCTGGTAGACGGCGCGGTTCATGCCTGCGTCGAGCTTCACGACCGCGCCGTCGAAGCGCGAGACGACCGTGGCATTGCGCGCGACCGTGTGCCCGATCACGACGCGCCGCGCTCCGACCTGCCGCAGGAACGGTTTCAGCACGTCCGCCTCGGCGCACTCGTTGCAGAACGCCGCGCCCCGGTACCAGTTGGGGCCGGTCGGACCGAGCAGCGGCGCGTCGTCGGCGAGGCGGAACCGCTCGACGGCCGGCGCCAGAGCGTCGCGTTCGGCACCGGGCGGCATCGCCTGCAATCGGGCGCCGGCCGCCTCGGGACGCTGCGCGTAGGCGTCCTCGAACTCGACCAGGCCCGCGGCACGCAGCGTGGATTCGGCCGCCAGGTATTCGTTTACGGCCGCGGTGTAGTCGCGGTTCAGCTCCTCGATGCCGCGCCCGTGCAGCAAGGCCGAGGGTCCGCCGTGCATGTACACCGTGTCGTTGATCCGGACGGCCGCGGGCAGGCTGAGCAGCCACTTCCCGTACGGGCCCTGCACTCCGAGCAGCCGGCGATGCGCGAAGAAACCCGGCGGAAACAGTCGTTCGAAGTCCGCCGCGGTCGTCCCCGACTGGCGGGACAGGAACGCGTTGCGCTGGCGGGAGCGTTCGTCGGGATCCTCGTCCATCGCGTAGGGCGCGAACTCGTCCGCCGCCACGTAGCGCAGGTCGCCGAGCACGTTCATCGCCTCGTGGTTGCCGAGCACCACATGGACCCGCCCGCCGGCCGCCTCGGCCTCGCGCTGCAGGCGCATGAGCAGGTCCATGACCTTGCGGGAGTCCGCACCGCGGTCGAGCAGGTCGCCGAGGCTCACGAGGTGCGTCTTGCCGCCCGACCAGCGCAGCCCGGCATCGACCACGCCCACCGACTGCAGGAGGGCCGTCAGCTCGGCGTGGGCGCCGTGCACGTCGGCGAAGGCGACCACCCGCTCGACGCCGGTCCACACCGCGGGCGATGCCTGGGTCGCGGCGGATGCGGCGCCAGCGCCCGCGATCGCGCAGGCGGTCCAGGCGAGCGCGCCCAGCACGCGCCGCCGGTAGTTGAGGTATCGCTGGCGATTGCTCGGCATCGGATCGGCTCCCCTCAAAAGGTCTTGATCTTGCCCGAGTCCAGGTCCTTGAGCAGTCGCCGCAGGTTACGCCCGACGTCCGCGACCTCGGACCGGGTCAGGCCCACCTGCACCGTGTTTCCGTCGCGGCGGACGCCGCGGCCGGGTGCGAGGTTCTCGCCGGGTGCCGCGGCGACCCAGCGGCCGTCCTGCAGTTCCCACTGCGCGAGCACGCCGAGGCGGCGGTGCAGCGCGTCCTCCGTGATGCCGCGCAGGCGCTCGACGGTCTCGGCGGGCAGCCGGTCCACCCGCAGGTCCTGCCACAGCCTGCCGCGGTCGCTCTCATTGAAGGCGAAGGCGACGCCGTTGTCGATCGAGAACACGCGCGCGCCTTCCTCGGCCCGCGAGATCAGGAAGTTGCCGACGTTCGAGTCGCCGTGCTCGATGAGCGAGGTGAGCACGTTGAGCTGGCCGATGTGCCGCGCATACACGGGGTCGGCGGCGAAGCGCCCGGCGTCGTACACGTCCGCGATCACCTGGACCTCCTGCAGCCAGTACTGCAGCACCACCAGCACGTCGTCGGAGCCCTTGAACGTGGGCTTCGCCTCGGGTGCGTACGGACGCAGGTCTGCGAGCGGCACCATGCGCAGTGCCGTCGGTGGTACGACGTATTCGGCCGGGTCGAGGAACAGCTTCTGCAGCTCGTAGGCCGCGAGGTCGTAGCGGGGACGGTTGTTGAAGTCCTCGGCGCCGGGCTCGGCGCGACGCAGCTTCACGCGATAGGGTGGCTCGCCGGAGAAGGACAGCTCGGCCTTGAGCGTGATGTCGCCCTTGGCCTTGGGTCGGCTGATCTCGGCGGTGGCGATCCGGAACGGCTCGGTGCCGATCTCGCGCTCGAGTTCCTCGGCCGGACGGGGCAGGTTGAGATCCTGGCCCGTCGCGGCCCACGCCGTCGCCATGATCAGCCCCGCAGTCGCGAGGCGCAGGAGGGTTCGTGTCATCGGCTCGTCTCCTCCGGGCCCGGGACCGACGGTCCGGTGGGCCGCACCGTGAACAGCACGATCTCGTTGCCGTCCCCGTGAAAGTTGCCGACCTCGACGGCCTCGAGCGGCCCGCAGGCAGCGACGGCGGAGGGAAAGTCGGGCACGCGCCGGCGCTTGATCGCATACAGGCTGCGCTCCCCCTCGGCGAGTTCCGAGCACAGGTCCTGCTCCGTCGGTACCCGCCGCGAATGGGGACGCTCCTCGCCGCCGATGCGCACGCTCTCGACGTCGACGTCGAGGTACAGCGTGAGTCCGAAGAACGCGCGCATGTCGATGAACGCGATTTCGTCGATGTCGCCGAGGTCCACCGCCTCGCGGATGGCCGCCGCCATCTGGCGCGCGTCCCGGTCGTGGGACACGGAACCGGAGGCGCCCTTGAGGACCAGGATGACCAGCGCCGTGGCTGCGGCGATGCGCAGGAGCCGACCGATGGTCAGCCACGTCCAGTTCGCGAGGGGCCGGGCGAGCACCAGTGCCAGCGGCACGAACAGCGGCAGCACATAGAGCTGCAGCCGCGAGCGCGCCAGGAAGAACACCGCGGTCGGCAGGGCGAGCCAGTAGAGCAGCAGCAGTGCCTCCCGGTCCCGGGCGCGCACTGTCTCGCGAAGCGATCGCCACGCACCGCGGGGTCCGCCGGCGGCGACGAGCGCGAGCGCCCACCACGGCAGGGCTCCCGCCAGGAAGACCGGCAGGTACACCTCGAATCCGCCGTACCACTCGGCATTGCGCGCGTGCGTGGCCGTGAACACCCGGTCGTACACCTCGTAGCCCAGGAAGTACCCCAGGCGGTCCGGCTCCTGGCGGACGAGGATCGCGAACCACGTGAACCCTACCAGCGCGAACACCAGCAGGCCCAGCGGCGCGAAGAGACCGCGCAGCTTCGGTCTGTCATGAAACGCGAGGAACGCCACCATCGCGCCGAGCGGCAGCAGGCCCGGCGGCCCCTTGGTCATGAAGGCGAGCCCCCAGCCGAACCACATGGCGAGCAGCCACCGGCGGCGGTCCGCGCCGTCCCGGTACCAGGCCTCCACGAAGGCGTACATGGCGGCCGTCTCGAAACACACGAGAAGCGCGTCGGTGGAGACGATGTTGGCCCCGATCACGGGAGCGAGCGACAGGCCCCACGCGAGCGGGGGCAGCCACGGCTTCGCCGGGCAGAAGCGCCGGCCGAGTCCGAACACCAGCAGTCCCGTGCCGACGAAGGCGAGGGCGCCCGGCAGGCGTACGGCCCACTCGTGGTAGCCCAGCAGGCCGATGCTCGCGGCGATGGCCCAGTAGGTGATCGGCGGCTTGGTGAGGTGCGGGCGCTCGCCGTCCACGGTCGGTACGAGCCAGTCGCCGCCCTCGAGCATGTTGAGGGCCGTCGCGGTGTAGCGGCCCTCGTCGGGCTCGAACACGGCGCGAGTGCCCTGGAAGGCGAAGCCGATCAGCACGAGCAGCGCCGCGATCGCCCAGAACTGGCGCTGCGTGGTCACAGGCTGGAGAACACCCGCACGCGATGCTTGTGGTACGGGAGCACCTCGAGCACGTCGCCCTCCCGCAGCCGCTCCTGGATGCCGCGCCACCACTCGGCGGTGAGGATCTCGCGGTGTGCGGCGAGGAAGACTTCCTTCAGGTGCGGATCGAAGCCGAGGAAGTTGAGGAAGGTCTCGGGGAACACGTCGTTGTCGGCGACGTAGTACCAGGTCTCGGCGAGCATCTCGTCCTCCTCGTAGCGCGACTCCGGCACCTCCCGGAAGCGGCAATCCGTCACGAGGCAAAGCTCGTCGTAGTCGTAGAAGATGACGCGCCCGTGGCGCGTGACGCCGAAGTTCTTCAGCAGCAGGTCGCCGGGGAAGATGTTGGTGACCGCGAGGTCGCGGATCGCCTGGCCGTAGTCGAGCACGGCCTTCTCCGCCTGCTCGCGCGTCGCCGTGCGCACGTACAGGTTGAGGGGCGTCATGCGCCGCTCGATGTACATGTGGTCGATGACGAGTTCGTCACCGTCCTCGTGCACGGTGCCGGCGGTCTCGGTCAGAAGTTCCTCCAGCAGTTCCGGTGCGAATCGCGCTTTGGGGAACTTGATGAGCTTGAACTCCTGCGCGTCCACGAGGCGCCCGGCCCGGTCGCGCTTGAAGACCAGGTCGTACTTCTCGAGCACGTCCTGTCGCAGGATGTTCTTCTGCACGGGGAAGTGGTCGCGGATCAGCTTGAAGACGACGTCGAAGGAGGGCAGCGTGAAGCACACCATCACCAGGCCCTTCTCGCCGGGCGCGAGCACGAACTGGTCGGCCGAGTGCTGCAGGTGGCGGAACAGTTCCCGGTAGCGCTCGGTCTTGCCCTGCTTGGCGCGGCCGAGCACCGTGAACAGCTCGCTCACCGGCTTGAGAGGCAGGATGCCCTTGAGGAACTTCACGACCTCGCCGACGTGGGCGAGGTCGACGTGGAAGTAGGAGCGGGTGAAGCTGAACAGCACGCTCACCGAGCTCTCGTCGAGCATGACGGCGTCGACCACCACGCCGCTCTCGTGGTTGCGCAGCGCGACGACGAACGGCAGCGACCACCCCCGGCCGCCGATGCGCCCGACGAGGTAGGCGCGCGTCATCTGGTAGAAGACTTCCTTGATCACCTCGATCTTCTCGACCGTGCGCCGCTCGACGCCGGTGGCGAGCGAGGCCTTGATCTCATCGGCCACCCGCTTGACGCTCAGCTCGAAGTCGCGGTACGGGGTGTGGAAGCGAAAGTCGGCGAGCAGCTCCTCGATCAGCAGGTCGACCGAGCCGCGATTGACGTAGTCCTTGGTCTCGACGTGGGTCGTGACGCTGCCGAGCGGGTCGAGGTCGAGGGCGAAGAACTCGACCGCCGGGTCGACGCCGACGGTACCGAAGGTCTTGCGTGTGATCGAGCAGAAGTAGGTCTTCTTGAACTCGTTGTCCGGCAGCGGATCGATGAGTTCCGCGTAGCGGCGCTTGATGCTGGACCAGAGGGCCCGCTCGTGGACCTCCTCGCCGAGCTTGCGTCGCATCAGCTCCACGCCGGTGTCGACGTACTTCGAATAGAGCCCGATGCGCTCGACGGCGTCGATCTGGCTGCCGTGCCAGTCGCGTTCCTCGAAGCGGGCGCGCGCGCGCGCGGTGACGGCGCGGAAGTCCGCGTTGTAGTCCGCGAACGCGTCGACCAGCGCCTGCGCGCAGTCCTGCACGAGCTCGTCGCGCGAGCCCGCCCTGGCGACCGACAGGTTCAAGGTCTCAGCCTTCCTCGCCCGGCGACTTTCGTTCGACGCCCGGCGCCTAGAGGTTCCGGATCAGCGCGTCGCCGAACTCGCTGCACTTGACCTCGGTGGCGCCCTCCATCAGGCGAGCGAAGTCGTAGGTGACGGTCTTCTGGCCGATGGTGCGGTCCATGGCGCCGATGATCGCGTCGGCGGCCTCGAGCCAGCCCATGTAGCGCAGCATCATCTCGCCCGAGAGGATCACCGAGCCCGGGTTCACCTTGTCGAGGTTGGCGTACTTCGGTGCGGTGCCGTGCGTGGCCTCGAACACGGCGTGCCCGGTCAGGTAGTTGATGTTGCCGCCCGGCGCGATGCCGATGCCGCCGACCTGCGCCGCGAGCGCGTCGGAGAGGTAGTCGCCGTTCAGGTTCATCGTGGCGATGACGTCGAATTCCTCGGGACGCGTGAGCACCTGCTGCAGCGTGATGTCGGCGATCGCGTCCTTGATGATCACCCTGCCGGCGGCCTTCGCGGCGTCCTGCTCGGCGTTCGCGGCCTTCTCGCCCTTGTCGGCGCGCGTGCGCTCCCACTGGTCCCAGGTGTAAGTGTGGCCGGGGAACTCGCGCTCGGCGAGCGCGTAGCTCCAGTTGCGGAACGCGCCCTCCGTGAACTTCATGATGTTGCCCTTGTGCACGATCGTCACGCTCTTGCGCTTGTTGTCGATCGCGTACTGGATCGCCGAGCGCATCAGGCGCTCCGTGCCTTCCTGCGACACGGCCTTGATGCCGATGCCGGAGGTCCCCGGGAAGCGGATCTTGCCGTAGAGCTTCGGGAAGGCCTCCTTGAAGAGGCTCTTGAATTTCTCGTTCTCGGCGCTGCCCGCCTCGAACTCGATGCCGGCGTAGATGTCCTCGGTGTTCTCGCGGAAGATCACCATGTCCACTTTCTCCGGCGCCTTGACCGGCGAAGGCACGCCCTTGAACCAGCGCACGGGACGCAGGCAGACGTAGAGGTCCAGCATTTGGCGCAGCGCAACGTTGAGCGAGCGGATGCCGCCGCCGATCGGGGTCGTGAGCGGACCCTTGATCGAAACGAGGTACTCGCGGCAGGCCGCCACCGTCTCGTCGGGCAGCCACGTGTTGAACAGGTCGTTCGATTTCTGGCCCGCGTAGACCTCCATCCAGTGGATCCTGCGCTTGCCTCCGTAGGCTTTCGCGACCGCGGCGTCGAGCACGCGCACCGAGGCACGCCAGATATCCGGACCGGTGCCGTCGCCCTCGATGAAAGGAACGATCGGCTGGTCGGGCACCTGCAGGCGACCGTTGCTGATGGTGATCTTCTGGCCCTCGGTGGGCACGTTGAGCTTGACCGTGCTGGGCATCGCTCGGGCTCCGGAATCGCGACGGGAAGGGGCTGGAATCCTAGCACAACGGGGGCCGTGGCCCGCGGGCTCGCCGTCAACGCAGCTCGGCGACTGCGCTGCGTAACTGTAGCGGCTCGGCAGCGTCCGTCCAGGCGAACAGCAGCCGGTTGCCGGCCCGTGCCATCTGCGGAAATCCGCTGCTGCGCGCTGCACTCGAACGCGCGACCGTCACCGGCGGGCCGGCGTCGCCCGCGCGCGTGAACGGTTGCACCCGGATCTCGGCGCCCACCGCCGATTCGTCGAGCCAGCTCACCACGGCGCGGCCATCCTCGAGCAGGACGACGTCCACCCGGCCGGCCACGCGGCCGGCGGCCACCTCGATGGGAGCCGCAAACGAGCGGCCGGCGTCCGATGAGAACGCGAGCCTCACGCGCGGCCGGTCGGGTGCCGTGAACCAGGCGACGACGACCTCGCTGCCGCGCGCGTCGATGGCCGGTCCGTTGACCGGACAGGCCGGCATGTGCCAGCCGTCGGCGTGCACCGGCCGGGGTTCGGACCAGCCGGACGGCGTCATGCGCACCACGGCGACGTCGCGGATTTCCTTCGGGCTGCGGTCGCGGTAGACCACGACCGGCCCTTCGGCGGACATCGCGGCGTCGGTCTGGCAGCAGTCGCAGACCCGCGCGTCCAGTTCGGTTCCCGTGCCGCGCAAACGGCCGCCGGAGTCGACTTCGGTCGATTGTAACGTCATCGCACCGCCGCCCCCGTGGTCGTGCCCGCCCGCCGTGTGGCGTCCGTCGAGCCAGACCGCCAGGAAGTCCGGTCCGTGCGGCAGCAGCGTGACGAAGCCGTGTTCCGTCGGCGTGCCGTCGTCGTGCGGCGTGAGCGGCGCCGACCAGGTCCGCCCGGCGTCCCGCGACACCGCCATGCGGATGTCGTACGAGTAGACGTGCTCCGGTCTCTGCTGCAGCCAGTGCGCGATGCGGAGGCCCTCGGCGCCCGCGACCACCGAGGGAAAGTCTGCCCAGTTGACGAACCAGTCCGTGCCGGTCGCCACCATGCTCGACTCGCCCCAGTCGGTGTCCTGCCACGTGGCGTACCGGAGTTCGTGACCGCCACCGGCGCGCGGTTGCAGCCAGCTCATGAGCAGCGTGTCGTCCGGCCCGGCCGCGAGGTGCGGATAGCGGCTGCCCGGCCCGCCGGGACCGGTTACCTCGCGCACGTCGCCAAGCCACGGCCGTTCGCCGTCTGCCGGCGTGCAGGCCGCCGCAAGGACGAGAAGTCCTGCTGATATGATCCCTTGCGTCGAGCGTAGCTGGGGAATTTGCATCGGGGGATCATGAGCCGCGCAAGCCTGTTCGTCATCCTCCTGACGACCGCTGGCGTTGCTGCGGCGTTCCTCCTTCCGGCGATGCCACAGCCCGTCGCTTACCACGACTTCGCGGACCAGCGCGTCCTGCTCGGCATTGCGAACTTTGCCGATGTCGCGTCGAACGCGGGCTTCCTGCTGGCCGGCATTGCCGGCCTCGTGGTCTCGCTGCGCAGGCGCACGACTTTCGAGCATCCGGCCGAGCGCTGGCCCTATGCGATCTTCTTCCTCGGCATGCTACTGACCGCCGCGGGCTCGGCCTACTACCACCTGGCGCCGGACAACGAGCGCCTGTTCTGGGACCGGCTGCCGATGACGGTGGCGTTCATGTCCCTGATCGCCGCGCAGCTCGTCGACCGCATCAGCGTCCGCGGCGGGCTCGCGCTGCTCGTCCCGATGCTGCTCGTGGGCGCCGCGTCCGTCGTCTACTGGCTTTCGAGCGAGCGCGCCGGCGCGGGCAACGTGATTCCCTATGGCCTGCTGCAGGGATATGCGGTCGCCATGCTGCTGCTGCTGGCCGTGCTGTACCGCTCGCGCTACACGCGAGGCGCCGACATCTACTGGGTGTTCGGCGCTTACCTGGCGGCCAAGCTGTTCGAGGCGCTCGACGACGAGCTGTTGCGGCTCGGCGACGTCGTCAGCGGACATTCGCTGAAGCACCTGGCCGCCGCGTTCGCCGGCTTCATCGTCTGCCGCATGCTGTGGAGGCGGGTGCTCGATCCCCGAGCTACTGCGGTTCCGCTGGCTCCGACGGATCCCGCTCGACGAGCTCCGCCTCCCGCAGGTTCCGCTTCGACTCCTTGACGACCTGCGCGTTGATGGGTCGGATGGTCTCGATGCGGCAGCGCACGCCGCCGATGCCGCCGCTCGCACGCCGTACCGTCACGCTGTCGGCGCCCGCCGTGACGCGACCGATGCGATTCGAGATCGTGATGGTCGAGGCGAAGTCGAGGTCGGCGCAGCGGGCGAAGAACTCGATCAGGTAGCCCTCGTTGCGCCGCGTCCAGATCGCGATCGTGCGGTCGTCGAGCGCGGTCCAGCCCCGCAGGTGACCGGAGTAGAAGAAGCTGCGCACCGGTTCGCCGGCGTTCGCGCGGTACCACTCGACGCGCTCCTCTCGCGTCATCTGCGGCGAGCTGGCGCAGGCCGTGACGAGCAGCGTGGCGAACAGGGCGATCAGGGCGTTCTTCACTGGCGTGTCTCTCGATAATTTCCGGCGCGGAATCGGGCCGGGAGTCCTCGTGTAGTATACGGTCGCCCCGCAGCGGCGGCGGTCTCCAGAGAAGTAGCTGACATGCTGTCGCGGACACTGAAGATCATCAAGATCGGCGGGCTGGTGCTCGGCGCGTCACTGGTCACGCTGCTCGCGGTCCGCGCCTACGACGTGCAACGTGGCCCGGACCTTCAGTCGTGGCACATCTTCGTGCCGGACGAACTCGATCGCGAGCAGCTCGCCAAAGCGGACTGGGACGCCTACCTCGCCGCCGAGGACGCAGTGTTCGCCCAGGTGCGCGAGGAGGTCACCGACCGGCTGGAGCCGGAAGCGCAGACGCCCTCCAATCGCTACTTCCAGGGCAGCCCGATCTACCCCGGCCGCTTCGAGACCGACTGGAACCGTTCCTATGTCCTAGAGCCCGCGGGCCGGCCGCTTGGCGCCGTGGTGTTCCTGCACGGCCTCACGGACTCCCCGTACAGCCTGCGGCACCTCGCGCGGCGCTATCGCGATCTCGGATTCGTCGCCGTGGCGCCGCGCATGCCGGCGCACGGCACCGTGCCGGCCGCGCTGACCGACGTCGAGTGGGAGGACTGGTCTGAGGCGACGCGCCTCGCGGTGCGTGAGGCCCGTCGGCGGGCCGGCCCGGGCGTGCCGCTGCACATCGTCGGATTTTCCAACGGCGGGGCACTGGCGATGAAGTACGCGCTCGACGCCATCGGCGACGAGCGGCTCGAGCAGGCCGACCGCGTCGTGCTCATCGCGCCGATGATCGGCATCACGAGCTTCGCCCGGTTCGCCGGCGTGTTCGGCTGGCCCGCGGTGCTGCCGGCCTTCGCCAAGGCCTCCTGGCTCGGGGTGGTGCCCGAGTTCAACCCATTCAAGTACAACTCGTTCCCGATCAACGGCGCCCGGCAGTCGTCCCTGCTCACCCGCGCCCTGCAGCAGCGGCTGAAAAAGTATGCGCGCGAGGGGCGGCTCGACGAGTTGCCGCCCGTGCAGACCTTCCAGTCGGTGGTGGATTTCACCGTCAGCACGCGGGCGATCATCACCTCGCTCTATGCGAACCTGCCCGCCAACGGCAGTGAGCTGGTGCTGTTCGATTTCAACCGCAGCGCCAAGCTCGGTCTGCTGATCCGGCCGGGCATGAACACGCTGCTGACGCGCATCATGCCCGCGCCACCCCGCAACTTCCGAACTACCGTGATCACGAACGCCTCTTCGGCCAGCGACGAGGTGGTCGAGCGGGTGATCGAGGCGGGCTCGACCACGGAGCGAGTACGGTCATTGGGCCTGCGCTATCCGCTCGGCGTCTACTCGCTGTCGCACCTCGCACTGACGTTTCCGCTGAGCGACCCGCTGTACGGAATGCAGCCGGACGACAGCGAGGACTTCGGCGTCAACCTCGGCACGCTGGCGATGCGCGGCGAGCGGGGCATGTTGATCGTCAGCCAGGACTCGCTGACGCGGATTGCCTCGAACCCCTTCTTCCCCTACCTGCTGGAGCGAGTCGAAGAGGGCATCGGGCGCGGGCCGGAGCAGGCTGAGGTAGCTCAGCGCCGCGGCGCGCCGGTCGGCGCCACGGGAATGGGCTCGACCAGGTAGGCGTTGATCGCCGCCAGATCCGCGGGCAGCAGCACGCCCGCCGCGGAGCGCAGGCGGACGAGGTTGGTGAGGTAGTCATAGCGTGCCCGGGCGTAGTCGCGCTCGGCGTCGAACAGCGCGCGCCGCGCGTTCAGCACGTCCACGTTGGTGCGCTCGCCGACCTCGACGCCGCGGATCGTCGCGCGCACCGTCGTCTCGCTCGAGACGACCGCCTGCTGCAGCGCCTCGACGCGCGCCTTGTCCGCCAGCACCGTGAGGTACGCGTCGCGGGTCGAGCGTTCCGCCGCGCGCAGCGTGCCCTGCAGCCGTTGCCGCGAGGCGCGGTGCAGGTACACCTGCTCGCGGACCCGCGAGCTCGTCACGCCGCCGGTGAAGATCGGTATCGCGACCTGCAGGCCGATCACGTCCTCGGTGCCGTCGCTGTCGGCCGGACCGCGCGTCCGGGTTCCGGCATTGCGGTTCTTCACGGTCTCCGTCGCATCCTCGTCAAACTCACCCGTCGTGGCGAACAGGTCGAGCGTCGGCAGATGCCCGGACTGCGCGATCTTGACGTCGCGCTTGGCGATCTCGACACCCAGCCGGGCCGCGACTACGGCGAGGTTCTGCTCCAGCGCCTCGTCAACCCAGGCCTGCTCGCCACGCTGCTCGGGGTCCGACACCGGCAGGTCGCTCTTGGGGCGCGAGAGCTCGGGGTACAGCTCGCCGGTGAGTTCCGCCAGCAGCTCGCCCGTCACCGCCAGCGCACGCTTGGCCGCGATGACGTTGGCGGTGGCGATGTCGCGGGCGGAGCGGGCCTCCTCGACGTCGATCACGGTGACCACGCCGACCTCGAAGCGCCGCTCGGCTTCGCGCAGCTGCTTGGCGAAGGCGTCGAGCGTGGCCTCCGCGGAGCGCAGCGTCTCGGCGGCCGCGAGCACGTCGAAGTAGCGCTGCGAGACCCGGACCATGAGGTCCTGCTGGGCGGCGCGATACTCCGCCTCGGCCTGCGCGACCCGCGCGTCGGCGCGGCCGAGCCGCTGCCACTGGTCCCAGCGGAACACGGTCTGGCGCAGGCCGGCCTGCCACTGCCACCGGTCGGCGCTCAGGCGCTGGTCGAAATTGACGATGGCGAGTTCGGGCGGGTCGCCGGGTGCTTCCACGGCCTGCAGGAAGGTGGCGCTGCCGTCCCGCTCGATGGTCTCGATCGAGCCGGCCGCACCGACCTGCGGAAACAGCGCGCCCCGGGCCTGCGGCTTGGCCTCGAGCGCCGCGAGGCGACGGTGGTCCGCTTCCTGGATGAACGGGTCGTTCCGGGTCGCCTGCTCGTAGACTTGGATCAGGTCGGTGGAGTGCGTGGCCGGGCCCCACAGGGCGACGCAGACGGCGCAGGCGATCATCGCGGGCTTGGTTGGCATCGGGGGCACTCGCTGACGGCGGCTCTGCACCGCGCAGTTTGTTGCAGAATTGTTAGCGGTCGCCCGCGATCGCAGGGGCAACCGACTGGCCCGGAAGGGTAGCAGCAAGTCGGCGGATTTTGGTATCAGGCGAACGCTGTTGCCACATTCGGACGCGGCTCAGGCACACTGCTGCACCGACGGTGCCGCTGGGGTGGCGGCTCAAGAACAATCCTGACGATATGCAGGTCAACATGCTTCGACCGCCGAGCAGATACCTTTCATCGCTCGCCGTGGCTCTCGCTGCGTGCGCATCCCTGTCCGCCTGCCAGCGCGCGGAGGAGGCGGCCGCTGAGCCGGATGCCCGTCCGGTCCACTCGATCAACATCGAGCGGCAGGACGCCGGTGACGTCGTGGTGCTGTCCGGGCGAGTCGCGGCGCAGGACGAGACTGCCGTCGCGTTCCGGATTCCCGGCCGCATGATCGAGCGGCCCGTAAACGTCGGCGATCGCGTGCGCAAGGGGCAGGTGCTGGCGCGGCTCGAGCAGATGAACGAGCGTAACCAGCTGCTAACCGCACAGGCAGCGCTCAACGCGGCGCGCGCCGAGCGTGTCCGTGCGGGCGATGCGCTGCAGCGCCAGCAGTCGCTCATCGGCGAGGGGTTCACGACCCGTGCCAACCTCGACACGGCCCTCGCCACGTTCCGTTCCGCCGAGGCGCAGGTCAAGAGCGCCGAGGCGCAGGTGCAGATGGCGCAGGACCTCGTCGGGTTCACCGTGCTCACCGCAGAGTTCGACGGGTCGGTGACCGCCCGCGGCGCAGAGGCCGGCGAAGTGGTGCAGGGTGGCCAGATGGTCCTGCGCATCGCGCGCGCCGGCGGCACCGATGCGGTGTTCGAGGTCCCGCCGCAGGTGCTGCGTGCGGCCTCCCGGGAGGCTCCGGTCGAGGTGAGCCTGACCGAGGACCCGCGCATCACCGCGACCGGGCTGGTGCGCGAGGTATCGCCGCAGGCCAACCCGATCACGGGCACGTTCACGGTCCGCGTGGGGCTCGCCAGTCCCCCGTCCGGCATGCTGCTCGGCTCGGTCGTATCCGGCCGCATGAAGCTCGCGGGCGAGCAACTGGTCGTCATCCCGGCGTCGGCACTGATGACCTCGGGCGGCAGCCCGGCCATCTGGGTCGTGGACCGGGCGACCTCGACGGTGGCGCTGCGGAACATCACCATCCTGCGGCACGAGCCCGGCTCGGTCGTGGTCGGCGAGGGCCTCGCCCCGGGCGACACGGTGGTGACCGCGGGCGTGCAGGCGCTGCGTCCCGGCCAGAAAGTCCGGCTGCTGAACGAAGCATCCTGAATGGGCGTCAATCTTTCCTCCTGGGCACTCAGCCACAGGTCGTTCGTCATTTTCCTGATGATCGCCTCCATGGTTGCGGGGGCGATCTCCTACACGACCCTCGGCCGCAACGAGGATCCGCCGTTTACCTTCCGCACGATGGTGGTCCAGGCGAACTGGCCGGGCGCCACGCTCGAGGAAACGGTCGAGCAGGTCACCGAGCGCCTCGAGCGCAAGCTTCAGGAAGTCGAGAACGTCGACTTCCTGCGCAGCTACACCAAGGCGGGTGTCACGCGCATCTTCGTGAGCCTCAAGGGCTCGACTCCGCCCGAGCAGGTGCCGGACCGCTGGTACGACGTGCGCAAGAAGGTCGGCGACATCCGCCACACCCTGCCGCAGGGCGTGGTGGGTCCGTTCTTCAACGACGAGTTCGGCGACACCTTCGGCATCATCTACGGCTTCACCGCGGACGGGTTCACCCACCGCCAGCTGCGCGACTACGTCGAGGACGCGCGGTCTCGGCTGCTGCTGCTGCCCGACGTCACCAAGATCGACCTGCTCGGCGCCCAGGACGAGCAGATCTTCATCGAGTTCTCGGTCGAGCGGCTGGCCGGGCTCGGCCTCAACCAGGCGGCCATCCTCGCCGGCCTGCAGGCGCAGAACGTGGTGCGCCCGGCGGGCGTGGTGCGCACCGGCGACGAGGAATTCTCGCTGCGGGTGACCGGCGCCTTCGAGTCCGAGGAGGACATCCTCGATAAGAATTTCGTCGCCGACGGACGCCTGCTGCGGCTGCGGGACATCGCCACGGTGCGCCGCGGCTACGCCGACCCGCCGCAGTCGATGTTCCGCGTCAACGGCGAGCCCGCGATCGGCCTCGCCATCGCCATGCGCGACGGCGGCGACATCCTCGGGCTTGGCGTCAACGTCGAGGCGGCCATCGGGGAGATCACGGCCGACCTGCCCGTCGGCATCACGCCGGTGCTGGTCGCGAACCAGCCCGAGGTCGTGGACGAGGCGATCAACGAGTTCATGATCTCTCTCTGGCAGGCGATCGCGATCATCCTCGTGATCAGCTTCGTGGCGCTCGGCGGCCGCGCGGGCCTGATCGTCGCACTGTCCTTCCCGCTCACGCTCGCGATCGTGTTCCCGATCATGCAGATCGTCGACATCGACCTTCAGCGCATCTCGCTCGGCGCACTGATCATCGCGCTGGGGCTGCTGGTGGACAACGCCATGACCACCATCGACGTCGTCACCGTGCGCCTGGCGGCGGGCGACGACAAGGTGCGGGCGGCGAGCTACGCATACGAATCCGTGGCGATGCCGATGCTGACGGGCACGTTCATCACCGCAGTGGGCTTCGTGCCGATCGGTTTCGCCGCGAGCTCGGCCGGCGAGTACACGTTCTCGATCTTCGCGGTGGTCTCGATCGCGCTGCTGGTGTCCTGGCTGGTGGCGGTGCTGATCATGCCGCTGCTCGCGGTCTGGCTGATGAAGGCGCCGGACAAGCCGCCGAGCGGGCCCGGCAAGGGCATGATGCTGTTCCGCGGCCTGCTGGTCGGGGCGATACGGGCGCGCTGGCTCACCATCGGCGTCACGGTCGGGGCATTCGTTCTGGCGATCCTCGGCCTGTCGGCCGTGCCGCGGCAGTTCTTCCCCTCGTCGGACCGCCCCGAGCTGCTCGTCGATCTCGGGCTTGCGCAGAACTCCTCGATCTACGCCAGCGAGCGCGCCGTGGACGAGCTCGAGGCGATGCTGGCCGAGGACGAGGACGTCGCCAGCTGGAGCACCTACATCGGCCAGGGCGCGATCCGCTTTTACCTGCCGCTCGACGTCCAGCTGCCGAATCCGTTCTTCAGCCAGTTCGTCGTCATCGCCAAGGACGTGGAGGCGCGCGATCGCCTGCAGGCGCGGCTGGAGAACCTGCTGGCGGAGAAATTCCCGCAGGCCGTCGGCCGCGTGTCACCGCTCGAGCTCGGCCCGCCGGTCGGCTGGCCCGTGCAGTACCGGGTGAGCGGACCGTCCCTGGACAAGGTGCGCGAGGTCGCGCTGGAGGTCGCGCAGCTCATGGCGACCGACCCGAACCTGCGCCGCATCAACTACGACTGGATGGAGCCTTCGCGCGTGGTGCGGGTCGTCATCGACCAGGACCAGGCGCGGCTCCTGGGCCTGAGTTCCGATGCCGTCGGCGCGGTGATCAATTCGGCCATCAGCGGCACGACGGTGACGCAGGTGCGCGACGACATCTATCTCGTGAACGTCGTCGTGCGCGCCACCGGCGCGGAGCGTGTCTCTCTCACCACGCTGCGCAGCCTGCAGATCCCGCTCGCTTCGGGCCGGACGGTGCCCTTGAGCCAGCTGGCGACGCTGTCGTTCGATCAGGAGACGCCGCTCATCTGGCGTCGCGACCGCGTGCCTTCCCTCACCGTGCGGGCTGACGTGGTGCCGGGGGTGCTCCCGGAGAGCGTGGCCTCCAGGCTCGGGCCCGGGATCGATGAGCTCAATGCGGGGTTGCCGCCGGGCTACCAGGTCGTCGCGGGCGGAACGGTGGAGGAGAGCGCCAAATCGCAGGCCTCCGTGTTCGCGGTGGTGCCGGTCATGGTGCTGCTGATGCTCTTCTTCCTGATGATCCAGTTGCACAGCTTCATCCGCATGGGACTCGTGATCGCCGTGCTGCCGATGTGCATGATCGGCGTCGTCGGCGGCCTGCTGCTGGCGGGCAAGCCGCTGGGCTTCGTCGCGATTCTAGGCATCCTGGCGCTGCTCGGCATGATCGCCCGCAATGCGGTACTTTTGATCGAGCAGATCGATTTCGAGCGCAAGGCGGGCCTCAAGCCCTGGGATGCGGTGATCTCGGCGACGCTGTCGAGGTTCCGCCCGATCTTCCTCACGGCGATCTCGACGGTGCTCGGCATGATCCCGATCGCCGGCACGGTGTTCTGGGGTCCCATGGCCGTGACCGTCATGGGCGGCCTGTTCGTCGCGACCCTGCTGACGCTGGTCTTCCTGCCCGCACTTTACGTGGCCGCGTTCCGGATCGGGCCGGACGATCCGCCGGACGCCGCTGCGACCGCAGCTGCCGTGGCGGCTCCAGCTTGAATCGTGCCGTGCACCAGAAGCCCGTGTGCACGGGGCGTGCGGTCACGCGTTGTAGAGTTAATTTTCAGGTATTCCCTGATTTTTTATGTTGCACGGGATTGGTATTGTTCGAACGAGTGATGAAGAGCCGATCCCAGGCGGCCGATTTCGGCCATCCGTAATACGTTTCGCGATTCCTAATCCAGAGGCACTGACCAATGTCGGCATCCACTGTCCAGAAACTTGCACTGCCAGCGCTGATCGCGATGGTGGTGGGCTCGATGATCGGGTCCGGCATCTTCACGCTGCCGTCCCGATTCGCCGGGGCTACCGGCGTCTACGGCGCGTTGATCGCGTGGGTGATCGCTGCCGGCGGCATGCTCATGCTGGCGTTCGTCTTCCAGACGCTGGCCGCGCGCAAGCCCGACATCGACTCGGGCATCTTCGCCTATGCCAAGTACGGCTTCGGCGAGTACTGGGGCTTCGCGGCCGCGGTCGGATTCTGGCTCGGCACCTGCGTCGGCAACGTCTCGTACTGGGTGCTGATCAAGTCGACGCTGGGCGCGTTCTTCCCGGTCTTTGGCGACGGCAATACGCTCGCCGCGGTTCTCGTCGCATCGGTGCTGGTGTGGGCCTTCCACTTCCTGATCCTGCGCGGCGTGCAGGGCGCGGCGGGCATCAACAAGATCGTCACCATCGCCAAGATCGTGCCGCTGCTGCTGTTCGTGGTGGTGCTGCTGTTCAACTTCGACGGGCAGATCTTCTACGATAACCTCTGGGGCGGCCCGGAGACGGAGAAGACCTTCGGCTCGATCTGGACGCAGGTCCGCCAGACCATGCTGGTCACGGTGTTCGTGTTCATTGGCATCGAGGCCGCTAGCGTGTATTCGCGCTATGCCATGAAGCGCGAGGACGTCGGCCGCGCGACCGTGATCGGCTTCATGATCGTCACCTCGCTGCTCGTCGCCGTGACGGTGCTTTCGTTCGGCGTCCTGCCGCGGGAAGAGATCGCCGCGATGCGTGCGCCGTCGGTGGCGGGCGTGCTGGAGGCGATGGTGGGCCCGTGGGGTGCCGTGTTCATCAGCGTCGGCCTGATCGTCTCGGTGCTGGGCGCCTACCTCGCCTGGTCGCTGCTCGCGGCCGAGGTGCCCTACCTCGCGGCCAAGTACGGGTTGTTCCCCAAGTACTTCGAGAAGACCAACGAGGCGAAGGTGCCGGTCAACGCGCTGTTGCTGACCAACATCATCGTGCAGGTTTTCCTCGTCGTCACGATGTTCACGACGTACGCGTTCCAGCTGGCGCTCGAGCTCACCAGCGCGCTGACGCTGATTCCCTACCTGCTGGTCGCGGCCTACGCGCTCAAGCTCGCCTACTCCGGCGAGACCTACGAGAAAGACGCGAGCGCGCGCAGCAAGGAGCTGATCATCGCCGGGATCGCGACGGTCTACGCGGCGCTGATGATCTATTCGGGTGGCCTCAAGTACATCCTGCTCTCGGCATTGATCTACCTGCCGGCGACGCTGCTGTTCTGGCGGGCCCGCAAGGATGCCGGTGCGCAGTTGTTTGTGAAGAGCGAGGCAGTGCTGTTTGCGCTGATCGCTTTCGGTGCCGTGATCGCTCTCTGGTCGCTCGCCACCGGACGGATCACCGTCTGACCGGTATCAACCTTGGACCGTCGTCGCGGTTGGCGCGACGCCGGTCCGCCTCCAACCCCTGATATGGAGCAACGGAAATGACTGACAAGACCCCTGCCTTCGGCGTCCACTCGGAAGTGGGCCAGCTGCGCCTCGTGATGGTCTGCGCGCCGGGTCGTGCCCATCAGCGCCTCACGCCCTCGAACAACGACCGGCTGCTGTTCGACGACGTGATCTGGGTCGAGACCGCCAAGCGCGACCACTTCGACTTCATGCAGAAGATGCGCGATCGCGGCGTCGAAGTGCTCGAGATGCACAACATGCTCGCCGAGACCGTGGCGATCCCCGAGGCCAAGAAGTGGATCCTCGACAACCAGATCACCGCGAACGAGGTCGGCATCAGCCTGATGGCGGAGACGCGCGCCTACCTC
>Ga0316603_10000153_pt1 | contig 42982 bp, 42 predicted proteins | sample OWC_soil_day10_n_FD_207649 | JGI IMG/M metagenome (GOLD analysis project Ga0316603, IMG submission 207649) | Wetland soil microbial communities from Old Woman Creek delta, Ohio, United States - OWC_soil_day10_noCT | ecosystem: Environmental > Terrestrial > Soil > Wetlands | place: USA: Ohio... | reverse complement strand
GCATCTTCACCCAGCGTCATGTGGGTGAAGGCCCGCGTTCCCAGCATCGCGTAGTGGAGCGGGTCCAGCGGGCTCAGCTTCATCGCAAGATCGACATGGCTGCGGCCTTCGAGGCCCCGTCCCGCCAAGGTCTCCGTCCAGGCACGTGCATAGATGCCCTGCGCATAGTTCGGGCTGATGGCGGTCGAGCGCTCGAGCCAGCCGAGGCTGCCCTCGAGATCGCCCTGCAGCCAGAACGTGCGCCCCATGGCGAAGTTGACGAACGGGTCGAGCGGGTCGAGGTCGACCGCGCGCTCGGCGTGACTGCGGGCAAGGGCAACCTCGGCGGCGATGTCTTCCGTGTTGCGCAGGAAGGCGGTCTGGAAATGCACGAACGACAGCCCCGCGTGCGCGCGCGCGAAACCCGGGTCGCGCGCGACCGCGTGCCCGAACAGCGCGGCGGCCGCGGCGTTGTCCTTGCGGTTGAAGCGGTACATGTGCTGCAGGCCGAGGTGATAGGCCGACCAGGCGTCGAGATTCTCGGTCACGGTGAGGCGCGCGAGGTTGGCCTCGTGCAGCGGGATCTGGATCTCGAGTGCCGCGAGGATCCGGGCGCGGATCTCCGTGCGGATCGGGTGCACGGCGTCGATCCCGCCGGAAAAGTGATCGGCCCAGACGACGCCGCCGCTGCGCGTGTCCATCAGCTCGACCGTCACGGCCAGCATCGAGTTCGTGACCTCCACCGTGCCGGAGAGGCAATAGCGAACGCCGAGCAGCCGGCCGATCTCGCCCAGGTCGGCATCCGCGGCCCGGAGGCGGAATGACGAGCCGCGCGCCGTCACGAACAGCCATCGCAGTCGCGACAGCTCGGCGATCAGCTCGTGGGGCAGGGCGTCGGCAATGGGGGCCCAGGGCCCCGCATCCCCGATCAGGCGGAACGGCAGCACGGCGATCGACGGCTGCGCGGCCGGCTCGGCGGGCGCGGCCGCGGGTTCGGCTGCAGGCTGCGCGGTCCGCTCGGCCTTGACGCTCGCGACGAAGCGAAAGCCCTGGCGGTGGATCGTCTTGATGAACCGCTGTGCCTTGCCGTCGTCGCCCAGTGCTTGTCGTGCCGACTTGATGCGGCTCGCCACTGCGGCCTCGGAGACGATGCGGCCGTCCCACACCTTCTCGAGGATCTCGTCCTTGGAGACGAGACGCTCGCGATTCTCGACCAGCAGCGCGAGCAGCGCGAACACCTGCCTCTCGACGGGGCGCGGCTCGCCATTCTCGCGCAGCTCGACCTTGGCCGTGTCGAGCTCGAAGCACTCGAACCGGTAGAGCATGGCGCGGATCATGCACCCGGGGGCCGGCTCCGACAAATCTCCATGAATTCTCCATGACGTCTGCAAGCCCGGGCAGCCCGGGCGGCGTAGAAATGCAGTCACCGGCGGCGGGATCGTTCCGCAGCCGGCCACCAGCGAGGAGACCACCGTGAAACAGCAGATCACCCAGTTGCCGATACGCCTCGAGGCCGGCGGTGTCTGTATCCAGGCGCAGGACTGGGAGGGCCTGAACGTCGCCCGCATCCGCTTCCCGAAGGGTGCGGATGCAACGCCGCTGCTCGAGGGCCTGCCGCAGGACCTCTGCCAGTGCCCGCATTGGGGCACCGTCGTGCGTGGCTCGATTCACGTGCGCTACGCGGACGGTCGCGAAGAGCTCGTGCGCGCGGGCGAGGTCTACTACTGGCCGCCCGGCCACACGGTCTGGGTCGACGAGGACTATGAAGCCGTCGAATTCAGCCCCGCGGGACCGATGGGCGAAGTGATCGACCACCTCAAGGCGAAACTTTCAACCTGAAGGAGAAACGACATGCCTCTCGTGACCATCGACGTGATCAAGGGTGTCTTCACCCCGAAACAGAAGCAGCAACTCATCGCCCGGGTCACCGAAGCGATGATCGAGGTCGAAGGCGAGAACATGCGGCCCGTAACCTGGGTGCGCATCAAGGAGTTCGAAGGAGGGGACTGGGCCATCGGCGGCAAGGCACTGCAGGCATCCGACGTTCAGGCTCTGGCGGCGGGCAAGGCCGCCTGAGCACACGCCAGGACGCGATCGGCCGGTCGGGGCGGCGCTCGCAGGAGCACGCCCCGATCTGCTTTCCGGCCTCCTCGAAAACATCCGGGAATCTCCAGCGGAACTCCAAGCATCGTCGGTCGGTGGCGCGTACAAATGACGTGCACCCTGGAGGAGAAGGCCCGTGAAACGCTTCAAGAACATGCATCGATTCGAAATGCTGGTGATCGTCGTGCTGACGGTTGTCGACCTCCAGCAGGCGCTGCGCGACCTGCTGCCGATGTGAGGCCGGCGTGCGGACGCCGCCCGCTCAGTCGCGGGTCCAGTACGCGGCCTTCTCCGGCAGCACCCAGCGTATGCCGCCGCGCGGGTCGTCGCGATCGCCCTCATAGCGCGGGATCAGGTGGATGTGCAGGTGTGCGATCGTCTGGCCCGCGGCGTGGCCGTCGTTGATGCCGATGTTGTATCCGGCCGGCTTGAACTGGTGGCCGAGCTCGATCCGGGCGAGCTTCAGCAGCTTCAGCATCGCCGCCTGTTCGTCCGGCGTGATTTCGAAGAACGAGCCCACGTGACGTCGCGGGATGACGAGCGTGTGCCCCGGCGAAACGGGGAATCCGTCGCGGATGACGAAGGCGAGCTCGCTCTCGAAGACGAGCCGCTCGCGCGGCAGGGTGCAGAAGGAGCAGGGCATGTTCACGGCGGGTCCTGCGTCGTCGTACGGGTTGATCCCGGGATTTCTCGAGCGAGTCTAAGCCGAAACCCGAACGGTCGTGTCCCGGCGCCCCTGTGCTAACGTCGGCCCACGCGCAGCCGGGAGGTCCCCGGCTGGCCACCAGGGGAGAAACGACATGGCGAACTACGTGGACGGTTTCGTGCTGCCCGTGCCGAAGAAGAACCTCAACGCCTACCGTCGCATGGCGCGCGAGGCCGGCAAGGTGATGCGCGAGCTGGGGGCGCTGGCGTACGTCGAGGCCGTGGCCGACGACGTGAAGCCGGGCAAGTGGACCTCGTTCCCGCAGAGCGTCAAGCTCAAGCCCGGCGAGGTCGTGGTGTTTTCCTACATCGTCTACAAGTCCCGCCGCGACCGCGACCGCATCATGCCGAAGTTCATGAGCGACCCGCGGATGCAGAAGTACTCGGATCCGAAGAAGATGCCCTTCGACGGCAAGCGCATGTTCTGGGGCGGGTTCAAGCCGATCGTCTGGATGTAGGCGTCAGGCCGGCCCCATGAGACACCGCGAAAGACACAGGACGCATCGCACCGGCTGGCTCCGTGCCACGGTCCTCGGTGCCAACGACGGCATCGTATCCACGGCCAGTCTCGTGCTGGGCGTCGCCGCAGCCGGCGCCAGCTCGCAAGGCGTCCTGGTGGCGGGCGTGGCTGGCCTCGTGGCCGGCGCCATGTCGATGGCGGCCGGCGAGTACGTGTCCGTCAGTTCGCAGGCCGACACGGAACGCGCGGACCTGGCCCGAGAGAGCGGGGAACTCACGGCGAATCCCGAGCAGGAACACGCCGAACTCACGGCCATCTACGTTCAGCGCGGCCTCGATGCAACCCTTGCCTCGAACGTGGCCACCCAGCTGATGGAGCATGACGCGCTGGGTGCGCACGGCCGCGATGAGCTGGGCATCACCGATACGCTGGTCGCACGGCCGGTGCAGGCCGCGCTGGCGTCGGCGGCCAGCTTTGCCGTGGGTGCTGCGCTGCCTCTGCTGATGGTCCTGTGGCTCCCGGTGTCCGCGCTGATGCCGGGCGTCGCAGGCTGCTCATTGCTGTTCCTCGCGCTGCTGGGCCTCGCAGCTGCACGCGCCGGTGGAGCACCGATCGTGCCGTCCGTCCTGCGCGTCGCCTTCTGGGGCGTTCTGGCGATGGCGCTAACCGCCGCGGTCGGGACGCTGTTCGGCGTCGCGACCTGAGCCCGCGTGTTTCGGCTCGACCGTTTCCACGGGCGCGCCGGCTTTCTTCCACGCGCCGAACCCGCCGTCGATGTGGCACACCGGTGTCAGGCCCATGTCCTGCGCGGTCTTGGTCGCAAGCGCGGAGCGCCAGCCCGCCGCGCAGAAGAAGACGAACCTGTGGCCCGATGCGAAGAAGCTCTTGTGGTAGGGGCTGCCGGGATCGAGCCAGAACTCGAGCATGCCGCGCGGCACCTGGCGCGCGCCGGGAACGCCCCCCTCGCGCCAGATTTCGCGCGGGTCGCGCAGGTCGATGAACGTGACGCCGGGTTGGCCGTGCAACGCCCGCGCCTGTTCGACGTCGAGCGTCTCGATCGCCGACATCGCCTCGGCCAGCATCAGCTCCACGCTCTTGCGAATCTCGAGTGGCATCGGCATCTCCTCGCGACGGTGACCGTTACTGTACTGCGAAACCGCCGAGCTGCGCGGACGCTAGCCCCGCCCCTGTTTCGCCTTCTTGAGCGTGAGCGCGGCCTTCAGGCCCTTCTCGCGCAGCGTGTGCAGGGCGACGCGCGTCGGGGTCGAGACGTGGAAGCGCCGACCGTGCCGGCGCAGCAGCTTCTCGTCTACCTGCAGCCCGAGGCCGGGTGACTGCGGCACGTCGAGCGTGCCGTCGGCATTGACCGTGAGCGGCGGCATGATGCCCTCGCGTGCGGCGGGCACGAAGCCGGGCGGCTCGTACGGGTACTCGAGGTGCCCGCCGTGCTCCCAGGCCGCGAAGGCGTGAAGGTTCACGACCATGTTGAAGCCGTTCGACCAGGTGTGCGGCGAGAAAATCAGGCTGCGGCGCCGGCATTCCTGCATGACGCGCTTCGAGACTGTGAGCCCCGAGAACATGGCGTCGGGCTGATACTTGCCGAGGCTGTCGTGCTCGAAGAGCGGTTGCAGTTCGTGCCAGCCGCCGTGCAGCTCGCCGCCCGCGATCGTGGTACTGACGCGCCGGCGCAGCTCGGCCATGCCGTGCCAGTCGTGCATGTCGAGCGGCTCCTCGAGCCAGGCGATATCGAACTCGTCGCAGCCGCGCGCGAAGGCCGTGGCGCGCTCGAGGTTCCAATCCGGGTTGGGGCGGAACAGCGAGACGAGCCAGCCCTGGTTCGCGTCCACGCCGACCTCGAAGCCGTCGCCCACCGCGGCGCGCACACCGCGCACGACGCTCAAGTCCTCCTCGAGCGTGGCGTACTTGACGCGGATCTTGACCGCGTCGATGCCCATGCGGCGGATCTCGTCGAGCCAGGGGCGCCGCTCCTCGAGCGGCCGCAGCGAGCCGCTCGAGGCGTACACCCGCACGCGCGTCACGGTCTGCTCGCGCTCCTGCAGCAGCTTGTACACCGGCTTGCCCGCCATCTTGCCGGCGAGGTCCCACATCGCCGCCTCGAGCCACCAGTTGCGCCAGCCGAGGTAGGAGGCCTCGCGGATGCGCTTGCGGAAGCCGTCCATGTCGTCGGCCGCCATGCCGATCAGGAAGCCGCCCAGCAGGTCGCCGAGGCCGCGCCGCTCCGTGGTGAACGCAGGGCCCGCCGTTTCGCCGGTGAGTCCGTCGCTGGTAGTGAAGCGCGCGTAGGTCTGCGCGACGTGCGTCTGCGGATAGCCCGGGATCCACGATGGCCAGAAGGGCTCGGGGAGGGGCACGTTGACGTGCCACAGTTCGATGCGCTCGATGCGTCCGGCCATGGTGCCCCTCGCGCTGTCCAGCGGCGGACCGTACCATGGCGCCTCCCGCAAGCACGAGTGCTACCCATGGCCGGCGCCAGCCTTCTCGCCCTGCTCGACGACATCGCGAGCATCCTGGACGACGTCTCGCTGCTGACGCAGGCTGCCACCAAGAAGACGGCGGGCGTGCTCGGCGACGACCTCGCACTCAACGCGCAGCAGGTGGCGGGCGTCAAGGCGAACCGCGAGCTGCCGGTGGTGTGGGCGGTGGCCAAGGGTTCGCTGCTCAACAAAGCGATCCTGGTGCCGGCGGCGCTCGCCATCAGCGCGATCGCGCCCTGGGCGATCGTGCCGCTGCTGATGGCCGGCGGCCTGTTCCTCTGCTACGAGGGCTTCGAGAAGATCTGGCACCGGCTGACGCACCGCGCGGAAGTGCACGAGCAGAGGCAGGAACTGCGGCAGGCGCTGGCCGACCCGGCGGTGGACCTCGTCGCGGTGGAGAGGAACAAGATCAAGGGCGCGGTGCGCACCGACTTCATCCTCTCCGCGGAGATCATCGTCATCGCGCTCGGCACGGTGGCCGCCGCTTCGTTCGGCGTGCGCGTGGCGGTGCTGGTCGGCATCGCGCTCCTGATGACCGTGGGCGTGTACGGGCTCGTGGCCGGCATCGTGAAGCTCGACGACGCGGGGCTGTACCTCACCCGACGCGCGGGCAAGGGCTTGCTGCCTTCCATGTCGCGAGGGGTGGGACGGGGCCTGCTCGCGTTCGCGCCCTGGCTGATGAAGTTCCTGTCGGTGGCCGGCACGGCGGCGATGTTCCTCGTCGGTGGCGGCATCCTCTCGCACGGCATCCCGTGGATCGATCACTGGGTGAAGGGCATCGCGCATCGCGGCGGCCTGAATGGGATCGAGGCGGTGCTGGCGACCATGACGCCGATCCTCACCAATCTCGCCGTCGGCCTCGTCGCCGGCGCCCTCGCGCTCATGGTCGTGAACGGCGTGCGCAGGATGTGGCCGGGCAAGGCCCACGCTTGACGACGGCGCCGCTGTCCGTCGAGCGACTCGATGCCGCGGCCGCGGCCTACGCGCGTGCCTTCATGGACGATCCCTTCTCGGTGTGGATCACGCCCGATCCCGTCCGCCGCGAGCACGACCTGCCGCTCTTCTTCCGCACGGCGATGCGTTATGCGATGCGCTACGGCGGGCAGGTCGATGTCAGCGACGAGCAGCCGCGTGCCGTCGCTACGTGGCTCGCTCCGACCCACCCGCTGCCGACCAATTTCGGCATGCTACGCACCGGACTGCTCGGCCTGCTCTGGGCGGGCGGATGGTCCGGCGCGGGCCGGTTCTTCGCCTTCGGCGACCAGCTCGAGGGCCTCCACGCGCGGGACGTGAAGCAGCCGCACTGGTACCTGTGGGTGCTGGCGGTCGATCCGCCGTTCCATGGCAAGGGACTCGGCGGTGCGCTGCTGCGGCCGCGACTGCAGACCGCGGATCGCGACGCGCTGCCGTGCTATCTCGAGACGGCGAATGAGAGCAACGTCGCCCTCTACCAGCGCTTCGGATTCGAGGTGCGGCGGGAGGGGAGGCTGGGGACGGACGGCCCGCGCTTCTGGACCATGCTGCGCGCACCGCACTGAGGCAGTGCGTGGCCGATTCCTACTTCGACCCGGTCGCGAAGGTGTGGTCTCGGGGTGCCGGCATGGTGCTGCTGCTGGCGGCCGCGGGCCTGACGGCGACGCTCGGTTACGCGGCCTTCGAGTTCGGCTTCAACGGGGCGACCCGCCGTAGCCTCACGAGCTCGTCGTTGATCTTCGGCCTCATCCTGCTCGCCCTCTGTGGCATCTGCTGGCAGGCCGGGTTCCGCCTCGCGTTCAACCGACCGGGTCGCAACGGCAGCCTGTTCTCGCGGCCGGCGTGGTTCGCCATCGGCAGCGGGCTGCTCGTCGTCACGGTCACCATGGCCTGGGCCATCGTGTCGGCGCGATTGCCGACGGGACTCGACCACTGGGTGATCGTGACGCTCGGCGCGCTCGGCGTGTGGTGCATCATCCTCGCGTTACGCACCGGACGGAGGTAGGCGCCATGAGACACCGCGAGAGACACCGCACCCACCGCACCGGCTGGCTGCGGGCCGCCGTCCTCGGTGCGAACGACGGCATTGTTTCCACCGCGAGCCTCGTCCTCGGCGTCGCGGCGGCCGGCGCGAGTCCGGAGGGCATTGTGATCGCCGGCGTGGCCGGGCTGGTCGCCGGCGCCATGTCGATGGCTGCCGGCGAGTACGTGTCCGTCAGTTCGCAGGCCGACACGGAACGTGCCGACCTCGCCCGCGAGAGCCGGGAACTGGCGGCGAATCCCGAGCAGGAACACGCCGAGCTGACGGCCATCTACGTCAAGCGCGGGCTCGACCAGGCGCTGGCCGCGAGCGTCGCCACCCAGTTGATGAAGCACGACGCTCTCGGCGCGCACGTGCGGGACGAGCTCGGCATCACCGAGATGCTGGCCGCGCGACCCGTGCAGGCCGCGCTGGCGTCCGCGGGCAGCTTCGCCGCGGGCGCCGTTCTGCCCTTGCTGATGGTGCTGTGGTTGCCCGCCACCGCGCTGATCCTCGGCGTATCGGCCAGCTCGCTGCTGTTCCTCGCGCTGCTCGGTCTGCTGGCCGCGCGGGCTGGCGGTGCGCCCGTCGTCGCGTCCGTCGCGCGAGTCGCATTCTGGGGCGCCCTCGCGATGGCGCTCACGGCGGGCGTCGGGGCGCTGTTCGGGGCGATGGGATGAGACCGCTGGCTCTGGCGTCCGCGGCGCATCCTGAGGAACGCTAGCGGCGGATCTGCGCGAGCTCGTCCGCGTCCAGCCAGACGCCCCCGCACTCCGGGCACTCGTCGATCTCGACCGGGTATTGGCGCGAGAACGCGCGGCGCATCATCACGACCTCGAGATGGCGCGGGCAGCGCAGCCGGGCCGAGCGGTCGACGATCGCCACGGGGAACTGGCTCAGGTGCGCGAGCAGGGCCTCGCCCAGCACGCTGTCGGTCTCCTCGAACCGCGCAAGCTCCAGACGATCGAGCCACAGCCCGCCGCAGGACTCGCAGACATCCACGCCGACGCCGCCGATCATTACGCGGGAGAGCGAGGCGGAGCAGCGGGGGCAGGTGAGGTCGTGGGTGGGCATGTCCCGAGCGAGGTGCGAGGGCCTGGAGGGAACTCGACGCGGTACCTGTGTCGCCCGCAGTGTAGGGAAAATGGCGCTGGCTGTCTGTCCGGCAGGCAACGCGCTCGGCAAGGGACCTTCCCCGGATTATCTCGGCCAGAACGCGCTCCGAACCGGCTGTTTCCTGTCGAATGCGTTGCGAATCGAGATCGCGGACAGCGTGCGGTGGTCAGGCACTAGGAGAGGTGAAACGCGGCCCTGGCGAGCTCGTCTGCGCTAACGGGCCGAGGCCACCGTACTCCGATACACCTCCAGTTCCTGCGCATACCGCGCCCGCTCCTGCTCGAGCGCGTTGATTTCCGACTTGACCCGGCCGATGCGCTCGGCGTGCTGGCGCGTGTCGAGAACAGCCTGCGTCCGTTCCTCCGGCGTGGCGGAGTTGTTCGCCAGCACGAACGCGCGGCTCGCGATCGAGCCCTCGAGCCGGGCGATCTCGGCGCGGCGCGCTTCGATCGCTTGGTCGGTGTCGGTGACGCGTCGCTCTCGCACGTACAGCTCGCGGCCGGATTCGTAGGCGGCGAGGAAAGCCGGCGCGAGGTCGGCGGGACAGGTGTCGTAGTAGGTCGCGCCCGTCACGCCGGCGCGATAGCCGTTGTTCGGCTGGCAGTACTCGCGCAGGCCCGCGGCACGTCCCGCGAGGTAGGCGTCGAGGTCGGGCGTGACGCCGTGTTCGGCGCAGTCCTTGCGATGGCGGGCGATGCGGTCGCCGGGGTGGCCGGCGACGCCGTCCTCGTAGCCCACGGTGCGCCATTCAACCGTTTGGCACTCGTCCCTGGTCATCGAGGTCGAGCAGGCCGTGAGCAGCAGGGTCGTCACCGTCGCGAGGCAGGCGATCGTTCGCATGGCGTCTCCATGTCCGCAGTGGCGGCAGAGTCGGCGACGGTGACATTGCGCTGGCCGGGAGGCCGTGAGCAAACGCGGGGTGTCGGGACGTGATGGAGGTCACAGCAGGCCCTGGAGGCCCGGCCGTTGCGCGGTCCAGCTAAACTGCGCCGCCCGACCGCGGTTCCCGATCGACTCCCTTGCTCCTATGCACCGCCTCCGCAACTGGCAGCTCTTCGCGATTTGCGTACTCACGTGGGGCACTACTTGGTACGCCATCACGTTCCAGCTCGGGCACACGGCGCCGGAAGTCGGCGTGGCGCTGCGCTTCGGGCTCGCCGGCAGCGTCGTGCTGGCGCTGTGTGTCGCGCGGGGCATCGGCCTTCGCTTCACGCCGCGCGATCACGCGCTGTTCGCGCTGCAGGGGGTCTTTCTCTACGGAGTCTCCTACATCTGCGTGTACCACGCCGAGAAGCACATCGTGTCGGGCCTCGTGGCGGTGGGGTACTCGGCCTCGCCGCTGGTCACGGGGCTGGGTGCACACGCGCTGTTCGGCCAACGCATCGGGGCGCGCTTCGTCATCGGCGGCTTGCTCGGGCTCGTCGGCGTCGCGCTGATGTTCTGGCGCGAGTTCGGCAGGGCGGCGGGCGACCAGGATGCAACGCTCGGCGCGATCTTCACCGTGGGCGCGGTACTGCTCTCGACGGTGGGCAGCCTGGCCGCCAGCCGCAACCGCTCGCGCGGACTGCCGTTCTGGCCGGCACTTGGCTTCGGGATGCTCTACGGCGCGGCGGTGTGCGTCATGGTGGCACTGCTTCAGGGCCAGAGCTTCGCGCTGCCGGCGGTCGCCTCGTGGTGGCTGTCGCTTTTCTACCTTGCGCTCGCCGGCTCGGTGCTCACCTTCGCCTGCTTCCTGACGCTGCAGGAGCGCATCGGCCCCGGGCCTACCGGGACGATCGGCGTCATGACGCCGCTGCTGGCGCTCGTGGTGTCGATGGCCTTCGAGGCCTTTCGTCCGGACGGGCTGACACTCATCGGCGCGGCGCTGGCCGTCGCCGGCAACGTGATGATCCTGCGCAGGGTCTGATCAACGAGCGGTGGCCGCCCGTCTCAGCGCAGCACGCCGCGCTTCGCCATCGCCCGCGCGTAGAAGAACAGGAAGATCGCGATCGCCCAGATGACGGCCGTGAAGATCGCGCCGCCCGTGCCCAGCATCGACAGGCCGTCCGAGAGCACGAAGTTGTACAGGAACGTGATCACCATGGCGGCCAGGGCAAGGCCGAACAACCCGACCGACCACACCTTGCGCAGCAGCAGGCCGAGGGACGCGATCAGCGAGCTCCAAACCGCAATCGCCCAGGACGCGACGGCCCAGGCGGGAAACCCGTAGAAATACTCGAGCTGTTCAGGCGTGAACTGGCTCATGTACGCCTCCACGCGGAATTGCGTGGCGGCGTAGTCGAAGGCGCCGATGGCGTTCCAGAGCACCGCGATGATTCCCACGATCCACAGATGGCGCGGGACCTTGCTCGTTGTCGCGTTCATGGTGTCCCCCCTTTGTCGTTTGACCGATCATAGCAGGCGTCTCGCCTACGAACGCTCATCCGCCGTCGTCCAGTTCCCGGGCGCGCGCAAATGCGGGGCGTGTGACGATCCGCTGCACGTAGTCATCGACGACCTGGGATTTCGGCATGAGGGGGCTCTGGCCGAACATCGCGAAGGTCGTGCCGTACAGCACGTCGGCCGCGCTGAAGCGCTCGCCGAGAATGTAGGGCCCGCGGGACAGTACGTCGATCACGGCCCCCATGGCCTCGTCCAGCGGCACCCAGCCCGCGGTGCCGCGAGGCACGTCCGTGTTCATGAATTTCGACATGAAGGCCGGCTCTAGCACGCCCGTGTAGTAGCACAGCCACGAGAGGTAGCCGCCGCGTAAGGGTTCACCCACCTTCGGTCCCACGCGGTTCTTCGGAAAGCGGTCCGTCAGGTACAGCGCGATGGCCGGCGATTCGAAAACGACGACGCCGTCGTCGGAGATCGCCGGCACCTTGCCGTGCGGATGGGGGTTGGCGGGGTCGACGGCGCCGCTTCCGTCCGACAGGCGCATCGTGACGAGCTGCAGCCGGTAGGGCGCTTCGAGTTCCTCGAGCAGGAAGATGAAGCGCGTCGAGCGGCTCTTCGGGTGGTGGAACAGGGTAATCACGGCGGGCTCCCCTAAGCGGCGCAGGCCGCGATCGGTCGTCAGTTCCTGCTGCCGTTGCGGCAGCGCTCGAACCGGGCGAACAGCGCATCGTGGACCGCGCTCTCCACGGGTCCCACTGCGAGCCACTCGCGCGCCAGGTCGTCGAGGTCCGCGGGCGTGGGCCGTTCGCCGCGCCCCATGGAGGCGACGAGCCGCTGCATCTGGTACTCGCGCCGCGATGGCAGGTCTTCCTCCGGCGTCGGCGTGTCCGTGAGCAGCTCCGCGCGTATGCACAGCAGCCGCAGAGCCGCCTCGTTCGCAGCGAGGTCGGCGCTGACTTTGCCGGCGGCGACCTTCTCGACCTGCTGCTCGAGGGCGGCGCGCATCCCCTTCGGCGCGTGCGCGAGCCCGGCGACCGCCGACTCGGCGGATGCCCGCAGTGCCTCGCATTCGTCCGGGGACCGGCCGAGTGCCGCGGCGAGCGCAAATGCCCGGACCTGGGCGGCGGCTGCAAACAGGTCGGACCAGCCACGGCTCGCGGCCTCCTCGCGGTGCCGACGCATGGCGTGGGCGTAACGGTCGATCGCCTGCCTGAATCGCTGGCCGAGGGCGCGTGCCGACGCCCGCGGCAATTCGAGGGTGTCGAACTCCGCGAGCAGCTCGTCCACCTGCTTGACCGAGGACGCCAGCGGCTCACCGGTCAGCCCGGCGATGCGTTCCAGCTCCTCGCACAGGCCGGTCGCGCGTGCCTGGTTGGCCTCGAGCGCGGCGCCCTGCGCCGCCCAGGCCTGCGAGCTGCGCTCGAACACGGCGTCGCAGTTGCGCCGGAATGCCTCCCAGAGCGAGTTGTCCTGCGGTCGCGGCACGATGCCGACGGTCTTCCAGGCCCGCTGCAGGCTCTTCGCTTCCTCGATGGCCTGGCGCGTGTCCTCGAGCGTCGCGAGTTCCGCAGCGCGGGCGATGATGTCGCGCTTCGCCTGCACGTTGCGGGCGTACTCGGCATCGAGGCGCTTCTGCAGTTCGCCGAGCTCGGCATGGAAGCGTGCCTGCAGCGGCTTCACCACCGACTGGTCCACCGGCGCGTACTGCTGCCACTCGGTTCGCGCCTCGAAGATTACCTGGCGGATCAGGGACCAGTCCGGCTGCTCGCCGAACTGCTGCGCCGCGAAGGCCGCCAGACGATCGAGCAGCTCCTCGCGCCGCGCCTGGTTGTGCTGCCGCACCTCGGCCTGCCGGGCGAAGTGCTCGCGACAGGGCTCCCAGGCACGTTCTGCGACCTCGTCGAACTGCTGCCACTCCGGAGCGGGCTCCTCGCCCGCGCCGCGGTGCAGGGTCCGCCACTCGTCCCGCAGCCGGCGGATCTGCCGCGCGAGCTCCTCCGGTGACATGTCGGCCCCGACCAGCGACTGCATCCGCTGGATCAGCTCGGCGCGCTTGGGCTCGACGCGGAAGGTCTTCCAGTCCTTCAGCTCGTCGAGTCGTTCGTCGACGTGCTGAAGCTGGCGCGCATACCACTCGGGCAGCGCGGGGGTCTCGGGCAACTTCCCGGCGATGGCCTCGCGGAGGCGGGCGGCGCGTGCCGTCGCGCCGTGATCGAGCGCCGTCTGTGCCTGGCGGAGGAGTCCGAGCAGGTGACGTACCTCGGCTTCGTCCGCCGCCCGCTTCGCCTGCGCGGCCTCGCGTTCGGCCTGTCGCTCGGCCTCGAGAGCGCGGGCCTGTTCGGCGGCGGCGGACGCCGCGGCCTCGGCCTCGGCTTCGCGCTGGCGCCGCGCCTCCTCGGCGGCGAGGGCCGCCTGTCGACGCTGCTCCGCCTCCGCCTCGACCGACTGGCGGTGATGCTCGATGACCTCGCGCGCGGCTCGCAGTTGCTGCGTCACCTCAGCCCGGACATCGGCGGTCGCGTTCGATTCGAGCGTGCGCCAGCGCGCCTCGAGTCGTGACAAGGTGCCGGCGTACGACGCATCGCAGGGCTGCCCCGCGTGCCGAGCGATGGCCGTTGCGGCCGCCTCGATCTCGGCCTGCTGCTGCTCGAGCCTGCGGATCTCGGCGACCTGTTCGTCCCGCCTGTCGGTGAGGATCCGATGGACGGTCTTGTCATTGCCGTGGCGGGTGGCCCGGATCAGCTCGCGCAGCTGCTCCGGATCGGTGATGTGCTGGGCTGCCCTCTGGCGGATGCGGGTCGAGCTGCCCTCGAGCACCCACCGGGCGACCGCGGTCTGGTCGCCGGCCTCGAGGGACTGCGACAGGCTTGCGTCCTCTTCCCGGGCGCGCGCCTCGGGATCGGGCCGCGGCGGCGGCTCGGTGGCGGCCTCCGAGCGGGTGTCGGCCGGGTTCTCGTCCGCGGCGGGGGGCTTTCCGAAAATGCGGGAGATGAGTGACATCGGGTGCGGGGCTTGCTGCTCGGTTTGGCCGATCATACCAAGCCCGCCCGGCGTCTCGTCGGCGCAGTCCCTGGCTTCAGGACAGCGCGCGCACCACCCACACCCCAAGCGGGAAGATCACTGCCGTGACGAGTCCGCAGAGCCCCATGGCGAGGCCAGAGAACGCGCCCGCTTCCTCGCTCTCCTGGAAAGCGCGTGCGGTGCCGATGCCGTGAGCGGCCGTGCCGAGCGCGAAGCCGCGAACGCTGTCGTCGGTGATGCGCAGCGCGTCGAGCACGTACTTCGCGCCGACCGCGCCGATGATGCCCGTGCAGACCACCAGCACGGCCGTCAGCGAGGGCAGGCCGCCGAGACGCTCGACGATCCCCATGGCGATCGGGGTCGTCACGGACTTCGGCGCGATCGACAGCAGGGTGAGGTCGCTCGCGCCGAGCGCCCACGCGATGCCCACCGCGGACACGAGCGCCGTCACGGCGCCCGCCAGCAGCGCCCCGACGATCGGCCAGAGCGCACGCCTGAGCTTGCCGAGCTGCGCGTACAGCGGCACGGCCAGGGCCACGGTGGCCGGGCCGAGCAGGAAGTGCACGAATTGCGCACCGCCGAAGTAGGTCTCGTACGGCGTGCCGGTCAGCCGGAGCAGGGCCACCAGCACCGCGACCGAGATCGCAACGGGGTTCAGCAGCGGGTGGAAGCCCGCGCGCCGGTAGAGCCAGTACGCACCCTGGTAGACCACGAGGGTGAGCGTCAGGAACAGCAGGGGTGTGGCCGAGAGATAGACCCAGAGCTCGGCGAGCGGCGGGGTCACGGCCGGCGCTCCTGCCCGCGGCGGGCGAGCAGCGCGCGCATGACGAGGGCCGTCACTGCGATGGTGAGCAGCGTGCTCAACACCAGCGAGACCGTGATCGGCAGCCACTCGCTGGCGAGGCGGTTCAGATGCGCCGTCACGCCGACGCCGGCCGGCACGAACAGCAGCGACAGGTGGCGCAGCAGGCCGTTCGCCGTGCTGCCGAGATCCTCCGCCACGCGACCGCGCAGGATCAGCGAGGCGAACAGCAGGGTCATGCCGACGACCGGGCCCGGCACCGGCAGGCGCAACGCAACCACCAGGATTTCGCCCACGAGCTGATAGACGAGCAGGACAGTCAGGGCGGCGAGCATGGGATTCCTCGGTGGGGTCGGAGCATTGGTGCTCACTCGTTGAACACCGGCGCGCTGAACTGAACCGAGCAATTCAGTTCCCGCGTGGTGGGGCACGCAACGGCCCCGCCCACGCGCGTCGGTGACAGCTTCAGTCTCCGCACGACCCCGGCGTCCGCCTTGCCGTAGTGGAGGGTGACGAGCGAGTCGTTCGCCGCCTGCGTCTGAACCAGCAGGGTCACGTGTACGATGCCGGGCTCGTCGGGATCGAGCCTTATCAGCAGGCCGCGAACCTCGCCTGTACGCGCCAGCTCGAGAACCGGCAGCGCCTCGAGTCCCGCCAGCGACGCCTGGGGGATCTCCCGGTCCGCCAGCACGATTCGCAGCTCGGGAGTGAACGGGAGCCGGCCGCCCGGGTTGCGGTGCAGGTGAGCGAACGCGTTGCGCAGCTCGACGCGCTCGCCGTCGATCTCGACGTAGCCCCTGGCGTACCCGGGATCGATCGCGGCGGCCGTCGGGATCACGGCGAGCAGGAAGAACACCAGGCTGGCGATGGCGAGCACAGAAGCGAGCGTGATCCCCACGACCAGCATCACGCTGCGTGCGAGGTGGGGCTGCATGAACACGATCCGGTGCTGGGGTGCACCGACGTCCGGCGGCTCGAGTCCGCGGATCGCGAGCTGGTATCGCCCGGCGAACGGCAGGTCGAACGTCCGAAGCGTCACCCGCGCCATGGAGAGCCCCGAGGTTACGGTGCGATAGAGGATGGGGCGACTTGGGACCAGGGCGCCGCCCGGCAGCCCCAGCTCGTAGCCCAGCTTGCGGAACCGTGGCGTGAAGCGCGGGCCTTCCATGCACAGCACCACCCGGCCCGCGGCCGGGAATTCGACTTCCTGTCGCTCGAGCAGCGGCGCGTCGCAGAGCCGGGCGGAGCGCAGCGTGCCCAGCACGGCGCGGACGAGCAGCCCGAGGGCGGCCAGGCAGGCAACGAACAGCGCGGCGAGCAGCCAGGGGGAGTTCACACCCCCGAGGCTATCCCGTCATCGTCAGGTCGTCATCCGAGACTTCGATCCCCTGCAGCACCCGGGTGATCTCCGCAGCGCTGTCCCGTGCGAGGTGCATGGCGCCGCCGGTCTCGACCCAGTGCTCGAACTCGCGCGCCTTCATGGGCACGGCGACGTGACGTCCCTGGACTTCATCGCAGCCGAGCGCACGAAGCATGTCGAGCGTCGCCGCGTCGTCGATGTGGTCGGCCACGGCACGGATGTTCATCGCGCGCGCCATCGCGACCACCGCGGCCGTCACGCCCTGTGTCCACGGGTCGATGTAGAGGTTGGCGACCAGCGCCGGGTTGAGCTTCATCGAGCCGAACGGCACACGGCGGATCTGGCCCAGCGAGGAGTGCCCGGTGCCGAAGTCCACGAGGCCGATCCGCACGCCGCAGCCGTGCAGCTCCGCGAGCGTGGCGCGCGCGGCGTCGGGGGCGTCGATCAGGCTCGCCTCGGAGACCTCGAGCTGCAGGGCCGCGGGCGGCAGGCGATGACGCTCGAGGGCGCTGCGGACCGCAGGCGCGAGGCCCGGGTCTCGCAGCAGGCGTCCGCCGAGGCCGACCGACACCAGGAACTTTCGCTCGTAGTGCTCGCGCCAGCCGGCGAGCCGCCGGCAGGCCTCGTCGATGGCCCAGCGGCCGATGTCCTCGCCGACACCCGACTCCTCCGCGATCGCGACGAACTCGTCGTGATGCAGCGATCCGAATTCCGGGTGGTCCCACCGCACGACGCACTCGATGCAGGTCGTCTCGAAGGTGTCCACGGCCACGCGAGGCTGGAACTGGAGCTGCAGCTCGCCGCGCGCCACGGCCGCGCGCAGCGCCGACTCGATCTGCAGGCGGCGACGCAGGCGAGCCTGCGGCATCGGCGAGAAGAACGCGCAGGTGCGCGGCAGGGTGGCCGTCTCGGCCGCCGCGTGCGCCTTGCCGAGCAACTCGGCGGTGTCCGTGCCGTCGGCGCCGGCCAGGGCGACGCCGGCGCTGATCGCCGGCGTGAACCCAGAGTCCGCCGGCAGCGCGTTCGCCGAGAGCGACTCGAGCACGGCGCGGGTCACGGTCGCGACGTGATCCGCGGCCTCGCGACTGCGCACCAGCACGGCCAGCTCACCGTCCGCGGTGCGGCAGACCGGGGACTGGCCGGTGCTCCACAGGATCGAACGGCCCTGGGCGATGTGTCCGAGGGCCTCCTCGACGCGCCTGCCCGCCTCGGCGACGAGCCGCTCGCCGAAGTCGCGGCCCTGGGCCTGCACGATGCGATCGAAGGCGTGCACGCGAAACGCCACGACGGCCGCGGCGGTGCTGCCCTCGCTCGCGGCGAGCACGCGCGCCGCTTCCTCGCAGAAGTGGCGGCGGTTGGGCAGACCGGTCGTCGTATCGAAGTACGAGAGCCGGCGTACGGATTCTTCCGCGGCGTGCAGCCGCGTCAGGTCCTGCAGCGTGACGATCACGACGCCACCGTCCGCGCCACCCGCGCCTTCCACGAGCTCGGCCTCCTGGTGCAGCCAGGCCGTCGAGCCGTCCACGGTCTGCACGCGATGGTCGAGGCCGAACCCGCCGTTGCCGGTCGCACAGGCGACGAACGAGGACCGCACGATTTCCCGATCGGCCGGGTCGAGGAGCGCAACGAACTCCTCGTACCGGTCGAGACGGGCCGCATCGAGGCCCAGCAGTTCTCCCACCATCGGGGACAGGTTCAGGGTGCGGCCGTCCCCGGTGAGTTCCCAGTGACCGACGCGGGCGATGCGCTGGGCAAGCAGCAGTTTCGACTGGCTCGATCGCAGTTCCTCACGCAGGTCGCGATCCCGCAGCAGGAAGCGCACGCGCTCGACGAGCAGCCGGGGGTTGAGCCCTTTCTGGGCGAAGTCGCTGGCACCCGAGGCATACGCGTCGCTGATGGCCGTCAGGTCGTTGCGCCCGGTCAGCATCAGCACCGGGACGAGCCGGTTACCCGCCTGCTGGCGGATGGCGCGACAGGCCTCGATGCCGGTCATCTTCGGCATCTGGACGTCGAGTACGACGCAGTCGGGGTTCAGCTCGGCGAACCGCCGCACGGCTTCCTCGCCGTCCGAAGCCGTGTGGACCATGAAGCCGGCGCCGGCCAGGGCGGCCTCGGTCAGCATCAGGTGCGAAGGATCGTCGTCGGCCATCAGGATGGTGGTGGTCTTGCTGTGTTTCATGTGTTGGATCCTTTTCAACCGGCGGCGGCGCGGCGCATCTCGGCCTGCAGGGCGGCGACCAGTGCGGCGTAGTGGGGCTTGAGGCCGGTGGCGATGCGCCGCAGCGCGGCGCCGTCGCCGCCACTGCGTGCGAGGGTCTCGCAGCGCTCGAGCATCTCGGCGAGCCGCCGGCCGCCGAGGCTGGCGACCGGCGACTTGAGGGCGTGTGCGGCCTCGGCGAGGTCCTCGAGGCGGTTCTCGCGCAGTGCCATCTCGATGCGTGCAAACGCTTCGCTCGCCGAGGCGAACAGCGCTTCGCAGAGGCGCTCGAAGAGCTGCGGCTTGCCGAGTCCCCGGATGGTGAGCACCTGCTCCGGGTCGAGCACCATCAGCCGCACCGCCGACTCCTGGCCGGTCGCGGGCGACTCGAGGACGACTGCGACCTCGGCCTCGCTCAGCGAAAGCTCGGGTTCGGGCAGTCCCTCCGACACCGGGCCCAAGTCGGCGGGCGCCTGCGGGCCCGCCGTCGATTCGGCCCTCGCGATGGGCTCGCCCGCCGGCGCGACACGGCGTGCCGCGGCGATCGGCTCGAGCAGTTCCGCGAGCTGCGTCGCCTGGAAGGGCTTGCCGAGGAAGGCGTTCATGCCGGCGGCCAGGCATCGATCGCGGTCGCGCGCGAGCACGTTCGCGGTGAGCGCGACGATCGGCGTGGCCGCGACGCCGCGACGCCGCTCGTCGCCGCGGATCGCCGCCGTCGCCGCGTAGCCGTCCATCCCGGGCATCTGGCAGTCCATGAGGATGACGTCGAAGCGCTCCCGCTGCGCCTCGGCCACGGCGGCGTGTCCGTCGCCCGCGAGAACCGCGCTGCAGCCGAGCACCTCGAGCATCGCGACGGCCACCTCGCGATTGATGGCGTTGTCGTCCGCGACCAGCACGCGCAGGCCGAGCGACGCCGTGCGGCGGGGCTCCGGTGTGGGTTCGCTCTCGGCCGGGGGCGGCTGCGCGGCCGCCTGGGTGCGCGGCTGCCGCGACGCCGCGAGGGCGTTGTGCAGTTGCAACTGGCGCACGGGCTTGCCGATGCTCGCGTCCGGGGCGATGGCGCGGCCGCCCTCGAACGAGGGGTCGAAGGCGAGCGCGCTGAGCAGCACGACGTAGGTCTGCGAAAGGGCCGGCTCGAGCCGGATCGCACGAAGGATCTGCTCCGTCGTGGCATCGGGCAGGCCGTGGTCGAGCAGCACCACGTCGAACGGCCGGTCGCGCGTGGCGGCCTCGCGCAGGCGCTCGATCGCCGCCGTGGCGCGGTTGAGCGGCGTGACCTCGGCCGACCAGTTGGACATCATCTCGTCGAGCAGCAGCAGGCTCGTCGAGTTGTCGTCCACGACGAGCACGCGCAGGCCGCTGAACTCGTCGCTCGCGGCGTTCGGCACCGGCGCGGCCTCCCGGACCTCGAAGGGGAGCACGAACGAGAAGGTGCTGCCCCGGCCCACCTCGCTGCGCAGGTCGATCTTCTCGCCTCCCATCAGTTTCACCAGGCGGGTGGCGATCGAGAGGCCGAGTCCCGTGCCGCCGAGGCGCGACGTGGCGCCGAGCTGAGCAAAGGCCTGGAACACGCCGCTCTGGTCGGGCTCGGCGATGCCGGGCCCCGTGTCGCGGATGCTGAAGTGCAGGCGGCAATGGCCGTCGCGAAGGTCGTCGACGCCGACCCGCAGCTCCACCTCGCCGCTCTCGGTGTACTTCACCGCGTTCGAGAGCAGGTTGCCGAGGACCTGCCGGATCCGCAGCAGGTCGCCCATCACCACGCTCGGCACGGTGGGCTCGATGCGGCAGATCATCTCGAGCTTCTTGCGCTCGGCGCGCCCGGCGTAGAGCTGGGCCGCCTGCTCGACGAGCTCGCGGACCTCGAAAGGCTCGAGCACCAGGTCCATCTTGCCGGCCTCGATCTTGGAGTCGTCGAGGATGTCGTTGATGATCTGCATCATCGTCTCGGCCGCGGCGCGCATCGAGTCCACGAAGCGCCGCTGGCGCTTGTCGAGGTCGGTGCCCGAAAGCAGCTCCGCCATGCCCATCACCCCGTTCATCGGCGTGCGGATCTCGTGGCTCATGTTGGCGAGGAATTCGTCCTTCGAGCGCATCACGGCCTCGGACTTGCGCAGCTTCGCCTCGATCTCGCGGGTGCGCTCGAGGATGCGGCGGCCGGCCGCATGGCGCGTCTCCACGAGGTCGCGCTCGTAACGGGCCATCTGCTCCTTCATCGACTGGAAGCGCGCTGCGATGGCGGCAATCCCCGCGTCGACGTCCAGGCGAGCGCGCCGGTCGCCGGGCTTCGCGGCGTTGGCCGCGATCGAATCGACCAGCGGCTCCATGAGCTCCTCGAGTTGCCGACGCAGCGCCGCGGTCGCGAGCCACACGGCGAACAGGGCAAACAACAGCGCGACCGGCGTCTGCACGAGGCGCGCCCAGGCGGCTCTCCAGACGTGGCGATGGTCCACCACCACGCTCACGTTTCCGGAGAGGCCCGGTCCCAAAGGCACGGTGCGGCCGACGTAGATCGGTGCGAGTGCGAGGTAGGAGCGGAACCCGTACCACCAGCCGGGCGGGCGTGAGTTCCAGACGGGCACGCCACGACCCGCGCGGTCGCTGCGGACGTAGCGCTGCAGGACCTCGCCGCTCTCGAGGCTGAAGGAGGCCGACAGGAGTTCCGGGTATCCGGACAGGTCGTCGAGCGCACCGCCACCGGCCTGCTCGAGACGTACGGCCATCGAGCTGACCCGCGACCCGGCGAGATCGAGCGCGTCCTCGCGGGCACGTCGCGTGTCCCACAGGGCGCCGACGACCTGGAAGGCCAGCACGGCGGCCACCACGGCCGCGGCCGCGTTCAGGCGGAAGCGCTCCGCGAACGTCAACGCCTCATAGGTCGCCCGCAGCGATCTGCGCTTCGCTGCGCGGGGCTGCGCTCGGGCGCCCGAACGGGATGGGCCGGTCGAGGGATCCATCGGGACTCATGGCAATTGCACCTGCGGAGCCTAAGTGCAGGAGTGACATAAGGAGAATGATTGCGCGGCAAAACTGAGAGGTGGCGCAAGAAGCGGGCCGTCGATTGGTGGGCCGGCCGGTGCGGCGGAGCCTGTCCCTCGGTTGGGCCGTATTGCGGCCGCACTCGTGCCGCTCGAATACTGGCCGCATCGGATCGCGATGGAGGGTTGCCATGCGCAAGTCACGCCATGCCGCGTCAATCACGCTGACGCTGATCCTGCTGGTCCCGCTGCTCCTGGGCACGACCTACAAGTGGATCGACGAGCAGGGGCAACTGCACTACACGGACACCGCGCCGCCGGCCGGCACGGCGTACGAGATCGTCGCCGCGCCGCATGCACCGGCCCCGGTGGAGCAGCAGGCACCGCCACCCGTCACTGCGGAAACGTTGCCCGCCGAACCGACACCGTCCGCGACCGTGCCCGAGGTCGCAGCTGCCGCCGGCGACGACGGCCGCTGCGTGGACGCCCTGTACCAGCTGCAGGTGCTCGCCGGGGGCTGGCGCGTCTACAAGCCGGGGCCGGGCACGGACCGGACGTACCTGCACGACCGCGATCGTCCGGCGGAGATCGAGCGGTTGTCTCGCGAGCGCGACGACAACTGCAGCGACGATCCCGCCGTGCTCGACTCACAGCGGCGGCGCGCGGATGAGCTGTTCCGGGCGCTCGGACCGGACTGCCGCGAGGCCCGCGAAAAGCTGGAGAACATGCAGCGTCCGACCGCCCGGACCGCTCCGTCGCACATCGAGAACCAGCGAGCCTTCATCGCGGCGCGCTGCCCGGACTTGAGCCGCGACGGCGTGTGGCTCCAGGACTGGATCCTGGTGCGGTAGCGTCCGCCGGCGTCCGATCGCGTCCGGTCGCTGCCTGCGGCCATTGCCGGCGCGACACGCGATCAGGCAGGATCGGCCGGAGGCCCCGCGCGCCGCGCGATCCCGACCCGCCCCGACCCGCAATCCTCCCTGCCCTGGAAGGCCACCCGCATGCGCATGATCGAATCGATTCTCGCCGACGCCGCGGCCATCGCCAGCGTGCGACGCGACCTCCACGCCCATCCGGAACTGTGCTTCGAGGAAAAGCGCACCTCGGACGTCATCGCGCGGACGCTCGAAGGCTGGGGAATCCCGGTCCACCGCGGGCTCGGCACGACCGGCGTGGTGGGCATCGTGAAGAACGGCAGCTCGAACCGCGCCGTCGGCCTGCGCGCCGACATCGACGCGCTGCCCATGACCGAGCACAACCGCTTCGCCCACGCGAGCCGGCACGCCGGCCGGATGCACGCCTGCGGGCACGACGGCCACACGGCGATGCTGCTCGCGGCCGCCAAGCACCTCGCGAGTCACCGCAACTTCGACGGCACGGTGTATCTCGTGTTCCAGCCGGCCGAGGAGGGCGGTGGCGGCGCACGCGAAATGATCAAGGACGGGTTGTTCGAGCGCTTCCCGATGGAGGCGATGTTCGGCGCGCACAACTGGCCGGGCCTCGCCGTGGGGCAGTTCGCGCTCTGCGCGGGCCCGACGTTCGCCTCGAGCAACGAGTTCAAGGTGACGATCCGCGGCAAGGGCGCTCACGCCGCCATGCCGCACAACGGCGTCGACCCTGTGCCCGTTGCCTGCCAGATGGTGCAGGCCTTCCAGACCATCCTCACGCGCAACATGCACCCGCTCGACACCGGCGTGATCTCGGTGACCAAGATCCACGCCGGCGAGGCGGTGAACGTCGTGCCGGACGACTGCGTGCTCGAGGGCACGGTGCGAACCTTCACGGAGGAGGTGCTGCAGCTCATCGAGCGGCGTATGAAGACGATCGCCGAGGCGACCTGCGCGGCGTTCGACGCCGTGTGCGAGTTCTCATTCCGCCGCCAGTACCCCGCGACCGTCAACCACGTGGCCGAGACCGACTTCATCCGTCGCGTGCTCGGCGAGGTGGTCGGCCCGCAGAACGTGCTCGACTTCCGCCCTACCATGGGCGCCGAGGACTTCAGCTTCTTCCTGCAGGCGAAGTCGGGCTGCTATTTCCTGATCGGCAACGGCGACGGCGCGCACCGCGACGGCGGCCACGGCCTCGGGCCGTGCATGCTTCACAACCCGAGCTATGACTTCAACGACGAGCTGATCCCGCTCGGTGGTAGTGCTTGGGTGCGCATCGCCGAGGCGTGGCTCGCGAGCCCGCCGCCCGGCGACAGGCCTTGACCTCGCCGCCCGCGACGCCGGACGCGTCCGTGCGATCCGGCGGAACGCCGCGCGGGCGCCGCCTGCTCGACGCCATCGAGCGCGCCGGCAACCGGCTGCCGGACCCGGTGCTGATCTTCCTGTGGCTGATCGCCGCGGTGATCGTGCTTAGCGTGATCGGCGCGGCCGCGGGCTGGCAAGCCGTCAACCCCGTCAGCCAGAAGACCATCGAGGCGAGCAGCCTGCTCGCGAGCGGCAACCTCACGCGCCTGTTCGTCGAGATGCCGCGCACGCTGATGAACTTCGCACCGCTGGGATACGTGCTCCTGGTGATGCTCGGCGCGGGCATCGCCGAGCGCACGGGCCTCGCCGGCGCGGCGATGCGTGCCGGCGTGGGCCTCGCGCCGAGGTCGCTGCTGACGCCCATCGTGATCTTCGTGTCGGTGATGGCCAACCAGGCCTCGGACGCGGCGTTCGTGGTGATGATCCCGCTCGCCGGGGCGTTGTTCGCGGCCGCCGGACGCCACCCGATCGTCGGCATCGCCGCCTCGTTCGCGGGCGTCGCCGGCGGTTACTCCGCCAACCTGCTGCCGGGCCAGTTCGACGCCCTGCTGCTCGGCATTACCGAGGTGGCCGCACAACTGCTGGTGCCGGACTGGAAGATGACGGTCACCGGCAACTGGTACTTCATCGCCGCGATGACCTTCGTCATCGTTCCGATCGGCTGGTTCGTCACTGAGCGCGTCGTGGCACCGCGCTTCGGAACCTGGACGCCGACGGCCGAGGCGCCGGTGGCGGCCGTGGGCGCGGAGCTCACCGACGCCGAGCGGCGCGGGCTGCGCGCGGCCGGATTCTCGGCGCTGGTGGTGGTGGTGCTGTTCGGGGTGCTCTCGTGGCCGGCGCTGTGGTCCGGCCCTGGCGGCGCGCCGCTGTTCGACGAAGCCGCCGCCGCAGAAGGCCGCGCCACGCAGGCGCTGCAGCCGTTCTTCGAGTCGCTGGTGGCCGGCTTCTTCCTGCTGTTCCTGGTCACGGGCATCGCCTACGGACGCGCCGCGGGCGTGAACCGTCACCACCGCGACGAGATCCGCATGGTCAGCGACGGCATGGCGAGCATGGCCTACTACATCGTCATGGCCTTCGTCGCCGCGCACTTCGTGGCGATGTTCAACTGGTCGAACCTCGGCGTCATCACGGCCATCAACGGGGCCGCCGCGCTGGTCCACGTGGGCCTGCCGGCGCCGGCGCTCGTCGGCGCGCTCGTCCTCCTTGCCGCGACCATCAACCTTGCGATCGGCTCGGCCAGCGCGAAGTGGGCCATGCTCGCCCCGGTGCTGGTGCCCATGCTGATGCTGCTCGGGATCTCGCCCGAGATGACCACGGCGGCCTACCGCATGGGCGACAGCGTCACCAATCCGATCACGCCACTTCTCGTGTATTTCCCGCTGGTGCTGGTCTTCTGTCAGCGCTGGGTGCCCGGCTTCGGCATGGGCAGCCTGATCGCCGCGATGCTGCCGTATTCCCTGTCGTTCCTGGTGGCCGGCCTCGTGATGACCGTGGGCTGGGTGGTCCTCGATCTGCCCGTCGGGCCCGGTGCATCCGTCGGCTATGTGGTGCCGGGCTTGCGTTAGCCGGCCAGGCGAAGCTGGCGCTGGATCTCTTCCTCGCGCGCGTCGTCGATGACGAGCATCACGTCGTTCGGATCGACGACGGTCTCCTCGAGCGCGAACACGCCCGTGAGCGTGCTGTCCGGCCGCAACTCTCCCTGCTCGAACAGCGACCACATCTCGCGGGCGAACTCGGTGACGAGCAGCTCCGGCGCAAAACGGCCGAGCGTGGAGCGCAGGTTGTTGACGTCGCGTTCGAGCAGCGGTCGCGCGGCGTTGTTACCCGAGGCATTGACCGCCTGCGGCAGGTCGATGATCACCGGTCCGTCGGGGGCGACGAGCACGTTGAACTCGGACAGGTCGCCGTGGATGAGCCCGAGGCTCAGCATGCGAACGACGTCGCGAATCAGCACGTCGTGGTACTCGCGGGCCGTCTCGGCCGAGAGCTCCACTTCGCCGAGCCGGGGTGCCGGATTGCCGTCCGCGTCGGCCACGAGTTCCATGATCAGCACGCCATCGAAGTAGCCGAGCGGCTTCGGTACGCGAACGCCGGCGGCGACGAGTTGGTAGAGCGCGTCCACCTCGGCGTTCTTCCAGGCGGCCTCCTGCTCACGGCGGCCGAAGCTCGTGCTCTTGCCCATCGCGCGGGCCTGCCGGCTGCCGCGCACGCCGCGGCCCTCCTGGTACTGGGTGCGCTTCTGGAAGCTGCGCTGCGCCATGTCGCGATAGACCTTGGCGCAGCGCAGGTGCGGGCCCGAGCGCACGAGGTAGACGGTGGCTTCCTTGCCGCTCTTGAGCGAACGGACGACTTCGTCGATCACGCCGTCGTCGATCAACGGCTGCAGGCCAGGCGGGGTCTTCACGGGTCACCGGGGGCGCGGAGGGGCGGCGATCATACCGGCCGGCGGCCCCCGGCGCTTGCCTACAGCGGCTCGACCACCGCCGGGTCGGAGAGCGCCCGCGGCGCGCGGCTGAACAGCACGCGCAGCCGCAGCCCGAGGATTTCCGCCCGGGTGAGCCCCCTGCGCTCCTGCATCACCCGCACCAGCAGCGCCGGGTCGTCGGTGATCACGTTGTCCACGCCACGCTCGATCATGCGCAGCATCAGCTCGGGCTCGTTCACCGTCCAGACGTGCACCTCCTTGCCCGCCGCGTGCGCGCGGCGGATGAGCGAGGGCGTCGCCTGGGCCGCATTGAGGCTCAGGAAGTCGGCCTCCGTCCGCACCACGTTGCCGACGGCGGCGGTGACGATGTGGCCGGTCCTGAGGCGCGGCTCGAGGCTCTCAACCTGCTTCAGCGCCGCGTAGTCGAGCGAGGTGATCACGACCTCATCGAGAAAGTCGTGGCGGCGCAGCAGCTCCACGACGGCCGGCGCGAGCCCGGGGTCGGGCACGTTGTACTTGAGCTCGATGTTGATGCGCATGCGGCCGCGCACGAGGTCGATCACGTCTGCGAGCGTCGGCGGGTACTCGCCCGTGAACTGCGCGTGGTACTTGCGCCCGATGTCGATCGTCGCGATCTCCGCCGCGGTCAGCTCGCTCACCTTGCGCGGGTCGTCGCCCATCCGCATCAGGTCGCCGTCGTGGACGACCACCAGCACGCGGTCGCGCGTGTGCTGCACGTCGAGTTCCGCATAGGTCGCCCCGGCGTCCATCGCCTTGCGGAGCGCTGCCAGAGTGTTTTCCGGCGTTGCGATCTTGGCGCCGCGGTGTGCGGTGATCGCGACGTCCTGCGTCAGGTCGAGCCGGGAGGCGAGGAGCGCGGCCGCGGCCAGCGCCCCGACGACCACCGCCAGCGCGACGACGACCGCCGGCCGTGCGATGAGCCGCGCGCCTTGCTCGTCGTCTCTCGGGATCTCAAGTACCTGCCGAGTGGCCGGGTCGCGCAACTCGGCGTACAGGCGGGTCACGAGGAACTGGTGGCCGGCGAGCAGGATGCCGCCGTAGAGGAAGCCGCCGATCGTGGCTACGGCCAGGTACAGGGCGACGAGTGGCAGCACCCGGTGTACGTCGATGCCGGCCCAGTCGAGCCCGGCGTCCGACACGTGCCGGCAGGCCCACGTGATGGCGATCGCCACGGCCGTCACCCCGATCCACCACAGCAGCAGCGGCGGCAGGATGCGCGCGAGCCGGTGGCGGGTCATGCGGGTGCTGCGGGTGAGGGACTGCGACGGAGACGTGCCCTCGAAAGCGAGGATCGGCACCGCGAACAGCCAGCGTGCGAGCTGCCAGGCGGCGAGCAGGGTGTAGCCTGCCGCGAGCAACGCGACGATCAGCAGCGCGCGCCGCCACTCCGGCGGATGCTCGGCGAGGTAGTAGTTGATGTCGTGCCCGCGGAGCAGCGTGAGCCACACGATGCCCGCCGCCGCGAAGAATGGCAGGGCGAGGACCACGAGCCGAAGGAATACTCGCGTCGAGAGCCGCAGCAGCGTCGGCAGCCGGCGCACCACGAATCCGATGGTTGACGTGGCGGTGACGGGACGACGGGCAATCGCGTGACCGGCGATGTAGCTGTGGCCCGTGAACTCCGCCAGCAGCAGCGCAATGGTCAGGGCCGCGATCACCAGCACGAAGGCCGCACCAGTTGGCGAGAGCACGAATCCCGCGATGTCGAAGTTGCTGATCACCGGCTCGCCGGCGGCGAGCACCAGGCGGCGTCCGACCCAGGTCGCGAGGGGCGTGAGGATCGCGAAGCCGAGCAGTTGCAGCAGCAGGTGGAATGCGAGCGCCGCACGCAAGGCGGGGCGGAGATCAGCCCGGGCGCGGGCCAGCAGACCGTCGGTCATCGGATCTCTCCCTGCTTCCGCGGCGGCCGCGCGGTCAGCGTTTTGGCCCGTCCCGGCTCCTATCGCGAATCGCGCGGAACTCGTTGCCCTCGCGCCAGTTCGGCCATTCCTCGCTGTTCGCGACCGCGAGGCCGACGTCGTAGTAGGCGGCCAGGTCCTGCAGCGTACCGCTCACGTCCCAGCCGGGATCGTACTCGTCCGAAGGCTTGTGGTAGTGCTTCGCGACGTACTCGTCGAGCCAGGCGCGGCCCGCGGCCACGCCGCCTTCGCGCAGGTCCACGCCCGCCTTGGGGTAGATCATCGGCACGCCCTGCTTGGCGAGATTGAAGTGGTCCGAGCGGTAGTAGAGGCCTTTCTCCGGCGTGGGCTCGCGGGCGAGCACGCGGTCCTGCTTCACCGCCGCGCGGCGCAGGTAGTCGTCGAGCTGTGAGGCGTCGTAGCCGATCACCACGAGGTCGCGCGCCTCGCCGAGGGGCGAGAGGTTGTCCATGTTGAGCCCGCCGGCCATCTGCGCGACCGGCACCGGGGGATTCGCCGCGAAGTGCTCGCTGCCGAGCAGGCCGGACTCCTCCGCCGTGACCGCGACCAGCATCAGCGAGCGCTTCGGTCGCGGCCGCGCTTCCGCGAACGCACGGCCGATCTCGATGAGTGCGGCCACGCCCGTGGCGTTGTCCGAGGCTCCGTTGAAGATCGCGTCGGCTCCGTCCTCGGCGGACGGAAGCGTGCCGAGGTGGTCCCAGTGGGCGGTGTACACGAATACTTCATCCGGGCGCTCGCTGCCGCGGACCATGCCGACGACGTTGTACGACTGCCCGCGCTCGACGTCGTTGCGCACGCCGACGCTCGCGGTCACGCCGAGCGCCTTGCCGCGGAAGGCACGCTTCGCCGCGGCGGCCTTCAGCGCCGCGTAGTCCTCGCCTGCGAGCGCGAGCACGCGGCCCGCGGCCTCGTGGGTCAGCCAGCCCTCGAGCGCGAGTCGCTGCGAGGCCGGGTCCTCGAGCACGAGGTCGAACTGCGGCTGCGCCGCCCCGTTGCGCACCACCGCCCAGGGGTAGGCGGCCGGTGCCGTCTCGTGGATCACGAACAATGCGGCGGCGCCCTGGCGGAACGCCTCCTCGAACTTGTAGGTCCAGCGGCCGTAGTAGGTCATGGTGTTGCCGCGGAAGAGCGCCGGGTCCTGCGTGGCGAAGCCCGGGTCGTTGACCAGCACCAGGACGACCTTGCCGCGCACGTCGAGCCCGGCGTAGTCGTCCCAGCCGTACTCGGGCGCAACGATGCCGTAGCCGGCGAAGACGACCTCGGCATCCCTGACCCGCGATTCGGGCACGGGGCGCCGGGTCCACACCACCATTTCATCGGCGTAGCGCAGGCCGAGCGCGCCACCTGGGCTGCGCAGGTCCATCGTGGCGTCGGCTTGGGTGGTGATCTCGACCAACGGCACGGGCTGCAGGAAGCTGCCATCCGCGCCGGGCTCGAGCCCGGCCTTGCGGAATTCCTGCTCGATGTACTCGATCGTCCGCATCTCTCCCGGCGTGCGCGGTGCGCGTCCGGCGAACTCGTCGGACGCGAGGCGCTCGACGTGCGCGCGGTAGCGGGCCTCGGAGAAGACCGGCGTGGCCGGAGCGGTCGCGGGGTCGGGGGTGCCGGCGCAGCCGGCGAGCAGGGCGAGGAGGCCCGCGCCGGCGGCGCGGGCCAGGATCGTTGGTGTGGTCATCGGCGAAGCGTACCTGCCCGGCGCGCCGGTGTCAGGCCGCTCGCCGTCGGGTCAGTAGCGGTAAACGGCTCCGAGCACGATGCGGTTCACGTTGACGTCGCCGGTCGTGTCGGAATCGCCCACGTCGGTGAACTGCTGGAAGTCGAGTCGCAGGGTCCAGTCGCCGCGCGTGTAGCCGGCGCCCACGCCCCAGAGGAATTCCGTCGAGTTGGACGAATCGCTCGCCTGCTCGGACACCCCGTCGATCGAGATCGCAGCAGCGGCGTCGTTGCCGGCGAAGTACACGCCGGCGCGGCCATACACGTCCCAGCCGGAATCGAACACGGGCAGAACGCCGAGTACCGACAACGTCGGGCCCGAGCTTTCCGCTGTGATCTGTGCGTTCAATGCGGCGGTGGTGGTACTGTCGCTCACCACGCCATTGCCGCGGTACTCCGCCTCGCCGAGGTCCACGTACGCCGCCTCGACGGCGAGGTAAGGCAGGATCTGGTAGCCGAGGATGATGCCGTAGGTGAAGCCGTCTTCGCTGGTGTCGGAGCTGCCGTCCACCACGTCGAGGCCGACGTCCTCGATCGTTCCCACGACCAACCGGTCTATGCCGCGCTGATCGAGGTCGTAGGAATACTGTCCGGCGTCGAGGCCGACGTAGAAGCCCCGCTCGGCGGCAACGGCCGGGGTGCTGACCAGGGCCGCGAGGCCAAGCAGGGCGATCGTGCGCTTCATGACGGCTACTCCGTGATTCGAGGTTAAACGCGACCGCCGCCGGGCGGACGGTCGGGACGAAAGTACCCGAAGTCTAGGCAGTCCGAACGAGAGCCGCATCACGGAATGCCGAGACTGCGGCTCCCCGCCGGATCAGGCTGCCACCGCCTCCTCGATCTTCGCCGATGGAGCGGCGCGGGTCGCCGGGGCCGCGGTGGCCGCCGGCGCCGACGCGCGGATCAGGTGGTCGAAGGCCCCGAGCGCGGCTTTCGAACCCTCGCCCATCGCGATGATGATCTGCTTGTACGGCACGGTCGTCGCGTCCCCGGCGGCGAACACGCCGGGCAGCGAGGTCTGGCCGCGCGCGCCCACCTCGATCTCGCCGCGCGGGCTGAGGGCGATCGTGCCCTTCAGCCACTCGGTGTTGGGCAGCAGGCCGATCTGCACGAACACGCCTTCGAGCTCGACGCGGTGCGTCTCGTTCGTGACCCGGTTGCGGTAGCTCAGTGCGTTCACCTTGCCGCCGGCTCCGTGCACCTCGGTGGTCTGCGCCGAGACGATCACGCGCACGTTCGGCAGGCTGCGCAGCTTGCGCTGCAGCACCTCGTCGGCGCGCAGCTGGCCGTCGAACTCGATCAGCGTGACGTGGCCGACGATGCCCGCGAGGTCGATCGCGGCCTCGACGCCGGAGTTGCCGCCGCCGATGACCGCGACGCGCTTGCCCTTGAAGAGCGGGCCGTCGCAGTGCGGGCAGTAGGCGACGCCGCGACCGCGGTACTCACGCTCGCCGGGCACGTTCATCTCGCGCCAGCGGGCGCCGGTCGAGAGGATCACGCTGCGGCTCCTGAGCGTCGGGCCGCTGGCGAGCTTCACGCTCAGCAGCCCGGTCTCATCGTCCCGGTTCAGCTCCTCTGCACGCTGCAGATTCATGATGTCGACGTCGTAGGTCTTGACGTGGTTCTCGAGCTGGGCGGCGAGCTTCGGGCCCTCGGTCTCGGTGACGGAGATGAAGTTCTCTATTCCTAAGGTGTCGAGCACCTGGCCGCCGAAGCGCTCGGTGACGACGCCGGTACGGATGCCCTTGCGCGCCGCGTAGATCGCCGCCGAGGCGCCGGCCGGGCCGCCGCCCACGATCAGCATGTCGAACGGGGCCTTTCCGTCGATTGCGGCGGCCTGGCGCGCACCCGCGTTGGTGTCGAGCTTGGCGAGAATTTCCTCGACCGACATGCGACCCTGGCCGAACGGCTGCCCGTTCAAGTGCACGGTGGGCACGGCCATGATTTGCTTGCCTTCCACTTCCGCCTGGAACAGCGCCCCGTCGATCATCGTCGCGCGCACGCGCGGGTTGAGCACAGCCATTAGGTTCAGCGCCTGAACGACGTCCGGGCAGTTCTGGCAGGACAAAGAGATGTACACCTCGAAGTCGAGGTCGGCGTCGAGCGCCTCGATCTGCTCGATCACCGCGGCGTCGGCCTTCGGCGGGTGGCCGCCAGCCTGCAGCAGCGCGAGCACCAGCGAGGTGAACTCGTGACCCATCGGGATGCCGGCGAAGCGGATTCCCATCTCGGATCCGACACGCCTCACGCTGAAAGAGGGCGCGCGAACGGTGCCGTCGGCGTCGCGTGCCTTAAGCGTGATCAGGGTCGAGAGAGACGCGACGTCCTCCAGCAACGCGCGCATTTCGGCTGCGGCTTCGCTGCCGTCGAGCGTTGCGACGATCTCGATCGGCTGGGTCATGCGGGCGAGGTAGCCCTGCAGCTGCTGCTTGAGGTTGGCGTCGAGCATTTTCAGTTCACCACTTTTCGCAAAGTCCCCCGCCCACAGGGTGGGCGGGGGCAGGGGAAGGGAGGAGGGTCGGGGGAGAGCCCCCCTCCCTGTCTACGATCCGGCGACGCCGGGAGGAGGTCGTCAGATCTTGCCGACCAGGTCGAGCGACGGGGCCAGCGTCTTGGCGCCCGGCGTCCACTTGGCGGGGCAAACCTCGCCCGGGTGGGCGGCAACGTACTGGGCGGCCTGCACCTTGCGGAGCAGTTCCTTGGCGTCGCGGCCGATGCCGAGGTCGTTGACCTCGGCGACCTTGATCACGCCCTCCGGGTTCACCACGAAGGTGCCGCGCAGCGCCAGGCCTTCGTCCTCGATCAGCACGCCGAAGTTGCGGCTGATCGCATGGGTCGGGTCGCCGACCATCGGGTACTCGATCTTCTTGATCGTGTCCGACGCGTCGTGCCAGGCCTTGTGCGTGAAGTGGGTGTCGGTCGAGACGCTGTAGATCTCGACGCCGATCTTCTGGAACTCCTTGTAGAGATCGGCCACGTCGCCGAGCTCGGTCGGGCAGACGAAGGTGAAGTCGGCGGGGTAGAAGAAGAACACCGACCACTGACCCTTCAGATCGGCGTCCGACACTTGGACGAATTCGCCGTTGTGGAAGGCGGTCGCCTTGAAGGGCTTGACGGTCGTATTGATGATCGAGGTCATGTCTTTGTCTCCGGGAGCTGGGTTGAGAGATGAGGGATGCAATCCGATGGGCGGCATCATGCCGGTCGGGCCCCGGTAGGGCCAATTGATTGAATCGCTGGAAGCAATAGTGAAAGACGATCGCTTGGGCGGCAGGTTGATAGGATGCCGGCCATGAAGACCATCATCGAGCCGTTTCGCATCAAGGTCGTCGAGCCGATTCGGCTCACCACGCCCGAGGAGCGCCGCACGCTCCTGGCCGGCGCCGGTTGGAACCTGTTCGGCCTGCACTCCGACGACGTCATCATCGACCTGCTCACCGACTCCGGCACGAGCGCGATGAGCGCCGAGCAGTGGTCTGCGGTGATGCGCGGCGACGAGTCGTACGCGGGCTCACCGTCCTTCTATCGCTTCGAGGCGGCGGTGCGCGAGCTGATGCCGTTCCGCCACGTCATCCCGACGCACCAAGGGCGTGCCGCGGAGGCCATCCTGTTCTCGATCGTCGGCGGATCCGGCAAGGTGATCCCGTCGAACACCCACTTTGACACCACGCGCGGCAACATCGAGGCGACCGGCGCGGAGGCGGTGGACCTCGTCATCCGGGAGGCCCACGACCCGGACGACCTGCATCCGTTCAAGGGCAACGTCGATCTCGTGCGGCTGGAGCGGCTGCTGCTCGAGTCGGGTGACCGCATTCCGGTCGTGATGCTGACCGTCACCAACAACGCGGGCGGCGGCCAGCCCGTGAGCCTCGAGAACATCCGCGCCACGGCCGGGATCGCGCGGCGCCACGGCAAGCCGCTGATCATCGACGGCTGCCGGTTCGCCGAGAACGCCTGGTTCATCAAGTGCCGCGAACCCGGGCAGGGCTCGCGCAGCGTCAAGGACATCGTCCGCGACATGTTCGCCGTGGCCGACGGCATGACCATGAGCGCCAAGAAGGACGCCTTCGCCAACATCGGCGGCTGGCTGGCCGTGAATGACGACACGCTCGCCGCTGCCGCGCGCAACCGGCTGATCCTCACCGAGGGCTTCCCGACCTACGGCGGCCTCGCCGGCCGCGACCTCGACGCAATCGCCGTGGGTCTCGGCGAGATCGTGGACGAGCAGTACCTGCGCTACCGCGTGCGCACCAACGAGTACATCGGCGAGAAGCTCGCGGCGCTGGGCGTGCCGATGGTGCATCCCGTCGGCGGCCACGCGGTGTTCGTGGACGCGCGACGCTTCCTGCCGCACATCCCGCCGCTCGAGTACCCCGGCCAGTCGCTGGCCGTGTCGCTCTATGAACTCGGCGGCATCCGTGCCTGCGAAATCGGTACCGTAATGTTCGGCCAGAAGCCCGACGGGACCGAGGTGCCGGCCGACATGGACCTCGTGCGGCTCGCCATGCCGCGGCGCGTGTACACGCAGTCGCACGCCGACTACCTCGTCGAGGTGTTCGAGGAAGTCGTTCGGCGGCGCGATTCACTGCGCGGACTGCGCATCGTCTCCCAGCCGCCGCAGCTGCGGCACTTCACCGCGCGATTCGAGCCGCTCGGCTGACGGCGACGCGAAACCCGACCTGATACCGGAGCCCCGACGATGAAGCGACGAACCCTGATGATTGCCCTGGCCGCACTGCTGCTCAGCGCCTGTGCCAGTCTCCCGAGCAAGGACCCGCTGCAGGTCACCGTGGCGGGCATCGAGTCCATCCCGGGCGAGGGCATGGAACTGCGCATGCTGGTCAAGCTGCGGGCGCAGAACCCCAACCAGGCGCCCATCGACTTCTCGGGCGTGTACGTCGAGCTCGACGTGCAGGGCAAGACCTTCGCGACCGGTGTCAGCAGCGAGGCCGGCACCCTGCCGGGATTCGGCGAGGTCGTGGTCGCCGTGCCGGTGACCGTCTCGGTCCTGCGCATGGTGCGGCAGGTCATGGGCGTGCTCGACGGCCAGCCCGTGGACACGATCCGCTACGAGATGAGCGGCAAGCTGAACGGCGGCATGTTCAACACCCACCGGTTCGGGGCCAGCGGCGAGTTCGAGTTGCCGAAGTCCGAGCCGGACACGATCGGCTGACGGTACTGGCGGCGCACGATCCACCGATGTCCATCTGGGTCGATGCCGACGCCTGTCCGCGCCCGGTCAAGGAGATTCTCTTCAAGGCGGCCGAGCGCACCGGCGTCGAGTTGACGCTCGTCGCGAATCACGCCATGGCGGTGCCGCGGCTCCCCAACGTGCGCCTGCTGCAGGTACAGGGCGGCTTCGACGTTGCCGACCAGGAGATCGTCAAGCGCGTCGTGCCTGGCGACCTGGTCGTCACGGCCGACATCCCGCTCGCCGCCGACGTGATCGCGCGCGGCGCACAGGCGCTGAATCCGCGTGGCGAGATGTACTCGGCCGACACGATCCGCGCACTGCTCACCATGCGCGATTTCATGGACACGATGCGCGCGAGCGGCATGGTGACCGGCGGACCGCCGGCGCTGAACCAGGCCGACCGGCAGGCGTTCGCCGGCCAGCTCGACCGCTGGCTCGCCCGCAGGCGCTAGCGAACGCGCCGACAGCGGCGGGCCCGCGCCGATAGCGACGGCCTGCGTCTATCTGATACCGTACTCCCGGCGCGGCACGGCCGGAATTCCGGTCCTGCGATTCGGGTTTCACTACGAGGAGAACACCATGGGCTTGATCGTGAGCTTGATCATCGGTGGCATCGTCGGCTGGCTCGCCAGTATCTTCATGAAGACCAACGCCCAGATGGGCCTCGTCGCCAACGTGCTCGTGGGTGTCGTGGGCTCGGCGCTCGGCTTCTGGACCGTCGGCCTGCTGGGGCTGGCGCCGTCGGGTGGCATCCTGCGCTTCGTCGTGGCGATCATCGGCGCTGCCCTGCTGATCTTCATCCTGCAGAAGCTGGGCCTCTTCAAGAAGGGGTCCTGAGCCTCCGCGTCATGTCGACAGGCCGCAACACGCGGCGCTGATCGGCACCCTGCAATCCGGTGACCTACCGGCTGCTCGCGGACCTCGTCCTCGTCGCCCACGCGGCCTTCGTCGCCTTCGTGGTGCTGGGCGGCCTCGCGGTGCTGCGCTGGCCCCGGGTCGCGTGGGTCCACCTGCCCGTCGTGCTCTGGGGCGCCGGCATCGAGTTCATGGGGGGCCTGTGCCCGCTCACGCCGCTCGAGAATCACTGGCGGCGGCTCGCGGGCGAACAGGGCTACGGCGGCGGCTTCGTCGAGCACTACCTGCTCGCAGCACTCTACCCGGAGGGACTGACGCGCGGTGTGCAGCTCGCGCTCGGGATCCTTGTGATCGCGGTCAATGCCGCGCTTTACGCCCTGATCTGGAGTCGAAAAAAAACGAGCCGGACCTGAGTCCGGCTCGTCTTTCCAGCCGCAGCGATGCGACGGGTTGCCGCGGCTCAGTCGAGCAGCTCCTTCGGGATGTTGCCGCCATTCTCGGCAATTTCCTTGAGTACCTTCTTGTGCAGCCACATGTTCATCTTGGCCGAGTCGCCCATCAGATCGGGCGGGCAGCCGAGCTCGACCGCGAGCTCCTTGCGGGCGCTGAAGCTGCTGTCGATGTCGAGCAGCTTCAGCAGGTCCACGATCGAAGTCTTCCAGTTGAGCTTCTGCGGGTTCGCGGCCGCCAGCGATTCGAGCTTCGCAACCACGTCCACCATGGGGATCTCCACCGGGGGTGGAGGGGGCGGCGGAGCGGCCGGAGCCTGTGGCGGAAACTTGGCCTGGGCGGGCGGGGGCGGGGGCGTGGCGGCCTTCGCCTTCTTGATGCCGAGCTTTTCGAGAATGTTACTGAAGAATCCCATTCGTTAATCTCCTGTTGCAACAATAGTTCAGTGAGCCGCAGGGCCGGTACGTGCGCGGCCGCGCTCGCTCCACGACGAAACGCCCGTGGAAACAATATCCGAGTCGGCTCGAAAGTCCCATAGTGGACAACGCCGAGCGCTCGTTAATGACAGCGCACGCGATTCAATTTCACCTGCGCAAATGCCCGGTCAGCCGCCGCGACCGAGCACGTCCGGCAGCGGCTCGCCGTCCGGCGTGAAGGTGAGCGAGACCGAGTTGATGCAGTAGCGCTGCCCGGTGGGCGGTGGTCCGTCGGGAAACACGTGGCCCTGGTGGCTGTCGCAGCGCGCGCAGCGGATCTCGGTGCGCACCATGCCATAGCTCGTGTCGCGGATGGACTTCAGGTGCGCGTCGTCGTAGGGCGTCGTGAAGCTCGGCCAGCCCGTGCCGCTCTCGAATTTCTCGGTCGCGCGAAACAGCGGCAGGCCGCACAGCCGGCAGCTGTAGATGCCCGGCTGCTTCTGGTCCACGAGCGTGCCGCAGAACGGCCGCTCGGTGCCGTGCTCGAGCAGCACGTGGCGTTCCTCGGCGGTGAGCGTGGCCTCGAGGCGGCGGCGCTCTTCGGGCGTGACGGGCGTGAGGTCGAAGCGGCTCATGGGGCGTCCTTGAGCAGGCCGCCATGGACCTTGCGGAGCTTCTCGACCTTGGGCGTCGCCACCGCACGTATGTAGGGTTGCTGCGGGTTCCGCGCTGCGTAGGCGTGGTGATGTGCCTCGGCCGGGTGGAACGCCTCGAGCGGCTCGAGCGTCGTGGCGAGCGGCGCGTCGAAGATCCGGGCCGCCTCGATCTGCTCGATGTAGCGATCTGCGATGTGCCGCTGCGCGTCGTTGGCGTAGAAGATCGCCGAGCGGTACTGCGTGCCCACGTCCGCGCCTTGCCGATTGAGCTGCGTCGGGTCGTGAGCGATCGAGAAAAAGATCTTCAGGATCTGGCCGAGCGCGACGCGGGCCGGGTCGAACACGATCTCGATCGCTTCCGCGTGGCCGGTCCTGCCGGTGCAGACGTCGTCGTAGTTCGCCGTCGCCGCGGCCCCGCCCGCGTAGCCCGGGCGCACCGAGAGCACGCCGTCGAGCTGGGCGTACACCGCCTCGGTGCACCAGAAGCAGCCGCCGGCGAGCACGAGTGTGTTGCCTGCGTCGCCTGTGTCGGGGACAGGCTCTGGGTCCGGGAAAGACCAGGGATCGATTTTGAGTGCCATGCCGCTATTCTACCGGGACATCTCGAGGGGACTGCATGGGTCGAAGCATCACAGGGGTAAGTCGGATGAAGCGGCTGTGCGGATTCACTGCACTCGCGACCAGCGGAGTCCTGGCCGCCACGCATTGCGGCGCCGCCGCGACCGCGCCGTCGCCCGACGAAATCACGCGATCGTCCGCTCGCATCGAGGCCGACGTGCGCTTCCTCGCCGACGACCTGCTCGAGGGGCGCGAGGCCGGCACGCGCGGCTTCGATCTCGCCGCGCTGTACGTGGCCGCCCAGTACCGCCTGATCGGGCTCGAGCCCGGCGGTGAGGACGGCTCGTTCGTCCAGCGCGTCCCGATGGTGCGCGGCGTTCGTGAGCGGGAGGGAGCGCGCTTCGTCATCACCCGCGACGGACGATCGCAGGAGTTCGCCTTCGAGACCGAGTTCCTGCCTGCGATCAACTTCACGGCCGGAGCAGCGGCACTTTCGGCGCCGATGGTGTTCGTCGGCCAGGCCGTCCATGCCCCCGAGCTGCAGCACGACGACTTCGCCGGCGTGGAGGTGAAGGGCAAGATCGCCGTGGCGCTCAACAATGCGCCGGCGCGCTTCCCCAGCGACCAGCGGGCCTTCCATGCGTCCCCGACCGAGAAGCTGCGCGAGCTCGAGCGACGCGGTGCGGCCGGCGTCATCTTTCTCGGAGATCCCGAGAACGAGGCGCGGCGCCCCTGGGCGCTCGATGCCCCGAACTGGCAGCGGTCGGCGATGCGCCGGATCGACGCGCAGGGCTTGCCGGCGGACGATTTCCCGGGCCTTCCGGTGCGGGTCAGCGCAAGCGTCCACGCGGCCGAAGCGATCTTCGCGGGATCACCGCACACCGCGGCCGAGGTGTTCGAGCAACTGGAGAAGGGCGAGCTGCGCGCCTTCGATCTCGCGGGCGACGCGATGCTGGCGACGCGAGCACGGCTCGAACGCATCGAGAGTCGCAACGTGATCGCGCGGCTGCCCGGGAGCGATGCGCGACTCGCGGGCGAGCACATTGTCTTCACCGCCCACCTCGACCACCTGGGGCTCGGCGCTCCCCACGACGGGGATTCGATCTACAACGGCGCGCAGGACAACGCGGTGGGCGTGGCCACGATGCTGGAGTCGGCGCGGCTGCTCGCGGCGGGTCCGAAGCCTCCAAAGCGCTCGATGCTGTTCATCGCACTCACGGCCGAGGAGAAGGGCCTGCTGGGCTCCTATCACTTCGCCGCGCAGCCGACGGTGCCGGGCGAGTCGCTGGTGGCGAACCTCAACATGGACATGCCGCTCATCATCGGCGACGTGATCGACGCGATCCCGATCGGCATCGAGCACTCGACGCTCGAGTCGGTGGCGAAGCGTGCCGTGGCCGAGGCCGGCCTCACGCTGACGCCCGATCCGCTGCCCGAGGAGGTGGTGTTCGTGCGCAGCGACCAGTACCCGTTCGTGCGCGAAGGCGTGCCGGCGATCTACCTCAAGTCGGGCGTGACGCTGCGCGACGGCGGCGACGGGCTGGCGAGGGTCAAGGACTTTCGCTCGCACCGCTACCACCTGCCGAACGACGATCTTCACGAGCCGATCCATTGGCCGGCGGCGGCGCAGCTCGCGCATGTCAACTATCGGATCGGGCTCGCGATCGGCAACGATCCGGCGCGACCGGCGTGGAAACAGGGGAATTTCTTCGGCGAGAAGTTCGGCACCGGGCGCACTCGCTGAGGGCGGCCGAGGCAGGCCGCCCTCAGCGGGCATACTCGCCGGGTGGGAAATCCGCGGGCTACTCCAGCAGGTCACCCGGAGTCGGAGGCAGGCGCGGCATGGTCTGCTGCGGGAACGGTCCGGTCAGCGCGCCGAGGAACGCCACGATGTCGCCGACCTCGGCGTCTGTGAGTGACTTGTTCAACTGCGTCGAGGCCATGACCCGCACGGCTTCGGGCAGCGTCTTCACCGCCCCGTTGTGCATGTAGGGCGCCGTGTACTCGAGGTTGAGCAGGGTCGGTACCCGCCACATGCCGCGGTCGGCTTCGTCGTGAGTCGCGTTGAGTCGTCCCGGATCGTCCGTGAGCTTGTATTTCGCGACGTACGGGCTGTCCGGATAAGTCGGGAACTTCATGAAGAAGCCCGTGCCGGCCGGCAGCGCCGGTCCGTTGAAGGCCGGGCCCTGGTGGCAGCTCGTGCAACCCACGGCGGCGAAGGTCTCCAGGCCACGCACCTGCTGCTCGGTGAGCGCCTTCTTGTCGCCCTTCGCAAAGCGGTCGTACGGGCTGCCCGGCGTGATCAGCGTGCGCTCGTAGGCGGCGATGGCCTTCGCGGCGTTGTCCATCGTCACGACTTCGCCCGCGCCGAAGGCCTTCTCGAAGTAGGGGCGGTAGCCGGGAATGTGCCGGACCCGGTCGATCACGGCATCGAGGTTCGCCATGCCCATCTCGATCGGGTTCACCGGCGGCCCCTTCGCCTGCTCCTCGAGCGACGGCGCGCGGCCGTCCCAGAACTGCACCGAGTGGAAGGCCGAGTTCCAGACGGTCGGGGCGTTGCGTCCGCCCTTGAGGCCGTGCACGCCGGCCGAGGTCGTCATGTGATCGTCCCCGCCCTCCATCACGTTGTGGCATGAGAAGCACGACACGGTGCCGGTCGAGGAGAGCCGCGGATCGAAGTACAGCATCTTGCCGAGCTCGACCTTGGCGGCGGTGGTCGGGTTGTCGGCCGGCGCCGGGGCGCTGTCGGGCAGCGGCTGCCACGCGCCCTGCGCGTGGGTCACGCCGACGGCCAGTGCCATCAGAAGGGCGGAAAACAGGACGCGATTGCGCATGACGACTCTCCACTCGACTTCCGGGGGGACGGTGCAAGTGTCGTGGCCGCGCCTTAACGCAACATTAAGTCGGGTGCGGTGCAGCTTGCGGCAATCGCGTATATCGATCAGCCGGCGGAGCGCGACGGGAGCCGCACCTCGACGGCGAAGCCGTGGCCGCCATCACCACGTCGGTAACGGACCGTGCCGCCGCAGCCCTCCGCAATGCGCTGGACGATGGACAGTCCGAGGCCGCTGCCCGGTCCCCGCGCACTTGAGGCGCGATAGAAACGACTGCCGAGCTGTGCCAGTTCCGCCTCGTCCACGCCGGGGCCGTGATCGGTAACCTCGAGCAAGGCGCCGTCGGCGCCCTCCGTGCAGCGCACCGTGACCGGACCGGGCGCGCCGCCGTGCCGGACGGCGTTGTCGAGCAGGTTGCGCAGCAGCACGTCGAGCAAGGCGCCGTCCACGGCCACGCTGACGGCCTCGTCGGTCGCGAGCTCGAGGGCCACGCCGCTGTCGAGTGCGGCGGGGGCAAGGTCCGCGATCACGCGCGCCGCGGCCTGGTCAAGCCGGCTGTTCGCCGGCCCGTCCTGCGAGGCACGCTCGTCGATCCGCGCGAGCAGCAGCATCTGGTCCACCAGGCGAGCGGCGCGATCGCAGCCCTCGATGACGTGCGCCAGCGCGACCTCGCGGACGGTCGAGTCGATGCTGTCCCGCGCGACCTCGGCCTGGGCACGGATCGCCGCGATCGGCGTACGAAGCTCGTGCGCCGCGTGCGAGGTGAAGCGCCGCTCGGCCTGCATGGATGCTGAGATGCGGGCGAACAGGGCGTTCAGCCGTTCGACCAGCGGGTTCACCTCCATCGGTACGCCGCCATCGGGCAGCGGACGCAGGTCGCTCGGGCCCCGCCGGCTCACTTCGTGGCCCAGGTGGGCGAGCGGCCGGACGGCCGCGCCGACGACCAGCCACACCAGCATGCCGAGCAACGGTACGCCGAACAGCAGGGCGGGCAGCCCGCTCAAGGTGTAGTGCGCGAGCAGCCGCTCGCGCAGCGCGTGGTCCTCGGCCACCTGCACGAGGACCTCGCGCTCGACGTCCCAGCCGCTGAACACGCGCCAGTGACGACCGGCTACCGTCGCGTCACTGAAGCCGGTCTCGACGGGTGACAGCCGGACCTCGGGCGCTCCCGCGCTGCGCAGCGCCAGCACCTGTCCCTCGCGCCACACCTGCAGCACCACCTCCTGGCCGTACGGGCCTGCGTCCGCGGATTCGCCGATGCGGATCTCCTCGAACTCGTCGCCTTCCTGCGCGAGCAGCAGGCGGGCCGAGCGTGCGAGGTGGGCGTCGAGCAGCTCGTCGAGCTCGTGGTGGGCGTGGTTGTAGGTCAGGAGGGTGGTGGCCGCCCAGGCCACCACGACACTCGCGAGGAGCAGCGTGAGCAGGCGGCGGCGCAGCGAATACCTACGCACCTGTCGGCACCCCGCCGTCCGTCGCCAGCATGTAACCGACACCCCGCACGGTGCGGATCAGGTCGGGCGACAACTTGCGGCGCAGGTGGTGCACGTGCACCTCGATCGCATTGCTCTCGATGCTGCGGTCCCACTCGTACAGGGCAGACTCGATCTGCTGGCGCGTGACGACGCGCCCGGCCTTGAGCGTCAGCGCCAGCAGCACGTCGTATTCGCGGGGCGCGAGTTCGACCGGTTCGCCCCGCCACGTTACCGCTCGGGTGGCCGGATCGAGGGCCATCGGCCCGGCCTCGAGCAGTCCCCTTGCGATGCCGCTCGCACGACGGACCAGTGCGCGCAGTCGTGCGGCAAGCTCGGCGATGGCGACCGGCTTCACCACGTAGTCGTCGGCGCCGGCATCGAGGCCACCGACGCGGTCCTCGAGCGCATCTCGCGCCGTGAGCACCAGCACGGGCGTGCAATCGCCCTCGCCGCGGCGCCGTTCGAGCAGACGGCGGCCGTCCAGCCGGGGCAGTCCGAGGTCGAGGACGACCGCGTCGAAGCGGTCCGTGGTCAGCGCCGCGATGCCGGCCTCGCCGTCACGCAGCCACTCGACGGCGAAGCCCCTGCCGCGCAGCCCCGCCTGCAGCGCGTCGCCGAGCAACGGATCATCT
>Ga0316603_10000152_pt1 | contig 43285 bp, 38 predicted proteins | sample OWC_soil_day10_n_FD_207649 | JGI IMG/M metagenome (GOLD analysis project Ga0316603, IMG submission 207649) | Wetland soil microbial communities from Old Woman Creek delta, Ohio, United States - OWC_soil_day10_noCT | ecosystem: Environmental > Terrestrial > Soil > Wetlands | place: USA: Ohio... | reverse complement strand
TCGGCCGCTTGAACAGCGCCGCCTCCAGCGTGGCCGTACCGCTGGCGATCAGCGTCAGGTCACAGGCCGCCAGGGCATCGTGAGAGACGCCGTCGACCAGCGCCAGGGGCACGCCCGGCGCATGCAGCGCGATCAGCGGCTGCAGCGCCGCACGCAGCCCCGGCGCCACCGGCAGCACGAAGCGCAGGGCTGGACGAAGCTGCTGCAACAGCACGGCAGCCTGCAGGAAGGCCGGTGCGATGTGGCGAATCTCGCCCAGGCGGCTGCCGGGCAGCAGCGCGATCACCGGCTCGTGCGGGCCCAGTCCGAGCCGATGCCGCGCCTCGGCGCGCGGCGGCTGCAGCGGGATCACGTCGGCCAGCGGGTGGCCGACGAAGGTGGCGGCGATGCCTTCGCGCTGCAGCAGCTCGGGCTCGAAGGGAAACAGACACAGCACATGGTCCACGCTGCGCGCGATGCGCTTGACCCGCCCGCCGCGCCAGGCCCAGATCGACGGGCAGACGAAATGGATGGCCTTGATGCCGGCTTGCTTGAGCTGCGCCTCCAGGTCGAGGTTGAAGTCCGGCGCGTCCACGCCGATGAAGGCATCGGGGCGCGAGTGCAGCAGCCGCGCCGCCAGCTGCCGGCGCATGCCCGACAGCTCGGGATAGTGGCGCAGCGCGTCGGCATAGCCGTGCACCGCCAGCTTGTGCTGCGGCCACCAGGCGTCGAATCCCTGCTCGATCATCTTCGGCCCGCCGATGCCGATGCTGCTCAGGGCGGGCCAACGCTGGCGCAGCCCGCCGAGCAGCAGTGCGGCCAGCAGGTCCCCCGATGCTTCGCCCGCCACCATCGCCAGGCGCGGCGCGTCGGCCGCCATGCGCGGCGCTAGCGCACGATGCCGCGCGCGGCCGCGGCGAGGAAGTCGAGCATCAGCGCGATGTCGGCCTCGGATTGCGGCTGCTCGGCGCGCAGCGCGTCGATCTGCCGCAGCGCCTCGTCCAGGCGCAGGCTCTTGCGGTACAGCAGGCGGTGCATCTGTTTGACCACATCGATGCGCTCGGCGCTGAAGCCGCGTCGCTTGAGCCCTTCCTGGTTGATGCCCTGCGCCTCGGCCGGGTTGCCCGAGGCGGTGACATAGGGCGGCAGGTCCTGCGACAGCCGTGTCTGGAAGCCGGTCATCGCGTGTGCACCGATGCGCACGAATTGGTGCACACCCGACAGCCCGCCGAGGAAGGCCCAATCGCCCATCTGCACATGGCCGCCGAGCTGCACCGCGTTGGCGATGATGGTGTGGCTGCCCACCTGGCAGTCGTGCGCGATGTGCACGTAGGCCATGATCCAGTTGTCGTCGCCGACACGGGTGACGCCGACGTCCTGCACCGTGCCGGTGTTCAGCGTGCAGAACTCGCGGATGGTATTGCCGTTGCCGATGACCAGGCGGGTGGGCTCGCCGGCGTACTTCTTGTCCTGCGGCGCGCCGCCGATCGAGCAGAACTGGAAGATGCGGTTGTCGCGGCCGATGGTGGTGTGGCCTTCGATCACGGCATGCGCGCCGATGCGCGTGCCCTCGTCGACCTGCACGTGCGGGCCGATCACCGCATAGGCGGCGACCTCGACATCGTCGCCGAGCCGGGCCTGGGTGTCGACCAGCGCGCTCGGGTGGATCCGTGCCATGGAGATTTCAGTCCAGCCGGCGCATGGCCAGCATCAGCTCGGCCTCGACCGCCAGCTCTTCGCCGACCAGCGCCTTGGCGTTGAACTTCCAGATGCTGGCCTTCATGCGCGAGACCTCGACGTCCAGGATCAGCTGGTCGCCCGGTTCCACCGGCCGCTTGAAGCGCGCACCGTCGATGCCGGCGAAGTAGTAGACGGTCTTGTCGTCGGGCTTGATGTCCAGCGTCTCGAAGCTCAGCAATGCCGCCGCCTGGGCCAGCGCCTCGAGCATCAGCACGCCGGGCATCACCGGGCGCTGCGGGAAATGGCCCTCGAAGAAGTGCTCGTTGACGCTGACGTTCTTCAGCGCGCGGATGCGCTTGCCCACCTCCAGCTCCAGCACCCGGTCGACCAGCAGGATGGGGTAGCGGTGCGGCAGGCGCTTGAGGATCTGGTGGATGTCCATCTTCATGTGTTCTTGCTTTCCAGTGCACGCACGCGGCCGCGCAGCGCATACAGCTGCCGCAGCGTGGCGGCGTTCTTGTCCCAGACCCCATTCTCGTCGAAGGGGAACATGCCGCCGTAGCTGCCCGGCCTGGTGATCGAGCGCGTCACGGCGCAGGCCGCACCGATGTGCACGTGGTCGCAGATCTGCACGTGCCCGACCACGCCGGCCTGGCCGGCGAAGGTGCAATGCGCGCCGATGCGCGTGCTGCCTGCAATGCCCACGCAGGCCGCCATCGCGGTATGCGCGCCGACCACCACGTTGTGCGCGATGTGCACCAGGTTGTCGAGCTTGACGCCTTGCTCCAGCACCGTGTCCTGCAGCGCGCCGCGGTCGACGCAGCTGTTGGCGCCGATCTCGACGTCGTCGCCGATGTCCACCGCACCCAGCTGCTCGATCTTCTCCCAGCGCCCTTCGGTCGGCGCAAAGCCGAAGCCGTCGGCGCCGATGACCGCGCCGCCGTGCAGGATGCAGCGCGCGCCGATGCGGCAGCGCTCGCCGACCACGACCTGCGCCGCCAGGCGCGTGAATTCACCGATCACCGCATGGGCGCCGACATGGCACTGCGGCCCGATCACGACACCGCGGCCGATGACCGCGCCCTCGCCCACATGGGACAGCGCCGCGATGCTGGCCTCGTCATGCACGCTGGCGCTCGGCTCGACCACTGCGCTCGGATGCACGCCAGGCCGCGTCGGCTTGCGCGTTTGCCTCGCCCACCATTGTGTGAGCTGGGCGTAGTACAGGTAGGGGTCGGCTGTGACGATGGCACTGGGCCGCACGGCCACCGCCGCACGCTGGTCCGGGCCGACGATCACGCAGCCGGCAGCGGACTGCTGCAGCAACGCCAGATACCTTGCGCTGGAGAGGAAGCCGATGTCGTGGATACCGGCGGCTTCGAGCGGCGCAATGCCGCGCAGCACAAGCGCGGCATTGCCTAGCAATTCGCCGCCCAGTTGCGCGACCAGTTCGCCGCTGCGGACCTCGAACATCCAGGCCTGCGGTGTGGCCGCTCAGCGTGGTGCGGCGGGCGGCGCGCCGTTGAGCGCCTTGATCACCTTCTCGGTGATGTCGACGCGCGGTCCGGCGAAGATGGCTTCCTGCAGAATGACGTCGTACTTTTCCTGTTCGAAGATCTGCTTGATGACGCGGTTGGCGCGTTCCACGACAGCCTGCAGCTCCTCGTTCTTGCGCTGCGTCAGGTCTTCCTGGAACTCGCGGCGGCGGCGCTGCATCTCGCGGTCCTGCTCGACCAGTTCGCGCTGACGGCGTGCACGTTCGCTCTCGGCCAGGGTCGGCCCTTCCTTCTCCAGGCGCTCGGCAGAGGCCTTGAGGCGTGCGCCCTGCTCGGAAAGTTCCTTCTCGCGCTTGCTGAACTCGCCTTCGAGCCGTGCCTGCGCGGCCTTGGCGGGGGCCGCCTCGCGCAGCACGCGCTCGCTGTTCACGTAGCCGATCTTCAATTCCTGCGCAATGGCACCGGCCGCCGACAACGACAGCACTGCAGCCCATGCCGCGGCGGCAAGCACCCTGGTGGTCAGCGGCAGCGTCTTCATCAGAATCTGGTCCCGATCTGGAATTGGAAAGGCTGGATTCTATCGGTTCCCTCGTACATGACCGGTGTGCCGTAGCTCAGCTTCAACGGGCCCAGCGGCGAGACCCAACTGATGCCCAGACCGGTGGATGCACGCAGGCTGCCCCAGGTGACCGACTGGTCCTCGCCCCAAGCATTGCCGATATCGAAGAAGGCAAAGAAGCGCAGACTCTTGTCGTTGCCCATGCCGGGCACGGGAATGTACAGCTCGGCGTTGGCATTCATCTTGCGCGTGCCGCCGACGTAGGCACCGGTCGGGTCAACGATGCCCAGCGAGTTCTGCTCGAACACACGCACCGACCCCAGACCCCCGCTGTAGAAGTTCTTGAATACCGGGTAGGGCCTCGACCCCAGGCCGAAGCCCCAGCCGATCTCGCCGTTCAGCCCGAGCGTCAGGTTGTAGGGCAGGCCTAGGTACTGTTGGGCCTGCAGGTTCAGGCGGGCGTACTGAAGATCGCCCAAAGCGCTGACTTCGGCATTGGCACGGTAAAAGCGGCCCTCGGTCGGGAAGATGGAGCTGTTGCGCCCGTCACGCGACCAGCCCACCGTCAGTGGGAATGAATAGCTGCTCGGGCCAAACTCCTGTCGGTACAGGAAGTAACTGTTGGGCAGGAACACATCGTCACCGATCTGCGTCTGCTCGTAGCCCAGCCCGAAGAACACGGTGTCCCTCTCGGTGAACGGAACACCGAAGCGCACCGAGCCGCCCCAGGTGGTCAGCTGGTAACTGTCGCCATAGGTATTGAGCGGACTCGAGTTGCGATAGTAGAGGTCGAAGCCCCGCGACACGCCGTCGACCGTCCAGTACGGGTCGAGCGTGTTAAGGGCAATCGTCCGGTTGCTCTTGCCGGTGTTGATGTTCAGACCCAGGAAGTGGCCCGAGCCGAACACGTTCTCCTGCTGGATCGAGGCGGTCAGCGTCAACTGCTCGGCGCTCGAGTAGCCGGCGCCGATCGACAGGTTGCCGGTGGGCTTTTCCTCGACGGTGACCGTCAGGTCCACCTGGTCGGGCGTACCGGCCACCTCGACGGTGTCGATCGACACTTCCTTGAAGTAGCCCAGGCGGTCCAGACGTTCCTTCGACAGCTTGATCTTGGCGCCGTCGTACCAGGACGCCTCGAGTTGCCGGAATTCGCGGCGGATGACCTCGTCGCGCGTGCGCGTGTTGCCGGACACGTCGATGCGCCGCACGTACACCCGACGCAGCGGGTCGGCCACGAAGACCACGGCCACCCGCGCTGCGTCCCGGTCGATCTCGGGCCGCGGTTCCACGCGCGCGAAGGCGAAGCCGTAGTTCGCGAACAGGTCGACGAAGCGCCGCACGGTCGTGGCCACGTCGTCACCGCGGTACGGACGGCCGGGCACCACGCTCACCAAGCCACGGAACTCGTCCTCGCGACCGAGGAAGTTGCCCTCCAGGCGCACACCGGTGACGGTGTAGACCTGACCCTCACGGATGGTGATGGTGACGGTGATGTCCTGCTTGTCGGGCGAGATCGTCACCTGGGTCGACTCGATAGCGAACTCGAGGAAGCCGCGGTTCAGGTACCAGGCGCGCAGCGTTTCCAGGTCGGCGTTGAGCTTGGCGCGGGAATAGCGGTCGCCCTTGGTGTACCAACTCAGCCAACCGCTCGGGCTGGCCTCGAACTGGCCCAAAAGCGTCGATTCGCTGAACGCCGAAGCGCCAAGGATGCGGATCTCGCGGATGCGTGCGGCATCGCCCTCGGTCATCGTGAAGGTGACGTTGACGCGGTTGCGCTCGATCGGCGTCACGGTGGTCACCACCTCGGCGCCGTACAGGCTGCGCGACAGGTACTGGCGCTTGATCTCCTGCTCGGCGCGGTCGACCAGCGCACGGTCGAAAGGCAGTCCCTCGCCGATGCCGGCTTCGCGCAACGACTTCAGCAGCACGTCCTGTTCGAACTCCTTCAAGCCGACGAAGGACACGGTGGCGATGATGGCGCGCTCGTCGACGACGATGATCACGACCTGCTCTTCGATCTCGATGCGCACGTCCTTGAACAACCCGGTGGAGAACATCGCGCGCAGCGCGGTGGCACCCTTCTCGTCGGTGTAGGTGTCGCCGATGCGAAAAGGCAGTGCGCCGAAGACCGAGCCCGGGTCGGTGCGCTGGATGCCCTCGATGCGGATGTCCTTGATCACGAAGGGCTCGACCGCATGCGCCGCCGGCGCGAAGAGCACGGCTGCGAACATCGCGCAGGCCATCACCCAGCGCAACACACTCGTGGTGACGCGCGACAGGGACACAAGGGGCATGGGAGAGGAACTCAATGCAGGCCCAGCAGGCGGGCCACGTCGTTGAAGAGGGCCACCGACATCAGGGCCAGGAGGATTGCGATGCCGCCGCGTTGCAACCGACCGAGCCACAGTTCCGAAACCGGCCGGCCGGTCAACCCCTCGAAAAGATAATACATCAGGTGTCCGCCATCGAGCATCGGCAAGGGCAGCAGGTTGAGCACGCCCAGACTCACACTGACCAGCGCCAGGAAGCCGAGGTAGTAACCGATGCCCTGCTGTGCCGACTGCCCGGCGTAGTCGGCAATGGTCAACGGCCCGCTCAGGTTGCGCAGCGAGGCTTCGCCGATCAGCATGCGGCCGAGCATCCTGATCGTCAGCGCACTCAGCTCCCAGGTGCGCTCCACGCCCAGCTGCAGCCCCTCCCACAGGCCGCGCTGGACCGTCACCATCTCGACCGGTTGGCCGATGAAGGCATCGACGCGGCCGATGCGTGTGCCGTTGTCGTCCAGCACGCGCGGCAGCACCTCCACGTCGACGAGGCGGCCTTCACGGTCGACCTGCCAGCGCATCGGCTGCGCCGCGCCGTCGCGCACCGCCTGCCGGATGCGCTCGCGCAGCACCTGCGCATCTGCCACCGGCTGGCCGTCGACATTCAGCACGCGGTCACCGGCGCGCAGGCCGGCGCTCGCGGCCGGTCCGCCCGCCTTGACCTCGCCCATCACTGCCTCGCTGTAAGGCGCACCCAGTCCCACCTGGCCCATCAGCGTGGCATCGACATCGCGGGTGCCCAGAAGCGGCAGGTCGAGCTTGAGCGTGCGGGTGCTGCTGCCGCGGCGGTCACTGGTGGACAGCTGCAACGGCTCGCCGTTCAGCACCGCCTGCGTGACTTGCCATCGCAGGTCGTTCATCGAGCGCACGTCGGTCCACTCGTTGCCGTCGCGCGAGACCGCCCGCACCCAGTCGCCCGAGCGCAGGCCGGCCCGGTCGGCCACGCTGCCTGGCACCGGCGCGCTGATCACCGCCCGCGCCTCCTCGGTCCCGACCCACTGCGCCGTGGCGAACAGCAGTACCGCCAGCAGCAGGTTGGCCGCCGGCCCGGCGATGACGATGGCCGCGCGCCGCGACAGTGGCTGGCGGTTGAAGGCGCGGTGCAGTTCCTCCGGGCGCACCGGGGCCTCGCGCTCGTCGAGCATGCGCACATAACCACCCAGCGGCAGCGCCGAGACGACGAACTCGGTGGCATCGGGTCCACTCTGGCGGCGCCACAGCACGCGGCCGAAGCCGACCGAAAAGCGCAGCACCTTGACGCCACAGGCCACCGCCACGCGGTAGTGGCCATACTCGTGCACCACCACCAGGATGGCCAACGTCACCAGGAACGCCAGGACCGTGGTGATCATCGTGCCAACTCCAGGGCGCGCTGCCTGGCAAATCCGCGGGCGCGCTCGTCCAGCGCCAGCAGCTCGTCCAGGGCCGGTAATTCACCCAGTTGTGGTGTCACCGCAGCGATGGTCTCGGCGTTGATCCTGTGGATGGCATCGAAGCCGATCTGCCGGTCCAGGAAGGCAGCCACCGCGACCTCGTTGGCTGCGTTCAACACCGTGGTGCTGCCCTCGGGGCCGCGCAGTGCGGCCCACGACAGGTGCAGCCCCGGAAAGCGCTGCTCGTCGGCCTGCTCGAAGGTGAGCGCCGACAGGGCGCTGAAGTCGAGCCGTGCTGCGCCGGATTCGATGCGCTGCGGAAACGACAGGCCGTAGCTGATCGGGCCGCGCATGTCCGGCGTGCCCAGCTGCGCCAGCACGCAGCCGTCGCGGCAAACCACCATCGAATGGATGATGCTCTGCGGGTGGATCACCACCCTGACCTGCTCGGGCTTCAGGTCGAAGAGCCAGCGCGCCTCGATGACCTCCAGCGCCTTGTTCATCATCGTCGCCGAATCGACCGAGATCTTGCGGCCCATGACCCAGTTCGGGTGGGCGCAGGCCTCGTCGGGCGTCACGTTGCACAGTGTGGCCGGGTCGCGCGTGCGAAACGGCCCGCCCGAGGCGGTGAGGACGATGTGGTCGATGGCGTCGGGCCATTGGTCTCGTTCTTGCGGCAAGCACTGGAAGATGGCCGAATGTTCGCTGTCGATCGGCAGCAGCGTCGCCCCGCCTTCCCTCACCGCGCGCATGAACAGCGCGCCGCCCACGACAAGCGCCTCCTTGTTGGCCAGCAGCAGCCGTTTGCCCGCGCGGGCCGCGGCCAAGCACGGCGGCAACCCGGCCGCGCCGACGATGGCCGCCATGACGCTGTCGACCTCGGGGTCCGCCGCCATGTCGCTCAGTGCCCGCGCGCCGCTGAGCACCTGGGTCGCGACGCCGTTCTCGCGCAGCGCGTCGCGCACCACCCGTGCACGGGCTTCGTCGGGCACCACCGCCCAGCGCGGCTGCCAGCGCAGACACTGGACGATGAGTTCGTCGATGCGCTGATGCGCGCTCAGGCCCAGCACCGAGAAGCGATCGGGGTGGCGCGACACCACGTCGAGTGTGCTGGTGCCGATGGAGCCTGTGGATCCGAGGATGACGAGTCGCTGGCGCTGCATGGGCTGCGGATCCTTCAAAGGTTGAGCAACGCCAGCGACAGCGGGAACACCGGCAACAGGGCGTCGATACGGTCGAGCACGCCGCCATGGCCGGGCAGCAGCCGGCTGGAGTCCTTGGCACCTGCGGCGCGCTTGACCAGCGACTCGACCAGATCACCGACCACGCTCATGCCAGCCAGGAAGGCCAGCGCTGCCAGACCGCCGAGCAGGCCCAGGTGGGCCAGCAACTGGCCGAACAGGCTGAGGCTGTCGGTATGGAAGTGCGATTCCATCGCGCGCCAGGCCAGCGTCAGCACGAACACCCCGGCCATGCCACTGTAGACGCCTTCCCAGCTCTTGCCTGGGCTGATGCTGGGCGCGAGCTTGCGCTTGCCGAAGCGGCGACCGCCGAAGTAGGCGGCAATGTCGGCCACCCACACCAGGCAGAACACCGACAGGATGAAGTTGATGCCGAGGCTGCGCGCATGGCTCATCGCCAGCCAGGCGGCCCACAGCGCCGCCAGGCCCAGCCCCAGACGCGCCAGCCTGGGCAGGTGGGGCCACAGCGACGGGCCACTGCGCAATGCCAGCGCGCCGCCCACCACCCACACCGCGGTCGCCAGCCACCAGGCCGCTGCGGGCGGTTTCAGCGACCAGCCGGCAGCCAGCGCGGCCGCACAGGCCAATGCCAGCGCGAGACCCATGCCCAGCGAGGCTGGCATGCGGATCTGGTTCAGTCGCGCCCATTCCCAGCCGGCGGCACCGATCAGCAGCAAGGTCAGCAGGTTGAAGGGCCAGTCCAGCGGCGCGAACAGCGCCGGCACCAGCAAGGCCAGCAGCACGACGGCGGTGACAATCCGCTGCCAGAGCATCGGCTCAGATGCCTTGGGGCACCAGTTCTTCGGTCGGAATGCCCCCGTAGCGCCGGTCACGCTGCCTGTAGGCCTGAATGGCTGCGTCGATGTCGGTCTCGTCGAAGTCCGGCCACAGGCGCTCGGTGAAGACGAACTCCGAGTAGGCCGACTGCCACAGCAGGAAGTTGCTGATGCGCATCTCCCCGCCAGTGCGAATGAACAGGTCGGGGTCGGGCGCGAAGCTCAGCGCCATGTAGCGCGACAGGGCCGCCTCGTCCAGTGCCTCGGGGTGGACACCGTCCAGCATGGCATGGCGGCAGGCTTGCACCATGTCCCAGCGGCCACCGTAGTTGAAGGCCACCGACAGGTTGATGCGCGTGTTGTGCGCGGTGCTGCGCTCGGCGTACTCCCAGGCCTCGCGCAGCTTGTTCGAGACCTTCGAGCGGTCGCCGACGATGCGCACGCGCACGCCGTCGCCGGCCAGCTTGGTCAGGTACTTGGACACCGCCACCAGAACCAGACCCATCAGACCGGACACCTCTTCGGAAGGGCGCTTCCAGTTCTCCGACGAAAAGGCGAAGACCGTCAGGTAGTCCACGCCGCGGTCGGCGAAGGCATTGACCGCCCGCACCAGCGCGTCCACCCCCTGCTTGTGGCCATACACGCGGGGCATGTAGCGCTTGCGCGCCCAGCGGCCGTTGCCGTCCATGACCACCGCCACATGGCGCGGCACGGTCGGATCGCGAGGCGTGTCGGAGAAGTTCACGGCGTCGGGCGAAAGTGCGGCGGGCCGGGCTCAGACCGCCAGGATTTCGGCTTCCTTGCCGTGCACCAGGCGGTCGACCTCGGCGATGGTTCGGTCGGTGAGCTTCTGCACCTCGTCCTGCGCGCGGCGCTCGTCGTCTTCGGTTGCCAGCTTGTCCTTGAGCAGCTTCTTCAGGTGCTCGTTGGCATCGCGGCGCAGGTTGCGCACCGCCACCTTGGCTTCTTCACCGGCGTGGCGCACCACCTTGGTCAGCTCCTTGCGGCGCTCTTCGGTCAATGGGGGCATCGGCACGCGCACCAGGTCGCCCTGCGAAGCCGGGTTCAGGCCCAGGCCGGATTCGCGGATGGCCTTCTCGATCTTCGCGCCCATGCCCTTCTCCCAGGGCTGGACGCCGATGGTGCGCGCATCGATCAGCGTGACGTTGGCCACCTGGCTGATCGGCACTTGCGAGCCGTAGTACTCGACCTGCACCTGGTCGAGCAGCCCGGGGTGGGCGCGGCCGGTGCGGATCTTCTGCAATTCGACCTTGAAGGCCTCGATCGATCGGGCCATCTTGTGTTCCGCGGTCTGCTTGATGTCTGCAATGCTCATGGTCACCACACGATGGTTCAAACGTGCACGAGTGTGCCTTCGTCCTCGCCCGACACCACGCGCTTCAGCGCACCGGGCTTGAAGATGCTGAACACCCTGATCGGCAGCTTCTGGTCGCGGCACAGCGCGAAGGCGGTGGCATCCATGACCTGCAGGTTCATGGCGATGACCTGATCGAAGCTGATGGCCGCATAGCGGGTGGCCGAGGCATCCTTGTTGGGGTCGGCGCTGTAGACGCCGTCGACCTTGGTCGCCTTCAGCACCACCTGAGCGCCGATCTCGGCACCGCGCAGCGCGGCGGCCGTGTCGGTGGTGAAGAAGGGGTTGCCGGTACCCGCGGCAAACACGACGATTTTGCCTTCTTCCAGGTACTGCAGCGCCTTCGGCCGCACGTAAGGCTCGACCACCTGTTCGATGGCGATGGCCGACATCACCCGCGCGGTCATGCCTTCCTGGCGCATGGTGTCGGCCAGCGCCAGCGCGTTCATCACCGTGGCCAGCATGCCCATGTAGTCGGCGGTGGCGCGGTCCATGCCCACCGAGCCGCCGGCCACGCCGCGGAAGATGTTGCCCCCGCCGATGACCACCGCCACCTCGACACCCAGCGCCGTCACGTCCTGGATCTCGCGGACCATGCGCACGATCGTCGCGCGGTTGATGCCGTAGGCGTCGTCGCCCATCAGGGCTTCGCCTGACAGCTTCAACAGGATGCGCTTGTACGCCGGCATGCAGGGTTTCCGATCAGCGGTGGTGGCAAGTGTAAGGCGCGCCAGTTGGCTCCAGGCGCCAGGCAAAGCTCACTGGGCCTTGGCCGCCGCCACCTGGGCCGCCACCTCGGCGGCGAAGTCGTCGGCCCGCTTCTCGATGCCCTCGCCCACCACGTAGAGCGTGAAGCCCTTGATGGTGGTCTTCTTGTCTTTGAGCATCGCGCCCACGGTCTGCTTGCCGTCGGCCGCCTTGACGAAGGCCTGGTCGAAGAGCGAGACCTCCTTCAGGAACTTCTGCACCGCGCCGTCGACCATCTTGGCGACGATCTCGGCCGGCTTGCCGGATTCGGCAGCCTTCTCGGCGGCGATCTTGCGCTCCTTGTCGACCAAGTCCGCCGGCACGTCGGCCGAGGACAGCGCCGCTGGCTTCATGGCCGCCACGTGCATGGCCACGTCCTTGGCGGCCACGTCGTCACCCTCGAACTCGACCAGCACGCCGATGCGCGTGCCATGCAGGTAGCGCGCCAGCTTGGCGCCATCGGCATAGCGCTTGAAGCGGCGCACGCTGATGTTCTCGCCGATCTTGCCGATCAGGCCCTTGCGCACGTCTTCGACTGTCGGGCCGAAACCGGCCTGCGACAGCGGTAGCGCGGCCAGCGCCGCGAGGTCCGCCGGATTGCGGCTGGCCACCAGGTCGGCCACCGCCTGGCTGAAAGCCAGGAAGTCGTCGTTCTTCGAGACGAAGTCGGTTTCGCAGTTGACTTCCACCAGCGCGGCGTTCTGACCCGCGGTGGAGACAGCCACCACGCCTTCGGCCGTGACGCGCGACGAGGCCTTGCCGGCCTTGCTGCCGAGCTTGACGCGAAGGATCTCCTCGGCGCGCTCCATGTCGCCGTCGGCCTCGGTCAGGGCCTTCTTGCATTCCATCATCGGGGCATCGGTCTTGGCGCGCAGCGCGCCGACCATGCTTGCGGTAATTGCGGGCATCTCTTTCTCCATGACGAACCAGGCCGGCGCGCTCGCCGCGGCAAGCCGGTGGGTGGTTGCCGGCGGCCGATGCGGCGCTTCAGGCCTGCATCGGACGCACCGGCGCCGGCGTTCAGGCGCCTTCGCGCACCTCGACGAACTCGTCGCCGTTGGCGCTGACAGCCTGCACCACATCGCTGCTGGCGCTGGACTTGCCTTCGAGCACCGCGTCGGACACGGCGCGCGCGTAAAGCGCAACCGCCTTGGCCGAGTCGTCATTGCCGGGGATGACGTAGTCGATGCCGATCGGCGAATGGTTGGTGTCGACCACGCCGATCAGCGGAATGCCCAGTTTCTTGGCTTCGGCGATCGCGATCTTGTGGTAGCCGACGTCGATGACGAACATCGCGTCCGGCAACGCGTTCATGTCCTGAATGCCGCCGATGTCCTTCTCGAGCTTGGCCAGCTCGCGCTCGAACATCAGGCCTTCCTTCTTGATCATCTGCTCGATGCCGACTTCCTTTTGCGCCTGCATCTCCTTCAGCTTCTTCAGCGAGGCCTTCACCGTCTTGAAGTTGGTGAGCATGCCGCCCAGCCAGCGCTGGTCCACATAGGGCATGCCGCAGCGCTGCGCCTCGGCGGCAATGACCTCGCGCGCCTGGCGCTTGGTGCCGATCATCAGGATGGTGCCGCGCTTGGCGGCCAACTGGCGGACGAACTTCATCGCATCGAGGAAGAGCGGCTGCGTCTTCTCGAGGTTGATGATGTGGATCTTGTTGCGATGGCCGTAGATGTACGGGGCCATCTTGGGGTTCCAGAAGCGCGTCTGGTGTCCGAAATGGACACCGGCTTCCAGCATCTCACGCATGGATACGGTCATGTTTACTCCGAAGGTTGGGTCTTGAACTCCAGCCAGAACCACCCTCTTCGAGGGCGGCACCATTCGGCGGCCAGGTTCGCGGCGTCGTCTGATGAAGGCGTATCAGCTGCTGCGACAATCGTCGCGATGAACGCATCAACAAACCGTCGAATTCTAGCACGCGGGCCTGCCAGCGACCTGGTGGCGGCAGTGGCCGAGGTGGCCGGCGGGCGGTTGCTCGCCGCCGAAGACATCGAACGTGCCATCGTTGCCGCCGACGCGCCAGCTTGCCGCCATGCCTTCGTGCGCCGCTTCGACGCCATGGCGCGGACCACGGCCATGGCGGTGGACTCGGCGCGTGCCGCGGGCGCGCCGGTGCCGGCGCTGGCCGGACTGGCGGTGTCGGTGAAAGACCTGTTCGACGTGGCCGGCGTACCCACCACGGCGGCATCGAAGTCACTGTCCGACGCATTGCCGGCCGCGGCCGACAGCCCGGTGGTGGCACGCCTGCGCGCCGCCGGCGCGGCGCTGATCGGCCACACCAACCTGACCGAGTTCGCCTTCTCCGGCGTCGGCATCAATCCGCACCACGGCACGCCCGCCAATGCCGGCACGCTGGCACTGGACGCCATGCCGCGCATTCCTGGCGGGTCCACCTCCGGCGGCGCGGTGACGGTGGCCGCCGGCGCCGCCTGGGCGGCCCTGGGCTCGGACACCCGCGGCTCGATCCGCGTGCCGGCCGCCCTGCACGGGCTGGTGGGCTTCAAGAACACCCAGGCGCTGACGTCCGTCGCAGGCTGCCTGCCGCTGTCCTTCACGCTGGACACCGCCTGCGCCATCACCCGCAGCGTACGCGACGCCGTGCTGCTGCACGAGGTGCTGGCGGCACGCCGCGTGGCGCTGCGCGGCCGGCCGCTGCGCGCGCTGCGACTGGCGCTGCCGCTGGGCGGCCTGCTCGAGGGCCTGGATGCCACGGTCGAACGGGTCTTCGAACGCTGCCTTGCGCGACTGCGCGCCGCCGGGGCCGAGATCGTCGAACTGGCGCTGCCGGCCGACGATGCGCCGGCCGTCAGCAGCGGCCAGATCGGTGCGGCCGAGGCCTGGGCATGGCACCGCAGCCGAATCGACGCGCGCCACGCCGACTACGACCCGCGGGTGCTGGCCCGCATCCGCAGCGGCAGCGGCATCGCGGCGGCCGACTACATCGACCGCCTGCAGGCGCGGCGCCGCTGGATCGCCCAGGTGGAAGCCTCGGCCCGGGGCATCGACGCCTTCATCTGCCCGACGGTGCCGATCGTCGCGCCGCCTCTGCAACCGCTGATCGACGACGACGAGGCCTTCTTCGCCACCAATGCGCTGCTGTTGCGCAACCCCTCGGTCGTCAACTACCTGGACGGCTGCGCGCTGTCGCTGCCTTGCCAGGCCGAGGACGAATTGCCGGTGGGCCTGATGGTCTGGGCGCCGGCGCTGCAGGACGACACCGTGCTCGACGTGTCACTGGCCATCGAGTGCGAGCTCGCCGGGTCGGGACGCTAGCGGCGTGCGCATCGCCGTCATCGGCGCCGGCATCGTCGGCGTCACGAGCGCGCATGAGCTCGCGGCCGACGGCCACGAGGTCACGGTCTACGAGCGCCATGCCGGCGTGGCCAGCGAGACCAGCTTCGCCAACGCCGGCGTGATCGCGCCCGGCTACGTCACGCCGTGGGCAGCCCCGGGCATGCCGCTGAAGGTGCTGCGCCACATGTTCGGCCAACACGCGCCGGTACGCTTCGGCGGCGCCAACGTGCTCGCTCAGCTGCCATGGATCTGGCGCTGGTGGCGCGCCTGCCGCCCCGCGGTGTACCAGGCCAACCGCGGCCACCTGTACCAGCTGGCGCGCTTCAGCAGCCAGCGGCTGCACGCGCTGACGCAGGCGCTGAACCTGGAGTACGAGCAGGCCCGCGGCGTGCTGGTGCTGCTGCGCAGCGCGCGCGACGTGGTCCAGGCCCAGGCCTCGCTGCGCATGCTGGGCGAGTTGCAGGTCGGCTTCGAACTGCTCGATCCGGCCCAGTGCCATCGGCTCGAACCCGGTCTGAACGTGGCGATGCCGCTGCAAGCCGGCATCTCGTTGCCGCAGGACGAGGTGGGCAATTGCCGCCAGTTCGCCCACCTGCTCAAGGCGCAGGCGCAGCGCCACGGCGCGCACTTCCTGTTCCAGCAGGAGGTGCTGTCGCTGAGCCCCGGCGCCAGCCCAAAGCTGCTAAGCCGCGACCTGGCTGGCAACGCCACGGCCGAAGCCGCCTTCGACGCGGTGCTGCTGTGCACCGGTCACCAAGCCCAGCGCCTGCTCAAGCCGCTGGGGCTGTCGCTGCCAATTGCGCCGGTGTATGGCTACTCGGTGACCGCACCGCTGAGCATGAGCGACATCCCCACGTCGCTGGGCCCGCGCGCTGCCGTCATGGACGAGAAGTTCAAGGTTGCCATCTCGCGGCTCGGCCAGCGCATCCGGGTGGCCGGCAGCGCCGAACTGGGTGGTGCACCGGGCCACATGAACGCCGCCGCATTGCGCACGCTGTACAAGGTGTTGGACGACTGGTTCCCCGGCGCAGCCCGGTTGTCGCAGGCCAGCGCCTGGAAGGGCGCGCGGCCGATGCTGCCCGACGGACCGCCGGTGCTGGGCCAAAGCCGCAGCCCCGGCATCTGGCTGAACCTGGGCCACGGCTCCAGCGGCTGGGCTCTGTCCTGCGGCTCGGCGCGGGTGGTGGCCGATCTGATGGCCGGACGCGATCCATCCATCGACGTCAGCGGGCTCGAGCCGCAGCGGCTGAAGGCCTGATCCGCCGCCTTCGCGCTGTCGCACAATGTGTCGCAGCAACTTGCCATGTCCGCGCCCTCCTTCGCACGCCCGCAGTGCATCCTTCCCGGCGATGCGCCAGCGCCCTTGCACGATGTGCGGGCCTCGCGTGCGATCGAGGCCGCTGCGCTGGCGCGGCACGCTGCGCACGAGCTGATGCAGCGTGCCGGCCTGGCCGTCGCCCGCCTGGCCCTGGCCGTGGCACCCCATGCGCGGCGCGTCTGGGTGGCCTGCGGGCCCGGCAACAACGGCGGCGACGGGCTGGTGGCGGCCACCCACCTGCACAGCGCCGGCATCGAGGTCCAAGCCACGCTCTACGGGGATGCGCAACGCCTGCCCGACGACGCCCGCCAAGCGCTGGCGGCGGCACAGCAGGCCGGCGTGCCGCTGTCCTCGGCTGCACCCACGCAAGGCGCCGATCTGGTGATCGACGCGCTGCTCGGCCTGGGAGCGTCTCGGCCACCGCACGGAGCGATTGCCGAGGCCATCGCCGCCATCAACGGCATGGCGGCCACGGTGCTGGCGGTGGACCTGCCCTCGGGCCTGCAGGCCGACACCGGCCAGCGCCTCGGCACGACGGCGGTGGTGGCCTCGCACACGCTGTCTTTGCTGACGCTCAAGCCAGGGCTGTTCACCGTGCTGGGGCGAGACCACGCGGGGCAGATCTGGCTCGACACACTGGGCGTGCCAGTCCACGAATTTGCCGCCACCGCGCGCCTTGCCGGAGCCGAGGCGCTGCACGCACTGGGGCCACGCGCCCATGCCAGCCACAAAGGCAGCCATGGCGACCTGGCGGTGGTCGGCGGCGCGCCGGGAATGACCGGTGCCGCCCTGCTGGCCGCGCGCGCGGCCTTGGCCAGCGGCGCCGGCCGCGTGTTCGTCAGCCTGCTCGATGCAGCCGGCATGGCCTGCGACCTGCAACAACCGGAGCTGATGTTCAGGCCTCAATGGTGGCGCGGGGATCCGGCCACGCTGATGCGCAGCACGGTGGTCTGCGGCTGCGGCGGCGGTTCGCTGGTGCGCGACGCCCTGCCGGTGCTGCTGTCACGCTGCCCTCGGCTGCTGCTGGATGCCGACGCCCTCAACACCCTGGCTGCCGACGACGGCTTGAAGCAGGCGCTGCAGTCCCGCGCCGCACGTGGCCAGGTGACTGTGCTGACCCCACACCCGCTGGAAGCAGCGCGCCTGCTGGGCAGCGACGTGGCCGCAGTGCAGGCCGACCGCCTGCTTGCGGCACGCACGCTGGCGCAGCGCCATCGCAGCATGGTGCTTCTGAAGGGCTCGGGCAGCGTCATCGCCTTGCCCGACGGCGACCTGGTCATCAACCCCACCGGCAATGGCCTGCTGGCCACGGGCGGCACCGGCGACGTGCTGGCCGGCTGGACCGGCGGCTTTTGGGCGCAACTGGCGGCGACGCACGGCGATGCCCTGTCGGCACGCCAGGCGCTGGTAGCCGCCGCATGGCTGCACGGCCATGCGGCAGACCTGCAAGCGGCCCACTCGCCCCGCAGTCTGGCCCTGCGCGCCGGCGAGTTGACAGAGCTGATGCGCGAGGCGGCGGCCGCACGCAGGCCGCGTCCGTAGGCGCGGCCTCAGCGGCGCGTGCGCGTGGGCGTCTTGCGATCGCGTGTGGTGCGTGTCGGCTTGGCGGCCGCCGCGCCCGAGGCGGCCGTCTTCTTGCCCGTCTTGCGCCGTGCCTCGGTCTTGCCGGCACGGTCGGCCTCCTGCACCGATTGCAGCTCTTCCACCGCACTGTGCGCACGGGCGCGCTCGCCTCGCGCGCGGGTGGCCGGCAGGCCCGGCTCGCTGTCGCGCACCAGGCGGAAATCGATGCGCCGGCTGTCCAGGTCGACCCGGCTGACCTGCACGCGCACCCGCGTGCCTACGGCATAGCGTGCGCCGGAGCGCTCGCCGCGCAGTTCCTGGTGCACCTCGTCGTAGCGGTAGTACTCGCCGCCGAGTTCGGTGATGTGCACCAGCCCTTCGACATACAACGCGTCGAGCGTGACGAACAGCCCGAAGCTGGTGATGGCGCTGACCGTGCCGGAGTACTCCTCGCCGAGGTGCTCGCGCATGAAGCGGCATTTCAGCCAGGCCTCGACATCGCGCGAGGCTTCGTCGGCGCGGCGCTCGTTGGCACTGCAATGCGCGCCCGCAACTTCCCAGGTCTCCAGCTCCTTGCTCAGGGCCTTGGGCGGCTTGGCCGGGCCCTTGCCGGGCCGGCGTGTCGGCGCCGGCGGCATGCTGGCCACCAGTGCGGCATCGAGCTGGTAGCGCTTTTCACCCAGGATGGCCTTGATCACGCGGTGCACCAGCAGGTCCGGGTAGCGCCGGATCGGGCTGGTGAAGTGCGCATAGGCGCCATAGGCCAGGCCGAAGTGGCCGGCATTGGCGCTGGTGTACACCGCCTGCTGCATCGAGCGCAGCAGCATCGTGTGGATCTGCGTCACGTCGGGCCGGTCCTTGGTGGCCAGTGCGATGGTCTGGATCTCGCCAGGGCTCGGGTCGTCGCTCAGGTGCAGGCCGATGCCCAGCGCGCGCAGGTAGTTCTGCAGCGTCACGCGGCGCTCCGGCGTGGGCCCCTCGTGCACACGGAACAGCGCCGGGTGGTCCGCCGCCTCGATGAAGCCGGCCGCGCATTCGTTGGCGGCGAGCATGGCCTCCTCGATGAGCTTGTGCGCCTCGTTGCGCGTGCGCGGCACGATCTTCTCGATGCGGCCGTTTTCGTCGCAGACGATCTGCGTCTCGGTGGTCTCGAAATCCACCGCGCCGCGCTTCGCGCGCTGCTTCAGCAACGCACGATAGACCTCGTGCAGGTGCAGCAGGTGCGGCACCAGGTCCGCGCGACGTTGGGCCTCGGGCCCGCGGGTATTGGCCAGCACCGCGGCCACTTCGGTATAGGTCAGCCGCGCATGCGAGCAGATCACCGCGGGATAGAACTGGTAGGCGTCGATCGCGCCCTCGGTGGCGATGACCATGTCGCAGACCATCGCCAGCCGGTCGGCTTCAGGGTTCAGCGAGCACAGGCCGTTGGACAGCTTTTCCGGCAGCATCGGGATCACGCGGCGCGGGAAGTACACCGAGGTGGCGCGCTCGTAGGCATCGTTGTCGATGGCCTCGCCAGGCTTCACGTAATGGCTGACGTCGGCGATGGCGACGATCAGCCGCCAGCCCTTGAACAGGCTCTTGCCGCGCCCGCGCGTGAAGGGCTCGCAGTACACCGCATCGTCGAAGTCGCGCGCATCCTCGCCGTCGATGGTGACCAGCGGCACGTCGCTCAGGTCGATGCGGTGGCGCCGGTCGGCCGGGCGCAGCTTGTCGGGCAGCGCCGCCGCCTGGGCCAGCGTCTCGGGCGAGAAGCGGTGCGGCACCTCGTACTTGCGCACCGCGATCTCGATCTCCATGCCGGGGTCGTCGATCTCGCCCAGCACCTCGATGACGCGGCCCATCGGCTGCGAGTACATCGATGGCGGCTCGGTCAGTTCGATCGACACCACCTGCCCCACGGCCGCATTGGCGGTGGCGTTCTTTGGCACCATGATGTCCTGGCCGTAGCGCCGGTCCTCCGGCGCCACCAGCCAGATGCCGGCCTCGTGCAACAGGCGGCCGATGATCGGCGCCTTGCGCCGCTCGATGATGTCGAGTACGCGCCCCTCGGGGCGGCCCTTGCGGTCGTAGCGCACGATGCGAACGCGCACCCGGTCACGGTGCAGCACCGCGCGCATTTCCTGGGGGGACAGGTAGATCATCGGCTGTCCGTCGTCGCGGCGAACGAAGCCGTGTCCGTCCTGGTGGCCTTCGACCTGGCCTTCCACTTCGCTGAGCAAGGCAGCACCGGGAACGCCAGGCGCCGGATTGATGGTTTCTTTGATGATAAAATCTTTCTTTGATGTGCCCAGGTGGCGGAATTGGTAGACGCACTAGTTTCAGGTACTAGCGGGTAACTCCGTGGGGGTTCGAGTCCCTTCCTGGGCACCAGATGTTGATGTGAAGAGCGGGGTCGGCGATGCCGACCCCTTTCTTTTTTCTGCTGTCAGACGACAAACTTCTTCGCCAGCTTGTCGGGGGGTAGGTTGTCGTACTCCTCGAAGGGCTGGTGGATCCACGGGCTGGTGGGCAGGTGCTCGACGAAATAGTCGGGCGTGTAGGTCGACGCGGCCTTGACCCAGATCACCGCCGAGCGCAGTTCGCTGATCGACGGCATGCCGCGCAGCCGTTCCACCACCGCCTGCAGCGTGACGCCCGAATCCGACAGGTCATCGACCAGGAGAACCCGACCGGCGAGTTCGCCTTTGGGCAGGGTGATGTACTTGGCGATGTCCAGCCGGCCTTGGATGGTGCCGGCCTCGGCGCGGTAGGAACTGGTGGACATGATCGCCAGCGGCTTGTCGAACACCCGGGACAGCACGTCGCCCGGGCGCATGCCGCCGCGCGCCAGGCACAGGATCTGGTCGAACTGCCAGCCCGAGTTGTGCACCTTCAGCGCCAGCCGCTCGGTGAGCATGTGGTACTCGTCCCAGGATACATAGAGGTGTTTGCCGTCGTCGGTGAGCATGTGGGTCTTCCGATGGGTGGTGTTGGACGGGGGGACCTTCAGGCCTGGTAGGGATGGCGAAGCAGGATCGTATGCTCGCGGTCCGGCCCGGTGGAAACCATGTCGATCGGCGTGCCGATCAGAGCCTGCACGCGTTCGAGGTAGCGCCGCGCGTTCAGCGGCAACTGGTCCCATTCGGTCAGGCCGGCGGTCTTCTCGGTCCAGCCAGGGAAACTTTCGTAGATGGGCTCGCAGGCTGCGACCTCGTCGGCATCCAGCGGCAGCACATCGATGCTGCGGCCGCCCAGCTTGTAGCCAATGCAGGCCTTGATCTCGCTTAAGCCGTCCAGCACGTCCAGCTTGGTGATGCACAGGCCCGACAGGCCGTTGATGATGGTCGAGCGCTTCAGCGCCGCGGCGTCGAGCCAGCCGCAACGCCGCGCCCGGCCGGTGACGGTGCCGCGTTCCTGGCCCACCGTGGAAAGATGGTGGCCGACGCTGCCCGGGACGTCCATCGGCAGTTCGGTCGGGAACGGGCCGCTGCCCACGCGCGTGGTGTAGGCCTTGGTGATGCCCAGCACATAGTGCAGCATATCCGGGCCGACGCCCGAGCCGGCCGCGGCGTTGCCGGCCACGCAGTTGCTGGAGGTGACGAAGGGATAGGTGCCGTGGTCGATGTCGAGCAAGGTGCCCTGCGCGCCCTCGAACAGCAGGTTGGCGCCGCGAAGGTGGGCCTGGTGCAGTGCGTAACCCACGTCGGCCAGCAACGGACGGATCTGCTCGGCCACGCGCATCGAATCGTCGAGGATGGTCTGGAAGTCCAGCGGCTTCGACTTCAGGTAGCCGCCGAGCGCGAAGTTGTGCAATTCCACCAGCTCGCGCAGCTTGCGGGCGAAGCGCTCGGGATGCTTCAGATCCTGTGCCCGCAGCGCGCGGCGCGCCACCTTGTCCTCGTAGGCCGGGCCGATGCCCTTGCCGGTGGTGCCGATCTTGCCCGCGCCGCTGCTCTCGCGCAGCCCTTCGCGCGCCAGATCGACGGCCACGTGGAAGGGCAGGATCAGCGGGCAGGACTCGCTGACGAACAGCCGCGAGCGCACCTCCAGCCCGGCCGCTTCCAGACGCTGGATCTCCTGCAGCAGGTGCGCCGGATCGACGACCACGCCATTGCCGATGTAGCACGGCACGCCGTCACGCATCACGCCCGAGGGGATGAGCTGCAGCGCCGTCTTGTGGCCACGGATGACCAGCGTGTGGCCGGCGTTGTGGCCGCCCTGGAAACGCACCACGCCTTGGGCATGCTCGGTCAGCCAGTCGACCATCTTGCCCTTGCCTTCGTCGCCCCATTGCGTGCCGACGACGACGACATTGCGGCCGCGTATAGCGTCCCGACCTTGCTTCATGTTCAAGCGCAATCCTTCCGGCTGCTAAGGGGAAGCTGCTCCCGCCTCACAGCGAGCGCAGCATCCATTGATCGTCGATGGAAATCAGTTCGCGGTCGCAGTCGAACTCCTGACCCTCGTTCTCGTGGCCGGGCAGCACGCACACCACCGTCTCGCCCAGCTCGCGCAGGCGGCGCACCGCCGCGCGCAGTTTCAGGTCCTCGCCCCAGGGGGCGCGCACGGCGCTGGCCCGAGGCGGGTTCGGCGCATGCTCGGCCAGCAACTTCAGGTCCAGACTGAAACCCACTGCCGGGCGGCGCCGGCCGAACACCGCACCCACCTCGTCGTAGCGGCCGCCGCGCACCAGTGCATCGCTGGACGCGCCGCCGTAGACCGCGAAGCGCGTGCCGCTGTAGTAGGCATAGCCGCTCATGTCGGACAGATCGAAACCCAAGCGCACCTGCGGGTGGTCGCGCCGCAGGTGCGTGGCCAGCCATTGCAGGTCGTCCAGCGCGGCGCCAATCAATGCGCGCTGCGGCAGCAGGCGGCGAGCGGCGCCCAGCACCTCGTCGCCGCCATACAGCGCCAGCAGCTCGCGCAGCGCGCGCCGCGTCTCGACCGGGAAGCCCTGCGACAACGACTCGACCACCGCCGCATCCTTCTTCGACAGTGCCGCCACGACGTCCTGCAGTTGGGTGGCCTCAATCGGCAACCCGGCCAGCACCCCGCGCACCAGGCGGGCGTCGGCCAAGTCGATCAGCAGGCCGTCGATGCCGGTGGCCTGCAATGCGTCGAGCGCCAGTTCCTGAACCTCGAGGTCGGCCTCCAGCCCGGCATGGCCGAAGATCTCGGCGCCGAACTGCAGCGGCTCGCGAGAGCCCAGGCCGCTGGGCCGGGTGTGCAACACCGGACCGCAGTAGCACAGCCGCGTCACGCCCTGGCGGTTGAGCAGATGGGCGTCGATGCGCGCGGCCTGTGGCGTGGTGTCCGCGCGCAGCCCCAGCGTGCGCCCGCTGAGCTGGTCGACCAGCTTGAAGGTCCGCAGGTCCAGCTCATGACCGGTACCGGTGAGCAAGGAGTCCAGGTGCTCCAGCAGCGGCGGCATGATCAGCTCGAAGCCGTAGCCGCGAGAGCGGTCGAGAAGGCTGCGCCGGAGCTCCTCGATGCGGCGCGCCTGCGCCGGCAAGACATCGGCGATGTGCTCCGGCAGCAGCCACGCAGACGACATGAATGAACCCGCGAATGGAAACGCCCATTGTATCGAGCGCTCTGCCGCGCCCGAGCCGGCGCGCTGGTTCAGTTCCAGTAGATCAGCAGCAGCACCACGCCGATCAGCATGCTGCTCAGTCCGAAGAAGCGGATCTGGCCGTCGCTGAGGCGGGTGGCACGTTCGAACATCGAGCGCCAACTGCCCGGGCTGAGGAAAGGCAGCAGCCCTTCCAGCACCAGCATCAGGGCCACGGCGCCAAGCAGCAGGTCCGACATGGGCCGGCAGGTCGAAGCGGCGTGGTTTACTTGGAATCCGCAGCCGAACTGCCGCGCATGGCGCGGAAGAACTCGCTGTTCGGGTCGATCACCATCACGTCCGATCGAGAGCGGAAGCTCGCGCGATAGGCATCCAGGCTGCGGTAGAACTTGGCGAACTGCGGGTCGCGGCCGAAGGACTCGGCATACAGCGCCGAGGCCTTGGCATCGCCCTCGCCCTTGATCTTCTGCGAATCGCGATAGGCCTCGGCGACGATCACCTCGCGCTGGCGGTCGGCGTCGGCGCGGATCTTCTCGCCATCGGCCATGCCCTGCGAGCGCAGTTCGTTGGCCACGCGCTTGCGCTCGGACTCCATGCGCTTGAACACCGAGTCGGTGATGTCAGCGACGAAGTCGACCCGCTTGATGCGCACGTCGACCACCTCGATGCCGAAGGCCTTGGCCTCGTTCGAAAGGCGTGCCAGCACGTCGCGCATGACCTTCTCGCGCTCGACCGACAACACGCCGGACACGTTGCGCCGAGTCACCTCCTCGTTGAAGGCCGCCTGCACCACCGGGCCCAGGCGGTTCTCCAGGTTGCGGAAGTCGGTGCCGTTGTTGCGGATGAACTGGCGCGGCTCGCTGATACGCCACTTGACCAGCCAGTCGATCACCAGGCTCTTCTTCTCGGCGGTGAAGATGGGCCGGTTCTCCGAGTTGTCCAGCGTCTGAATGCGCCGGTCCAGGAAAACGACGTTCTGGAACGGCGGCGGCAGCTTGAACTTCAGGCCCGGCTCGGTGATGACCTCCTTGATCTCGCCCAGGGCGAAGACCACACCCACCTGCCGCTGGTCGACGATGAACATCGTCGAGGCGGCGATCATCAGCGCGATCAGCGCGGCGGCAGCGAACATTCCGATTCGATTCATGCTCTGTCTCCTGCGGGCGTCAGCGGATCTCGCGGTCACGGCTGCGCCCGCCGTCACGCGAACGCGCGTCCGTCGCTGGCGCCGCAGCCGGCACCTCGACAGGCTGCGGTGCCGGCGCCGCCGCGGCGGCGCCGCCGGCCTGCTGCATCAGCTTGTCCAGCGGCAGGTACAACAAGTTGGAGCCGCTGCGGCTGTCGACCATGACCTTGCTGACATTCGAGAACACCTGCTGCATGGCGTCCACGTACAGGCGGTCGCGCGTCACGCCTGGCGCCTTCTTGTACTCGTCCAGCACCGAGCGGAAGCGTTCCGCATCACCTTCGGCCACCGAGGTCACCCGCGCGCGATAGCCCTCGGCCTCCTCCCGCAGGCGTGCTGCCGTGCCCTGAGCCCGGGGGATCACGTCGCTGGCATAGGCGTCGCCTTCGTTCTTGAAGCGGTCACGATCGGCCGTGGCCTTGACCGCATCGTTGAAGGCCGCCACCACTTGATCGGGCACCGCCACCGACTGCACGTTGACGTTCACCACCTGGATGCCGGTGTTCAGCCGGTCGAGCTGCGCCTGCACCGAATTCAACAGATCGCTGGCCAGCAGGTCGCGGGCCTGGTACAGCACCGAGTCGACGTTGCTGCGCCCGACGACCTCGCGCACCGCCGACTCGCTGGCCTGTACCACCGCGTCGTCCGGATTGCGGTTCTCGAACAGGAAGGCGCGCGCGTCTTTCAGCCTGTATTGCACGGTGAAGCGGATGTCGATGATGTTCTCGTCTTGAGTCAGCATCGACGAATCGCGCAAGCCGGTGGCCGGCACCGGCGTATTCCGGCCCATCTCGACCGAGCGCAACTGCGTCACCGGCACCGTCTCGTGCGCCTGGAAGGGGTACGGAAAGCGCCACTGGATGCCGGCGTCCACGGTGTAGGCATAGCGCCCAAAGGAAGTGACCACCGCCTGCTGGCCTTCCTGCACGATGAACACGCCGCTGCCCAGCCAGACCAGGGCCACGACACCGGCGATCAGGCCGGCGCCGATGCCGGCGCTCTTCATGTTGGGCTGGAATGGCGGGCCACTGTCGGGCGGTTTGTCGACGTTGCGGTTCGGCCGCTGGCCTCCGCCCTTGCCGCCGAACATGCCGCTGAGCTTGCGGTTGAAGTCGCGCCACAGCTCGTCCAGATCGGGCGGGCCATCGTTGCGTCCCCCGTTGTTCAGCACCAGCGTGTCGCGGCCGCGGGCTGGACGTTGCGGCAGGCGCAACAGCGCTCGCAGCAGTGCTGCCGCCGCGCTGGCGACATCGCCAATGCCGGGCCTGCGCCGCTCGGGGTGGTTCTCAGACATGGTGTGGGGGGTGGGAGATGAGTGAAGGGCCCGCGTTCAGCGGAAGGGAGCGAGGATCAGCGGGAAGAGATGGGGGCTCGGCGGCGCCGTTCAAGCGCTGGCTCACGGCATCGGCCAGCACCTGGCGCAGCGCGTCGATGCCCGTGCCGTCACGCGCGCTGACAAACACGCGGCGCACGCGCTGGCCATTGGCGCGCTCGACCCAGTCGACGCCATGCCGCGGACGGCGCGATTCCTCGAGCAGGTCGCACTTGTTGTAGACCAGCACCTGCGGCACCTGCGACGCGCCGATTTCGTCGAGCACCCGCTCGACCTCGGCGCACTGCTCGATCCACAGCGGGCTGGAGGCGTCCACCACGTGCAGCAGCAGGTCGGCATCGGCGGCCTCTTGCAAAGTGGCCTGGAAGGCCTCGACCAGCTTGTGCGGCAGGTCGCGGATGAAGCCCACGGTGTCGGACAGCGACACCGAGCCCGCCTCGTCCGACAGCCACAGCGCCCGCGTGGTGGTGTCCAGCGTGGCGAACAACTGATCGGCCGCCAGCGCACGCGCCTTGACCAGCGCGTTGAACAGCGTCGACTTGCCCGCGTTGGTGTAACCCACCAGCGAGATGCGAAAGGTGCCGCGGCGCTCGCGCGCCTTGCGCTGCGTGCCACGCTGGCGCTTGACCTTCTCCAACCGCTCCTTCACCGACTTGATACGTTCGCCGATCATGCGCCGGTCCAGTTCGATCTGCGCCTCGCCCGGGCCGCCGCGCAGGCCGATGCCGCCGCTCTGCCGCTCCAGGTGCGACCAGCGCCGCACCAGGCGCGTGGCCATGTACTGCAGCCGCGCCAGTTCCACCTGCAGCTTGCCTTCATGGCTTTGAGCGCGGGCAGCAAAGATGTCGAGGATGACGCCGGTGCGGTCGGCCACGGACACACCCAGATGGCGCTCCAGGTTGCGCTGTTGCGCCGGGCTCAGCGCCTGATCGAAGATCGCGCCTTGCGCACCGGTGGACAGCACCATCGACTTGATCTCGTCGGCCTTGCCCGAGCCGACGAACAGCGCCGCATCCGGCGCCTTCCTGCGGGCGATGACGCGGCCCACCGGCTCGTCGCCGGCCGACTGCGCCAGCAGGGCCAGTTCATCCAGCGTGGCGTCGAAGCCCGGGTCCTTGCCGAAATCCACCCCGACGAGAACGACACGCGTGGCAACGCCCGCCTGCGTGGCCGATGGGGCAGACGAGGAGCTCAAGACCGGGCTTGCCAACGCCGTGGATGGCGCGCCGGCTTCAGGCCTGCTCGCCAGGTTCGCTGGCGTGGAAGTTCACCGCTCGCCCGGGCACGACCGTGGAAATGGCATGCTTGTAAACCATCTGCGTGACCGTGTTGCGCAACAACACCACGTACTGGTCAAAGGACTCGATGTGGCCCTGCAGCTTGATGCCGTTGACCAGGTAGATGGACACCGGAACATGCTCCTTGCGCAGCAGGTTCAAAAACGGGTCCTGCAACAACTGCCCTTTATTGCTCACGATATGCTCCGTGATGAAAGTTCTTGGAAGAAGGACCTTATCACAGGCACGACAGCTTCGTCGTGCACTGCAACATGACCGTGGTAGGCGGTTGTCCGCGACGCAGGCTTCGAGTAGCCAATCGGCCCGCCGGTTCCACGATCATCAAGCGCGGTCCACAAAAGGGTTCTTCGAAGAGCGCATTTCGACACGCATCGGCGTGCCCACCAGCTTGAAATGTTCGCGAAAGCGCCCCTCCAGATAGCGCTTGTAGGCATCGGTCACGTGCTCCAGCGAATTGCCATGGATCACGACGATCGGCGGGTTCATGCCACCTTGATGCGCATAGCGCAGCTTGGGGCGGAAGTTGCCGGCCCGCTTGGGCGCCTGGTGCTGCACCGCGTCGAGCAGCAGCCGCGTCAGCACCGGCGTGGGCATCTTCTTCACCGCCGAGGCGTGGGCGTCGGCGATGGCCTTCCACAGCGGGCCCAGGCCCTGGCGTTTCTTGGCCGAAATGCGCTGCACCGGCGCAAACTTCAGGAAGGCCAGGCGCTGCACGATCGAGCGTTCCAGCGTCTCGCGTTGATAGGCATCCACTGCGTCCCATTTGTTGACGGCCAGCACCACCGCGCGGCCCGATTCCAGGATGTAGCCGGCGATGTGCGCATCCTGGTCGGTGACGCCCTGCGTGGCATCCAGCAGCAGCAGCACGACGTTGGCATCGGCGATGGCCTGCAGCGTCTTCACCACCGAGAACTTCTCGATGGTCTCGAACACCTTGCCTTTGCGGCGCAGCCCTGCCGTATCGATCAGGTCGAAGCGCTTGCCGTGGTGCTCGAAAGGCACGTGGATCGCATCGCGAGTGGTGCCGGGCTGGTCGAAGGCCACCAGCCGCTCCTCGCCCAGCCAGGTGTTGATCAGCGTCGACTTGCCGACGTTCGGCCGCCCGGCCACTGCCAAGCGAATCGGCTTGTCGGCGCCCAGTTCTTCCAGTGGCTCGGCCTCGGGCTCCGGCTCGCCCTCGAACGCGGCCTCGATCAGGCTGCGGATACCCTGCCCATGCGCCGCCGAGATCGGGTGCGGTTCGCCCAGGCCGAGCTCATGGAATTCGGCCAGCCTCGGCGAATCGTTCATGCCCTCGGCCTTGTTCACCGCCAGCAGCACGCGCCTTGCGGTGCTGCGCAGGTAGCGTGCGATCTCGTGGTCCTGTCCGCTCAGCCCGCTGCGCGCGTCGAGCACGAAAACCACCACGTCGGCCTCGGCCACCGCCTGGCGCGTCTGCTTGGCCATCTCGCGCAAGATGCCGTCGGTGGTGTCGGGCTCGAAGCCGCCGGTGTCGACGACGATGAACTCACGGCCGTCGACCTTGGCGTCGCCGTAATGGCGGTCGCGTGTGAGACCGGCGAAGTCGGCGACGATCGCGTCGCGGCTGTGCGTCAGTCGGTTGAACAGTGTGGACTTGCCGACATTGGGCCGGCCGACGATGGCCAGAACCGGCTTCATTGCGGCCGGAAGGCGAACAGCCCGCCGTTGCGCGTCACCACCAGCAGCGTGGTGCCCGACAGCACCGGCTTGCCGACCACCGGCGCGCCGTCTGTGGGCAGGCGCAGCAACGTCTGACCGTCCTTGCGGTCGAGGAAGTGCACGTAGCCCTCGAAGTCGCCGAAGGCCACGGTCGGGCCGATGCTGGCTGGCGCGCTCAGGCCCCGGAACAGCATGCGTTCGCTGGTCCAGACGGTCTCGCCGCTGTCGGTTTTCCAGGCGACGATGCGGTCGGTGGCATCGGCGCCGAAGATCAGCTCTTCATCCCCACCGATGGCATTGACCCCGCCAGCGTTGCGCGCCCAGAGCAGGCGGCCGGTCTCGGTATCGACACAGCCCACCGCCGCTTGAAAGGAGCGCGCGCAAAGCCGCGTGCCCAGCCGCAGCGCAGGGCCGATCAGGTCGGCCAATCGCTCGACTTCGTTGGTGCCGCGCGGCGAGCCCACCGGCACCTCCCAGCGCAGCGTGCCGCGAGTCGGGTCGATGCCGGCCAGGCGCGGGCCCTGCCCTGCGACCAGCGTGTCCTTCACTGCGGCGAGCACGCCGATGTGCAGCAGCGTCAGCGCCTCGCCTGGGCGCTGCAGCGTCCACAGGCGCTTGCCGTCCTTGGCATCGTAGGCATGGACCGCGCGGTCCACACCCATCACGAAGACACGCTCTCCGGCCACCAGCGGCGCCGTGCTGACGCGCGACTTCAGCTGCTCGCGCCACAGCTCCTTGCTGCCTTCGAAGGTGACCAGCTTGTTGTCGACCGTCACCACGGCGTGGAAGCGTCCGTCGCTGCCGACGCCCGCGCTCAGCGGGGCCCCGGCATTGGCGGTCCAGAGCTGGCGGCCGCTTTCGGCCTCCAGCCCCAGCAGCGTGCCACCGCTGGAGGCGACGATGAAATTGCCGTCGCGCGAGACCACCGACAGCGGGAAGCGCACGCCGTCAACCTTGGCAGCCCACACCTGACGGCCGGCGATCTTGGGCGTCACCGCTTCCAGCGCCTTGGGCTTGGGCTTGTCGGCCGCGCACCCGACCAGCGCGGCCAGCGCAAAGAGCACGGCGCCCCAGCCCGCGAAGGCACGGTGGCGCCACGGCCTCACTGGCCGGCCTCCATGACCTTGGCGGCGGCGGGCGCCGAGGCCGCGGCGGGCGGCGCGCCCAGCGCAGTCAGCTTGGCATCGATCAGGCGCCGGTACTCGACCTTCTCGTCCATCGCCTTCCAGGCCGACTGGTAGGCGCTGCGCGCTTCGGCCGTCTTGCCTTGTGCCAGCAGCACATCGCCACGGCGATCGGCGACCAGGGCTTCGAAGGTCGGCGCCTTGGCGGCGTCGAGCTGCTTGAGCGCGCCATCGTAGTCCTTGGCCTGCAGCAGCAAGCCCGCCAGGCGCAGGCGCGCCACGGTCTTGTATTCGTCTTCGCTGGCGTTGTCGGCCACCCAGCTGAGGCTGGCCTTGGCCGCATCGGCCTGGCCGCGATCGAACTGCACCCGCGCGGCCAGCAGCCCGGCCTGTTCGGCGAACACGGTGCGCGGGTAGCGCTCCTTCAGGTCGCTGAAGATCTGCCCGGCGCGCTGCGCATCACCACCTTGTGCGGCCAGCTCGAGCTGGTCGAACATGGCCGCAGCCTTGGCCGATTGGTCGCGCTGCCACCACTTCCAGCCGTTCAGGCCGGCGTACACCGCCAGCGCGGCAATCAGTGCCCAGGTGATCAGGTTGCCGTAGCTCTTCCAGAAGGTCTTGAGCGCGTCGAGCTGTTCCTGCTCCTGCAGGTCTAGAGGTTGTGCCATGGGTCCTTCGAGCGAGACGGATTCGAAAAAGTGCCGGATTATGGGGTGCGCAGTTCTTGCGCCCACTGCGCCACGCCGGCCAGCGAACGGGTGCGCTGCACCGCCGCGGCATCGCGCAGCGGCTTGATGGCCACCTCGCCGCGCGCCAGCTCGTCAGCGCCGAAGATCAGCGCGTGCCGCGCGCCGCTGGCATCGGCCTTCTTGAACTGCGACTTCATGCTGCCCGGGCCGTCCTTGCCGGCGGCGTGCAGCAACACCGACAGACCCGCAGCGCGAAGCGCCTCGGCGGTGGCGGTGGCCAGCGGCAGCGCGGCCGCTTCGGGGATCACCACATAGGCGTCCCAGGGGCGCGCCGCGGGGTCGATGCCTTCCTGCTTGAGCAGGTCAAGAACGCGTTCGATGCCCAGGCCCCAACCGACCGCCGGTGCCGGCTTGCCGCCGATCAACTCGAACAGGCCGTCGTAGCGCCCGCCGCCGCACAGCGTGCCCTGCGCACCGAGCTTGTCGGTGACCCACTCGAACACCGTCAGGTTGTAGTAGTCCATGCCCCGCACCAACCGCGGGTTGATGCGGTAGGGCTGACCGACCGCATCAAGCACGGCAAGCACCGCGTCGAAGTGTTTCAGCGAGGCCTCGCCCAGGTAGTCCATCAGCTTCGGTGCGGCATCCACCATTGCCTGCATGGCCGGGTTCTTGGAGTCCAGGATGCGCAGCGGATTGCTGTGCAGGCGGCGCTTCGCGTCGGCGTCGAGCAACTCCTGGTGCTGCTCGAAGTGCTTCACCAAGGCCGCGCGGTGGGCGCGCCGCTCCTCGGGCTGGCCCAGGCTGTTGACCTCGAGCCGCACCTCGGCCAGGCCCAGGTCGCGCCACAGCGAGCGCGCCATCAGGATCACCTCGGCGTCCACATCGGGGCCTGCAAAGCCCAGCGCCTCGACCCCCACCTGATGGAACTGCCGGTAGCGGCCGCGCTGCGGCTTCTCGTGCCTGAACATGGGGCCGACATAGAAGAGTCGCTTGCCGCCGTCGTAGAGCAGGGAATGCTCGATGACCGCTCGCACCACGCCCGCGGTGGCCTCGGGGCGCAGCGTCAGCGGGTCGCCGTTCATGCTGTCGACGAAGGAATACATCTCCTTCTCGACGATGTCGGTGACCTCGCCCAGTCCGCGCACGAACAGCGGCGTGGGCTCGACGATGGGTGTGCGCACATTCAGGTAGCCGTAGCGGTGCATCAGCTCGCGCACCTGGAGCTCGAACCATTCCCAGCGCGCCGATTCCGGCGGCAGGATGTCGTTCATGCCTTTGACGGCCTGGATGGGTTCTGCCATGGGTTGTTGCTGTTCGCGCCGTACCTTCAAGTAGCCGCCGCGGAGCCGGCTTTGCCGGGCCGCCAGCGGCGCCCCCTGGGGGGAGCGCCGCTGGCGCTACGGGGGGGTCGTCAGTTCTGTTCCGAACCTGCGCTGGATGTAGTCCTCGACGATCTTGTGGAACTCTTCGGCGATGCCCTCGCCGCGCAGCGTCAGTGCCTTGGCTCCGTCGATGAACACCGGCGCGGCCGGCGCCTCGCCGGTGCCGGGCAGGCTGATGCCGACGTCGGCGTGCTTGCTTTCGCCGGGGCCGTTGACGATGCAGCCCATCACCGCCACCTTCAGGTTCTCGACGCCGGGATATCGGCCCTTCCACACCGGCATCATCGCGCGCAGGTGGTCGTCGATGCGCTTGGCCAGCACCTGGAAGGTCTCGCTGGTGGTGCGCCCGCATCCCGGGCAGGCGGTAACACTGGGGTTGAAGTTGCGCAGGCCCAGCGCCTGAAGGATCTCCAGCGCGATCACCACCTCCTGCGTGCGCGCCTCGCCGGGCTGCGGCGTCAGGCTGACGCGGATGGTGTCGCCGATGCCTTCCTGCAGCAGCACCGACAGCGCCGCAGCCGAAGCCACCGTGCCCTTGGTGCCCATGCCGGCTTCGGTCAGACCCAGGTGCAGCGCGTAGTCGCAGCGCCGGGCCAGCGCGCGGTAGACGGTGATCAGATCCTGCACCCCGCTGACCTTGCAGCTGATGATGATCTGGTCGGGGTTCATGCCCAGCTCGCGCGCATGGTCGGCTGAAGCGAGCGCGCTTTGCACCAGGGCCTGGTACATCACCGACTTGGCGTCCCAGGGCTCGGCGCGCGCCGCGTTTTGGTCCATCAGCGCGGCCAACAGTTCCTGGTCGAGGCTGCCCCAGTTGACGCCGATGCGCACCACCTTGTCGTGGCGCATCGCCGCTTCGATCATCATCGCGAACTGCCGGTCGCGCTTGTCGCCCTTGCCGACGTTGCCCGGATTGATGCGGTACTTGCTCAACGCCTGCGCCATCGCCGGATAGTCGCTGAGCAGGCGGTGGCCGTTGTAGTGGAAGTCGCCGATCAGCGGCACGACGATGCCCATGCGGTCGAGCTGCTCACGGATGTGCGGCACCGCCTCGGCAGCCTCGGGCGTGTTGACCGTGATGCGCACCAACTCCGAGCCGGCCTGCGCCAGCTCCTTGACCTGAATGGCGGTACCGATCACGTCTACCGTGTCGGTGTTGGTCATGGCCTGCACGCGCACTGGCGCGTCACCACCGATCGTCAGCGTGTGGCTGCCCCAACGCACCAAGGCCTGGCGCGTGCTCCGCGGACCCAGCGTGGCGGGCCGGATCACAGCGGCGAGCGGCTCATCGTTCATAGTCTGCGCGTCAATTCAGTTCGAGACGGGCCACGTTGTCTCGCGTGACCGGGGCCAGGTCCACGCCCTGCCCGCGGAACTGCAACTGCGTGGCCGCGGCATTGCCGATTTTCAGCTTGAAGGGCAGTTTCCCGTTCAGCCCCAGGCTTTCGCCGGGCTGCAACAGCCGCTGCACCAGCACCTGCCCGCCGGCATCGACCACCTCGACCCAGGTGGCATCCGTGGCCCGCAGCACGGCCAAGCCGCCGGCAGTGTCGACCACAGCGCTGGCACCCGTCTCGGCGCCCGGAACCGAATGCACCACCTCCACCGCGGGCGCCACCGCCGCGCTGCCGCTGAAAGTCGCGGGCGTGGCTGAAAGGTTGTCCGAAGCCGCCGGGGACGGTGCCGACGCTGGCGACACGGAGGGGTCCGTGGACGCTGCGGCGGCTGCAGCGGAGGCGGACGCCGGCGCGGCGGGTACTTGAACCGGTGCGCTGGCAGGCCAGAAGGCTTCCCACCAGCCTGGGGGAAGCACGAACACCGCAGCGGCCGCCCCCAGCACCGCCAATGCAGCCCAGGACAGCGGATGGCGCAGGGGGCTGAAGTCAGTCGGTTCGGCACGCCCCGGACGATCGCGGAAAGGGGCGTTCAGGCCGCCGGCGACAGCAGCCAGGCCTTTGCCGCCCACCTGTGGAAGCTGCGCCAGCACCGGCGCGGCATCGATCTTCAGTGCGCGGCAGACCGTCATGGCCAGCGCACGGGCGAAGGTGGCGTCGGGAAGTTCGTCGAAGCGGTCGGCCTCGAGCGCCTCGAGCTTGCGCTGCGGAATCTTGATGGCTGCGGCCAACGCCGCAATGTGCAAGCCCTGGCGCTCGCGCGCGGCGCGCAGCATCGCACCGGCGCCCGAGCCCAGGCCGCCATCCGCCGCGCCTTCGCGCTCAGTCATTGAAACGGCCCTGTTCGTAGGCCAAGGCTTCCGGCGACTGCGGGTAGCGCTTGCGCAGTTGGTCGCCCAGGCCGAACGCCAGCGCCCGGTTGCCCAGCTTGTATTCAATGCGCGAACCCAGCCACAGCGTCTGTGCGTTGGACTGTTCGGTCGACTTGTTGACGCGGTCGATATAGAAGCGTGCACGCTCGTACTCGCCGCGGCGGTACTGCACGTCGGCCAGCGTATAGGCGGTTTCGCCGCTGCTTGGGTCGATCTGGTAGGAGCGCAGCAACGACGCCTCGGCGTCGGCCAACCGGTTGTCGCGCGCCTGGCACAGGCCCATGGCACGCAGCGTCCTGGCAGCGCCGCGGTAGTTGGGCTGCACCAGGGCCTGCTGGAACTGTACGTCGGCTTCAGCAAAACGTTTGTTCTGGCACAGCACCCAGCCGTAGTTCTGCATCGTGTCGCCGTCGCGCGGGTTGATCTGCAGCGCGCGGTTGAAACTGGCATCGGCCTGTGCCATGTTGCCCAGGGCCGCATAGATCAGGCCGCTGAGGTTGTAGGCCGCGCCGTATTCGGGGTTGGCCTGGATGGCCAGCTTCACTTCGTTCAGCGCGGTCTGAAATTCGCCCTTGCCGAAGTACAGCGACGCCAGCTCCAGGCGCACTGCAGCGCTGCGCTGCAGCGACTGCGCGTCCGGCTTGGCCGGCGCCTCCTTGGCGTCGGCCTTGGCTTCGGTGCGGGTGACGGTGCTGGTGCAGCCTGCCAGCACAAAGGCCAGCAGGACGGACACCAAGCAGGCCAAAAGGCGGGTCATGCCACGCCCCCGCCCGAGGCCGCGGCATGGATGCGGACCGGCACGCGCCGCATGCGCTGATGCACCTGCGTGCGGTCCTGCACCTCGCCGGCCAGCTGCCCGCAGGCGGCGGCGATGTCGTCGCCGCGAGTCTTGCGCACTGTGGTCACTACGCCCGCCTCGCGCAGCAACTCGGCGAAGGCGGCCACGCGCTGCGGCGTCGAGCGCACCAAGCCGGATTCCGGGAAGGGGTTGAAGGGAATCAGGTTCAGCTTGCAGCGCAGCGCCGGCGCATCGCCTTCCAGCCCGTGCACCAGCCGTACCAGTTGGCGGGCCAGCTCGGGCGTGTCGTTCACCTCGTGCAGCATGCAGTACTCCAGCGTGATGAAGTCGCGCGGTGCCGCGTCCAGGTAGCGCGTGCAAGCCTGCAACAGCTCGGCCAGCGGGTACTTGCGGTTCAGCGGCACCAGTTCGCTGCGCAGCGCATCGTTCGGCGCATGCAGCGACACTGCCAGCGCCACCGGACAATCGTCGCGCAGTCGGTCGATCATCGGCACCACGCCCGAGGTCGAGACGGTGACCCGGCGCCGCGACAGGCCATAGGCATGGTCGTCGAGCATCACGCGCAGTGCCAGGACCAGTGCCGCGTAGTTCTGCAGCGGCTCGCCCATGCCCATCATCACCACGTTGCTGACGGCACGCTCGCCCTCGGGCAGTTGCAGCTTTTCGCGCAGGCGCCGCTCGGCAAACCACAGCTGGCCGACGATCTCGGCCGTGCGCAGGTTGCGGCTGAAGCCCTGGTGGCCGGTGGCACAGAAGCGGCAGCCCACCGCGCAGCCAGCCTGCGAGGACACGCACAGCGTGCCGCGGTCGACCTCGGGGATGAACACCGTCTCCACCGCATTGCCCTGGCCCACGTCGAACAGCCACTTGATGGTGCCGTCGGCGGAAGCCTGCTCGCTGATCAAGGCCGGCGCCTGCACCACGGCCACGCCGGCCAGCTTGTCGCGCAGCGAACGCGCCAGGTCGGACATGCGCGAGAAGTCGGCCTCACCCCTCTGGTGCAGCCAACGGAACAGCTGCTGCGCACGAAAACGCTTCTCCCCGAGGCCGTCGCAGTAGGCTGCCAGGCCGTCGAGGTCGAATTCGAGAAGGTTGACCGCGCCCATGCGCTGCTGCGACCTGCCGCTACCCGCCGTCAACGGCTGTAGATGCTCATGCCCGGGAAGAAGAAGGCAATCTCCACCGCCGCGGTCTCCGCGGCGTCGGAGCCATGCACCGCGTTGGCGTCGATGCTGTCGGCAAAGTCGGCGCGGATCGTGCCCTTCTCGGCCTTCTTCGGGTCGGTGGCGCCCATCAGCTCGCGGTTGCGCGCGATGGCACCTTCCCCTTCGAGCACCTGGATCATCACCGGGCCGGAGATCATGAAGCTGACGAGGTCGTTGAAGAACGGACGCGCCTTGTGCACGGCATAGAAGGCCTCGGCCTCGGCACGCGACAGATGGGCCATGCGCGCGGCGGCGATCTTCAGGCCGGCGGATTCGAAGCGGGCGTAGATCTGGCCGATCACGTTCTTCGCCACGGCATCGGGCTTGATGATCGACAGGGTACGTTCGGTGGCCATGAAAAAACTCTCCTGAATCAAGGACTTGGCAAAGCTTTGCATTCTAACCCGGCAGGCCGTCCGCGCAGTCGCGCGGGCGCGAGCCGGCGGACCTAGCGGCCGCGGCCACCTCCGCCGCCACCGCCGCTGCGCCCGCCGGGCTTGCCGCGGTTCGGCCGCGCACCGCGGCCCGCAGCCGACTTGCGGGTGAATGCATCGGCGCCGATGTAGCCCACCGCGGTCTGCATCGGGTCGGGCTGACGCGGTGCGGCCGGCTTCTTCTTGCCGCCACCGCCGCCGCGGCCCAGGTTCAGCCCCGGACCCTTTTGCACGAAGCGCTTGTCATAGGTCTGTTGCAGCGGGTTGGGGATCGGGCCGTCCTCGCTGATCTCGACGCGGCGCGTACGCTCCTGCTGGATGGCGCGCTTGTCGAAGGTCTGCTGCAGCGGGTTGGGGATCGGCCCGTCCTCGTTGATCTCGCGCTGCGCACGCGCCTGCTGGATGGCGCGCTTGTCGAAGGTCTGCTGCAGCGGGTTGGGGATCGGGCCGCCTTCGCCACGCTCAGCGCGCTCAGGCCGCGGGCCGCGTTCGGGACGCTCGAAAGGCAAGGCGGCATCGATGCGCGGCGGACGCTCACCGCCCTCGCGGCGCCGATCGTTGCGGCCCTTGCGGCCACCGCGGCGGCCGCGCCGCTCGCTGTCGGCACGCGGCTGCGGCGGCCCGGCCTCGGCGCCCTCGCCATTGGGTGCCGGTGGCCGCGGGTTCGGCCGCGCCATGCGGCGCAGCGTCCACACGTCCACCTCATCCAGGTCGACCCACAGGCCGCGGCGCAGGCCGCGCGGCAGCACCACCGAACCGTAGCGCACGCGGATCAGCCGGCTCACCGCATGGCCCACGGCCTCGAACAGCCTGCGCACCTCGCGATTGCGGCCTTCGGTGATGACCACTCGGTACCAGCGGTTGGCGCCTTCGCCGCCGCCGTCCTCGATGCTCTTGAAGGCACAGGTCTGGCCGTCGATCTCCACGCCCTGCAGCAGGCGTTCGCGTTCGGCCTCGTCGACCACGCCGAGCACGCGCACGGCGTACTCACGCTCGACGCCAAAGCGCGGATGCATCAGCTGATTGGCCAGCTCACCCGAGTTGGTGAACAGCAGCAGCCCTTCGGTGTTGATGTCCAGGCGTCCGACCGACTGCCACTTGCCCTGCGGCAGGCGCGGCAGGCGGCGGAACACGGTGGGCCGGTGCTGCGGGTCGTCGTGCGTGACCACCTCGCCCGCAGGCTTGTGATAGGCCAGCACGCGCGGCGGCGGCGGCGCGATGCGCGCCTTGATCACCTTGCCGTCGATGCGCAGCTGGTCGCCGAAGGAGATGCGCTGGCCCACGTGTGCAGGCTCACCGTTGACGGTGATGCGGCCTTCGGCCACCAGCTGCTCCATGTCGCGACGCGAGCCGATGCCGGCCTGAGCCAGCACCTTCTGCAGCTTGGGCGCATCGGGCTCCGCCGCCAGCACACGCTTGGGCGGCACCAGCGGCAGGCTTTCGCCCTCTGCCGGCGGTGTCTCGACGTCATAGGCGCCGGACACGACGTTGGCGAAGACCTCGCCGACCTCGGGCTGGGGCAAATGCATGCGTGCCTCGGCCGCAGCGGGCGCGGCATCGCCTTCGCCGGCGGTCACGCCGTCCACGGCAGCGTTGCCGGCCAGGTCACGCGCTGCGTCGCCGCCACGCCGGCCGCGCCGGCGGTTGCGGTTGCGCCGCCCGCCTTCGCGCGGCACGGCGCTACCTTGCGCAGAGCTCGGTGCATCGCCCGCTGGTTCTGCGGATGACGCCGGCTCGGAAGCCTGAGCCGTGCTCGCGGCTTCGGTCGTCGCCGCCTCGGCGGGCGACTCGGTGGGCACGGCCTCGGGCAGATTGGCAGCCGAAGATTCAGGCGCATCGGAAACAGCCACCACCGGCTTCTTGCGTGGCGCGCGCCGGCGCTTTTCGACCACGACCGCTGCTTCCTGGGGCGCAGCCGGATCCGGTGTGGCGCCTTCGGCCATGTCGGCCTGCGGCGCGCTGACGCCTGGCAAATCGGAATCTTGTGGGTTCATGCGTTTGCGGATTGGATGGCAGGGGGGGACTCGGCAGAAACGGGCGCCGGCGCTTCGGCCTCGGTGTCGACGGCCGGGTCTTGCGGCTCAGCCGGCGTGGGGGGCTCGGCAGTATCCAGCAGCGACGCCTGCTCGGCTGGCATGCCTTCCGCCAGCGCAGCGCCGCCGTCGACGCTCAACACCGTCGGCAATTGGTCCAGGCTGGCAAGGCCCAGGTCGTCGAGAAAGTGTCGCGTGGTGGCGTACAGCGCCGGCCGGCCAGCGGTCTCGCGGTAGCCGATGGTCTCGATCCAGCCGCGATCTTCGAGCGCCTTGATGATCTGCGTGGTGACGCCGACGCCGCGGATGTCCTCGATGTCGCCGCGTGTCACCGGCTGGCGGTAGGCGATGATGGCCAGCGTCTCCATCGCCGCGCGCGAATAGCGCGGCGGCTTCTCGGGGTTGAGGCGTTCGAGGTACTCGCGCATCTCGGGGCGGCTCTGGAAGCGCCAGCCCGAGGCCAGGGCGACCAGCTCACAGCCGCGGCCCTTCCAGTCGCCGGCCAGTTCGTCGAGCAGGCTGCGCACCGTATCGGGCCCGACCTGTTCGTCGAACAGCGCCAGCAACTCGCGCAACGGCAACGGAGCCTGCGCGCAGATCAGCGCCGTCTCGAGGACGCGTTTCGCATCCTGTGTATTCATGGACAACGTGCTTGTGGTTGGATCTAGGCCCGAAGGCCGCGGGGTTCACCCGTGGTTCGCGGTGCGTCACGCACCGTCGGTGGATCGAAGCTCATGTCAGTAGGGACAGCCGGATCAGGCTTGCCCTGGTGCTACTCGACAGTAGAAGGTCCTGCGCCTCGGGGGCGGATGGATGGCGTCGGGTGCGGCCCGGATCGGTTTGCCGTGTTCGGGCGCAGCGCCAATTTCGGCGCATTGTAACGCCGCTGCCGGGACGGCGGCTTCAGCCTTGCGTGACCTGTGCCCAGGCCTTGGAAAAATCGGCAGGCGGCAGACGCTCGAAGTCCAACCAGGCGCCGCCGATCGGATGCTGCAGCCGCAGCCGCGCGGCATGCAGCGCCTGGCGGCGCAGCCCCAGAGCAAGCGCGCCGCCATACAGCAGATCCGCCACCAGTGGATGGCCCAGCCACGCCAGGTGCACGCGGATCTGGTGGGTACGGCCGGTGTGCAGCTTGCACGCCAGCGCACTGTAGGCCGCGGCCCGGGCGACACATTGCAGGTCGGTGCGTGCCGGCTTGCCCGAGGCCAGCACCGCCATGCGGACTCGGGAGACCGGATCACGGGCGATGGCTGCATCGACGCTTCGCTCGTCCCAGGGCACGCGGCCGTGGGCCAGCGCCAGGTAGTGGCGGTGCACCTCGCGTGCGGCGATGGCTCGCGACAGCGCGGTCACCGCGGGCAGGGTCTTGCCCACCACCATCAGGCCCGAGGTGTCCTTGTCCAGGCGGTGAACGATGCCGGCGCGCGGCAGAAGCGCTGCCGCAGCGTGATGGGCCAGCAGACCGTTGAGCAAGGTGCCGGACCAGTTGCCGGCTGCCGGGTGAACCACCAGGCCAGCCGGCTTGTCGAGCACCAGCAAGTGCTCGTCCTCGAAGACGATGTCCAGCGCCATCGGCTGCGGCCGGAAGGCGAGGCTCTCTTCGGTGGGCACCAGTTCCAACTGCAGGCTCTGGCCGGCACGCAGCTTGCGCGCCACCACCTCGGCCACCTTGCCGTCGATACACACGTGGCCACGCTCGACCAGCGACTGGAGGTGGTTGCGCGAGAACTCAGGCGCCAGCGTGACCAGCGCCTTGTCGAGCCGCTGGCCGTGCAGCGCGGCGTCGACCGTCAGCTCGCGCAATTCGTGGCCAACGGTGTCGTCGCTGTCGGGCGGATCGTCGGTGCCGTCCAGGCTCGAAGGCACAGGCGGCTCCCTATAATCCGCGCCGTCATCACCCCCTGCCGCAGCGGGCGCCGCCGGTGCCACCATGTCAATGACCGTTCTCCATGTTTGGCGCTCGACTGCGGCCGGCTTGCTACTGCTATGTCTGGCGCTGGCGGGCTGCAGTTCCAAGCCGACGCAGCCACCGGGCCCGCCGGGGCAGCCGGCCGGTTCGTCGGCTCTGCCACCAGGTGTCGAACAATTGTATGCAGACGCCAAGTCGGACATGGCTTCCGGTGCCTGGGATGCTGCCATCAAGACGCTGGAGCGTGTCGAAGGCCGCGCCGCCGGAACCCTGCTGGCGCAGCAGGCGCAACTCGACTTGGCCTATGCCTACTGGCGCAGTGGCGAACGCGCGCAAGCGCTGGCGGCGATCGAGCGCTACATCAAGCTAAACCCCTCGAGCCCGGCGTTGGACTATGCGCTGTACTTGCGCGGCGTGATCAACTTCAACGACGACATCGGCGTCATGGGCAGCCTGGCCGGACAGGACCTGGCCGAGCGCGACTCGCGCGCCTCGCGCGATTCGTACCAGGCCTTCAAGCAGCTGGTTACCCAGTTTCCTCAGTCGCCCTATTCGGAAGACGCGCGCGTGCGCATGGACTACATCCTGAACACGCTGGCCGAATACGAGCTCTATGTCGCGCGCTACTACTTCCGCCGCGGTGCCTTTGTCGCGGCCGTGAACCGGGCACAGCAGGCGGTGGTCGATTTCGAGGGCGCACCGGCCACCGAGGAGGCCCTGTACATCATGGTGCAGAGCTACGACCGGCTCGGCCTGGAGACGCTGCGCGACGATGCCAACCGCGTGTTCGTGCAGAACTTCCCGAACAGCAAGCTGCCCAGCGAAGGCCTGCGCCGCTCCGGCAAGGCTTGGTGGCACATCTGGAACTGAGGCCCGGCGCCTGAACGGCGCGCTCAGCCCTGGCCACAGAGAGGGTCAGGGCCTTCGTGTGGCGAGCGGCCGCACAAAGGCGCGACCGATCGCCCCCATTCAGTGCTCGGCGGCCAGGGCCGCGAGCCACTCGAACACCTGCGCCTCGTCGAACAACTCGGCCATCGGTGGCAATGCGGCGCGCAACCGTGCGCCGTAGTTCATCTGGCGCAGCCGCGGGTCGCACACCACCAGCAGGCCGCGGTCGGTTTCGCTGCGGATCAGGCGCCCGGCACCCTGCTTCAGCGACACCGCCGCCTCGGCCACGAAGTACTCGGCGAAGGCATTGCCGCCGCGCGCTTCGATCTTCTTCACCCGGGCCTGCACCAGCGGGTCGTTCGGCGGCGGAAAGGGCAGCTTGTCGATCAGCACACACTGCAGCGCATCGCCGGGCACGTCGATGCCTTCCCAGAAGCTCTGCGAGCCGACCAGCACGCAGTCGCGTCCGCTGCCGAAGCGCTGCAGCAGCGCACGCTTGGGCTGGCTGCCCTGCACCAGCACCTCCATCGCGACGCCGTCCTGCGCCAGCGCCTGGCGCAGCGCCTCGGCAATCAACGGCAGCACGCGCAGCGTGGTGGTCAGCACGAAGGTGCGGCCCCGCAGCGCCTGCGCACACCGCGCCGCCAGCGCACCGACGGCCGCCGGGTGCGCACTGTCGTTGGGCCTGGGGAAGCGCGCTGGCACCCAGAAGCGGGCGTGGGCGGCATAGTCGAAGGGGCTGCCGACGCGCAGCGTCACCGCATCCTCCAATCCGGTGGCCGAGGTGAACCAGCTGAGCTTGTCATCGTCGCCCAGCGTGGCCGAGGTGAAGATCCAGGCCTTCGGCGTAGCGCGTCGCTGCTCGCTCAGCATCTCGCGGATGTCCAGCGGCGACTCGACCAGCCGCGCCTGCTGCGGCGACACGTCGATCCAGCGCACCTGGTCGGCACCCGCCGGTTGCACGAACAGCGCCGCCAACTCAGCGACCGTCAGGGCGCGCTGTTCCAGCCTGTCGAAGTCCGGGCCGATGGCGGTGAGCTCGGCCAGCGCGTCGGCCACCGCCTTCGCGGCGTCGGCCACGAGCTGCAAGCCGCTCGCCCACTCGTCGGACGATGCGCGCTCGTCCCAGCGCAGCTTGATCACGCCACGCAGCTCGCGCAACGGCCCGGCGCACAGCAGGCGCAACTGCCGCGCCGCCTGTTCCAACGTGCCAGCCAGCAGGTTCCAGTCGCGCAGGCCGCGCGCCTGTTGCAGCCCGATGACCAGCAAGTCACGGGCAAAGTCGATCAGCTGCGCCGTGCCGAGTGTGGTGCCCAGGAACTGCACGCCGGCCTCGACCAGTTGGTGCGCCTCGTCGAAGACCGCCGCATCCACCGTGGGCAGCAGTTCGGCCACGCCGCTGTCGCGCAGGGCCATGTCGGCAAAGAACAGGTGGTGGTTCACCACCACCACGTCGGCGGCCATGGCTTCGCGCCGCGCCTGCATCACATGGCAGGCCTTGTACTGCGGGCATTCGCTGCCCAGGCAGTTTTCGCGGGTCGAGGTCACCAGCGGGATCACCGGAGAGCGCTCGTCCAGGCCCTCGATCTCGGCCAGGTCGCCACTGCGCGTGGACTGGGCCCAGGCCTCGACGCGGGCCAATGCGCGCAGCGCCCAGCGGTCGGGCAGTTCGGCGCCCTGCCGTGCGACCTGCAGGCGCTGCAGGCACAGGTAGCTGGAGCGCCCCTTCAGCAGCGCCAGCGTCACCGGCGCGCCCAGCGCGTCGCAC
>Ga0316603_10000150_pt1 | contig 44194 bp, 38 predicted proteins | sample OWC_soil_day10_n_FD_207649 | JGI IMG/M metagenome (GOLD analysis project Ga0316603, IMG submission 207649) | Wetland soil microbial communities from Old Woman Creek delta, Ohio, United States - OWC_soil_day10_noCT | ecosystem: Environmental > Terrestrial > Soil > Wetlands | place: USA: Ohio... | reverse complement strand
CTCATGCCGCCCTGCTTCATCGCCATGATGGCACCCCGTTCTTCAGCACCCAGGTGGTTGTAGGTAGTCGTCATTGCTCTGCACTCTCGGTAATCAAGGAGTGTTGCACTTCACTCTTGAGACCGCCTAGCCAAAGAAAAGGCGACCCCAGGGTCGGCGCCCCCTTCGGGGGTCCCTTGCGCTACTCGAAACCGGCGGGGGCTGCGGAACTCGGCCCTGCGGGCCTCAAACAGTCCTCGCCCTTTTTCCGCCGTTTTCTGCGTTGCTCAGCGCCTCCCATGGGGGCCCGAGAAGCGTCACGTACCGACGGCTCGGCCCAGGAAGTAAAGACATCTGTTATTAGCGAATCACTCGAAAAAGCCAATAACCGTTTCAGCAAGTTAAACCGAGACGCCTTTCCGGGCCCCTTGAGAGGTGCTGAGCAACGCAGGCTGGCCGGGGGCTTTCGGCTTGCGTTGTCTGAGCCGCAGGCGAGTTTAGCAAGCCGCCCGGACTGCCGAGTAGCGCAAGGAACCCGCGCAGCGGGCACCGACCCAGGGTCGCCTTCTTCTTTGGCTACTTTCTTCTTGGCGAAGCAAGAAGAAAGTACGCCCGCCCGCAAGGCGGAACCCCAAGCAAATTAAAAAGACCAGAGACAAAATCATGAGCGACCTTATTCAAGAACTCAGCAAACGCCTGCCAGCCCATCAGGTCATCACCGATGACCTGCGCCTCCTCGCCTACGGCACCGACGCCAGCTTCTACCGCCTGACCCCGGAAGTCATCGCCGTCATCGAATCGGAAGCCGAGCTCCAGGCGGTTCTGCGAGCAGCCCGACAAAACAACCGCCCCATCACCTTCCGCGCCGCCGGCACCAGTCTCTCCGGCCAGGCCATCACCGATGGCGTGCTGGCCCTGATCGGCGAAGGTTTTGCCACCTGCGAAATCAATACCGATGCCAGCCAGGTCAAGGTCGGCCCCGGCATCATCGGCGGCGAGGTCAATCGCCGCCTCGCCCCATTCGGCCGCAAGATCGGTCCCGATCCGGCCTCGATCAACGCCTGCAAGATCGGCGGCATCGCTGCCAACAACGCTTCCGGCATGTGCTGCGGCACGGCCCAGAACAGTTACCGGACGCTGGCCGGGATGCGCGTCATGCTGGCTGACGGCAGCTTGCTTGATAGCGAGGATCACAAAAGCGTCGCCGCCTTTTCGCAAAGCCATGCCGTACTGCTTGGCGAACTCGAACGCCTCGGCCGCAATACGCGCGCCAACACCAAACTCGCCGAACGCATCCGCCACAAGTTCAAGATCAAGAACACCACCGGCTACAGCCTCAATGCACTGGTCGACTACGAAGACCCGATCGATATCCTGGTCCACCTGATGATCGGCTCGGAAGGCACGCTCGGCTTCATTGCCAGCATCACCTACAACACCGTCGTCGAAGATCCGTTCAAGGCCAGCGCCCTGGTTTTCTTCCCGGATATCCGCACCGCCTGCGAGGCGGTAATTCGCCTCAAGCCGCAACCGGTGTCAGCCGTCGAGCTGCTCGACCGCCCGGCCCTGCACTCGGTCGAGAACAAGCCCGGCCTGCCGGCGATCATGCGCCAACTCGGCGAAGAGGCGGCGGCGCTGCTCATCGAAGTGCGCTCGGCGACGGCCGCCGGCATCGACGAAAAGATCGCCGCCGTGCATGCGGCGATGGATGGCATCGCCACCGTCGAGCCGATGACTTTCTCGACCGACCCTGCGACCTGCGAGATGTACTGGAAAGTACGCAAGGGCACCTTCCCATCGGTCGGTGCCATGCGCCGCACCGGCACGACGGTGATCATCGAGGATGTCGCCTTCCCGATCGCCACTCTGGCCGATGCGACGCTCGACCTGCAAGCCCTGCTCCGCCACCACGGCTACCACGAGGCGATCATTTTCGGCCACGCGCTCGAAGGCAATCTGCATTTCGTGTTCACCCAGGATTTCGGCGACCCGGCCGAGGTCGAGCGCTACGCCCGTTTCATGGAAGACATCTGCGAACTGGTGGTCAACAAGTACGACGGTTCGCTGAAAGCTGAACACGGCACCGGCCGCAACATGGCGCCTTTTGTCGAAATGGAATGGGGCAAGGAAGCAGCCGACCTGATGCGCCGGATCAAAACCCTGTTCGATTCGGAAAACCGCCTCAACCCCGGCGTCATCCTCAACGACAACCCGGCCGCCCACCTCGAAAACCTGAAGCCGATGCCGGCCGCCGAGGACATCGTCGATCGCTGCATCGAATGCGGCTTCTGCGAACCGCTTTGTCCGTCGCACCTGCTGACCTTGAGCCCGCGCCAGCGCATCGTCAGCTGGCGCGAACTATCGCGCCGTGCCGCCAGCGGCGAAGCGCCCGGCGAACTGGGCGAGGCTTATCTCTATCAGGGCCTCGACACCTGCGCCGCCTGCGGCCTGTGCTCGACGGCCTGCCCGGTCGGCATCAACACCGGCGACCTGACCCGGCGCCTGCGCGGCCGCAATCTCGGCACTACCAGCCGGGCCATCAATGCCTGGACCGGCGAGCATTTCGGCACCCTGGCCGGCGCTTCGCGTCTTGGCCTGAAAGTCGGCCATGCGATTTCCGGCGTGCTTGGCGACAACTTCCTCGGCCGCCTTTCCGGCGGCGCCTGGAAGAAAGACATGCCGCACGTCGGCAAAGCCCCTCTGGCAAGAACCAGCCAGGGCGACCCGGTGGTCTATTTTCCGACCTGCGGCGGCCGCATCTTCGGCCCCTCGGCCAACGGCGAAGCCCAACTCGGCGACGTGATCAGCGAGTTGCTGGTCCGCGCCGGTTACGCGCCGATCCTGCCGGAAGACTTCGACCAATTGTGCTGCGGCCAGATGCTGGCCAGCAAGGGCATGGCCGCCGAGGCCGACGCCATGTCGCAAGGACTGGAAGCGGCATTGATGAAGGCTTCCGACAACGGCCGCTACCCGGTGATCATGGATGCCAGCGCCTGCTCGGTGCGCATGCAGGAGCAGTTGGCCGGCCGACTCAAGCTCTATGACTTCCACGAATTCGCCCACGACGCATTGCTGCCGCGCCTGATGATCAACAAGCAGCCCGGCCCGATCGCCCTGCATGTCAATTGCAGCGTCCGCCGCAGCGGCTCGGATGCCAAGCTGAAAAAGGTTTTGGCCGCCTGTGTCGAGCAGATCGTCGAACCGGCTGGCGTCACCTGTTGCGGCTTTGCCGGTGACCGCGGCTTCGTCGTGCCGGAACTCAACCGGCACGCCCTGCGCAAGATTCATGACCAATTGCCGGCCAACTGCGCTTGCGGCGTGTCTACCAACCGTACCTGCGAGATCGGCCTGACGGCCGAGAGCGGGCTGACTTACCGCTCCATCGCCTATTTGCTGGAAAAATGCAGCCGTCCCCAAGAAACATGTTGAGGATTTCCCTAACAGCAAAAGCCCGAACGAATTGCTAAGGTACTGTCCATTGACGAATCCAAGGAGAACATTCATGTACAAGAAAATTCTGGTTGCCATCGACGACAGCGAAACCTCCCGCAGCGCGCTGGCCGAAGCCCTGCACATTGCCCGCACCAGCAACGCCAAGCTCTATATCACCCACGTCGCCGACGAAACGCTATTGAGCATGCACAGCCGGACGGTATCGACCACCCTGAATTTCGACAATGCCAAGGCTGCCCTGGCCGAAGGCGGCCGTCAGCTACTCGCCGAAGCCATGCAGTCGGCAACCGGGGTCGATGCCGAAGCGCTATTGCTTGAAGCGCTCGACCGCCGGGTTTCCGAAACCCTGGCAGACAAATCAAAAGAACTCGGCATCGACCTCATCGTCGTCGGCCGCCATGGCCGACGCGGCCTGGCCACCTTCATTCTCGGCTCGGTCGCCGAACAACTGGCCAAGATCGCCACCGCCTCCGTACTTCTTGTCAGGAAACACTAATGCTTGCCAACGCGCCCGATAGCACCAAGGACGAACCGCTCAGAAACGACATCCGCCACCTCGGCCGCGTGCTCGGCGAGACGGTCCGCGCCCAGGAAGGCGAAGCCGTCTTTGACATTATCGAACAGGTCCGGCAGACCGCCGTCCGCTTCGCCCGCGATGGCGACCCGGCCGCCCGCTCCGAACTGGCCGGCCTGCTCGACCCGCTGCCGCGCGACACGACGCAGGCGGTGGTCCGTGCCTTCAGCTACTTCCTGCAACTGGCCAATATCGCCGAGGACGCGCACCACAATCGCCGGCGCCGCGCCCACGATCTGGTCGGCTCGCCGCCGCGCGAAGGCAGCCTGCAGCACGCTCTCGACCAGTTGGCGGCGAGCCTGGTGGCGCCGGAAGCGGTCGCCGATTTCTTTGCCCACGCCGTCGTCGCCCCGGTACTCACCGCGCACCCGACGGAAGTGCAGCGCCAGAGCATGATCCGCAACCACCGCGAAATTGCGCAACTGCTCGAACAACGCGAACGCCAGCAACTGACCCCCGAGGAAGAAGCCGAGAACGACCTGGCGCTGGCCAATTCGGTGCTCACCCTGTGGCAGACCCGGATGCTGCGCCCGGTTCGGCTCAAGGTGCTGGACGAGGTCAAGAACGGCATCAGCTATTTCCGCGAAACCTTTTTTAGCGAACTGCCGCGCCTCTACATCCAGGCCACCCAGCAACTGCAAAAACGTTACCCGGAAAAAATCTGGGCCCTACCGCCCTTCTTCCGCGTCGGCAGCTGGATCGGTGGCGACCGCGACGGCAATCCCTTCGTCACCGCCGATATCCTGCAGGAAGCGCTGCGCCTGCAATCGGCCGCGGCCCTCAATCACTATCTCGAGGAAATCCACGAGCTGGGCGGCGAACTGCCGCTCTCCGACGTTCTGGTGCAAGTCTCTCCCGAATTGCAAACGCTGGCCGAACGCTCCCCGGACCACTCGCCACAACGCGCCGACGAACCCTACCGCCGCGCCCTGTCCGGCATCTACGCCCGCCTTGCCGCCACCGCCCGGGCTCTCGACCATGTTGAGCCGGTCCGCCATGAAATCGGCCACGCCGCGGCCTATGCCACCCCGGAAACGCTACGCGCCGATCTCAAGATCCTGGCCAACTCCCTGAAACTCAACGGCAGCGCCAACCTGGCCGGCGGCCGTTTGCGCCGCCTGCTGCGCGCCGTGCAGGTTTTCGGCTTCCACCTGGCACCAATCGACCTGCGGCAGAACTCGGAAATCCACGCTCGCAGCGTCGCCGAACTGCTGGCCGGGGCCGGCCGCTGCCCGGATTACGAGAGCCTCGACGAAGGCGAACGGATCAAGCTGCTGGTCGAGGAAATCAGCACACCGCGCCCGCTCTATTCACCCTATCTCGACTACTCCGAAGAAACCACCGGCGAGTTGGCCATCTTCTTCGCCGCCCGCGAACTGCGCGCCACCTACGGCGCCGCCGCCCTGCCCAATTTCATCATTTCCAAGACCGACGGCGTCTCCGATTTGCTCGAACTCGCCCTGCTCCTCAAGGAAGCCGGCCTGCTGCGACCGGGGCCGAAATCGCAACTCGACGTCAACATCATCCCGCTCTTTGAAACCATCGAGGATTTGCAGAAGAGCGCCGCCACCATGGCCAGCCTCTTCAAATTGCCGGCCTACCGCGAGTTAATCGCCGGCCGCGGCGACGAGCACGAAGTCATGCTCGGCTACTCCGACAGCAACAAGGATGGCGGCTTCCTGACCTCAGGCTGGGAACTGTACAAGGCGGAAATCGAGCTGACCCGCGTCTTCGCCGAACACGGCGTCCGTCTGCGCCTCTTTCACGGCCGTGGCGGTTCGGTCGGCCGCGGCGGCGGCCCCTCCTACCATGCCATCCTGGCCCAACCGGCCGGCGCCGTTTCCGGCCAGATCCGGCTGACCGAACAGGGCGAAGTCATTTCAACCAAGTACGGCGCCCCGGATACCGGTCGGCGCAACCTCGAAGTGCTGCTCGCCGCGACGCTGGAAGCCAGCCTGACCGATCACGAAAACCGCGTCGAGCCGGCCGAGCCATTCCACCCGGTGATGGACGAACTGTCGCAACGCGCCTTCGCCGCCTATCGCGACCTGGTCTATGAAACGCCGGGCTTCACTACCTATTTCCGGCAATCGACCGTGGTTTCCGAAATCGCCAGCCTGAACATCGGCAGCCGCCCGGCCTCGCGCAAACCGTCGGAACGCATCGAGGACCTGCGCGCCATTCCCTGGGTCTTTAGCTGGGCGCAATGCCGGCTGATGCTGCCCGGCTGGTATGGCTTCGGTTCCGCCGTCGACGGCTACTTGCAGGGCAAGACCGAGGGGCTGGCCACGCTGCGCCGCATGGTCAACTCCTGGCCATTCTTCAAGAGCCTGTTGTCGAACATGGACATGGTACTGGCCAAGACCGATCTCGCCATTGCCTCGCGCTATGCCGAACTGGTCGGCGATAGTGAACTGCGCACCCGCATTTTCGGCCGGATCAAGGGCGAGTGGGAGCTGACCAAGAAGCACCTGCTGGCCATCCTCGAACAGGACGAATTGCTGGCCGACAATCCACTGCTCAAACGCTCGTTGCAACTGCGCGCCCCCTACATGGACCCGCTCAACCACCTGCAGGTCGAACTGCTGCACCGTCACCGGGCCGGCGAAACCGACGAACGGGTGGCGCGCGGCATCCACCTGACGATCAACGGCATCGCTTCCGGATTGCGCAACAGCGGTTAAAATCCGGGCATGCCTACCATCAAAAAACGTACCGTATTTTTCGTTTCCGACGGCACCGGCCTGACCGCCGAAGCCCTCGGTCACAGTCTTCTAACCCAATTCGAGGAAGTGGAATTCAAGCAGATCCGCATTCCCTTCCTCGACACCGTCGAACAGGCCCAGGAAGCCGTCGTCCGCATCAACGCCCAGGGCGAAGTCGACGGCATGCGGCCGATCGTGTTCACGACGCTGGTCAACCAGAAACTTGCCGCCATCGTGCACCAGGCCGACGCCTTCTGCCTGTCCTATTTCGAAACCTTCCTGGCCCCGCTCGAAGCCGAACTCGGCGTCAAGTCCAGCCACACCGTCGGCCGCTCGCATGGTTCGGCCGACAGTTCGGATTACAAGAATCGCATCGAGGCGATCAATTACACCCTGGCCCACGATGATGGCATCACCGACCGCGACCTGGCCGAAGCCGATGTCATCCTGGTCGCCGTCTCGCGCTGTGGCAAGACCCCGACCTCGCTCTACCTGGCCATGCAGTTCGGCCTCAAGGCCGCCAATTTCCCGCTGATCCCGGAAGACTTCGACCGTGGCTATCTGCCGGGCACGCTGGAAAAACACCGTTCGAAACTGTTCGGTCTAACCATCCAGCCGGAACGCCTCCACCATATCCGCGAAGAACGCCGTGCCGACAGCAAGTACGCCTCACTGGCCAATTGCCGCTACGAAATCGCCGAGGCGGAAAAAATGATGCGCCGCGAAGGGATACGCTGGCTGGATTCGTCGACCAAGTCGATCGAGGAAATCTCGACGACGATTTTGCAGGAATTGAAATTGCGGTAAGGGGGAAGGCGCGGATTGGATTTGCGCCATTTTTCTAGTTGGTGGGTATAGCCCGAATTTCTGCGCCGTGCCTTCGTTCGGCGTGGTGTTCCGCCCTTGCGGGGCGTCTCACTTTTTCGCTGCGCGGAAGCTGCGCTTTCTTGTTCGCCAAGAAAATCTGGCCTGATAGGCCAGATTTCGGCGTAGCCAAAAAGTAAGCAAAAAGAAGGCGACCCTGGGTCGGTGCCCCCTTCGGGGTTTCCCTGCGCTACTCGAAACGCCGGGCGGCTGCGCAACTCGGGGCTACGCCCCTCAAACAGTGCTCGCCGAAGGCCCCCGGCGCTTCTGCGTTGCTCGGCACCTCCCAAGGGGCCCGGCAAAGCGTCTCGGCTGAACCTGTGGAAACAGTTTTTCGCTTTTTCTAGCTGTTGGCCGCAAAAAACCGATCTCAGTTCTTCTTGGGCAGAGCCATCGTTCCGTGACGCTTTTTGGGCCCCCATGAGAGGCGCTGAGCAACGCAGAAAGCGGCGGATAAAGGGCGAGGACTGTCTGAGGCCCGCAGGGCCGAGTTCCGCAGCCCCCGCCGGTTTCGAGTAGCGCAAGGGACCCCCGAAGGGGGCGCCGACCTTGGGGTCGCCTTTTCTTTGGCTACTTTCTTTTGGCGAAGCAAAAGAAAGTACGCCCGCCCGCAAGGCGGAAAACAGCGGTTAAAACCATGCCGCAGCTCCGTTTAGTCAGCAGAAAACTTAAGCTAACTTCCGCCGCACCATCTCAAACAAACAAACTGCCGCTGCCGCAGCCACATTCAGCGACTCCACCCCCCCCGGCATCGGAATCCTGACCCGCAGCCGCGCCGCGGCAATCAACTCAGCGCTAACCCCCTGCCCCTCGGCGCCAAAAACCCAGGCCAGTGGCCCCTGCCATTTCGCCTCATAAAGCGAAGTCGCCCCATCCAGGCAGGTCACCGCCGTGACACCCCGGAAGCCATCCATAAACGCCGCCAGATCGACCTCTTCATGAATGGCCAGGACGAAATGCGCCCCCTGCCCGGCGCGCAGCACCTTGGGCGACCATGGTGAAGCGCCCCCCGGCGCCAGCAGTACCTGTTTCACACCGGCCGCGGCTGCCGTCCGCAATAGTGTCCCGACATTGCCCGGATCCTGCACGGCATCGAGTAGAACGGCATCCTGATGCAGATCCGGCGCCGCCGAACGGGCTGGCATGGGCGCCACGGCAAGCAAACCGCTCGGCGTATCGACCAGACCGAGATCGCGCATCAGTACATCGGCCAGCACGATGAACTCGCGGCCTTCGACATAGTGGGCAATCTCGCCGGCCGCCAGGGCCGATTCGGCGACCACCAGGGTTTCGACCGGGCCGCAGGCCGCTTCGAAGGCTTCAACCAGATGCACGCCATCGAGCAGGGTCCGGCCGCTCTTGCGCCGCTCGCGGCCGGATTCGGCGAGGCGTTTGAGCGACTTGAAAAAGGGGTTGTCGCGCGACTGAATCAACTTCATAGCAGGGACAGCTGTTTGGCCACCGGGCCGAAGCTGCGTCGGTGTACCGGCGAGGCGCCATATTCTTCCAGCGCCGCGAAGTGCGCCGCCGTCGGGTAGCCCATATGCCGGTCGAAACCATATTGCGGATACTGCGCATGCAGGACCAGCATTTCGGCATCGCGCACCGTCTTGGCGAGGATGGAGGCAGCGGCGATCGAGGCGATCTTGCCATCACCCTTGACGATGGCTTCAACCGGAATGTCCAGTTGCGGACAGCGATTGCCATCAACCAGAGCCGCAGTCGGCCGCACGGACAACCCCGCCACGGCGCGCTGCATGGCAAGCATTGTGGCGTGCAGGATGTTCAGGCGGTCGATTTCCTCGACCGAGGCCGAGGCGACGCACCAGGCAACGGCCCGTTCGCGGATCAGGATGGCCAGCGCATCGCGCTTCTTTTCGGACAGCTTTTTCGAATCATTGAGTCCGGCAATCGGCCGTCCCGGATCGAGAATCACCGCCGCCGCCACCACCGAGCCGGCCAACGGTCCGCGCCCGGCCTCGTCGATTCCGCAGACAAGCCCGGGCGGGATGATCAGTTCAGGCATGCAATCACGGCGTTGGCTGCCTTCTCGGCGGTGTTCTGGCGCAACTGCAGATGCAGATCGGTGAACACCTCGGCCACTACCCGGGCGTTGTCCTTGTCCTGGTACAACTTGACCAGCGCCTCGGCAAGATTTTCCGGCGTTGCTTCATCCTGCAGAATTTCCGGCACCACCGAACGACCGGCCAGGATATTCGGCAGGCCGACGAAGGCCTGATAGGCCATGCGCTTCATGATCCAGTAGGAGAGTTTGGCGATCTTGTAGGTGATGACCATCGGCCGCTTGATCAGCGCCGCTTCGAGCGTTGCCGTACCGCTCGCCACCAGCGAGACATCGGCGGCGCCCAGCGCGTCCTGGGCATGCCCGAAGAGCAGCCGAAACGGCACGTCGGCAGCCTGTTGCGTATAAATCGCCATCTCGAACTGCAAACGCGTTTCGCGGGTAGTCAGCGGCACGACGAAGACGGCCGTCGGCAGATGCTGGTCGCGAATCAGCTTGGCCGTCTGGACGAAGGTTTCCGCCATCATCGCCAACTCGCCCTGGCGGCTGCCCGGCAACAACGCGATGATCGGCACATCGCGTGGCAGCGAGAGCTTTTCACGTACGGCCAACATATTGGTTTCGAGCGGTATGCTGTCGGCCATCGGATGGCCGACATAGGTCACCGGAATATGCTCCCTTTCGTAGAGCGGCGGCTCCATCGGAAAGAGCGCCAGAACGCGATTGACGGCGCGGCCGATTTTCTTGATGCGACCACCGCGCCAGGCCCAGATCGAGGGACTGACATAGTGGATGGTCTTGATGCCGGCCGCCTTGAGATCGGTTTCCAGGCCGAGGTTGAAGTCCGGCGCGTCGACCCCGATAAAAATATCGGGCCGCAGTTCGAGCAGGCGCCTCTTTAGCTGGCGACGAATGCCGGCGATCTCGCGATAATGTTTGAGGGCATCGACATAGCCCATGACCGCCAATTTTTCCAGCGGCCACCAGGCGTCGAACCCCTGCCCCTCCATCTTCGGCCCCCCGATGCCATAGAAAACGGCATCCGGCAATTTGCTTTTAAGCGCGGCAATCAGATGGCTGGCCAGGAGATCCCCGGAGGCCTCGCCCGCCACCACCGCTATCCGGACCACGCCGGCCATCAGCGGATGATGCCGCGCTTGGAGTGTTCGAGGAAATCGACAAAGCGCTGGACGTCGGGTTGCGTCTTGGCATCCTCGGTCAGCTTGGCCTTGGCCTCCTCAAGCAACAGCCCGGACTTGTACAACGTGCGATAGGCCCGCTTCAGCGAGGTAATCGAGTCGGCATTGAAACCGCGCCGCTTCAAACCCTCAACATTGATACCGTAAGGCGTTGCCGTATTGCCGGCGGCCATCAGGTAAGGCGGCACATCCTGCAGGATCACCGTGCTGACAGCCGTCATGACATGGACGCCGATGCGGCAGAACTGGTGTACGCCGGTGAAGCCGCCCAGGATGGCCCAGTCGTCGACCACGACATGGCCGGCCAGCGAGGCATTGTTGGCGAAAGTCACCTTGTTACCGACCTGGCAATCGTGCGCGATATGCACGTAAGCCATGATCCAGTTGTCATCGCCCAGGCGGGTGACGCCGGCATCCTGCACGGTGCCCAGATTGAAGGTGCAGAATTCGCGGATCGTGTTGCGGTCGCCAATTTCCAGACGCGTCGGCTCGCCGGCGTATTTCTTGTCCTGCGGCACTTCGCCCAGCGAACAGAACTGAAAGATATGGTTGTCGCGGCCGATGCGGGTATGGCCCTTGATGATGGTGTGCGGACCAATCTTGCTCCCGTCACCGATCTCGACATCGGGGCCGATGATGGAATAGGCGCCGATCTCGACATTGGCGCCGATCCTGGCGCCCGGATCGACAATGGCAGTCGGATGAATCATCTCAGAGGTCCCGCTTGGCGCACATCAGTTTGGCGGAAGCGGCCAGTTGACCGTCAACACGCGCTTCGGCGATAAATTTCCAGACACCGCGCATCTGACGTTCGAGCTGGATATGCAGATGCAACTGATCGCCCGGCACCACGGGCTTCTTGAAACGTGCCTCGTCGATACCGGCAAAATAGAACACGGTATCCGGCGATGGCTTTTCATTCATCGACTTGAAGGACAGAATGCCGGCCGCCTGGGCCAGCGCTTCCATGATCAGCACGCCCGGCATCACAGGATGGTGCGGAAAATGGCCGACAAAGAAAGGTTCGTTGATCGTTACGTTCTTGTAGGCGTGAATCGACTTGTTGGGTTCCAGTTCGAGCACGCGATCGACGAGCAGGAAGGGGTAGCGATGCGGCAAGTGTTCAAGAATTTCCTGGATATCCATTTTATTAACCCTCTTCCTTGGTATTTTTAAGTTTTTTTTCGAGTTCGGCGACTCGTTCGGCCAGTTTTACCAGACTCTTAGCGTGGGCCGCGTTATGCAACCAGTCGGCATGTTCGTTCATCGGGAAAATACTGGTGTAACGGCCAGGCTTCTTGATGCTCTTGGTCACAGTCGTCGCGCCGGAAATCACAACCCCGGAGGCGATGGTGATGTGTCCTTCAATCATGCCGGCGCCGCCGACAATCACATTGTCCTGCAAGGTCGTGCTGCCGGCGATGCCGACGCAGCCGCAGAGCAGACAGTTCTTGCCGATCCGGCAGTTATGGCCAACATGAACCAGATTGTCGAGCTTGCAGCCATCGCCAATCACCGTATCTTCCAGCGCTCCGCGATCGATCGACGTACTGGCGCCGATCTCGACGTCATCGCCGATGAGGACCCTGCCGATTTGCGGAATCTTGACCCATTTTCCCTGGTCGGGTGCGAAGCCGAAACCATCGGCACCGATCACTGCACTGGCGTGGATGATCGTGTTTCTACCAATCTGGCAACCGGCGTAGATCGTGACATTGGCGTAAAGCACCGTACCGTCGCCGATACTGACACCATCGCCGATAACGCAACCGGCGTGAATGGCAACCCCTTCACCCAGCCTAACGTCGCGCCCGATGCAGGCATTCGGCCCGATACTGGCACTGGCCGGCACGACCGAGGCAGACAGCGCGCTCGGGTGAACCCCCGGGATCACCGATGCAGGAGGATTGAGCAAGGTCGCCAGGCGCGCGTAATAGGCGTAGGGATTCCGGGTCACGATGCGCGGCAGGTCGACGGCATCGGCGAAATCCGGCGGCACGATGACGGCGGATGCCCGAGTCCCCAGCAGTTGCGCCTTGTACTTCGGATTCGCCAGGAAACTGATATCCCCCGTCCCTGCGGATTCCAGCGGTGCTACGGCGCGAACCTGTGTTTGTGCGTCACCAAGCACATCGCCGCCCAGACGGGCGGCGATCTCAGCCAGGGACACTTGAATGCTAACCGCCTCCGGCATTACTTGCCTTCAGCAAGTGCCTTGATCACACGCTCGGTAATATCCAGACGCGGACTGACCCAAACGACATCCTGCAGAATCAGGTCATATTTTTCGGTTTCGGCGATCTGCTTGATGGCCTTGTTGGCCTTCTCGATCACCGCTGCATTTTCTTCATTCTGCCGCAGATTCAGATCTTCGCGGAACTCGCGCTGCTTGCGCTGGAATTCACGCGACAATTCGCCGAATTCCTTTTCCTTGGTACGCCGGTCCGCTTCGGCCATGGTCACCGAATTCTTTTCCAGGTTTTCCTGCAAGCCCTGCAATTGTTTGGCCATGCGTTGCAAATCCTGATCGCGCTTGGCGAACTCGCCTTCCAGCTTCTTCGCCGCCTTCTGTGCTGCCGGGGCATCGCGGAAAATGCGCTGGGTATTGACATAACCCACTTTCAATTCGGTCGCACCGACGCTAGTCATCAACAGCGCCGACATTAATGATGCGAGAACTAGAGACTTAATTTTCAACTTGATACTCCTGAATCAAAATGTAGTGCCCAACTGGAACTGGAAGAGTTCCGACTGATCGCCCTCTTTCTTGTTAAGCGGCCGGCCCAGACTGAACTTGAGCGGCCCCATCGGGGAAATCCAGGCGGCGGAGAGACCGGTCGAATAGCGCAAGCCGGACGATGCGGAATAGGTACTCAAGGTATCGTTCGCTGGCTGACTACCATAAACCTGACCGGCATCGAAGAACCAGCCCATCCGGAAACTTTTTTCCATACCGGGAAAGCCCCAGAGCAATTCGGCATTGCCGACCACCCGGGTATTGCCGCCGATACGATATTGCGACGAGGTTGAAATATCTGTCGCGATGGGCCCCAGCGATGACGCCTTGTAGCCACGCACGGAGCCAACACCGCCGGCATAGAAATTCTTGAAGAACGGCAATGCCATGCCACCATAGCCATTGGCGTAACCCACTTCGCCATTCAACATCAGCGTGAACTTGGTGTTCAAGGGGATGAAGTGTTGCAACTGATAGTTGAGGCGATAATACTTCAGATCACCACCGGGCACGGCAACCTCAATGCCTGCCTTCTGGAAAGTCCCCTTGGTCGGAAAGAAATAGCTGTCCTTGCTGTCGCTGGCCCAGTTCAGCGTGAGCGGAACTGACAGGTTGGTATTACCGAACTCCTGGACGAAGGTTTTGTAATAAGAAGGACTGGTGTCATAGGTCGTGATTTTTGTCGAATCGAAGCCCACTCCGAAACCCAGCGATTCTTTTTCACCAATCGGAAAACCGAAACGCACGCCAGCTCCAGTTGACGCCGAGCTGTAGGTCGCAATGGAGGTTGAGCTGGTATTCACCGTTCGATGATAAATATCGAAGCCCTGACTTACCCCGTCCGTCGTAAAGTAGGGATTGGTATACGAAAAGGCGTAGGTCCGATACGTCTTGGCGGAATTGACCTGAATGGCCACATTGTTGCCACTACCCATGAAATTATTCTGGGCAATCGACCCGGAAAGAATAACCTTATCGGTACTCGACGTCCCCACCCCGAGCATCAAATTGCCGGTCGGCTTTTCGACGACCCCCATATTGACGTCGATCTGATCGGCCGTCCCCGGTACAGCCGGGGTTTCGACAGTTACATCGGTAAAATAGCCAAGCCGGTCAACGCGCTGCTTGGAGGCGGTGACCCGATCGGCATCATACCAACCACCTTCCATCTGGCGAATTTCACGGCGAATGACTTCATCACGCGTCCGCGTATTGCCGGTCACATTGATCCGCCGCACATAAACCCGTTTGCCCGGATCGATAAAAATGGTGAAGGCGACTTTACGGGTTTCCTTGTTGATTTCCGGCGCCGCATTGACATTGGCAAAGGCATAGCCCTCCTTGCCCAGGCGATCGCTGATTGCCTTGGTCGTCTCGTTCAGGCGTTCGCGTGAGAAAACATCGCCGGCCTTGACCGTAATCAGCTTGCGGAACTCGTCTTCGGGGATATCGAAATAGCCGGCCAGTTTCACCGATGAAACCTGATAGCGCTCGCCTTCAGTGACATTGACCGTTATGAAGACATCCTGCTTTTCAGCAGAAATGGAAACCTGCGTCGACTCTACCGAGAACTCGAGATAGCCCTGGTTCATGTAGAAGGACTTCAGTTTTTCCAGATCGGCCGAAAGCTTTTGCCGGGAATACTGGTCGTTCTTGGTATACCAACTGAGCCAACCCGGCGTCGACAACTGGAATTGAGCAAGCAGTTCCTTGTCGCTGAAAGACTTGGCGCCGACGAAGTTGATCTGGCGAATCTTGGCCGCCGCCCCTTCTTCGATATTGAAATTGATGCCGACCCGATTGCGCTCCAGCGGCGTTATCGTCGTCGTGATGTTGACGCCATATTTGCCTCGCGTCAGATACTGACGCTTCAGTTCCTGCTCGGCCTTTTCGAGCAGGGCGCGATCGAAGATGCGGCCTTCGGCAATCCCCGTATCCTTGAGGGCCTTGGTAATGACATCCTTCTCAAACTCCTTCATGCCGACGAAATCAAGCTTGGCGATGGCCGGGCGCTCCTGCACCATGACGACCATCACATCCTTGTCGATCTCGATTCGGACATCCTTGAAGAAACCCGTGGCAAACAGGGTTTTGATCGATTGCGCCGCCTTTTCGTCGGTCAGCGTATCGCCCACCTTGACCGGAAGATAGCTGAAGACGGTACCAGCCTCGGTGCGCTGGATTCCCTCAACACGGATATCCTTGACCGTAAAAGACTCGAAAGCCAGGACGGGTGTGGCGAATAGGCCAGCAATCAGGACAGACAGCAGCGATTTGTTCATCATTCAGCCAGCAACCAGGCGGTTTATGTCATTAAAAAAGGCAAAAGCCATCAGCATAAAAAGAATGAACAAACCGATTCGTTGTCCAATCTCCATGGCCCGCTCGGAAAGCGGGCGCCGCCTGACGACTTCTATCATATGATACATCAAATGCCCCCCATCCAGCACCGGGATGGGCAGCAGATTCAGGACACCAAGACTGATACTGACCAGCGCCATGAACTTCAGGTAGTACTCCACTCCCAGGCGCGCCGACTGTCCGGCATAATCGGCAATGGTCACCGGACCGGAGAGATTTTTCCACGACACCTCACCCGTCAACATCTTACCCAGCATAAGCAAACTGAATATCGACTTATCCCAGGTTTCTGCAATTGCCTTGCCACCTGCCGCAAAAAAGCCGTAACTGACAAAGGTACGCACCTCCCGACGGGCCTCACCGGAATCAGCCACCCCAACACCGATTTTTCCGACGGTCCGCCCGCGCTCCTCAACCGATTCCGGGATCAGCTCCATTTCCAGCACCTGCCCCTGGCGCTCCACGGTCAGCCGGCAACTGACGCCGGCCGAGGCGCTGATCTTCTCGACCAGATCGAACCAACCGGCAATCGCCCCCCCATCAATTGCCAGCACCCGGTCGCCGGCTTGCAAACCAGCCCGCTCGCCCGGCCTGCCATTCACCACCTGACCGAGCACGGCGGGGAGTTTCGGGCGGTAAAAATTGATCCCCAGCCGTTCCAGTGCATCACCTTCCCAGCCATTGTCGCCGGCTGCCTGCAAATATAGCCGGCGCAGCGAAATTTCCTGCTGCTCATTGATCACCTCAAGTTCCGTACTTTCCTGATCAACCGCTTTTTGCAGCAAAGTCCAGCGCAGGCCATCCCAGGTCGCCACCGGCGCCCCATCGACCAAGCGCACCAGCTCTCCATTGTTGATTCCGGCCAAAGCCGCCGGCGAATCGACCGGCGGCTTGCCGAGCACGGGCAGCAATTCCTGCGTGCCGTGCATAAAGATGCCCCAATAGAGGACGATGGCCAGCAGGAAATTGGCGAGCGGCCCGGCGCCGACGATCAGACTGCGCTTGCCGACGCTTTGCCGATTGAAGGCGCGGTCCAATTGATCCGCCGCAACTTCATCCTCCCCCTCATCGAGCATCTTGACGTAACCACCCAGCGGAAAAATACTGACCGCCCACTCCGTTTGTTCGCGTCCCAGCTTTTTCTGCCACAGCACCGGACCAAAACCGAGCGAGAAGCGCAACACCTTGACGCCGCAGAGACGGGCCGCGACATAGTGGCCAAACTCGTGAACGACGATCAGTACGCCAAGTACCAGAAGAAAAGCAGCAAGATAGAACGGCAGATCAGTCACGAGAAATGACGATCACGTATCATCCGGCTCGCCACCTGGCGGGCTTCCGCATCCGCCGCCAGAACATCGGCCAGACTGCGCTGCGGGCCGGCCGGCAAGGCCGCCAGCGTTGCCTCGTTGATTTCCGCGATACCCAGAAAGGGCAACTCGCGATCAAGAAAGGCAGCCACCGCCACTTCATTGGCAGCATTCAAAATGGCTGCCGCCGTGCCGCCTTCGGCCAACGCGTCGTAAGCCAGTTGCAAGCAGCGGAAACGGACAAAATCGGGCGGATGAAAATCGAGACGCCCAACCTTGAACAGATCCAGGGGTTCAACCCCTGCCGCAATGCGCTCCGGATAAGCCAGGGCATAGGCAATCGGAGTCCGCATATCCGGGTTGCCCAGTTGCGCCAGTACCGAGCCGTCAGCATACTCGACCGCCGAATGGATCACACTCTGCGGATGGACGACGACCTGGATCATCGCCGGCGGCGCGGCAAACAGCCAGTGGGCCTCGATAACTTCCAGACCCTTGTTCATCATGGTCGCCGAATCGACCGAAATCTTGCGCCCCATGACCCAGTTCGGGTGAGCGCAAGCCTGCTCCGGAGTAACGTTCGCCAATTCGGCCAGCGGCACAGTACGGAACGGACCACCGGAAGCCGTCAGCAGAATGCGACGCACCCCGCAATCCTCCAGACCGCGGGAAAAATCGGTCGGCAGGGCCTGGAAAATGGCATTGTGTTCGCTATCGACCGGCAACAAGGTAGCGCCATGCGTATGCACGGCATGCATGAATAACTCGCCGGCCATGACCAGCACTTCCTTGTTGGCCAGCAGCACCCGCTTGCCGGCCCGGGCGGCGGCCAAGGTCGGCTCCAGGCCGGCGGCGCCAACGATCGCCGCCATCACGGCGTCGACTTCGGGCCGCGCCGCCAATTCGATCAGGGCTTCGACCCCATGGCGAACTTCAGTCGCCAACCCGGCGGCCCGGCAGTGCTCAGTCAGTTGCTGAGCCAGGTGAGCATCGCGCAGCACGGCAAAGCGCGGCCGGAACTCCAGACACTGCGCGAACAGCTTGTCCACCTGGCTGTGTGCGCACAGCGCAAAAGCTCGGTAACGGTCGGGATGCCGACGCATGACATCCAAGGTACTGACCCCGATCGAACCGGTCGAACCCAGCAGCGTGATGTTTTGCAATTTCATGAGGCCTGGTAGAGCGCCAGCAACAAGGCCACCACCGGCAGCGTCGAGGTCAGGCTGTCGATACGGTCGAGGACGCCGCCATGGCCGGGCAGCACGTTGCTGCTATCCTTGATACCGGCCTTGCGCTTGAGAAGTGATTCGTAAAGATCGCCAATGATGCTGATGACCGTCACGAACAGCAGCGCCACAATCCACAGCGCCAACGATGGCGTCTGCAAGCCGGCGCCAAAACGCACGACCAGACCGTAGACCACGACGCCAACAACGGCGCCATAGGCCCCGGCCCAGGTCTTGCCCGGACTGATGGTCGGTGCCATCTTGCGCTTACCGAAAGCGCGCCCCGAAAAATAGGCGGCAATGTCGGCCATCCAGACGACGGCAAAAATACCGAGCAAGCCCCAGGGGCCCAGGGTGCGCAATTGCACCATGGCCAGCCAGGTCGGTAACAGAACGACAGCCCCGACCAACAAACCGGAAACACCGCCAAGCGCCCACTGGGCGCGCAGCCAGAAGGGCATCAGCAGACACCAGAAGACCGCCGAAAGGACGTAGAACACCAACGGCCAGCCCGTCGCCGGGGCAAACTGCCCGACCGTACCGAGGGCAAGCGGATCGAGCAGCGAAATGCCACCGCAGAGCACGGCCGTCGCCACGCCGAGCAGACGGCGAGCGTTGTCCGACCACTTCAGCAAGGCTCCCCACTCCCAGGCCGCAACCCCGATAAAAGCGGCCACCAGCAAAGCCCAGGCGGCCTGGGGCAGAAGAAAAATACTGGGCAGGAGCAGCGCCATCAGGACCAGGGCCGTGATGACACGGGTCTTAAGCATGCGGTTTTTCCGTCAATTGCTCGCTGGTCCGCCCGAATCGACGCTCGCGCTGCTGATACGAGGCAATGGCCTTGGCGAATTCCTCGGTATTGAAATCGGGCCACAGCGTCGGTGTGAAATAGAGCTCGGTATAGGCCAGTTGCCAGAGCAGGAAATTGCTGATGCGCTCCTCGCCACCGGTACGAATGAAGAGGTCCGGCTCCGGCGCATAATGCATCGAGAGATAGGGATCGAGGTCGGCCTCGCTCCAGCCTTCGCGTTTTTCCGGCTGGGCCGCCAGCATCTTGTTGACCCCCTGCATGACGTCCCAGCGCCCGCCGTAATTGGCCGCGACAGTCAGGTTGAGGCGGGTATTGCCGGCAGTCTTGACCTGAGCATCAGCGATCAGTTGCTGCAGACGGGCATCGAAAGGCGAAAGGTCGCCGATGATGCGCAGGCGGACGCCGTTGCGATGGAGCTTGTCGACCTCCTGCTCAAGCGCCTTGACGAACAATTGCATGAGCAGAGAAACCTCTTCCTGGGGTCGCCGCCAGTTTTCGGAAGAAAAGGCAAACAGGGTCAGGTACTCGATGCCCTGTTCCAGACAGGCACGGACCATTTCGCGGACCAGCTCAACGCCCTTGACATGCCCGGCGACCCGCGGCAGGAAGCGTTTCTTGGCCCAGCGACCGTTGCCATCCATGATGACGGCAACGTGCTTGGGCACGGCGGCAATCGTCGGAACCTGGCGCGTCGAACTCGAGAAAAGAGCCATTCAGCGGGGCAGCGCGGTCGGGGTATTGCTCAAACCTGCATCAGCTCGGCCTCTTTGGCGGCGAGCATCTTGTCGACTTCGGCAATGTAACGATCGGTCAGTTTCTGCACATCGTCCTGGGCTCGACGCTCGTCGTCCTCGGGAATTTCACCCTTCTTCAGGGCATCTTTCAGATGATTATTGGCATCGCGACGCAAATTGCGGATCGCCACCTTGGCCGCTTCGCCTTCGGTCTTGACCACCTTGATCAGATCGCGGCGGCGCTCTTCGGTCAGGGCCGGCATCGGCACGCGAATCAGGTCGCCCTGCGAGGCCGGGTTAAGACCGAGATCGGAATCGCGAATGGCCTTCTCGACTTTTTGCAGCATCGGCTTTTCCCAGGGCTGCACACCAATGGTACGGGCATCGATCAGGGTAATATTGGCCACTTGATTGACTGGCACCGGCGACCCGTAGTAATCGACATGCACATGGTCGAGCAGACCGATATGAGCCCGACCGGTACGAATTTTCTGCAGATCGTTCTTGAGCGACTCGAGCGATCGCTGCATCTTGCTTTCAGCGGTGGATTTGAGTTCGGCAATCATCTTATTCTCCCTCAGCAATAGACCAGCGTGCCTTCATCTTCGCCACAAACCACGCGCTTCAGCGCGCCGGCCTTGAAAATGGAGAACACATTGATCGGCAATTTCTGGTCGCGACACAGCGCGAAGGCGGTCGCATCCATGACCGCCAGATTACTGGAGATCGCTTCGTTGAAGCTGATCTTGTCAAAACGCGTGGCGGAAGGATCCTTCTTCGGGTCGGCAGTATAAATGCCATCAACCTTGGTCGCCTTGAGCACGATTTCCGCACCGATTTCCGAACCGCGCAGGGCTGCAGCAGTATCGGTGGTGAAGAAGGGGTTGCCGGTACCGGCCCCGAAGATGACAACCTTGCCCTCTTCGAGATAGCGAATGGCCTTGCCGCGGATGTAGGGCTCGACCACCTGTTCGATATTCAGCGCCGACTGCACGCGGGCGTTCAGACCGCCCTGGCGCATGGCATCGGACAGCGCCATGGCATTCATCACCGTGGCCAGCATGCCCATGTAATCGGCGGTGGCTCTATCCATCCCGGTGGCCGTACCGGCCATGCCGCGAAAGATGTTGCCGCCGCCAATCACGACGCCGATTTCCACCCCGAGGTCGGATACCGCCCTGATCTCCGCAACAATCCCGGCGATGGTCTGCGGGTTGATGCCGTAGGCGTCGTTGCCCATCAGGGCCTCGCCGGAGAGTTTGAGGAGGATCCGCTTGTATTTGGGTGTAGTCATCGGCGCTTTTTCCTTAACGATTACTTCTTGGCAGCAGCAGCGGCAGCCTGGGCAGCCACTTCGGCGGCAAAGTCATCAACCTTCTTCTCGATGCCTTCACCGACCAGGAACAGGCTGAAGCCAGCGACGGAAGCGCCCTTGGCCTTGAGTAGCTGCTCGATGGTTTGCTTGCCGTCTTCGGCCTTGACGAAAACCTGGCTGAGCAGGGTGACGTCCTTCAGATACTTCTGCACGGTACCTTCGGCGATCTTTTCCAGCATCGCTTCCGGCTTGCCAGCTTCGCGGGCCTTTTCGATGGCGACGCGACGCTCGGTATCGAGCAGCTCGGCGGGAACGCCGGAGGCATCGAGCGACTTCGGCTTGGAAGCAGCGATGTGCATCGCCAGATCCTTGCCTAGCTGGTCATCACCACCGACCAGATCAACCACGACACCGACCTTGGAACCACCGTGGATGTAGGACAGCAGCTTGCCCTTGGCTTCGAAACGCACGAAACGACGGATCGTCATGTTTTCGCCGATCTTGCCGACCAGTGCGGAACGGGTCGACTCGACGGTACCTTCGCCCATCGGCAGCGCCGACAGGGCAGCCACGTCAGCCGGATTGCCGGAAGCCACCAAAGCGGCGCTGCCATTGGCCAGAGCGATGAATTCGTCGTTCTTGGCGACGAAGTCGGTTTCGCTATTGACTTCGATCATCGCACCGAGCTTACCATCAGCCGAGATGCTGATCGCCACGATACCTTCGGCGGCGATGCGGGTCGCGGCCTTGGAAGCCTTGTTACCCAGCTTGACGCGAAGGATTTCCTCGGCCTTGACCATGTCACCATCGGCTTCGGTCAGCGCCTTCTTGCATTCCATCATGGGCGCGTCGGTCTTGCCGCGCAGTTCTGCCACCATGCCTGCGGTAATTGCCGCCATACTTATCTCCTGAGCTGATAAAACAGGCGGAGCCTATGGCCCCGCCATTGCAAGCTTATTGCGCTGCTTCGTCCTGAACTTCAACGAACTCGTCGTCACCGCCGGCGGCAACGATATCCTGAACAACCTGGCTGCGGCCTTCGAGGATGGCATCGGCAACGCCACGGGCGTAGAGCTGGATGGCGCGGGACGAGTCATCGTTACCCGGGATGACGTAAGCCACGCCAGCCGGCGAGTGGTTGGTATCGACCACGCCGATGACCGGAATACCGAGCTTTTCGGCTTCGGTGATGGCAATCTTGTGGTAACCGACGTCGATCACGAAGATGGCATCCGGCAGACCGGCCATATCCTTGATGCCACCGATGGACTTCTGCAGCTTTTCCAGTTCGCGACGGAAGGTCAGCGCTTCCTTCTTCGGCATCTTTTCCAGATCACCGGCTTCAACGGCGATTTCCATTTCCTTCAGACGCTTGATCGAGGTCTTGACCGTCTTGAAGTTGGTCAGCATGCCACCCAGCCAGCGCTGGTCAACGAACGGCGCGCCAGCGCGCTGGGCTTCCTGGGCGATGATTTCGCGGGCCTGACGCTTGGTGCCGACAAACAGGATATTGCCGCGATTGGAAGACAGCTTCTTCACGAAAGCGATGGCTTCGTTGTACTTGGCCAGGGTCTTTTCAAGATTGACGATGTGAATCTTGTTGCGGGCGCCGAAGATGTACGGGGCCATCTTGGGGGACCAGAAACGGGTTTGGTGGCCGAAGTGAACACCAGCCTCCAGCATTTCGCGCATAGTAACGGACATAGTAAAACTCCTTAAGGGTTGAACCGCCACCCACCGGAAACGCCCGCCATTCTTGTATTCTGGCGCGCACCCTTAATCGGCGGATGTGAGGATTTTGGTTGGCCACACCACGTGCCCAACCGTTTCTTTGGGCTATACGGCCCAGAAAAACCGCGCAATTATAGCAGCAGAACAGTCGACTAAAAAGCTCATTGACCGTTCTATTTGCCCGCCAGCACCTGCAGAACACGTTCGAGTGCCGGTTGCCAGTCGGGCATCTGGAGAGCGAAATCGTTTTCCAGGCGCCCACAATCGAGTCGGGAATTGGCCGGCCGGGCGGCCGGCGTCGGATATTCCGCCGTCGTGATCGAGCGAATAGCCTCCGGCTGCAGCAGCAGATTGGCCCCCGGCAGCTTGGCGGCGGCCGCGATAATGCTCCTGGCGAACTCGCACCAGCTAACCGGCCGCGTCGCCGCCAGGTGATACAACCGGTTTTCTCCGTTTTCCAGCAACTGTCCGCGGCGCAACATGGCCAGCGCGATCGTCGTCACCGTGGCGATCAGTTCGGCCGGCGTTGGCGAGCCGATCTGGTCATCGACCACGTTCAGACTGGCCTTTTCGCCGGCCAGACGGAGAATGGTTTTGACGAAATTGCCGCCGCGCTCGCCGAATACCCAGCTAGTACGAAAGATCAGGGATTTGCCGCCGACCGCCCGGATCGCCTCCTCGCCGGCCAACTTGCTCCGCCCATAAACGCTTTGCGGCGCCGGCACATCGGTCTCGAGGTAAGGCGTAAGCTTCCGCCCATCGTAAACATAGTCCGTCGAATAATGTACCAGCAGCGCCCCCAGGCTCGCCGCCTCCTCAGCCAGAATACCCGGGACCTGGCCATTGATACAGAAAGCCAGCTCCGGCTCCGATTCAGCCTTGTCGACTGCGGTATAAGCCGCAGCATTGACAATCACCGTCGGTTTAATTGCCCGCACCAGGGAACGAATTTGCCCCGGGTCGGCCAAATTGCACTCAGCTCGCCCGCAGGCAACCAGCCGCCCCTGGGGCGCCAGGGCGCGCTGCAATTGCCAACCAAGCTGACCGTCCTTACCCAACAAAAAAACACTCATCGATGCACTCGTGATTTAAGACAGGAAAAGGGCGCCAGTATGCCATTCCCCTCGCCCCGATTTTGCGAAACAGTGTCCATCATTTATCCTTGACCATTCACCTACGTTGAACAGAACAGCCATGAGCATCACAATCAAGACGCCGGAAGAAATCGAAAAAATGCGCGTCGCCGGCCGACTCGCCTCTGAAGTCCTCGACTACATCGAGCCCTTTGTCAAAGTTGGCGTGACCACCGAAGAACTCGACCGCCTTTGCCATGACCTGATGGTCAATGTCCAGGGCTGCATTCCCGCCCCGCTCAATTACGCGCCTTCCGGCTACGACCCCTACCCCAAGTCGATCTGCACCTCGATCAACCAGCAGGTCTGCCACGGCGTGCCGAGCGATCGCGTCCTGAAGAACGGCGACATCGTCAATCTCGACATCACCACCATCAAGGACGGTTATCACGGCGACACCAGCCGCATGTTCATCGTCGGCGAAGGCTCGATCCAGGCCAAACGCCTCTGCGAAATTACCTTCGAATGCATGTGGCTGGGCATTTCGGTCGTCCGCGCCGGCGCCTATCTCGGCGATATCGGCGCAGTGATCCAGAAACACGCCGAAAAGAACGGCTATTCGGTGGTTCGCGAATTCTGCGGCCACGGCATCGGCAAGAAATTCCACGAAGACCCACAGGTCCTGCATTACGGCAAGGCCGGCAGTGGCCCACGCCTGGAACCGGGGATGATGTTCACCATTGAGCCGATGATCAATGCCGGCAAGGCGGCAATCCGCGAAATGAACGACGGCTGGACCATCGTCACCAAGGACCGCAGCCTTTCCGCGCAATTCGAGCACACCCTGCTGGTCACCGAAACCGGCTACGAAATCATGACCCTTTCCGCCGGCAGCCGCCCCAAGCCGGAATGGATCAAGTAATGAGTTGCGACGTCGCCACCCTGCGTGCCGAAGTAAAATCCATTCAAAACAAACTGCAACAGGATTACGCACAGAATGGCGACGCTCTGGCCCTCCTCCGTTCGCGCAGCCTGGAAGTCGATTCCGTTCTGCAGCGCCTGTGGGCCTCGCTGGCTTTCCCGGCCACCCTCGCCCTGGCGGCGGTCGGCGGTTACGGACGGGGAGAGCTCTACCCGGCCTCCGACATCGACTTGCTGATCCTGCTCCCCGGCGAGGCCAGCCCGGCCCTGCAGGGGAAGCTGGAAAAACTGATCGGCCATTTCTGGGACATCGGCCTGGAAATCGGCCATAGCGTTCGCACCGTGCAGGAATGTCTCGACGAATCCGCCAACGACATCACGGTGCAAACCGCCTTGCTGGAAGCACGCTGGCTGACCGGCAGCCACAAACTCTTCTCGACCTTCCAAAAACGCCTGGCCGGCAATCTCGACCCCCGGGCTTTTTTCGAAGCCAAGAAACTCGAGCAGCAGGAACGCTATCTGCGTTTCAACGAAACGCCCTACAGCCTGGAACCCAATTGCAAGGAAGCCCCCGGCGGCCAACGCGACCTGCAGGTCATTTTCTGGATCGCCAAGGCGGCCGGCTATGGCTCGACCTGGGCCGAACTGGAAAAAAACGGCATCGTCACCAGCGAAGGCGCCCGTCAAGCCGAAAACAGTGAAGACTACCTGCGCCATCTGCGCATCCGTCTACACCTCACCGTCGGCCGGCGCGAAGACCGCCTGCTTTTCGATTACCAGAACGGCCTCGCCGCCCAGTTCGGCTTTGCCTCGAACGAGGCCAAACGCGCCTCCGAGCAGTTCATGCAGGCGTATTACCGCAACGCCAAGTCGATCACCGTACTCAACACCATCCTGTTGCAGAACATGGGCGCCGCGCTGTCGCCGCAAAACGAACAGACGCCGCAAATCCTCGACGAGGATTTCCAGATGGTCGGCAATCTACTCGACCTGCGCGACGAAGACCTCTATGTCCGCAAGCCGGGGGCCATTTTCGACAGTTTCCTGCTGATGCAGGAACGCCACGAGCTGCACGGCATGACTGCCCGCACCTTGCGTGCCCTATGGCGGGCCGGCGAGCGCATCGACCCGAAATTCCGCGCCGACCCGGCCAACAAGGCCGCCTTTTTGCGTCTCCTGCAAAGCGACCGCGGCATCATCCACGAATTCCGGCGGATGAACCAACTCGACATTCTCGGCGCCTACCTGCCGAATTTCGGGCGGATCGTCGGCCAGATGCAGCATGACCTGTTCCATGTATACACCGTCGACCAGCATATCCTGCAGGTCCTGCGCAACCTCCGGCGCTTCACGATGAGCGAATTCGCCCACGAATACCCGCTCTGTTCGCGGGTCATGAGCGAGTTCGATGCGCCCTGGCTGCTTTACATCGCCGCCCTCTTCCACGACATCGCCAAAGGCCGCGGCGGCGACCATTCGGCACTGGGAACGGAAGACGCCCGGGAGTTCTGCCAAGCCCACGGCCTGACCCCGGCAGATACCGAACTCGTCGTCTGGCTGGTGGGCAATCATCTGAACATGTCCCAGGTGGCGCAAAAGGAAGACCTCAGCGACCCCGACGTGATTGCCAATTTCAGCCAACGGGTCGGCGATGCGCGCCATCTGGCCGCGCTCTACCTGCTCACCCATGCCGACATCCGGGGCACCAGCCCGAAGGTCTGGAACCAGTGGAAAGGCAAGTTACTGGCCGACCTTTACTACCTGACCCTGCATCACCTCGAGCATGATGAAGCCCCCGCCCGCCAGGGCATCATCGCCCAGCGCCAGGCCGAAGCCATGCGCCTGCTGCGCTTTTTCGCGCTCTCCGAAACCGTCCATGAACGCTTGTGGAAACAACTCGACACGGTATATTTCCTGCGCCATTCGGCGGAAGAAATCGCTTGGCATACGCGCTCGCTGCATTACCGGATCTACAACAACCAGCCCGTCGTCCGCGCCCGCCTCTACCAGGAAGGCGAAGGTCTGCAGGTGATGGTGTACACCCAGGACCAGCCCGATCTCTTTGCCCGCATCGTCGGCTTCTTCGCGCGCAACGGCTACAGTATCGTCGATGCCAAGATTCACACCACGGCCCACGGTTACGCCCTCGACAGCTTCGTTGTCCTCGACATCGAAAACCGCGACACCGACCGCGAGATGGTCAGCTACATCGAACACGAGCTGGAGCAGCGCCTGATACAACAGCTCCCACCCGAAGCCCCGTCGTCCGGCCGCCTGTCACGGCAGGTCAAGCATTTCCCGATCAAGCCGGAAGCCAGTATCCAGGGCGACGAACGCGGCACCCATTTCATCCTCTCGCTAACCGCGGCCGACCGCCCCGGCCTCCTTTACGCGGTCGCCAACACCCTGGCCGAACACGGTGCCAACCTGCACACCGCCAAGATCACGACGCTCGGCGAACGGGCGGAAGACGTCTTCCTGATCAGCGGCGGCGACCTGCGCGAAAGCACCAGCCGCATCCGTTTGGAAACGGAATTGATGGAACGCTTGAAGGTTTAGAGAGCAGCGGCAAGGGGCAAGCCGAAAAGGCAACGCCCCTTACGCGGCGGTCAGGAAGCGGCCGATTCCTGACAGGGTTCCAGTTGACAGCCGACCAGCTTCTCGATGACCGCCCGGACACGCCCCATTGCCCCCTGCAAGACGTCATCCAGACTTTCAAAATGGATCCCATGGGCGCTGCTACCGCGCCCGGCGGCATGATTGGCGACGACGTTGATGGCCGCATAAGGCAAGCCCAGTTCGCGGGCCAGCGCCGCCTCCGGCATACCGGTCATGCCGACCAGATCCACGCCATCCCGCTCCAGACGATTGACTTCGGCTGCCGTTTCAAGGCGTGGTCCTTGCGTGGCGGCATAGACGCCACCGATCTTGATCTCGATATTCAGGGCTTCGCCGGCTTCGCGGATGCGCCGACAAAGCTCGGCATCATAGGGCTCGGTGAAATCGATATGGGTGACCGGCGTGCCGTTGCCGTCAAAATAGGTCGACTTGCGGCCCCAGGTGTAATCGATGATCTGGTCCGGCAAGACGATATCGCCCGGCTGCAGGTCGGGGCGAATGCCGCCGACCGAGGCCACGGAAATGATGCCGCTGGCCTTATGGTGATGCAGCGCCCAGAGATTGGCGCGGTAATTGACCATATGCGGCGGAATCGTGTGGCCATAGCCGTGGCGCGGCAGGAACATCGCCGGCTGGCCGCAGATCTGGCCAAAAACGACGGGACCCGACGGCTCGCCGTAGGGGGTGCGAACCACTTCACGGTGCGAAACGTCCAGGTTGGACAGCGTCGTCAGACCACTTCCGCCGATGATTGCCAGCATATTATTTTTTCCTTTCGGCCAGCAGCGAAGCCAGCGTCGGCACCACGCTTTTCAGCGACGGGTGCGATTTGCGGATTTTTTCGAGATCGAGGGTAGCGTCATCCAGCTTGCGATAGAGGGCATTTCTGCGCTCGGCGGCAAACGGCAGATCAAGCAAGGTCTTGCCGCTGTGGTAACGGACCAGGGTATCGCGACCGATATCCTTGGCCTGCCAGGGGATCGCCGTTCGATCGACGTAATGCAGGGCGCTCACGCTGGGCAGACTGGCGGCCAGCTCGGCCACCGCCCGATGGATTTTTTCGCGATAGGCGGCGACCGCCTGCCCGGCATCGCTCGGCGTTGCCCCGGTGGTTTCGGCCGGAGCCCCCATCAACCAGCAGACCACGGTTTCCGGCGCAAACGCTTCGATACGGGCGCGCTGCTCGGCATCGAGCGCCGTCACTTCGCACTGGATCAGGCTCACCTCCTGACCGGCGGTACGCCCCCGGGTGGCGTCCAGACATTCGACCAGACTATCGACAGCGAGCACACTCAAGCCACGGGCGGCCAGCGCCTGGGTGGCATAACCGACCCCGCAGCCGACTTCCAGCACGCTCTTGCCCGGCACCAGCGCCGCCATCCATTCGTAATCACCGCGCCGGACGTAGGCTGCGCCTTCCTCTTCCCAGTAGCCGATGAAATCGGCGACAGTCGCCCCGCTCATCAGTCTTCCTTTAAAGCGTAAATGGCCGGCAGGTTGCGCCAGGCGCCGTCAACGTCCATGCCGTAACCGAAAACGAAACGATCCGGCACCGGCAAGCCGACGAAATCGGCCGCGATCGGCTTGTTCTTACCGTTCAGCTTGTCGGTAAACACCGCCAGCAACACCTCTTCCGCCCCCAGGCGGATCAGACTTTCCTTGACCGCGGCCAGGGTGACCCCTTCATCGAGAATGTCGTCCACCACTAATACCGTCCGCCCCTTGACCGACATCCATGGCGCCATGCGCCAGGAAATCTTGCCCCCCTGGGTTTCCGGACCATAACGGGTGGCGTGCAGGTAGTCGAAATCAAGCGGGAAATCGAGCTTCGGCAACAATTGCCCGGTAAAGATCACGCCGCCGGTCATCACGCACAACACCAGCGGGTTCTTGTCGGCCAGACGGGCTCGGATGCGTCCGGCGACATCGGCCAGGGCCGTCTGAACGGTGGTTTCCGAGTGGATTAGGTCGGCATTGAGCAGCATGGTCCGAGCTTGTTGTGCGTTCATTTAGTTCCCCAGACTCTTCAGATAAGCATCAAAAGCCGGCCCGACTTCATGATGACGTTGACCGAAGACCACCGTCGCCTGCAAGTAGCCCAGTTTGGACCCGCAATCATAGCGTGTCCCGGCATAGCGGTAGGCCAGGACCTGCTCTTCGCTGAGCAGCGAGGCAATGCCGTCGGTCAATTGAATCTCGCCGCCGGCCCCGGGCTTGATGCTTTCCAGGTGATGGAAAATGCGCGGCGTCAGGATATACCGGCCAACCACAGCCAGCGTGGACGGCGCATCTTCCGGTCTCGGCTTCTCGACGATGGCATTGACCTGCTCCAGGCGATCGGCCACCCGCCGGGCATCGACGATGCCGTAGCTGCCGGTGTCGGCGCGCGGTACGTCCTGCACGCCGAGGACCGAACAACGGTAATAATCATAGGTATCGGTCATCTGCTTCATCACCGGCACCTCACCATCCAGCAGATCGTCGGCCAACAGGACGGCGAACGGCTCGTCACCGATCACCGGCTTGGCGCACAGCACGGCATGACCAAGGCCGAGCGCTTCGGCCTGACGGATATAGATGCAGTTGATGCTCTTCGGAATCATGTCGCGGACGAATTCGAGCAATTCATGCTTGCCGCGTGCTTCCAGTTCGCTCTCCAACTCATAGGCCTTATCGAAGTGATCCTCGATCGAGCGCTTGGAACGACCGGTGACGAACACCATGTCGGTAATGCCTGCAGCTACCGCTTCCTCGACGGCGAACTGGATCAGCGGCTTATCGACGATCGGTAGCATTTCCTTGGGGCTGGCCTTGGTCGCCGGCAAAAATCGGGTACCCATCCCGGCGACCGGAAAGACGGCCTTCCTGACTTTCTTCATTGTTTTTCTCCCTGTTCGAACATTGCCAATAATTCGTTTTCATCAATCACCGGAACGCCCAGTTCCCGCGCTTTTTCCAGCTTGGAGCCGGCTTCCTCGCCGGCCACCACGTAAGCGGTCTTCTTCGAAACCGAACCCGCCACCTTGCCGCCGGCGGCTTCGATCATCGCCTTTGCCGCATCGCGTTTCAGGGTCGGCAGGGTACCGGTGAGAACCAGCGTCTGACCGGTAAAAATCTGCGCGGTCGCCGCCACGGGATCGGCATCCGACCAGTTCACACCCGCCGCCCGCAAGGCCGTGATGACCTGCTGATTATGCGTTTCGGCGAGAAAGGCAGAAAGACTGGCAGCCACCACCGGCCCGACCTCCGGGACCCGTTGCAGGGCTTCGCCATCGGCGGCAAGCAAGGCGTCCAGGCGGCCGAAATGGCGGGCCAGATCGCGCGCCGTCGCCTCACCAACATTGCGGATGCCAAGGGCAAAGATGAAACGGGCGAGCGTCGTCGCTTTGCTTTTTTCAATGGCGTCCACCAGGTTCTGGGCCGATTTCTCGCCCATGCGCTCCAACCCGACCAGCGTTTCGACGGTCAGGCCATAGATGTCGGCTGGCGTATGCAGCAGGCCGGCATCAACAAGCTGTTCGACCAGTTTGTCGCCGAGGCCCTCGATATCCATCGCCCGCCGCGCCGCGAAATGGATCAAGGCCTGCTTGCGCTGGGCCGGACAGAACAAACCGCCGGTACAGCGGGCGATCGCCTCGTCCTCGGATTTCGCGATCAGCGAATCGCACTCGGGACAACGCGTCGGCATCACGAAAGGCAGATGCAACGGCTCGCCACCAAACAAGTCGCGCGCCGGCCGCTTCTCGAATACGACGGAAACCACCTCGGGAATCACGTCGCCGGCCCGGCGCACGATCACCGTATCACCCAGGCGAACATCTTTGCGCCGCACCTCGTCCTCGTTATGCAGCGTCGCGTTGGTGACCGTGACGCCGCCGACGAAGACCGGCTTGAGACGGGCCACCGGCGTGATGGCGCCGGTCCGGCCGACCTGGACGTCGATGCCGAGCACCTCGGTCAAGGCTTCTTCGGCCGGAAATTTGTGGGCGATGGCAAAACGCGGCGCCCGCGAGACAAAACCCAGTCGCGCCTGGGCTGCCAGCTTGTTGACCTTGTACACCACACCATCGATGTCGTAGGGCAGATCGGGACGCTTGGCGCCAATTTCGGCGAAATAGCCGAGCAAGCCCTTCGCCCCGTTGACCACGCGGCGCTCGACGGCTACCGGAAACCCCCAGGCGGCGAGCAAATCCATCAGTTCGGCATGAGTTTTGACGGCCAGTTGCTCGGCGCCCGCCCCGACGCCGTAGGCGAAAAAAGACAACGGCCGGCCGGCAGTAATTTTCGAATCGAGCTGGCGCAGGCTGCCGGCCGCGGCATTGCGCGGGTTGGCGAATTCCTTGTCGGCGCGGGCGCGCTGGCGTTCGTTGAGAGCGGCGAAATCCGCCTTGAACATCAGCACTTCGCCGCGCACCTCGATCAGCGCCGGCCAGCCCTCGCCACGCAGGCGCAACGGCAGGCAGCGCAGGGTACGCAGGTTAGGGGTCACCTCTTCGCCGGTCGCCCCGTCGCCACGCGTCGCACCGCTGGTGAAGATGCCGTTTTCGTAAGTCAGGCTGATGGCTAGGCCGTCAAACTTCGGCTCGACGGCATACTCGATGGCGGCAATGCTTTCCAGGCCGTCGCGCACGCGCTGATCGAAGGCTTCGACCTCTTCCGCGGCAAAGGCGTTGTTCAGCGAGAGCATGGGCACGCCGTGGCGACGTGGCGGGAATTCCTTCAAGGGTGTTCCGCCGACCCGCTGGGTCGGCGAATCCGGCATCAGCAACTCGGGATATTGCTGCTCAAGGTCCTGCAATTCCCGAAATAGCTTGTCGTACTCGGCATCCGGAATGCTCGGGTTGTCGAGTCCGTAATAGGCGTGATTATGGCGCTCGATTTCTGTGCGGAGCTGGGCGGCGCGCTCCGCTGCAACGACAGCCGCCATCAGGAGAATAACCGCAGAGCCTGGGCCGAACCGGCCGGCAGACCGAAACTGGCCATCGTCGCCTGCGGCTTGCCGATGAATTCGCGGCGGATATGTTCAAGCTGCGAATCGGACAGGGGCTGGCGATTGTCGTCGACCAGCGCGCCCTGCAAGGCTTCGGCAAAGCGTTTGGCGAGTTCGGCCATCTGCCCGAACACCCGCTCGCCGTGATCGACCCGCGGCACATCGAGCAGAAAGGTCAAGCCATGGGTACTCAGCGTGCGCACCGTGTCGGCGGAGAACTGCGTACTTTCGTAATTCTGCAGGCTGAACTGGGCATGCCCCTCGTCGTCATAGCGGGTGAATAGGCCGTCGATACCAAGCACCATGCCGGCCGCTTCAGCCAGCGCCCGGATCTTGGTGCCGGCAAAGGCGCTGCCCCGACTGACCAGATTGATGCCGATTTCGAGATCGACGGCAGCACAGAAGCGATCGATTTCGGCCGCCAGGTCGAGGACGCGGGAAGACGGCATGTCGGCTACCGCCATCAGTTCGTCGGCCAAGGCACGCATGGCGTTGGCGAACAGCGTGACCTCTCCTTCGGAAACCGGCCCCAATCGATTGACCAGTTGCAGGCCGATGCGCAGGCGGCGAACTTCCAGCTTGCTTCCTGGCAGCAGGCGCTCCCATTCGCGGCTCCGCTCGTTGAAACCGATCCAGTGCACCGGCTTGCTCAAGCGATGCAGGGCATCGCGCTGCGAGTGCAGGACCTGGGCCACCGCTACCGGCTCGACCAACTCCATGGCCACGACAAATTCCAGACGTGGATCAAGCAATTCGGCCGGCACCGGACCGGCAGCGAGTTCCGGCTCGGTCTCTTCGACCAGCCCGGGGGGATCGATAGTCAGCCGTGTCGCCCGCGACTCGGCCAGCGGCATGGCCGGTTGCCGCGCCCTGATCGGTTCCGGTGGCGGCTCGTCGTCCTCCACCGGAGCTTCTGCTTCCTCCTCGGGTTCGGGTTCCGGCTCGCCGGCATAACTGTTGGCAAAAACCGGCTCCAGCCGCTCGGCAACGGACGAGGTTTCCTCGATACGGATTTCCGGTTCGCTACGCCCAACCGCCTCCGCTCTGACCGGCTCTTTCGCGCCGCCACCCAGCAATACATCGGCGTGCTGCGGTTTGAACACGGCTTCGGCCAGTTTGCGATGCCGGAATTCCTGCCACTTGTTGTAGGCAAGCACGCCAACCACTGCTGTCGCGCCCAGGCCAATCAATCCCAACTGGAGTTCGGTCATGCATCCCTCATCTTCAAAGCTTCCTCGATATCCACTTCCACCACGCGCGACACGCCGGATTCCTGCATGGTGACGCCGACTAGCTGCTCGGCCATTTCCATCGCAATTTTATTATGGGAAATGAACAGGAACTGCGTTGCGCCTGACATTTTCTTCACCATGCCGCAAAAACGCTCGGTGTTCGAGTCGTCGAGCGGCGCATCGACTTCGTCGAGCAGGCAGAACGGCGCCGGGTTCAACTGGAACATCGAAAAGACCAGGGCAATCGCCGTCAGCGCCTTTTCGCCGCCGGAGAGCAGGTGAATGGTCGAATTCTTCTTGCCTGGCGGCTGGGCAATGACCTGGACGCCGGCATCGAGGATTTCCTCGCCGGTCATCACCAGCTCGGCGCGGCCGCCGCCGAACAGTTCAGGGAACAACTGGCCGAAATGGCCGTTGACCGTGTCGAAAGTCGTTTGCAGCAGGTCGCGAGTCTCGCGGTCGATGCGCCGGATGGCGTTCTCGAGCGTTTCCATCGCCTCGTTGAGGTCGGCCGCCTGCATGTCGAGGTAGCCCTTGCGCTCGGTCGCCGTTTCGAGTTCCAGCAAGGCCGCCAGATTGACCGCGCCGAGTTCGGCGATGGCGTTGCCAAGCCGGGTGATTTCGCCCTGCAGACTGGCCGCCCGGGCATTGCCGAGCTCAGGCAGCAGCGCCGCCTCGTCGGCACCAGCTTCAAGAAGCTGCAAGGCGAACTGTTCGGTATTGAGGGCCGCCGCCTGCTCCTTGAGTTTCAGGTCGCCGATGCGCACGCGCAGCGGTTCGAGGCCCTGCTCGATTTTCATGCGCTGTTCTTCGAGGCCGCGCAGCGCATGGGTCGCCGCTTCCAGCGCATCGCGCGTCGCGGCCAGCGCCTTTTCCTTTTCCTGGCGTAATTCGAGCGCCGCCTGCAGATTGTCTTCCATGACATCGGCCGGCGCCGCCTCGACCTGCTCGGCGCACTGCGCGAGATCTTTCTGGATGCGGTTCAGTTCGCGCTGCGCCGTCGCCTGCTGGGCGAAAACGTCCTGTAGCTTGCCCTGCGCCTCGCGCAGCGAGAACTGCGCCTCGCGCAAGGCGCGGTCGAAATCGGCATTGCGTTCGCGCTCGGCGCGCACGGCCCGCTCGCATTCGTCGAGCCGCGACTGGGCACCGGCGACCAGCACGCGGATGCGCGCCAGACCATCGCGCACCTCGGCGATCTTCTCGTCGGCCGCCATTTCGCGTTCGCGCTCGGCTTCCTCTTCCTCGGCCAGCTCGGCCATCTGCTCCTGCAGGCGCTCCTTCTGCTCGCGGTAGCGCTCGATGGTCTGGGTTAGTTTCAACACTTCAAGCTGCACGGCATGCACGCGTTGCTGGCGGTCGGTGACGTACTGGCGGATTTCGCCGATTTCTTCCTGCTTGTCGGAAAACTGCTCGTCGAGCATTTCCAGTTGCTCGCGCAGATCGGCGGCCTGCGCGTCGTAAAGCGCGATGCCTTCGGCCAGGGTCTCGATTTCGCGCTGGCGTTCGAGCAAGCCGTGTTCGCCCTTGTCGGGCGCGAAAAAGGTGATGCTGCTGCGGCTCAGCAGGTCGCCGTCGGCCGTCACCAGCACCGCGCCAGGAGGCAACTCGGCGCGCCGTTGCAGGGCTTCGTCCAGCGTCGCGGCAGTCAGTACCGGGCCCAGCCAGTCGGCCAGGACGGCGGCGATGGCTGGCTGGTCGCTGCGCACACGCTCGACCAGGCGACCGGCTTTTTCGCCATCGGCCAACGTCGCCGGCAGCAACACCGAGAGCTTGGCATCCGGCCGGTCGTGCAGCCATTCGTCAAGCTTGGCCGGGTCGTCGCAGGCGATGGCCGAGAGGCGTTCACGCAGCACGGCTTCGACCGCCGACTCCCAGCCGGCTTCGACGTGAATCTGCTGCCAGAGCGGCTTGGCGTCATGCAAGCCATGGCGTTGCAGCCACTCGGGCAGCGTGCCGGAGTCGCGGGTGCGCGCCTGCATCTGTTCGAGCGCCGCCTGCCGCGCCTGCCCGGCCGCCAGTTCGCGCTCGATGCGCTGCAATTCGGCCTGCACCTGCTTGCGCCGGGCGTCGAGCTGCGGCAGTTCCTGCTGCAATTGCTGCAAGTGATCCTGGTCGCCGGCCAGTTCCTCGCGCAGCAGGTCGAGTTCTTCTTCCTTCTCGGCGAGGTCCATGGCGTCCGGCGCATCCTGGCCGCCGCTTTCCTCGCGCAAACGCTCGCGGCGCTGGGCGATGGCCTGCAAGGCGCGCTGGGCGTGCGACTTGTGGGTCAGCTCGACTTCCAGACGCTGTTCGCCGTTGGCCGTGCGCGTTTTCATGCGTTGCAGTTCGTCGAGCGCCTGGGCGTGGTCTTCCTCGACCTGCGGCGCCAGATTCATCTGGGCGTGCAGACGTTCTTCGGCTTCCTCAACCTTGAGGCGGGTAATTTCTTCCGTTTCTTCCCAGCGCAGACGGTCTTCGGCGAGTTTTTCTGCCGTCGCCGTCCATTGCGCCAGTTCGCCTTCCAGTTGCACGATGCGCGCCTCGAGCTGGCTGCGCGATTCGCGCCGGTGGCGGATTTCGGCTTCGAGCTTGGCGACCTCGGCATTGGCCGCGTACATCTCGCTCTGCGCCAGATGCAGCGCATCGCCGGCGGCGAAATGGGTTTCGCGCATTTCCTCGGCGCGCGCCTCGGTTTCGCGCAGCGCGGCGCTCTGCGCTTCGAGATCGGTGGTCGCCCGTTCGACTTCGAGCGACAGACGCTGGCGTTCAGCCTCAGCTTCGCGCTTCCTGAGCAACCAGAGGATCTGCTGACGCTGCACCAGTTGTTCGTTCAAGGCGTGGTAGCGGCGGGCGACTTCGGCCTGCGCTTCGAGCTTTTCCATCTGGCTGCCGAGTTCGAGGCGAATATCCTCGACCCGGGTCAGGTTCTCGCGGGTATCCTCAAGCCGGCCATTCGTGTCCTTGCGTCTTTCCTTGTAGCGCGAGACGCCGGCCGCTTCTTCGAGGAAGACGCGTAGGTCGTCCGGCTTGGCCTCGATGATGCGCGAAATCATGCCCTGGCCGATGATGGCGTAGGCACGCGGCCCGAGGCCGGTGCCGAGGAACAGATCGGTGATGTCCTTGCGCCGGACTTTCAGATTGTTGATGAAGTAGTCCGACTGGCCCTGCCGCGTCAGCGTGCGCTTGACCGACAGCTCGGCATATTGCGACCACTGGCCAAGCGCCCGGCCGAGCAGGTTCTCGAAGATCAGCTCGACGGAGGCACGCGACACCGGCTTGCGGTTCGACGAGCCGTTGAAGATGACGTCCATCATCGACTCGCCGCGCAGTTCCGAGGCCTTCGACTCGCCCAGCACCCAGCGCACGGCGTCCATGATGTTGGATTTGCCGCAGCCATTGGGGCCAACGACGCCGACCAGTTGCCCGGGCAGGGCAACAGCGGTCGGATCGACGAAGGATTTGAAGCCGGCGAGTTTGAGTTTGGTCAGGCGCATCGAAGTCATCCCGCGGCGCCGGATTGCGCCACCTGCGGGGGCGTAATCATACCATCGGCGGCGCCCCGCTCGCGGTCACAGGAAATCGCTATCAGGCACCCACAAAATTCACCATGTGTATAATCGAACGGAATTTTTTTACCCTTCGGTCATTTCCCAAGCATGTTGTCCATTTATCAACTGAAGCCGGCCTTCCAGGGAATACTGCGGCCGCTGGTGGTACGTCTGGCCACCACCGGCATTACTGCCAACAGTGTGACGCTGGCGGCGATGGTCCTGTCGCTCGGGCTCGGCACCCTGCTGTGCCTGGCCGGCCCGACGCATAGTCAGTTATTCCTACTGCTGCCGCTATGGATGTTCCTGCGCATGGCGCTGAATGCCATCGACGGCATGCTGGCCCGGGAATTCGACCAGAAGACGCCGCTCGGCGCCTATCTGAACGAACTCAGCGACGTCGTCTCCGACGCCGCGCTCTACCTGCCCTTCGCCTTCGTGGCGCCCTTCGGCGGGGTGAGCATCGGCCTGCTGATCTTTCTCTCCGCCGTTTCCGAAATGGCCGGCGCCCTCGGCCCCATGGTCGGCGCACCGCGCCAGTACGACGGCCCGCTCGGCAAGAGCGACCGCGCCTTCCTGTTCGGCACCCTCGGCCTGTGGCTGGGCCTCGCCGGCCAACTCCCGGAAATCGCCTTCTGGCTGCTGCCGGCCGCCTGGGCCGGCATCGTCCTGAACACCATCAACCGTATCCATAGCGGCATCGCCGCCTCCAAACCATGACCCGAATCGCTGAAGAACACCATTTCACCACCGCCGACGGCGAATCCCTGTTCTACCGCCGCTGGCCGGCCACCTCGGCCAATCGCCGGGGCGCCGTGCTGCTGTTCCATCGCGGCCACGAACACGGCGCGCGCATGGCCCATCTGGTCGATGAACTCGACCTGCCGGATTTCGATTTCTACGCCTGGGATGCCCGTGGCCATGGCAAGTCGCCCGGCGTGCGCGGCTATTCGCCGAGCTTCGCGCAGTCGGTACGCGACGTGCAGACCTTCGTCGAACATGTGCGCGACACCTGGCAGACCGACGAAACCGACATGGCGGTGCTCGCCCAGAGCGTCGGCGCCGTGCTCATCAGCACCTGGGCGCACGATTACGCGCCACGCGTGCGCTGCCTGGTGCTCGCCTCGCCGGCCTTCAAGGTCAAGCTCTACGTGCCCTTCGCCCGCCCCGGACTGAAACTAATGCAGGCGCTGCGCGGCAATTTCTTCGTCAACAGCTACGTCAAATCGAAATTCCTGACCCACGATCCGGAACACCAGGCCTCCTACGACAGCGACCCGCTGATCAGCCGGCCGATCTCGGTCAACATCCTGCTGGCGCTTTACGAAGCTGCCGAGCGCATCGTCGCCGACGCCCAGGCCATCACCATCCCAACCCAGCTACTGATCTCCGGCGCCGACTGGGTGGTGCATCACGGCCCGCAACACGAGTTCTTCGCCAAACTGGGCAGCAGCGTCAAGGAAAAGCACGTCCTTGATGGCTTCTATCACGACACCTTCGGCGAAAAGGACCGCGCCCGGGCCACGAAGCTGGCCCGCGGCTTCATCCTGCGCCAGTTCGCCAACGAGTGGTCGCGCCCGGACTTGCGCCAGGCGCACCGCCAGGGCACCACCTTCGATGAGGCTCAGACCCTCGCCCGCACGCTGCCGGCACTCAGCCCGCGCGGCCTGTACTGGGCAGCCTACCGGGCCAACATGAAGCTCGGCGGCCTGCTCTCGGAAGGCGTTGCCCTCGGCCACCGCACCGGCTTCGATTCAGGCAGCACGCTCGATTACGTTTATCGCAACACGCCGGCCGGCGCCGGCCCGCTCGGCCGTCTGATCGACCGCCAATACCTCGACGCCATCGGCTGGAAAGGCATCCGCCAACGCAAGCTGCACATCGAGGAACTGCTGCGCGCCACACTCGCCCGCCTGCAGGCGGCCGGCGTCCCGGCGCGCATTCTCGACATCGCCGCCGGCCATGGCCGTTATGTGCTGGAAGCCCTGGCTGGCGCCGGCAAACCGGAATCCATCCTGCTGCGCGATTTCAGCCCGCTCAATGTCGAACAGGGCAGCGCCCTGATCGCCGCCAAGGGTCTGGCCGACATCGCCCGTTTCGAGCGCGGCGATGCCTTCGACCGCGCCTCGGTCGCGGCGGCCTCACCGTCGCCGACGCTGGGCATCGTCTCCGGCCTCTACGAATTGTTCCCGGACAATGACGCCGTTGCCACCTCGCTGGCCGGCATGGCCGACGCCATCGCCCCCGGCGGCTACCTGATCTACACCGGCCAACCCTGGCACCCGCAGCTGGAACTGATCGCCCGCGCCCTGACCAGCCACCGCGACGGTCAGGCCTGGGTCATGCGCCGCCGCACGCAGGCCGAGATGGACCAACTGGTGCGCGACGCCGGTTTCGAGAAAATCGACCAGCGCATCGACCAATGGGGCATCTTCACCGTATCGCTGGCCCGCCGCCGACCGGCATGAGTTTGAAAATACTCCGCCCCTGGCAACGCAGCGTCGTCTGGCTGCTCTTCCTCGGGCCGGTCTTTTTCCTCAGCTATGGCTACGCCAACCAGTTGGCCGCGACGCAAGCTACCGCCGGCAGCCTGTTCTTCGCCTGGGAGCGACAGATTCCCTTCCTGCCGTGGACCATTGTTCCCTACTGGACCATCGACCTGTTCTACGGCCTCTCCTTCCTTTGCTGCCGAAACGCCCGCGAAGTGGACCGGCATGCCCTGCGCCTGTTCACGGCGCAGTTAATCTCGGTCGCCTGTTTCCTTGCCTGGCCGCTCCGTTTTGCCTTCGAGCGTCCCCCGGCCGACGGCCTGTTCGGCGCCCTGTTCACCGCCCTGACCAGTTTCGACCAACCCTACAACCAGGCACCTTCGCTGCACATCGGCCTGCTCGTCCTGATCTGGTTCCAGTTCGCCCGCCTGCCGACCGGCTGGCCGCTGCGTTTCCTGACCCATGCCTGGGCATTGCTCATCGGAATTTCCGTGCTGACCACCTGGCAGCACCATTTGATCGACGTGCCGACCGGCGCTGCCGTCGGCCTGTTCTGCCTGTGGCTGTGGCCGGAGGGCGAGCTAACAACGCCTTTGAAACGCGGCGAGGATGCCGGCCATACCCGGCTGGCTGCGCTCTACTGCGGAGGCGCGCTGGTCTTTCTGGCAGCGGCCGACGCGCTTGGCGGCATCGCCTGGCTGCTGGCCTGGCCCACCCTCGCCCTGCTGCTCGTCGCCTGGAACTATGCCTGGGCGGGCGCCGCCGGCTTCCAGAAACAGGCCGGCCGGCAAAGCCTGGCCGTACGCTGGCTGCTGGCACCCTACATCCTCGGCGTCTGGATCAATTCCCGACTATGGACCCGCCGCCATCCGCAGCCCGACCTGATCGCCGACAACGTCTGGCTGGGCCGCCTGCCGAGCCGCACACAATTCGCCGCCGGCCGTTTTGCCGCCCTGATCGACCTAAGCGCCGAACTGTCGGCGCCGGCCATCGCCGGGAATTACATCGGCGCGCCCAGCCTGGATCTCGTGCCGGCCTCGCCGCAAGCCCTGCTGGCCGCCGCCCGGGCCATCGAGGCGCAGCGCCGCCACGGCCCGGTACTGGTCGCCTGCGCCCTGGGCTATTCGCGCAGTGCGGCGGCGGTCGCCGTCTGGTTGCGCCACAGCGGCCGACACAGCAACCTGGACGAGGCCATTGGGCAGGTTTGCCGGCAACGTCCATCCGTCGTCCTCGGCCCGCTTTGGCAGAAAGCGCTGCGCGCGCTTGAACCCGCCCTGGAGGAACCGGCATGACCGCAGAGCAGGCCCAGGCTGCCATCGGCGCCGCCCTGTGCGAAACCGGCCAGCGCATCGATGCCTGGAGTCGATTATTCACCGCTATCGCCCTGCTCGCCTGCGTACTTCCAGCGCCTTGTTCCGTCTGGCCGTTCCTGTTGGTCGGCATTCTCCTGGCCGGCCTCGCGCAAGTGTTCTACGCCCTGCGCACCGGCTTCGACCGCGCGATCTTCGCCCACTGGCTGGCGCAGCCGGAAAATACCGCAATAACCGGCCTTGCTGCCTTCGATCAGGCTCTGCTTGTGGCGCGCCTGGCGAAGCGCCTGCCGGAACGAACGCTCGGCGAACGCGTCGCCGGCGTCCGCCGCCTCGTCCTCGGCCAGCTCCTGGCGCTCGGCGGGCAAATCGCCGGCACGCTGGGTGCTGCCGCACTCCTGCTCCTGCGCTGATTTCCGCCATGCATCTGGAACACGTCATCGCCGCCGCCTTCTGCCAGTTCGCCAAGCTGGTGACCGGCGTGCGCGCCCTGTGGCTGGACAACCGTCCTTCACCCCAGCCGCGCATCTATTTCGCCAATCATCGCAGCCACGGCGATTTCCTGCTCATCTGGGCCTGCCTGCCGCCCGAGCTCCGGCGCCGGACGCGGCCGGTCGCCGGAGCCGACTACTGGTTGCGCGGACGCCTGCGCCGCTACCTGATCGAACGGATTTTCCGCGGCGTTTTGATCGACCGCCAAGTCAGGCACGATGCCAACCCGCTGGCAGCCATGAGCGCCCCGCTACAGGCCGGCGAATCGCTGATCATTTTCCCCGAGGGCACGCGCAACCTCGGCGATGAACTGCTGCCCTTCAAGAGTGGCATACACCATCTGGCCCAGGCCCATCCGGAGATCGAATTCGTCCCGGTGTGGATAGAAAACCTCGGCCGGGCCATGCCCAAGGGCAGTCTGATTCCCGTCCCCCTGTTATGCAGCCTGAGTTTCGGGCCGGCCCTGCGGCCCGCCATCGGCGAAAACCGGAGCGACTTCCTGCTGCGCTGCCGGAACGCCCTGCTCGCACTTTCCCCGGCCAAGGATTGAGCATGCCCGCCCACAGCCCGAACCAAACCCTGCTCCTGATCTTTGCCGGCGTCGCCGCCCTGCTTGCCGTGGCCAGCGCCATCGGCGGCTTTCTCGCCTGGCGCCAGCCGGCCGGGACGCGCAACCCGGTCATTGCCAACCTGAATGCCCGGATCAATGCCTGGTGGGTCATGGTCGCCCTGCTCGGCGCCGTGTTCTGGGGCGGCCGCGGCAGCGTGATCCTGCTGTTCGCCTTCATTTCCTTTCAGGCCCTGCGCGAATTCATCTCGGTGACCTACACGCGCAGCGGCGACCACGGCGCCCTGGTCTGGAGTTTCTTTTTCTTCCTGCCGCTGCAGTACGCCTTGATCGCCATCGACTGGTACGGCCTGTTCTCCATCTTCATCCCGGTCTATGCCTTCCTGTTGCTGCCCATTTCGGCAAGCCTGGGGGCCGACACCAAGCGCTTCTTCGAGCGCGCCGCCAAGGTCCAGTGGGGCCTGATGATCTGCGTTTATTGCCTGTCGCACGTCCCGGCGCTGCTGACCCTCGACATTCCCGGCTTCACCGGACGCAACCTGCAACTCATCGCCTTCCTCGTCCTCATCGTGCAATCGAGCGACGTCTTCCAGTACATCTGGGGAAAACTGCTCGGGCGGCGCAAACTCGCGCCGGAAATCTCGCCCTCGAAAACAGTCGAGGGACTGCTCGGCGGCATCCTGACCTCGACTGCGCTCGGCGCCGCGCTGTGGTGGATCACCCCCTTCGCCCCCTGGCAGGCAGCGCTGATTGCGCTGTGCATCAACATTTTCGGCTTTTTCGGCGGCCTGGTCCTGTCGGCCATCAAGCGCGACCGTGGGGTCAAGGACTGGGGGGCGATGATCGAGGGCCACGGCGGCATGCTCGATCGCGTCGACTCGATCAGCTTCTCGGCACCGGTTTTCTTCCATATCGTGCGTTACTGGTGGGTCGCCTGAGTTCGGCCGCGGGCAACCGAGCGACTGTGCTAGTGTCGACGCAGGCAAGTTTTTCTGCGGAGTAATCATGGAATCCGACGATATCTTCCTCGCCCGTGCCGTCGAACTGGCACGACTGGGCAGCGAGAGCGGCGAAGGTGGCCCGTTCGGCGCCGTCATCGTCCATGACGGCAAGATCGTCGCCGAAGCCTGGAATCGCGTCGTCGCCAGCCACGACCCGACGGCGCATGCCGAAATCGGCGCCATCCGCAGCGCCTGCGCCAGTCTTGGCCACTTCCACCTGGCCGGCTGCACGCTCTACGCCTCCAGCGAACCCTGTCCGATGTGCCTGTCCGCCGCCTACTGGGCGCGCATCGAACGCATCGTTTTTGCCAACAGCCGCAGCGAAGCGGCGGCCATAGGTTTCTGCGACGACGAACTCTACCAGGAGTTGAACCGCCACTTCTCGGCGCGTAGCATTCTCATGGAACACCATCCAACCCCTGGCGCCCTGTCTCCGCTTGAGAGCTGGGTCGCCAATCCACGACATGTTCCGTACTAAACACTATGCAAAACGCTATGCCGACCAGCACCATCCCCAGCCGTTCAGAGACACTGCAAGTGCTGCGCCTGATCGGCAAATTCGAACCAATCCTCATGCTCACCGGCGACGACGAAGGCTACGGCACACGCTGGATCATCGCCGGCCAACAAGTGCAACCCGCTATCGCTCGCTTTCTGATGGAATCGGGATTTATCAGCGATGCAGGAAAAACCGAATTTGGCGCCCATCGCCTGACACTGACCGAAGCCGGCAAGTTGTTCAGGGAAAAAGGATTGGCTTGGTGGGGGAGTTTGAGTCTTTGGCAAAAAATCAAGATTACGCTATTTGGCTAATCAGCAAGCAAAACGCAAACAGCCCCGTTACTGAGAAGTAACGGGGCTGAGCATTGGGAGCCTGGCGGTGACCTACTTTCGCGAGCGGAAGCTCACTATCATCGGCGCTTTGCTGTTTCACGGTCCTGTTCGGGAAG
>Ga0316603_10000148_pt1 | contig 44260 bp, 31 predicted proteins | sample OWC_soil_day10_n_FD_207649 | JGI IMG/M metagenome (GOLD analysis project Ga0316603, IMG submission 207649) | Wetland soil microbial communities from Old Woman Creek delta, Ohio, United States - OWC_soil_day10_noCT | ecosystem: Environmental > Terrestrial > Soil > Wetlands | place: USA: Ohio... | reverse complement strand
GTATTGGTTGCATACAATTGGCTACCATTGATGGCATCGGTACTGGTCGCTGAAATCGCACCTGAACCAACATTTTTGATTTGGCGTTCCGCGCCCGCTGAGCCGACCGATACTTCCATCCCTGGATTGCCCACTTGACCTGCGAATGTGCCATAGGTTAAGCCGTTGAGCGTAGCAGACACTTCTTTGGTCGCACCAGTCGCAGTGGTGGATCTAGAACCAAGCGCTACGGAGTCGGCCAAACTGGCGTTGGCTAACATACCAATCGCAATAGCGCTGGTATTCGAGGCTTGTGAAAATGAGCCAAAGGAGATTGAATCCACACCTGTGGCTTGACTCATCACACCAATCGCGCTTGCGGTGGCATTGCTGGCACTGGCATTCGTGCCAATCGCCAAGTTATCAGCGAAATTAGCGGCATTTGCGTTGTATCCAAGTGCGATGGAACCGGTACCTTGTGCTTTTGCTGTATCACCGATTGCTGTAGCCGCACTACCGCTTGCCGAAGCCGTGTAGCCTACAGCAATTCCGTAAGTATTGGATGCGCTTGCATTCACACCTGCCGCCAATGCGTTTACCCCCGTCGCACCATCGTTGTTGTAGTTAGCACCTACAGTGCCATTGTCATTGACGCTGTAGTAATGTGTTTGCGCTGCTATCAGTTGCGCCACGTTGACTGCATCGCTGTTGGCTGTACCTGCGGCAACATTGGTAATTTGGCGAGTATTGCCTGCCGCACCCACACTGACCGCTGCTAAAGTGGTGCTATTGGTCGCTGTAATCGCCGCTTTTTGTGCTGCCGTGGCACTTGCAGGCGCGTAGCCCACCGCACCTGCAGCAGTGTTGGCAACCGAACTGCTGCCCAGTGCCACACCTGTTGCTTGCGTTACGCTGGTGGCATTACCGAGTGCCGTCGCATTGGCAACTGCGATATTGACGTTGTTGCCCAACACAAATGAGTTGTCCGCACCCACGGCGAGGGTGTTGGTATTACCCACGCTATAACTGTTGGCAGCATTGATAATCGATGGGTCGCCAAATGCACCTGAGTTTGCTCCTGAAACAGTATTACCAACACCCACACTAATGCTGTTCACCCCTGTGGCTTGTGCACCATTACCAATAGCAATCGAACTGGTGTTGGAGGCTACCGTGGATGTACCAATCGCAATGGTGTTGGCATTGGTCGAACTTGCTAATTCACCAATCGCAACAGAACCATTGGTTGAGTTACCGCCAGCTGTGGCATTGTTACCAATGGCAATTGCGCTAGTTGAGGTATTCATTGCGTCTGCACTGTAACCAATCGCAACACCGCCCTTACCTGCGGCAGCGCCAGATTGATCTGCAGTTGCTTGTGTGCCTAAAGCAACACTATATGCATAACTTTTTGAATCAGGACCAATGGCAATAGCACTAACCTCGGCAGAGCCGCCATTAACGAGTGCATTGCGACCAATAGCAACGCTATCTGTGGAAGTTGCGTTCGCTCCATTACCGAAAGCCACTGTATTTGCAGCACTGGCAACAGCAAGGGTACCAATTGCCAAAGAATCCGCACCTGTCGCTTCTGTGTTGCTATCAGACCAAGCGCTTCCTGTCGGCGTAGATGAGCCAATCGCAATCGCACGTGCGCCTGATGCCACAGCAGAGTGTCCGAATGCCAGTGATTTCTCACCTGTTGCCGTTGCCACCACACCGATTGCTAACGAAGAATCACCTGTAGTCACAGACTCACGACCAATTGACATACTACCATTGCCAGTGGCAAGCGAGCGATTGCCAATCACCACGTTATTATTATTGGTTGATTTGGATTGAGAACCAATTATCGTTGATGCAAGTTGACTCGCACCACCTGTCGCTGACGAATTTTGACCAATCACCACCGAACCACCTGTCGCAGCATTCGCACTGTTACCAATTGCAACGCTGCCATTTGACGTTATCGAGCCTTGATCAGCGACAGGCACATAAGGGTTGCCCCACCAGTAGGTGATTGCGCCCGTATCAACGGCCGTTGCACCAACCCCGCCCTGTATACCCTGACCCGTCCCAGTGGTCGTTACCGTTCTAACCGCAAAACTCGGCGTAGCCGCTACTGCCAGAGCCAAGAAAACAGCGGCTCTTACCGATTTTGATTTTTTCTTGGCTTTACTGATTTCCGAAGCCGCTACCCAAGTACCTGTGGTTTCATTCCACACGGTGTGATAAATTTTATTCATGATGTATTACCTCTCTTAAAAGATGTGTATTTCAAAAAGACAAAATTAAAGCTTGTGTAACAGCCCATCGTTATAATTTATCGTTTATTGTTTATTAATATTTGATAATAATTAATGTATTTCGGCAATTGTAATCGTAAAACATTAGCAAGACAACCTATTTCCCACTATATTTAATAAAAAATATCCATATAAATATATATTACTTCATCTCCTCAATTTTATAAATTTTTACAAAACCCATCGCAATTTATTAAAATAAAAAAGAGGGGCAAAATCATCGATTTTGCCCCTCTATAATCACTTCCGTGACTACCCATAAATCTACAAATTAAATCAATATTCACTCATTGGCACACACGCACAAAATAGATTTCTATCCCCATAAACGTTGTCAATCCGTCCGACAGGCATCCAGTATTTAGTGCGGCGCAGGCTGGCGACAGGATACGCCGCTTGCTCACGCGAATAGCCATGTGTCCACTCATTGGCGCTCACTAATTGTGCAGTGTGTGGCGCGTGTTTGAGTGGATTATCCTCTTTATCTGCAGTACCCTGCTCCACTGCGCGGATTTCGGCACGAATGGTTTTCATCGCGGTGATGAAGCGATCGAGTTCCTCAATCGGCTCGGACTCGGTCGGCTCAATCATCAACGTACCTGGGACAGGAAAACTCATGGTCGGCGCGTGAAAACCAAAGTCCATCAAGCGTTTAGCGATGTCATCCACCGTAATGCCTGCGGTGTCTTTGACCCCGCGCGTATCGAGGATGCACTCGTGCGCCACCAAGCCGTTGTCCGCGCTATAGAGCACGGGGAAATCGTCCTTGAGCGCATGAGCGATGTAGTTCGCGTTGAGGATGGCAACCTTGGTCGCATCCGCCAAACCCTGCGCGCCCATCATGGCAATATACATCCATGTAATCGGCAAGACACTCGCGCTGCCATACGGCGCGCCCGATACAGCACTGATGCCATGTGCATCGCGTTGATAACCGACACTGGTCAAATTCGGTAAAAATTCAGCCAAATGCGCGGCAACACACACAGGTCCGACACCCGGACCGCCGCCGCCGTGCGGGATGGCAAAGGTTTTATGCAAATTCAAATGCGACACATCGCCGCCGAATTGTCCCGGTGCGCACAAACCGACCATCGCATTCATATTCGCGCCGTCGATGTACACTTGCCCACCATGCTGATGCACGATGTCGCAAATTTCAGTGATGCGGGTTTCAAACACCCCGTGGGTCGATGGATAGGTAATCATCAGAGCCGCAAGGCTGTCCGAATGTTGTTCGGCTTTGGCTTTCAAGTCATCCACGTCCACATTGCCCTTGGCATCACACGCCACCACCACGACTTGCATATTCGCCATGCTTGCCGATGCGGGGTTGGTGCCATGTGCTGAGGATGGAATCAGGCAAATATTGCGGTGCGCTTGTCCACGTGTGGCATGGTACTTTTGGATAATCAGCAAACCTGCATATTCACCTTGCGAACCCGCATTCGGTTGTAAACTCACCGCCGCATAGCCCGTAGCATCGCACAACATTTGCTCAATCTCAGCAATCATGCTGCGATAGCCTGCGGTTTGTGCAGTCGGCGCGTAGGGATGAATATTGGCAAACTCGGACCAAGTGATTGGCAGCATTTCGCTGGTGGCATTGAGTTTCATGGTACATGAGCCGAGTGGAATCATGCTGCGATCGAGTGCCAAATCTTTGTCCGCCAATTCGCGCAAATAGCGCAACATCGCATGCTCAGAATGATGGCTATTAAACACAGGATGCGTTAAATAACGGCTGGTGCGGCGTAAATTCGCGTCAATATTGGCCGTTGAAATTTCGCTCAACACCTTGGCATTGAACAAACCGAGCACTGCATTGGCGGTGTCCAAGGTTGTGGTTTCATCAAATGAAATGCCGACATGATTCGCGTCAATCGCGCGCAAATTGATGCCTTTGGCGTAGGCGGCTTGGTGGATATTGTCCGCATCGGTGACTTTGAGTGTGAGGGTGTCGAACCACGTGCTGTTGACAACGTGCGCGCCTGCTCGGCTCAGACTGTTCGCCACCGCCGTGGTGATGCCATACACACGTTCGGCAATTTTTTTCAAACCTGCTGGCCCATGATAAACCGCATACATACTCGCCATAATCGCCAACAATGCCTGCGCGGTACAAATATTTGATGTGGCTTTTTCACGGCGAATGTGTTGCTCACGGGTTTGCAAAGCCAAACGCAGCGCAGGATTGCCCTGCGCATCGACCGACACGCCGACCAAACGACCGGGCATATTGCGTTTATACGCATCGCGTGTCGCTATATAGGCCGCGTGCGGGCCGCCGAAACCAAACGGCACGCCAAAGCGTTGGGTATTGCCAATCACAATGTCCGCGCCCCATTCTGCAGGTGATTTTAAAACCGTGAGCGCGAGTAAATCCGCAGCAGCAATCACCGTCTTGCCCTGCGCGTGTGCTTTGGTCGCCCAATCGCTGTAGTCGATTACCGCACCATTGGCAGATGGGTACTGCACCAAAATGGCAAAGCAGTCATCCGCCAAACTTTCCTCACCCGTAATGCAGGTTTTGACTTCAATACCAAGCGGTTTCGCACGGGTTTCGATGACTTCACGCGTTTGCGGGAAAACATCTTCAGAGACATAAAACACATTGGAATTGGTTTTCGATTGACGATGCGCCAGCGTCATCGCTTCGGCAGCGGCGGTCGCTTCATCAAGCATGGAGGCATTGGCAATATCCATGCCCGTCAAATCCATAATCATCTGTTGGAAGTTCAACAACGCTTCCAAGCGACCCTGTGAAATCTCAGGTTGATACGGCGTGTAAGCGGTGTACCACGCTGGGTTCTCGAGGATGTTGCGTAAAATCACGGTTGGCGTGTGCGTGCCATAATAGCCCTGCCCAATCAGGCTGGTGTTCACGGTGTTTTGCGCGGCGTGTTTGCGCAAAGTTGCCAATGCAGACTCCTCGGACAACCCTTGGGTGAATGCGCCCACATTGAATTCCGTGCGGCGGATGTTGTTTGGAATCACTGCGTCAATGAAGGTATCGAGGTCGTCATAGCCCAAGGTTTTGAGCATACGTTGTTGTTCGGCAGCATTGGGGCCGATGTGGCGGGAGGCAAAAGAAGTGGAAGTCATAGGTCAAAAAGTTTAGTTTAAGAATTTAAATTGGGTAATAAAAGGGAGAACCTCGTCGTCCGAAGGCCCTGCGATTCGACCACGGTTGGGACGTTTTACAATTGTCAACTTGACTTTGCGATTCAAATATTCAGGTCTTAGATGATAAATGGCTTTGTCATCCTCAAAAAACAAAGCATCCCAGTCATCACACACTGAAACAGTTTGGCAATATCCATCAACTTGCTTGCCTTTTGAGGTGTTTACTCTGAGCGATAGGTCATCAATGCCACCACCGCCAATCAATTTACCAGTGTACGTAGCAGAAAAAGCTGAGGTTGAAAAAGCCAAAACAGCCAGTAATAAAATAAATTTTTTCAGCATATCAAACCTCATTCTCGCCATGCGTCACACATTTGAGCGGGTTGCATTGAACCCGTACGCCACGAATAGGTCGCCCCCGTAAAACGCAACTCTTTACACCAAAAAACAGTGTTGACATAACCAGTAATGGCTTCGTATTCAGGTGCACGCTCAAACTGCTTACTGCGGGGGTTGTAAAGCCAGTATAAATAAGTACTGTTCATCCCCTCGTTAAAACGATTCATCACGCGTAAGTCAAAATAGCCATCAAAATTAATATCTTCGTAATCCACATACGAAGTTTGCTCAGCGTTTTCGCCATTCAAAACTTGCATTGGTTTGCCGTTGAGCGCATCGGTGATTTCGATACGCGTTAGAAGCAACCTGTGCCAACCATCTGGTTCGCGAAAACCGAGCAAACGCAATTTGACACGCGGACGGTCAGGTACAGGAATATACGGTACAAATTTCACTTTGCGCATTTGTCCCGTGCGATTATCCAGCATCTGCATTTGAATTTGATTATTGAGTACGTCCAATTGACCCGTCATGGAAAAAATCGGTTCAGCTTCCAAACCACGTTCGGCATCATAGGTGTTCAATTCCAAATGCGTCCCTTGTTGAAACCCCTCAAAATGATTTAAGATTTGCTCATTGCGCAAATACAAATCACCATGCGGCTTCCAAATACCTGTCCGTATGAACAACAATATACTGCCGTCCTCTGATTGCAAATGACGATTGACATTGATGGCAATATCTTTAAGTGGCTCGATACCTGCGACTGCATCAACTTGATCTGCACGAGCATACGGAAGCCACGCGCCAACCAGCATGACCAACCCAAACATTGCTTGTACATAACGATGAAAGTATCTCACAACAAATCGTTTTTAAGCATTCGCCGCGTCGTAATCCGCCGCGCTCAATAAGCCATCGACATCCGCTGCATTCGCTGGTTTGATTTTGAACATCCAACTGGTGTAGGGTTCGCTGTTGACCGCTTCTGGGGTGTCCGCCAAGGCATCATTCACGGCAACGATTTCGCCCGCCACTGGTGCGTAGATGTCGCTGGCAGCTTTGACCGATTCAACCACAGCCACGGCTTCCTCGGCAGTAACCACGCGACCGACTTTTGGAAATTCGAGGAATACAATGTCGCCCAAGGCTTCTTGCGCATGATCAGAAATGCCCACAGCGAGTGTGCCATCGGCTTCGACTTTAACCCACTCGTGCGAAGGGGCAAATTTGAGTTCTGTAGGGGTGGTCATGGTTTTTCTCCTTGTTCATTGAGTAGGGTTTTTGTGTTACGTGAAATTTTTAAGTCGTCATACCCGCATGATTTTAGCGGGTATCCAGTTCATCATTCTAATTAAACTTTAAAACCTTTAGTTAGTTGACGTATGGATTCCCGCTAAAATCATGCGAGAATGACGGCGTTTTTGTTTAATACGAGGCTGATTCACAACTTGGGAATGCAACCGATATGTGTTAAACCAAAACAAGCGAAACGAAGCGAAGTTTCTATAAAATCTGTCCATTGCGCACAAATGGCAGTTTGACCACTTTTGCATTCAATGCTTTATCGCGAATAAGCACACTCACGGTATCGCCCAATGCCACGTTTAACGGTACACGCGCCATGGCGATGGATTGTTGCATGGTTGGGGAAAATGTACCACTGGTGATTTCACCTTCGCCGTTGGCTGTTTTGACCACTTGATGGGCGCGCAATACGCCTTTGTCTTGCAAAACCAAGCCCACCACTTGCGCCGTCGCACCGTCTTTGAGTAAAGCGGTTTTGCCAATAAAGTCACGCTCGGATTTCAAGTCCACCGTCCATGCAAGCCCTGCATTCAATGGCGAGACGGTTTCGTCCATGTCTTGTCCGTATAAATTCATACCCGCTTCTAAGCGCAAAGTATCGCGTGCGCCCAAACCTGCGGGTGCAATGCCATTGGCAACCAAAGTGTCCCAAGTCTGTGCCACCAAAGTGGCGGGCAATGCAATTTCAAAACCATCTTCGCCTGTGTAGCCCGTGCGTGCAACCATCCATTCTGCGCCCTCGTGCTCAATGCGCGCGGCGTTAAATGCTTTGAGCGGTTCAGAAGCGGTTTGGGTAAACGGCAAGGCTTGCCACACTTTGGCGCGGGCATTTGGCCCTTGCACCGCGATGAGCGCGAAATCGGGGCGCGGCGTGATGGTCAAGCCAAAATCGCCCACTGTATTTTGTTCATTCAACCACTCAATGTCTTTGTCGGCTGTGCCCGCATTGACCACCAAACGGAAAAAATCTTCAGAGAAAAAATACACAATTAAGTCGTCAATCACACCGCCATTCGGGCGCAACATACACGAGTACAGCGCTTTGCCCGATACTTGCAGTTTATCAACGTTGTTTGCCAATACATAGCGCAGAAAATCACGGGTTTTGTCACCGACAATGTCCACCGCACGCATGTGCGAGACATCAAAAATTCCTGCATCGGTGCGCACGGCGTGGTGCTCTTCGATTTGCGAACCGTAGTTCACAGGCATATCCCAACCGCCAAAATCGACCATGCGCGCGCCTGCGCGAATGTGGGTGGCGTGGAGTGGTGTTTGTTTTAAATTGGACATGGCATCAATCGTCATATGGGTCAGCAAAAAACCACTGACGCGAATACTTGACGCGCGTTCAGTGAAATCAGTCCCTATTCTGTCCTTGATACCTGAGAGATTAGTGCAAACGCCGCAGCATTCGCGCCCCTTCGGTGGTTTTTGCAGTGAAAAACGCTCTCCAGAAATTGATGAGTTTTGATTATTTAATCAAACCCTCACCGCCTGCCAGTTCTTTTGCCTGAGAGTTTTTGGGGTACACCTTCGGCGGTCAAAAATTTTTTAACGCTCTCCCAGCAGGTGCGCTACTGTAGCGGCTCTGTACAAATTTGTCAAATAGCCCGTGTGATTTGTGCGCCAAACCTATGCAACGCACCCAACCATTGTGTCAACTGCATCCACGCTCAGTCCTTAGTGAACGAGTTGGTTTAGCCAACCCCCTTGTATATGATTTTGTGGTCAGTAGGGCAAGCCCGTTTGTGTTGCGACTTTTTATGTAAAGGTGTTGCTATTTTGCGACTATCGTTATTTTTTTATCCAACTCGCTTGGTGCTTGGGTTTTCACCACACCGATTGTTGGATGTGAATTTCTACTTGAATTTCACAGCAGTTGCTTGTTGAAATACAAAGTGCGACCACGCGGTAACTGTTAAAATGCTTAGTCACACAGTATTCACACACAACAAAACCACACATTATTATTTGCTCGCACGCAGGTAATTTTAAAATTAAGGAGTGAACTTTGGTTCCTTTACAGATGAGACAAGAAGCACCACTCGAGGCATTGGAGCCATTTTCGATTCATTGGGCACAAACTGCATCTGAAATCGAAGAAGTTCAACGTTTGCGCTTTCGTGTGTTTTCAGAAGAATTGGGGGTCACCCTGCATGGACAAGACGGCATAGATTCTGATCAATACGACGCGTTGTCCAAACATGTATACGTGCGCAACACCCAAACGGGCAAAGTCATTGGTACGTATCGCCTGATTACGCCTGATGTGGCCGCATCCGTTGGTTGGTACACCGCATCTGAGTTTGATATTTCTGACGTACTGGCTTCGGAACACAAAGTTCTGGAAGTTGGTCGCGCCTGTGTGGATAAAGATTTTCGCCATGGTGTCGTGGTGCTCATGCTGTGGAAAACAATTTTGCACTACGCCAAACAGAATAACTACACCTGTATCATTGGGTGCACCAGCGTTCCCGCCAATCCCAATGCACCAGCAGTATTCGATGTGAAAGAACTGTTGGTGCAATCTGGCGCGTTTAGTGACGATTTTTCTGTTACGCCACGCATCCCTTTTACACCTGATATGCAGGTTCCTGTCAATGCAGGGGTCAAAATCACCCTTCCTGCCCTATTAAAAGGCTATTTGCGCTTGGGCGGTAAGTTCTGTGGTGAACCCACCTATGACGCAGATTTTCATTGCGCGGATTTTTTCACCTATCTGCCGATGAATGGTTTGTCCAAAAAATATGCGCGACATTTTGAGTTGGAATAAGTAAACCCTGCTAAATTCGCATTCGTATGTATAAAAAGAGCGCCCATACTCTTTTCTCTTACCTCACCGTCAAATGATGCTGAAATCATGCCCCACCAGCCTTTAGTAAGTACGCCGTAAGTATCCCCGTGCTACCATTTTCAACCATTAAAAATTAGGTTTTTATATAGACGCAGTATTTCATTTAAACAGGAGATAAGTATGATTTTAGTCATCAATTGTGGCAGTTCATCGGTCAAATTTGCGGTGATGGAACCGCTTGAGCAGGTCATGCTTGTCAGCGGCTTGGCAGAAAAGTTGGGCAGTGATGGCGCGGAAATCGCCATCAAAATTGGCGTGCAAAAACACTCCACTCCACGCCGTTCATGGAAAGATGCTTCAGGTTCACTCATTAAAATTGAGGATTACCAAAAAGAAGTGTATCAGCTCGGCAACGCAGGTCACACCGAAGCTTTGGCGAAATTGGTTGAGGTGCTCAAAGCGCACGGCTTACTCGATGAACTGACCGCAGTCGGTCATCGCGTGGTGCATGGTGGTTCGTATTTTAGCGACTCTGCCGTTATTACCCCTGAAATTATTGAAAAAGTCACTGAATGCAATGTGATTGCGCCTTTGCACAATCCTGCAAACTTGCTCGGTATTGAAGTCGCTACAGCACAGTTACCAAACTTGCCACAGGTCGCGGTGTTTGACACATCGTTCCACCAAACCATGCCTGATTACTCGTATTTGTATGCAACGCCACGCGCTTGGGAAAAAGACCACCACGTGCGCCGCTATGGTTTCCACGGCACGTCACATCGTTTTATTGCGATTAAAACCGCTGAATTATTGAACAAACCGCTATCTGATTTGAACATCATCTGTGCACACATGGGCAATGGCTCATCGATTTGTGCGATTAAAGGTGGCGAGTCTATGGACACCTCGATGGGCTTCACGCCACTGCCAGGTTTGATTATGGGTACGCGCTCAGGCGACATTGACCCTGCCCTGATTACCTATATGGCAGATCGTTTGAATACCGATGCACAAAGCGTGATTGATATTTTAAACAAAAAAAGCGGTCTGCTCGGTGTATCAGAACTCACCAACGACATGCGCGAGTTGACAGAAGCGGCGACCAAAGGGCACGAAGGCGCGCAATTGGCAGTGGAAATGTTCTGCTATCGCGTGGCGAAATACGTGGCTGAATACATGGTTCCACTGCAACGCTTGGACGCATTGGTGTTCACAGGCGGAATTGGCGAGAACTCAGCGATTGTGCGTGAAAAAGTATTGTCGCACCTGCGTTTCTTGGGCTTTATTGTTGACCCTGCAGTCAATGACAAAACTTACGGCGGTAAAACCACTGTTATCACCACCGCTGGCTCAACCCGAGCGATGGTGGTCAACACCAATGAAGAATTGATGATTGCGATGGATACCCATCAATTGACCCGAACTTCGGGTGCGGCGAAATCAGTGAGTTTTGAAAACTACTAATCTGAACCACACGAAAGGCGGGCTTGGCTCGCCTTTTTTGAATTTTTAAACATTGAAATACATAAAAACACAAAAAGAAAGGGAACAACATGTACGCTTTATACGTTAGCCCCATGGGCGCAGGCTCGGACATGAGCAAAGTTGTAGCAGGTTTGGTCACAGAATTAAACAACGCGGGTTTAAAAACCGTGTCATTCAAGCCCATCGGCGGTGGCGTGACTGCCGAGACTGCAGCACAATTGCTGTCCAAAGGTGGTAATGACCAATTGATGGAAGACATCATCGGCGCGTACTACACCGCGGCAGACGGTGCGCAAGTGGTGGTGGTTGAAGGCGTGGTCAGCGATTTCGCACAATCAGGCGCGCTCGCGCCCTACGCCGCGCAGTTGAACGCCGAATTGGTGCGCAATTTGCAAGCGGATGTGGTGTTTGTAGCGGCGAAACCCGAACACGTCCAAGCGATTTGTACCGATTTGGCGGTGCAAAGTTTCAAAATCGCGCCCACCAAAGTCGTGGGTTCAGTCTCGCAAGACGCAAACGTTGCCAGCGCATTGAATATTGCCAACATCAAAACCCGTGCGACCGCCGAAGTTGAGGCGAAATTCTCGCCCCCTGCGTTCCGTTACCAATTGATTGACGCGGCGCGCAAAGCCAACAAACGCATCGTGTTGCCAGAAGGCGACGAGCCACGCACGGTCAAAGCCGCCATTATTTGTACTGAGAAAAAAATTGCGCGTTGCGTCTTGATGGCAAAACGCGAAGACGTTGAGCGTGTCGCGGCTGAGCAAGGTTTGACCATCCCCGCAGAACTCGAAATCATGGATCCAGCCTTGACCCGCGCAAATTATGTCGCACCGCTGTGCGACATGCGCAAAGCCAAAGGCATGACGCCTGAACAAGCCGAAAAAGAGTTAGAAGACACTGTGATGCAAGGCACGGTGATGATGGCTTTGGACGAAATCGATGGCTTGGTATCAGGCGCGGTACACACCACCGCCAACACCGTGCGTCCCGCATTGCAAATCATCAAAACCGCGCCCGGTTCAAACATCGTCTCATCGGTGTTCTTTATGCTCATGCCCGACCAAGTGTTGGTGTACGGCGACTGCGCCATCAATCCGAACCCGACTGCGGAACAACTCGCCGACATCGCGATTCAGTCTGCTGACTCGGCCAAAGCCTTTGGCATTCCCGCACGCGTGGCGATGATTTCCTACTCTACTGGCACATCAGGCGCGGGCGCGGAAGTCGAAAAAGTCGATCAAGCGACCAAATTGGCGCAAAGCCTGCGTCCTGATTTGGCAATTGATGGGCCGTTGCAATACGACGCAGCATCTGTACCATCGGTCGGCAAATCCAAAGCACCGAATTCAAAAGTCGCGGGTCAAGCAACAGTCTATGTATTCCCAGACTTAAACACAGGCAACTGCACGTACAAAGCCGTACAACGCTCTGCCAACGTAATTGCTGTTGGCCCGATGTTGCAAGGCTTGCGCAAACCAGTGAATGACTTGTCACGCGGCGCACTGGTTGACGATATCGTCTTTACAATTGCCTTGACGGCGATTCAAGCGGTGCAAAAAAACTAAATTAAAAAACATAAAAAACACCCAGAACGAGTTGTTCTGGGTGTTTTGCAAGGTGGCACAGCTCCACAAATAAAAGGGTCAATAAAAACCTTTGCAAGCAACGTCAAAAGCATTTTTGTGATACGAAAGCAACATGGTTGTCCTTTAGGATTACCCCGTCGCCACTTGCACCCGTATGGTCTGTCCCATGCCCAAGCCGTTGTATAGAATCTGCCCAACACACGCAACGGGGACACCCAAGATTCGCGCACATTCCTCACCCACCACTTGAACAAAAAACTCCATATCACGCACCTGTGGGTGCCCCACAAATGCTTGAATATACGCCTCCAAAGCAAACAGTTCTAAAATCCGTTCACGCGCAGTATAGCGTATCGACAGCGTACTACCCGCCAGTGGGTTGCGACTGTGCGGACACAGCACGGGTAAATCAATGCTGTGTTCAATCTCGCTGAGAATGTTCGGTCGCCGATTATCAATGGTTTTAAGCGGAGCCGCCACGTACTCGGATGGGTGGGTGAGCCAAGTCATACGTAAATTTTCTTGGGTGATTTGAACCCAAAATAGATGGCAAATGCGATGAGGGTAGAAATCAGGGCTTTAAAAATTAAATCTGCAAAAATAATTTGACTCATTTCATTCCACGAGAGACTGCCGTAAAACGCCATTAAGGTAAATAAAATGGTGTCCAATGGAATGCTGATGGCATTGCTCGACAAAGCACGTGTGAGCCAAGATTTTTGCATGAGTTTTTGAAACACCATTGTGTCGGTCAACTCGCTGATTAAAATCGCAATAAATGAAGCGACAATGAAGCGAAAACGATCTTCAGTGGCTTGTACAGGTAACCAATTGGACAAGCCAGAATTGAGAATCAACGATTGCAACCAATTGGGTTGACTGCTCATCATCAACCAACCCACATAAGCATTGACCAACAAAGCCAAAGCAATCGCTCGATAAACTGCTTTCAAACCAAAATTGTGCAAACGATCACGCAATGTAAATACCGCACCGAAAAACAGAGTACCCACGCTCAACAAGCCAAACACAGGCAGGGGAATAAAGTTATTCAAAGTTAAATTGGCGAATAAAATCGCGCAGACGTATAACGCAGTCCAAAGAAATACCATAGTGGTCTCCAAAAAAATCCGTAAACAGTACGGCGGATAATGAACGCCCGATGGAAACAGTCCAAAGGCAGGGGCGCATTGTAGCATAGGATGGATTTCTCTGAATTCACCAATTGGAAATTCTATGGATTGAATTTCAATCCACATGGCGTATAATCAACGCGTACATTCGCACAGGAGTCAACCCATCATGAAACACAGCAAACAACTATTCACACACTACATGACGCTTTGGGCACGTTTACTCCAGCAATCCGCTGGACAAGCCGATCCAGCAACGTATTTGTTGACCCACGATGCACGCACGCCATTGTTTTATTTGCAGGGAATGACACGGGTACTCATGCACGAACACAATCCCAAAAAAATGCGCCGTCTGAATGAATGGTTCAAAAAAATGGAAGATGCTTTGGGTGCTATGGATTACTACACCAACATACTCAAAGATTTTAAAAGCAATCGCAAAATCCCACAAACCATCAAACACGACTTGATTGAAAAACTCAAATCAGCAACCGCGAATTTGAATACCCTACTGGTTGAATTGGGCTGGTTGGGTGAGAACGCAAACCGCGTACAAAAGGTACATCAATACAATCAAGAAATGGATTGGCTGGGGCAAAAGAATGTGCTCCTTGCCTTAAAAAATCGCTACCAATCGGATATACGCAGCATCGCACGCCACATGAAACGCCCCATCGAGGAAATTGAGCGCGATGTGCACGAACTGCGTCGCGATGTGCGTTGGCTGTCGATTTACCCTCAGGCATTTAAGGGGTTTGTGAACATGCAAACGGTAGAATCGATTCCCGAGTCTCTGCTCAAATACGCAACGCCCGAAACGATTGACTCACCTTATAATCAATTGGCTCATGTTGCCAATATCAACAAAGTGTTGTACCTAAACACCCACGCCTACTACGCCATGAGTTGGCTGATTGCGCAATTGGGTGTGCTCAAGGACTCAGGTTTGCGTTTACTGACACTGGCTGAACTCTTGCAGACGCACCAAAAACTATCTAAAGCCCAAGCGCTCAAAAACGCGCAAACCATGTTGGGAACAACACAACCCTCGGTCGAGGATTTGCTCAACACAGCACGCGGGTTAATAGTGCAAGTGCAAAACGACAAAGTATTCAGTCAATTGTTGTTGAGCAAAAACACTCCCGTCATTAAAATAACACAAGTGATCAAAGCAACACCAACGAACAAACCGAGTCCAACGACGCGGACAACACCAGCGACCCCTGCCAGTCCGAAAACACGTGCGACACCGATAATCAAGGCAAGCACAACCACTCGCGCAACGGTAGTAACTAAAGTACCTGCAACCAAAACTCGAACTGCGCCTGCAGCCAAAGCACCTACTGCCACAACCACGCGAACAACCACTCGCGCCACACCCACAAACAAAGCACGTACAACTACCACTCGTAAAACCTCCGCAACCCAAGTGGTTAAAAAAACCACCAAACCCACTCAGTCATGAGCATGTCGCAAAGTACGCTCTTAAGTGCTGATTGGATAGAATCGTACCTTCAACCACGCGCCACCCATTCGCACAAGGGCGACTACGGGCACGCCCTGCTCATCGCAGGTGCGCGTGGGACTGTCGGCGCGAGCATCCTCGCAGCGCGCGCCTGCCTACGTTCGGGTGTGGGTTTGCTCACAGTACACGCGCCCGAATGCGCATTCATCCCACTGCAAACATCCACCCCAGAAGCCATGATCAGCAGCGATTCCGACGATGCGATGTGGACAGATGCGTTTGATATTAAAAAATATTCAGCGATTGGTGTGGGCTGCGGCATCGGTCAAGCAACCAATACGCGCACGGCGTTGCGCACCTTAATTGAACTCAATGCCCAATCCCAGAAGCCCACAGTCATCGATGCCGACGCGCTTAATATCATGGCGAGCGAGCCTGATTTACTCACTCGTCTGCCCGCAAACACCATCCTCACGCCGCACCCCAAGGAATTTGAGCGTTTGGTCACTCATTTGAATTTAGAGTCCTTGACTGAGGACACCCGCGTACAAGCACAATTGACTTTAGCGCAAACATACAACCTCATTATCGTGCTCAAAGGTGCGAATACCTGTATCGCCTTGCCTGACGGACACACCTTCATCAACACCACAGGCAATGCAGGCATGGCAAAAGGGGGCAGTGGTGACGCGCTCACGGGGATTATTTTGGCATTATTGGCACAGGGTTATGTAGCCGAAACCGCCGCGTGCATCGGGGTCTATGTGCATGGTTTGGCAGGCGACATCGCCGCACAAAAATTGGGGCAAACGGCGATGCTACCGAGCGATTTAATCGAATGTTTGGGACAGGCGTTTTGCCTCAAATAGAACATTTACAATTTCAAGCGCGGTAAAAAACCACCATCAAAAACAGCCATTTGAACCCATCCAAACGTTCAAAAAATTGCTTACAAGATACCGCCGCAGCCGTCAACTTCAAAATAAAAAACCCGCAGAAGTCCATTCTGCGGGTGTATCAGGTTCATATTCTAACACGCAAATATTTAAAATACCGTATAATTTCGCTTTGCCGAAAGGAACCCCACCATGCGACTCTTGCAAAAAGCGCTCACTTTTGACGACGTTTTACTCGTACCTGCTTATTCCAACATCCTCCCACGCGATGCGTCGATGAAAACCCAACTCTCGCGCAATATTTCGCTGAATATTCCCCTTGTTTCTGCCGCGATGGACACCGTGACCGAATCGCGTTTGGCGATTGCACTGGCGCAAGAAGGCGGCATCGGCATCATCCACAAAAACCTCACCCCAGCCAAACAAGCCCTCGAAGTGGCAAAGGTCAAACGCTATGAATCGGGCATTTTGCGCGACCCCATCACCGTGACCCCCAGCATGACCATCGGTCAAATCATCGAATTGGCACAAGAGGCTGGCGTTTCGGGCTTTCCAGTAGTGTCCAATAAAAAAGTGGTCGGTATCATCACCAGCCGCGATTTGCGATTTGAAGAGGATTTAGAAGCCAAAGTCGCCGACAAAATGACGCCGCGTGAACGATTGATTACCGTGAGTGAAGACGACGACTTGATCGTGGCAAAAAAACTGCTCAACAAACACCGCTTAGAGCGCGTGGTGGTGATCAACGATGCGGACGAATTACGCGGTTTGATTACCGTCAAAGACATCCAAAAAGCCACCACCCACCCATTGGCGACCAAAGATGCGCATGGTCAACTGCGCGTCGGCGCGGCGGTCGGTGTCGGCCCTGAAAATGATGAACGTGTGCGTCTGCTCGCGCAAGCAGGCGTGGATGTGATTATCGTCGATACCGCACACGGACACAGCCAAGGCGTACTCGACCGCGTCAAATGGGTCAAGGAAAACTACCCGCACATTGACGTGATTGGTGGCAACATTGCCACAGCCGAAGCCGCATTGGCACTGGTAGAACACGGCGCAGATGGCGTGAAAGTCGGTATCGGTCCTGGCTCGATTTGTACCACGCGCATCGTCGCGGGGGTTGGCGTGCCGCAAATTTCCGCGATTGCCAACGTCGCAACCGCACTGGAAGGCACAGGCGTACCGCTCATCGGTGACGGTGGCGTTCGCTATTCTGGCGATGTATCCAAGGCACTCGCAGCAGGCGCGTACAGCGTCATGCTCGGCTCAATGTTCGCTGGCACCGAAGAGTCCCCCGGGGAAGTTGTATTATTTCAAGGTCGCTCGTACAAAGAATACCGCGGTATGGGCAGCCTCGGGGCAATGGCGCAAGGCTCAAAAGACCGCTATTTTCAAGACAACGAAGCCAATGTTGAAAAACTCGTTCCCGAAGGCATTGAAGGTCGGGTGGCATACAAAGGTTCAGTGCTGAACATCATCCACCAACTCATCGGCGGTGTGCGCTCATCAATGGGCTACTGCGGTTGTGCATCGATTGAGGATTTACGCACTAAAGCGGAATTTGTACAAATCACCTCAGCGGGGATGCGTGAGAGTCATGTTCATGATGTGCAGATTACCAAGGAAGCGCCGAATTACAGCGTGGGGTGATATAACATGGAAGTGAGTGTAAATCACTTCCACCCCTAAACTTGATTCAATCAATTTATGAGCAGCGAATGGATTGCTGCTATTGGTGCAGCAATCGGTACATCGTTAGGTGGGGCAATTTCTCATTCTACAATTGCGCAGTAAATTTAGAATGAAAGAAAACCAACTGTAAGCAAATGTCAAATTGAAAAAATTGAAATTGCACATGAAACTGTTGGTAGTATCGGAGTTTGATACCGCACAATGCTTAGGTGGGGATATTTTACATTTCCGTACTGGAAAGGAAATCATTCAAGAAAAGCTGTCTTTTGAAGAGATAGGAATGCTGTTCTCTTTTATATTCCGCCACTAAAAAATGAACCAGAATGTGAAATAAGGGCGCGAAATCGCGCCCTTATTGTGGTTTACACAGCGATTAAACCATGCCTTAGATGGCTCTACGCGCCAACATTTCTTTAATCTTACCTATCGCTTTGGTTGGATTCAATTCTTTCGGACACACATCCACGCAGTTCATAATCGTATGACAGCGGAACAAACGGTATGGGTCGTCCAAATTGTCCAAACGCGAAGCAGTCGCTTCATCGCGAGTATCGGCAATGAAGCGATACGCTGCGAGCAAGCCAGCTGGCCCGACAAATTTATCAGGGTTCCACCAGAACGATGGGCATGAAGTCGAGCAACACGCACACAAGATACATTCGTACAAGCCATTGAGTTCGTCCCGTTGCTCTGGAGACTGCAAACGCTCCTTCTCAGGCGCAGGTGAATTGTTCACCAAGTATGGTTTAATCGAGTGGTATTGATTGAAGAAGTCGGTCATATCGACAATCAAATCGCGCACCACAGGCAAACCCGGCAGTGGGCGCAAGACGATGGTTTGTGGCAAGTCGTTGAGGTTGGTCAAACATGCCAAGCCATTTTTACCATTGATGTTCATCGCATCCGAACCACACACACCTTCGCGGCATGAACGGCGGAATGAAATGGTTTCGTCCTTGGTTTTCAGGCGCAACAGTGCGTCGAGCAACATGCGATCGGTTGATTCCAATTCAATCTCAATCGTTTGCATATAAGGTTTCGCGTCTTTATCTGGATCGTAGCGATAAACCTGAAACGTGCGAGTATTTTTACTCATAATCGTGTCCTTTTTGTCTTTGCAATTAGAATGTGCGTGGTTTCGGTGGCACGGTGTCCACAGTCAATGGCTTCATTTGTACAGGTTTGTACGTCAGTTTGTTGCCATCACGATGCCACAAAGTGTGTTTCATCCATTCTTTGTCATTGCGTCCCAATGGGTGCTCTGGGTGGTTTTCTGGGTGCTCGTAGTCAAGCACGCTGTGCGCACCGCGACATTCATGACGCGCCGCCGCAGAGACCATGGTCGCCTTCGCCACTTCGATGAGGTTGTCCACTTCGAGGGCTTCGACACGTGCGGTATTGAACACTTTGGATTTGTCACGCAAATGGATGCGTCCCACTTGCTCGGCAATGTCCATAATCGAGACCACACCTTTGTCCATGGTTTCTTGCGTGCGAAACACCGCCGCGTGTTTTTGCATGGATGCACGAATATTGTCCGCCACGTCTTGCGCGTATTCGCCCGAAGTTGAATTTTCCAAACGTGCCAAGCGTGCTTCGGTCATGTCCGATGCGTCTTTGGGCAAGTCTTTGTGGTTCAATGCCGAATGCTTAATCGCATCAACGATGTGGTTACCTGCCGAGCGACCGAATACCACCAAGTCAAGCAGTGAGTTGGTACCCAAACGGTTCGCGCCATGCACCGATACGCATGAGCATTCGCCAACCGCATAAAAACCATTGACCACTTTGTTTGCACCTGTCTCGTCAGGCACCACCACTTGACCATAAATATTGGTTGGAATACCACCCATTTGATAGTGAATCGTCGGTACGACTGGAATCGGCTCTTTAGACGCATCGACGTTGGCGAATTTTTTCGCGATTTCAAAAATTGATGGCAAACGTTTCATAATGGTTTCTTTACCAATATGCGTTACGTCGAGCAATACGTGGTCTTTGTTTGGACCCACGCCACGACCTTCTTTAATTTCTTGATCCATTGAGCGTGATACGAAGTCACGTGGTGCCAAATCTTTCAAAGTCGGCGCGTAACGTTCCATGAAACGCTCGCCATTGGCATTGCGCAAAATCCCGCCTTCACCGCGCACGCCTTCGGTAATCAATACGCCTGCACCTGCCACACCCGTTGGGTGGAATTGCCAGAATTCCATGTCTTGCAAGGGTATGCCCGCACGCGCCGCCATGCCCAAGCCGTCGCCTGTATTGATAAACGCATTGGTCGATGCCGCGAAAATACGCCCTGCACCCCCCGTTGCGAACAACGTGACTTTGGCTTGCAAAGTCATCACTTCGCCTGTTTCCATTTCGAGCGCAGTCACACCCAAAACGTCGCCTTCTGAGTCGCGAATCAAATCCAAAGCCATCCACTCAACGAAAAATTGCGTGTTCGCACGCACATTGCGTTGATACAAAGTGTGCAATAAAGCATGACCTGTGCGATCAGCCGCCGCGCAGGCGCGTGGTACGGGTTTTTCGCCATAGTTGGCAGAGTGACCACCGAATGGACGCTGATAAATCGTGCCATCCGCATTGCGGTCAAACGGCATACCGAAATGTTCTAATTCGTAGACGTTTTGTGCGGCTTGACGACACATAAATTCAATCGCATCTTGGTCGCCCAACCAGTCAGAACCTTTGACCGTGTCATAGAAATGGTAGTGCCAGTTGTCTTCTGACATATTGCCCAAAGACGCGCCAATACCACCCTGCGCCGCCACGGTGTGTGAGCGCGTTGGGAATACTTTAGAGAGAACCGCAACTGATAAACCCGCTTCAGAGAGTTGCAAAGCAGCGCGCAGACCAGAACCGCCCGCACCCACCACCACGACATCGTATTTTTTAGTTAAAAGTGCCATTGTTATTCCTTAAATCGCCAATACCGCGCCAATGCCGTACAACGCACAGCCGAGCAACCATAAAATTGTAAACACGTGCAAAAACATACGCACACGCGCGCTTTTCACATAATCCATCCAAATATCACGCACGCCGATCCACGCATGATAAACCACCGCCAAGATGGTAAATAAGGTCAGAGTTTTCACTGCGCCACAGCCCATGAATGCATTCCAGCCTGCAAAGGACAAATCCGACGCAAACAGCCAATGCAATGCCATGACCGCCACCCAAATAAAGATAATCACGCCCGTCACGCGTTGAGCCAACCAACCTTTCCAACCATAATGCGCACCCGTGACCACACGTTCGGTGCCTGCTTTAATATTATTCATACCATTCACCCCGTGCTTTATGCAAATAACTTCACTGCAAACAACGCAGTCAAAGCCAAACTAATAATCAACACCACCAAAGCCGTTTGATGACCACCCTCTTTGGAGACCTTGTAATGCAAGTCAATCAAGATGTAGCGAATGCCCGCAACTGCGTGGTGCAAAATCGCCCAAATCAAACCCAACAGAATGATTTTCACCAAAGGGTTTGTCAAAATGCTGTGCGCCGTGGCAAATTTTTGCTCAGATGTAAACACCGAAACAATCAATGCCATAATCAAAGGCAAAAATAAAAACAAACCCAAACCGCTGATTCGATGCAAAATCGAAACCTTGCCAGCCAATGGCAAACGGTAGTTGCGCAAATCGGAAATCCCGATGTTACGAAACTCCGCACGTTGGGCTTTTTGTGGTGATTGACCCATATAAGACCTCGCTAAGTTAAAAAAAATTAAAAATTTGATTGAAAAATCAACCCTGCTCAAGATGTCAAATGCTTGTACTCTAAACCACTAAATCAATTCATTGCGATAATGATAATGCTGGGTGCTGTACCAACCCAAACGCACCTCAACAGGCTGATCCGCATAGGTATAAGACACGCGTTCAATATACAAAACCGCCGAATTAGGAGCAATCTCCAACTTTTGTGCTACTTCACTATTGGCCAACTGCGCGGACAAATGCTCCACCGCGCGTATCATGCGCACATTGTATTCTGCTTCAAACCAACCGTACAAGCCGCCCTTGTAATTGACCAACTTTTCCAACGTCACATCCGTAAATATCAATTTGGGCAACCAAATATACTCAAAAACCGCAGGCTCGTCCTCAAACGACAACAAGCGGCTAATCACCACCGCAGATTCGTTTTCTTTCAGTTGCAATCGCTCCCGCACCAACGCAGGTGGAACCGCCTCAACCACATCCAACACATTTGAATAGGTTTTAAATTCAGCATTCTCGTTTTGTTGCATGCGCAAAAAACGAAAACGATTCACAGGCTCCTGATGCGTTGCCACGAATGTACCGCGCCCTTGACGACGCACGAGTAATTTTTCAGAAGTCAACTCGTCAATCGCCTTGCGCACCGTACCTTGGCTGACTTTATAACGCACTGCCAAATCAACTTCGGACGGAATCATTTCGCCCGCGTTCCACTCGCCTTGCTCCAAACTTTGCAAAAGCAATGCCTTAATCTGCTGATACAATGGGCTAAAAACGGGCGATGCGTCCGTCGTAACCTCATCAACATTTGCCATAGTGGTTCCCTAAATTATTCGTCCGTGTGATTAAACCCATACATTTCAACGAGTTACGCAATTTTCAATCGTGAATGAAACTGGTGAACTTCATATTTTGACCTCAATTATGCCCCAAACCAGTGCCAATGTCTATGGGTTTGTTATCTTATATAAGAGATAAGACCTCTTGACGCAAAGGCAATCCTACTTTACACTCATGTGTGTTCGTGATTTTTCATTTTTTTAACCCAAACTAAGGACTCATTATGTCAAAAGCCCCTATGCGTGTTGCCGTCACTGGCGCAGCTGGTCAAATCTGTTATTCAATCCTATTCCGCATCGCCAATGGCGACATGTTGGGCAAAGACCAACCCGTGATTTTGCAATTATTGGACATCACCCCTTCCATCCCTGCGGTTAAAGGCGTTGTGATGGAATTGGACGATTGCGCATTCCCATTATTGGCTGGCGTGACGATTTCTGACGATCCAAACGTTGCGTTCAAAGATGCCGACGTCGCGATTTTGGTTGGTGCACGTCCACGTGGTCCCGGCATGGAACGTGCGGATTTGCTCGCAGCCAACGGTGCGATTTTCACTGTTCAAGGTAAAGCATTGAACGATCATGCCAAACGCGACGTTAAAGTATTGGTGGTGGGCAACCCAGCCAACACCAACGCCTACATCGCGATGAAATCGGCTCCAGATTTGCCACGCGAAAACTTCACCGCAATGCTCCGCTTGGATCACAACCGTGCCGCGAGCCAAATCGCTACGAAAACGGGTAAATCAATTGACTCAATTGAAAAATTGGCCGTTTGGGGCAACCACAGCCCAACCATGTACCCTGACACGCGCTTTGCCACCATCGGCGGCGAATCTGTAGATGGCTTAATCAATGACCAAGAATGGACTCGCGACACCTTCATCCCAACCGTGGGCAAACGCGGTGCGGCGATTATCGAAGCGCGTGGCTTGTCTTCTGCGGCTTCTGCTGCGAATGCGGCGATTGACCACATCCGCGATTGGGTGTTGGGCACCAATGGCAAATGGGTCACCATGGGCGTTCCATCAAACGGCGACTATGGCATTCCTAAAGACACCATGTATGGTTTCCCTGTGACTTGCGAAAACGGCAAGTACACCATCGTGACTGGCTTGGAAATCGACGAATTCTCACGCGGCAAAATGGATGCCACGTTGAAAGAATTGGAAGATGAAAAGGCTGGTGTAGCCCATTTATTGGGCTAAGTTTGGCGCGATGCGCCAAACCTGATGATGCTTACGCATCATCAGCAACAGCCTTTCGGTGAAGACTAATGCACGTTTTTTGCGCGTTAGTCGAAACCAAAATGCAGGCGTTGTAAATTTTCGCTGTTTGCATCACTCAGACCCCACTGAAAATATCAGTGGGGTTTTTGTATCGATGCGCACACCACATCCAAACTACCGTACAATGACGTTTTGAATTTTTCGGACGAAACCACCATGCTTTATCTCTGGCTCAAAACCCTACACATCGTGTTTATCGCTTCTTGGTTTGCTGGTTTATTCTATTTACCACGCATTTTCGTTAATCTCGCCGCTGAAACAGACCCAAATGCCTCTGCACGCCTACTCGGTATGGCGCAACGTTTATACCGATTTATGACCATCATTGCGATTCCCGCTTTGGTTTTGGGTTTTTGGTTGTGGATACAATTTTTTTGGGGCTCTGGCGCATGGGTTCATGCCAAGTTGACCTTGGTGGCAGTGGTGTGTGTGTATCACTGGTATTGCCAAGTTTTACTCAAACAATTCATGGCAGGTCAAAACACCAAATCCCACGTCTGGTATCGCTGGTTCAATGAAGCCCCAGTTTTGTTGATGTTGATGATTGTGGCTTTGGTGGTGATTAAACCCTTCTAAAACTGTACACAAAACCAACCATCTTCAACCCACTGCGGGGGCAATAACATGTCCCCACCCAACCACCTAAGAAAAGCACCATGTCCACACTCTCTTTTTTCGCGCCCTGCCCGCGCGGCTTGGAAGCCCTACTGGCTGGCGAACTCAAAGCCATCAACGCCAGCCACATCAAACCGACCCACGGCGGCGTGGCCTTTGCAGGTGACTTGGCGGTGCTCTACCGCGCCAATCTGCACTCGCGCATCGCTTCGCGGATTTTGTTGCGCCTGGGTTCAGCGGGCTATCGCACTGAGGACGATATTTACAACCTCGCCGCACGCATGCCGTGGAGCAGTTATTTCACGCCCGAGCAAACCATCAAGGTCGAAGTGACTGCGATTAAATGCCCGCTGAAAAGTTTGGAATTCATCACCTTGCGTGTCAAAGATGCCGTGTGCGATTACTTCCGCGATTTAATGGACAAACGCCCCAGCGTGGATACCGCCACACCCGATGTGCGCATCTATGCATTTTTGACCGAATTTGATGCCACGATGTACATTGACACGTCTGGCGAAGCCCTATTTAAACGCGGCTGGCGCATGGACAAAGGTCGCGCACCGCTGCGCGAAAACCTCGCTGCGGGTCTGGTCATGCTCTCAGGCTGGAAACCGAATCAAGCCCTGCTCGATCCGATGTGTGGCAGTGGCACGATTATCATTGAAGCGGGCTTGATTGCCGCAAATATTCCACCAGGCATAAACCGTGGCTTTGCCTTTGAGCACTACCGTGGTCTGGATAAAACCCTGTGGCACAAAGTCAAGAATGACGTGAAAATCGACAAAACCCAGCGCGCACTCTACGCCTCGGACATCAGTGCCTACGCAGTCGAAGACATTGAACGAAATTTACAACGCGCAGGCTTGCCCTTCGCCGTGGCGTTTGAGCAAAACAATGCGTTGGACGTGATGCCGCCCGCCAAATCGGGTGTGATGATTTGCAACCCACCGTATGGCGAGCGGATTGACGTGACCACCTCGAACGAGACCTCGGTGTTTTTCAAACAATGGGCGGATCATTTGAAGCAAAACTACGCAGGCTGGAACGCGTACATTCTCACCAGCGATCGAGATACGCCGAAATACATGCGTCTGTCTGCGAGTAAAAAAACCCCGTTGTTCAACGGTGCGCTGGATTGCCGTTTGTTTGAATTTAAAATGGTGGCGGGCAGCGCCCGCAAAGAAAAACCAACTACCTAAAAAACCGCGTTCATCACTAAAGCACACTCTGAACATTAATACCTTTATTTTCACCATCATGACTCAGAATAAACCCCTTTCAGACTTTGAAGCCATCGAGCAAGCCAAACTCAACACCGAAACCGCCCTGATGCCGTGGCATGAATTACAACGATTTTTCGCGCAAGGCGTGGTGATGAACATTGCCCCGCATTTAGACCTGCTCGAAGTCGCGAGCAAAATGAGTGTGGATGATGTGACCGCCGTGCGCGCTTGGTTTGAAGCAGGTGAATTGGCACACGTGACCGATGCATTGGCGAACCGTTGGTTTGAACACAACACCGAATTGTGGACTGTGGTGGTCAAACCCTACATTCTGGTGCAAGAGCCTAAAAATCAAATGGTGCACTAACACTCCCATGGGTTTTACAGATGGATTGCCACGCAAAAATCGCTCGCAGTGACGCGCAATAATCTGCAATGGATAAAGCCAACGCCATCATAGCAAGGCACGAAGCCATCCATGCGCACCAACGCACATCCAAAAAGTCGATATAATCAACGCATGTCAAACACTCAAACCACTCCGTTATCAACCCCGCGCACCTACTGCGTCGGCGGCGCGGTGCGTGATGCGTTGATGGGTTTGGCTGCCAACGATGCCGATTATGTGGTGGTCGGCAGCACCCCCGAAGCCATGCTCGCGCAGGGCTATATTCCAGTCGGCAAAGATTTCCCTGTTTTTCTCCACCCAGTGACCCACGACGAGTATGCACTGGCGCGCACCGAGCGCAAAACCGCACAGGGCTACACAGGTTTCGCAGTGCATTTCGCACCCGATGTGACACTGGAAGAAGATTTGGCACGGCGCGATTTGACCATCAATGCGATGGCGCGTGAAGTATCGCCCAATGGCGCATTGGGTGAACTGGGTGAACTCATAGACCCCTACGGTGGACTGGCGGATATTCAAAATAAAATTCTGCGCCACGTCTCACCTGCTTTTGCCGAAGACCCCGTGCGGATTTTGCGCTTGGCACGCTTTGCTGCGCGTTGGGCGGATTTCACCGTTGCGCCTGAAACCATGAATCTGATGCGCGAAATGGTGGACAATGGCGAGACCCGCGCCCTCGTACCTGAGCGCGTTTGGGCAGAAATTGCCCGTGGCTTGATGGAAGCCACGCCCTCGCGGATGTTTGTTATCCTGCGCGAATGTGGTTTGCTCGCGCAGTGGTTGCCCGAAGTTGATGCCCTGTTCGGCGTACCGCAACGTGCCGATTACCACCCCGAAATTGACACAGGTGTGCATGTCATGATGGTCATTGACTATGCCGCCAAACTCAATTTAAATTTAGAATCACGCTACGCCGCTCTGTGCCACGACCTCGGTAAAGGCAACACACCCGCGAACATCCTGCCGCGCCATGTCGGACACGAATCGCGCGGTGTGCCACTCGCCAAAGCCCTGTCCGAGCGGCTTAAAGTACCACGCGCCTGCGTGGACTATGCGCGCCTGATTGCGCATGAACACACGAATTTTTATAAGTTGCCAGAATTGCGCCCATCCACGGTGCTCAACATCATTAAACGTTGCGATGGTCTGCGTCGTCCCGAGCGATTCCGTGATTTGCTGCATGCTTCGCTTGCCGACTCGCGCGGGCGCGGTGGCGATTTTCCAAACCGTCCTGCGCTGTGGTATGACGCATGGTTGATGTTGCTCGATACTTTATTGGCTTTAGACAATGGTGCAATTGCCTTGGCGCACGAGCATGAGCCCGAACACATTCCCAATGCGATTTTAGAAGCACAACTGCGCGCGATTACGCCTGCTCTACAAAACTGGCAGGCAATGGTTCGCACCGCAAACACTTAAAAAATATACTGGACATAAGGACACATATGGCACGTACCCCATCGAATATGCTCGCCCTTTCGACACCCGCGCCTGACTTCGCCCTTCTCGAACCCGCGACAGGGCAAACCGTGCGCTTATCCGACTTTATCGGTAAACCCATACTCATCGCTTTCATCTGTAACCACTGTCCCTATGTCATCCAAATCCGCGAGGTGTTTGCGCAGATGGCAAGGGAGTACCAACATCGCGGCGTGGCTGTGGTGGCGATTAATTCAAACGATGTGGTCAATTACCCCGATGACAGCCCCGAAAACATAGTACGTGCGGTCAAAGCATTTGGCTACACCTTTCCCTATTTATTTGACGAAACACAAAACATCGCCCGCGCCTACCAAGCCGCTTGCACACCCGATTTATATGTGTTTGATGCCAACCACCGCCTGTACTACCGCGGGCAGTTTGACGATGCGCGCCCAGTCAATGATGTGCCTGTCACTGGTGCGGATTTACGCCACGCTTTGGACAGTCTGCTCGCCAACCTACCCGCGCCAGAGGCTCAAAAACCATCGCTGGGCTGTAATATCAAATGGAAAGAATAAACACGCATCCAGTTGACAATCAAATATTGAGTAGTGAAGTGGGCTCATGGGGCGGCAAGTGGTGTAAAATTATCGCCACCCAAAACAGATTTCAGATTTTTAAAAGAACACGCCCATGAATACTTTAGACCAACTCAAGCAATACACCACCGTTGTCGCCGACACGGGTGATTTTCAGTCCATCGCGCAGTTTTTGCCACAAGACGCAACCACCAATCCGTCGTTGATTCTTAAAGCGGTGCAGAAACCTGAGTATCAACCTTTGTTTGAATCCACCGTCAAAGCACATCGAAACGAGTCAGTTGGCGACATTATGAACCATGTGTTGGTGGCGTTTGGACTTGAGATTCTCAAACTTATCCCAGGGCGGGTATCGACTGAGGTCGATGCGCGTTTGTCGTTTGACACCGATGCCACGGTTGAAAAAGCGCAAAAAGTCATCGCACTGTTTGAAGCGCAAGGCATCTCGCGTGAACGCATCCTCATCAAAATCGCCGCCACTTGGGAAGGCATTGCGGCCGCGAAAATTCTGGAAGCGCAAGGTATTCATACCAATTTGACCTTGATGTTTAGCCTGACCCAAGCTGTTGCTTGTGCAGATGCCAAAGTCACACTGATTTCGCCCTTCGTCGGACGGATTTATGATTGGTTCAAGAAACAAACAGGCATCGAATATGACCAAACCAACGACCCTGGCGTGGCATCGGTGCGTACCATTTATAATTATTACAAAAAATTCGGTATTCCCACGCAAGTCATGGGCGCAAGTTTTCGCAATATCGGGCAGATTTTGGGTTTGGCAGGTTGTGATTTATTGACCATTTCGCCTGACCTGCTCAAACAATTACAGAGTTTGAACCAGCCACTTATACCTGCACTGAGCGTGGCAGAGGCGCAATTGCAAAACATCCACACAATCGAATTAAATGAATCGACATTCCGTTTATCATTGAACAACGACGCGATGGCAAATGAAAAACTCGCTGAAGGCATTCGCCTGTTCTGCGCTGACACAGAAAAATTGGTTCAGTTGATTGAACAGGTGTAAAAAACAATAGACTGACCATTTCGTGTACTAAAAATAAAAAGCAGACCTTGATGATCTGCTTTTCATAAAATGGTGCCCAGAAGAGGACTCGAACCTCCACACCCGAAGGCACATGGACCTGAACCATGCGCGTCTACCAATTCCGCCACCTGGGCTTTACTTGAAGAATGGACATTTTCACACGTTGGACACATTTTTGATGTATTGTGTGAACACTGCACCTTCAATGCGGTTCGCATTATAGCGCGTTTGCATGTCGCAAGCACGCTTGTTTTAACTTTATTTGTCAACAATGAAATCTAATTCCAAAAAAAACACTTCTAAAAATAATACTCAAAAAAACAGTATAACGACAGAGCATTCTGTCTCAAACACAAACCATCGTGCAAAAAAAACGACTCAACCAGCCGCGCTATTGACTGCTCGAGCATCCAATCCGCCTGCCACACAACCAGCGAATTTGCCCAAGCCCATGAGCAAACCCCAAGGCACACGCATTGACAAAATGGCAGGTTTGCCATCTAAATCAACCATTTTCGATGTGATTTTCACGCACGCCAATGTCTATAGAAAACCTATCAATATGCTCGCGCTCGCGCAAGAGTTGGATGTGCCACCGACCAAAGTATCGGGTTTGCAAGTGGTCGTTGAGCAATTGACCGCATCAGGTGATATTAAAATGTCGCCCAAAGGTTTGCTCACGCCCAACAGCGAGCAAAATTTGGTGCGCGGTGTCCTGCAATCACACAAAGACGGTTACGGTTTTGTCAACAATCCCGATGGCGAAGATGTGTTTGTCAATGAGCGTAATATGAACGGCGCGTGGCATGGTGACAAAGTCGCCGTGCGCATCATCGGTACAGCGCGCAATGGCAAACGCGAAGGCGATGTGGTCGAAGTGACCGAGCGTCGCTTTGCGCAAGTGGTCGGGCATTTGCTGCGTGAAAACGGCGTGTGGTTGGTCAGCCCCGATGATGTGCGCTTGCGCACTGATATTTTGGTCGATGCGTCTGAACTCAAGGGCGCAACCGTCAATCAAATCGTGGTCGTGGCGCTGACCGAATACGGCAATCAATACACCCTCCCGACAGGACGCATCGTTGAAGTACTTGGTAATGCGGACGATGCGGGTATGGAAATCGAAATCGCAGTGCGTAAATTTGACATTCCGCACGTGTTCTCGCCCGCTACCGAGCGACAAACCGCACAGTTGCCCGACACGGTTTTAGAGTCCGACTTAAAAGGTCGTGTGGACTTGCGCGATGTGCCACTGGTCACGATTGACGGTGAGGATGCGCGCGACTTTGATGATGCGGTGTATTGCGAGCCCATCAAATCTGGGCGGAAAACCACAGGTTACCGTTTGATTGTGGCGATTGCTGACGTGAGCCATTATGTGCAGGACAAAACCCCGTTGAATGAGGACGCGATTTTGCGCTCAACCAGTGTGTACTTCCCGCGTCGCGTGATTCCGATGTTGCCTGAAAAATTGTCCAATGGTTTGTGCTCACTCAACCCGCACGTCGATAGGCTGTGTATGGTGGCTGACATGGTGCTTGATTTGGATGGACACGTCACTGCGTATCAATTCTACCCTGCGGTGATACACTCGCAAGCACGTTTGACCTACACGCAGGTGTGGGAATATTTGTCTGAAGGCACGGGCGTGCTTGCCAATGAACACAAAGCGGTTGCGCCACACATCAAAAACCTCTACGCACTGTTTCACCTACAACTGCAATCGCGTGGACTGCGCGGTGCGATGGAATTTGAGACAACCGAGACTTATATTGTCTCGGATGAAAATGGCAAAATCAAAGAAATTCTGCCACGCACGCGCAACGATGCGCACCGTTTGATTGAAGAATGTATGCTGTGCGCCAATGTCTGCGCGGCGGAGTTCATCGAACAAAGCGGACGCACGAGTTTGTACCGTGTGCATGAAGGCCCCACGCCTGAAAAACTCGAAATTCTGCGCAAAAACCTCATGATGGCAGGCTTGCGCATGGGTGGCGGTGACAAACCGACACCGCAAGACTACGCTGAAGTCATGCGCCAAGTGGTTGACCGACCCGATGCGCAAACTCTGCAAACTCTATTGCTGCGCTCGATGCAACAAGCGGTCTATGCACCCGACAACTTGGGGCATTTTGGTTTGGCGTATGCTGCCTACACGCATTTCACCTCGCCGATTCGCCGTTACCCTGATTTACTCATACACCGAACCATTAAGGCGATCTTGTTGGGGCAACGTTACACGCCGTCGCTTGAGGGGTTTACCCTGTTGGAAGACACGCGCAAAAAAACCAACGCAGTGGACAACGCCGTCAAACATGCCGACAAACAACACGCCCAACCCGATGCCCATCAAATGACTTGGCAACGTTTGGGTGAGCACACTTCAATGTGCGAACGCCGTGCGGACGAGGCTTCGCGCGATGTGACCGCATGGCTCAAGTGCGAATATATGAAACAGTTCATCGGCGAAGTGATGGCGGGCAAAATCTCTGCGGTCACGCAGTTTGGCGCGTTTGTGACTTTGGATGCTGTGTATGTTGATGGCTTGATTCACATTTCTGAACTCGGTCAAGATTATTTTGAGTTTGATGAAGCGAGTTTTAGCCTCAAAGGACGCGCATCGGGCATGAGTTATCGCTTGGGCGATGCGGTCAGTGTACGCATTGCGGGGGTGGATTCGGACACGCGCAAGATTGATTTTGTATTAGAAGGTGGTGTAAAAAAAGGCGATAAAGACAGTGCCCATAAAAATACGCGTGCTCAAAAATCCACCGCAAGTAAGTCCAACGATGCACCCAGCAAATCGCGCCGTGGTTCGCGCAGAAAATAAATCCACAACGATCAACAAAAAATGGGTGCGTTTAATGCACCCATTTTTTTAATCACCTAAATTCACGCGATTATTTCAGTAACTGCACCAAGCGCGCCTGTGTCCACTCACTCGCAGCAGGATAGAGCACCAAAAACCCTGTATTCACTTGCGCACTTTGTTGATAGACATGCCCGTCAAGCACAATGTTATAAGGCTCACCTTTTTTGGCGGTTGCCTCAAAAGTCTGAATGCCTTTGTCATTGAGCACAACCAGTAAATACGGTTGCGCATTTGCATTGCTTCCAAGATGGAATGAATGCACCAAAGTTTTATCAATTGCCACCGTGTTGCGCGCATCGACACTGGGCACAGTTTGGCAGCCCAACAAACCCAAAGTCAATAACAATGCCAAGAAAAATTGTTTCAATATCATCTCCAATCATAGTCCGTTTTAGGCAGGCACTTTCAAAATCGACTGACACTCATAACCCGCCAGTTTTTCACGCCCACCCAAGCCGTCCAATTCGATTAAAAAACTCAACCCAACCACCTTGCCACCCATTTGTTTGACCAACTCGGTCACTGCGTGCGCTGTGCCACCCGTTGCTAGCAAATCATCGACAATCCATACATGCTCACCTGTTTTAATCGCATCGGTGTGAATTTCGAGTCTGTCTGTGCCGTATTCTAAAGCATAGTCATGACCAATGCGGTTAAACGGCAGTTTATTCGGTTTGCGCACCGGCACAAAACCTGCGCCCAGTTCATACGCCACCGTCGGAGCGAAGATAAATCCGCGCGCTTCCGTGCCGATCACTTTATCAATTTTCAGACCTTCACAATGCGCGAGCATCCTTTGAATAATCGCTTGTAAGCCCTCAGGGTGTTGCAATGCGGTGGTGATGTCGTAAAACAAAATCCCTTTTTTGGGATAGTCAGGAATTTTGCGCACCAGCGCGAGCAGTTCAGTATCGTTCATTTCAGTGTTCAGGAATTTCATCAATCAGGGCATCGGCGTTGTAGTACTTGCGGTTGTACAAATACCAAACATAAAACAGCGCCATCAATACGGTAATCAATACAATAAAAATCACAATCGATTGGTGCAGCGACATGCCCGCGCTTTTGAGCAAATAATACACGCCGAGCATAATGAGTATGGATAAGTTTTCGTTGAAGTTTTGCACCGCAATCGAGTGCCCTGCTGAGAGCAAAGTATAACCACGATGTTGCAACATGGCATTCATCGGCACGAGGAAAAACCCCGCCAATGCACCAATGCCAATCATCAACGGAAACGCTAACCAGACCGAGCGTATCCATAACATGGTGATGAGTGAAATACCAACAAACATCCCAATCGGAATCACGCGTGTGGCTTTACGCATCGAGATAAAACGCGCCGCCAAGACTGCGCCGATGGTACTGCCCACGCCAACAAATGCTTGCATGTATGAGGCTTCTTTTAGATTTTTACCCAAATCAATCTGCGCCCAATCGAGCACGATAAACTGCATCACCGCTGCCACCCCCCACAGCAACGTGGTAATCGCCAAAGTGATTTGTCCCAACTTATCTGTCCAAAGGATTTTTGAACTTTGCACAAAATCTTTGACCAATAAAACAGGATGAATGTGTTGGTCGCGATAGCGTTTGCCCGTATCAGGAATCATTTTATTGAGAATCGCTGCAACACCATACACGCCACAAACAAAGGCAATCGCGGTCAAGGCAGGCGACAGCGTCCATGCTGGGTGACGCGCGATGACCCATTCATGCAAACCCGTTGAGGACAAAAAGCCACCCAATACCGTACCAAAAATAATCGACAGCACAGTTAAAGCCTCAATCCAACCATTCGCAGCGACCAATTTATTCGCGGGTACAATTTCAGTCACAATCCCATATTTGGCGGGCGAGTACGCCGCCGCGCCCAAACCGACAATCACCATTGCCATCATCGGCGACACGCCCACGAGCATGATCGCGCAGCCAAACACTTTAATCAGATTGGTGATGAACATCACCGAGCCTTTGGGACGTGAATCCGCAAACGCACCCACGAACGGCGCGAGCACCACATAAGCCACGGTAAAGAAAAATTTCAGCAGGGGTTCTTGTGAGCCAGGGTTGGGATTGTTCAGTATTTCGCGCAACAACGCGATACACGCCAAAATCAGGGCATTGTCCGCCAAAGATGAAAAAAACTGAGCCGCTAAAACCGTGTAAAAGGAACGCTTCATAATGATTGGGTTGCAACGGCTGTTTGGTCTCAAATCGGATAACTAAAACAGTCGCAAAACGATATCCGTCATGGTGACTTTATAACACATTTTGCCTGTACACGCTGATGGTTTAAATGATTTAATGCGTCTTTAAGCCACAAAACGTCCTGCTGACTTCATCACACAACATCCAATAACTGACGCAAGTTCAAAGCAACAAACCACCCAACTGTACCCCCACCGATAATCATAATCCGTTTTGCAGATGAAATATCAATCATTAAATAAACTCCTTATTGCCTTATTAAAAAAACCTTCCCCAATTGAGGAAGGTTTATGAGAAATGGGATAAATTTGAACATTCATAAAAAAATTCAAGGCACACCATACTCCCTTTTAGCACCACTTTTTGGCTCATTCCGCACCGTTCCCACCCAGCATGTGGGGTGAGAACACACACAAAAACCAATTGCCATCGAATACTACCGTTTCACACCTTGCACAAAAAACTCAATCCGACGATTGTCTTTCAAACATTCCTTGAGCGCGTACTCGCTCAAAGTGGACGAACATTGCTTCACAGGTTGTGACTCACCCGCACCTTCAACAACAATTCTATTGGCAGACAGTCCACTAGCGACAAGAATATTTTTCACAGTTTGGGCTCTTTTTTGCGACAACGCCTGATTATAAGCCTCAGAACCGAGGTAATCCGTGTGTCCAACCACACGAATCACATCATAACTTTGGTAATCTTTGGCAATTTTTTGAGCGATGACAGCGATTTGCTCTTTGCCATTGTTGTACATTTCATCGGCTTGAAACTTACCAAAATGGAACAACGCATCACCGCTGAGCGTATAGTCTGCCGCTGAGGTCATACCGCACGATGCTGTTTTTCCATCGTTGCCTGTGATGTCAAATGCTTTTGAAGTCACCAACGTCCCATCCGCATAGATATCCACGCGATTGGAACCCACGATTGAAGGCTGTGACTTAATCCAAAACCACATATGATGCACATCTCTTTTAAGGTGGGTTTTAATGGCATCGGACTTTAATGCTCTTTGACTGTACATATTGCCACAATGATACCATCTGGCTTCCAATGTTTGAGGGTAGTCTTGATGTTCATCCAAATCGCTGATGGTGACAAAAGCGTTGACCTGCTCGTTGACCGAAAAAGTCGAACTCTGTGCGATCGCCTCGCTCCACTCTTTCTTATCAACACCGTGTGTGGTGATGACATCATATTGAACCGCTTGAGCCTGCGCTGCAAACACCCAAGCCAACGCCGCGAAAAAAGATTTTATATTCATGGTCATTCCTTTCAAATTATTTTATATCAATGAAACCTTTGCAGAACCACATTAAAAGCCTTTTGGAATTTTTTAAGTCTTTGATTTTCAAGACTTAAAAATCGTCAAAATGCCTAAAAGAAAGGTTGTGCAAAGGTTTCTCAATCTCTACAAAACCAAGGAGACTTGACACAACCCAAACCTTAACAAAGAGCCAATAGGCTTCCAAGCGCGTTTGTACTCATGTCACTCATTGCAATTGCATCGGTTTGAGTGCCGTCCATCTGTGCAAACCCCCGCACAGACCCACCACACCCAAACCGCTCACCCCATTTAAGCAATCCAAACTTGATGATTGGCAATCAAATCAGCCAAAGTCGTGTTCACACCTTGCAAGGTTGCGATGGTTGAGAAACTACCCGTACCATTGGCATCAACCTGAATCTCAGTATTGGCACCATTGACCACCACATTGACATATTTGTTCAGACCCTGATCAATGGAAGCCGCGTCCACGTTGTACTTGGCATCGGTCACATCCCAGTACACATGAGCAGTACCTGTATACCCACTGAGCAAATGGGTCAAGTCAATGACATCGGCATTCGCATTGGTGGTGATATCGCCAAGTGTAAAGTTATTGATGATATCGCTACCATTGCCACCATCAGCCGCGCCTGCTGTCACCCAATTGTAGTCAATGATGTCATGACCACCATTGCTCAGCACATAGGTATCATTGCCGCCGCGTCCATCAAAGATATTGTTCGCAGAACTGTCAGTGAAGGTGTCATTGCCACTGCCGCCAATAGCCGCTTCGATGTTTTGTAGCGTTAAGGTACCGTAACCTGTGGCACTACCCGTATTCAGATTAACCGTCAATGCGGCAGTTGCATTCGACAGATCCACGGTATCCATGCCACCTGTGGCACTCCATGTCGCCGTATCACTGCGGGTAACCACCTCGCTCCAGCCACCACCGCCGTTGATGGTGCCACTCAAGCCGTTGGCAACCAACGTGTCGTTATAACCTGTTCCCACAAGGTTAAGCGACGTTCCCACCGTGTGAGCCGTGGTCAACACGGTAGCATCGGTGTTGTCGGCTGTGGTCACACTCCAAGTATCACTGGTAGCCGTGCCATTGGCATTGGATTTCATGACCACGGTGTAGGTGGTATCAGCACTCAGTCCATAGAAATTCACCAGCGAACTGTCATCGTTCGTTCCAATACCTGACTGTGGATTGATGATTTGCGATGCCACCAAACTGCCACTGGCATCGAACAACTGCACCGTATTACCGAAATAAGCACCGACCCCATTGCCATCCAAAATACGCACATGCAACTCAGTACCCGCAGCTGCCCCATTGTTGTTGGTGATGAGTTGGGTTGCTGTATTACCACCGTAACTGACCAACAAATCAAGATCACCATCCCAGTCATAATCCACCGCAACTGTACCCACTGGGTTGGCACCCAAAGCAGCCAACGAGGTGGTGGTCCAAGTTGAACCATTGCCACCGTTTGTGTACAGATTCACACCGCCCGCCGTAGTGAACTTAACGATGTCTATCGCGCCATCCATATTCCAGTCAACGGCTTGTGAATAGAGCCCAGCCACACCACTGGACTCAACGTATGTACCCGTTGTTGCCAGCAAGCCAGCACCGTTGTTGTAATAAATCCTGCCAGTATATTCCATAGTTCCAGCATTGCGACCTGCACTAAGGTACAGATCCATAAAGCCGTCATTATTGAAATCCGCCCAAGTCATGGCATATTTTTCTGAACTACCAGTGTAATTAGTACGGAAAATATTGTCAATCTGCTGGGTCACAGTCCAGTTAGAAGCCGCTGAACTGGTTCCCCCACTGTTGTTCAGAAGTACAAGTTGATAAGTGTTGAAACTGCTTTGTGACACCCACGCGTGCATGGCAATATCCACAAAACCATTATTGGCCAAATCCACTGCGGACACTTCCCCGTTGGCTAAGAGGTTGTAGAGATTGTTACCGATGGTAGCCGAATCCAATCGGTAACTGGTTGACAAAACACCACTGCCATTGTTGACATACACAGCCAAAGGACTGCTCACATCAGTCTCACCAAAGACCACATCGGCAGAGCCATCGCCATTGATGTCAATCGCAATACTACCTCCACGCCAATAGGGTAGGTCACCAATCCCATTCCATGGAGGAGCAGCAAGGGAAGAAGAATTGTATCCACCCGTGCCATTGGAAGTCCAAACTTGGAAGTCTGTTGCCGTGATAGCATTCGGATCCGTTGACACCATATCAGCCACGCCATCCCGATTCAAATCCAACATAGCGACTGATGAAATATCGTTGGCGATGCCAGTCGCCAAAGTTAGTGACGTTGTTGTGTATGTCACCCCATCTGTCGTAACGTGTGTGGCGCGATCCGTCATAAAACTCCACAAACCACTGCTGTTCAGGTTACTTGCCATGCCATAAGAGGTGTTCCCGCCCGTTGTCCCCCAAGTGGTTGCACTCGCAACAGCCGTACCTGTCACAACATCCACCGCTGTCACTTGGGTCAAGCGCGTTCGGTTGCCCGCAGCATCCCATTCCATCAATGCCAGATCGTGAACGCCTGCAGCTAATGTCGGTGAAGTCAAACTCCAAGAGCCATCTGTCGCGGCAGCCGTTGTACTCAAGACCTTATCAATCCCCTCGTCATAGATACCGTTGTGGTTGATATCCTCAATCAACGCAACCGTGGCACTGGACTCAGCCGCACCACTTTGCGCACTGGTAAAGGTAAACGAAGTTGAGGTTGTCACAGCAGGAGCCACTGGTTGCGTCAAAGTCGGAGACGGAGCGACGGTGTCTACGGTGTAGTTCGTACGGGTATACATGGCATTCCCAGCCGCATCAATCGTCCGCATGTACAACGTGTACATGCCGCTAGCAAGTACCGTACCCGAATAATCGTAAGTCCATGTGGTACCGACGAGTGTCGTTGGATTGTTCCAAGTCGTGCCGCCGTCCACGCTGATTTGCAACGATTCACCCGTGCCGAGCGCGCTACCAATCGAGCCGCTGAAGACCAACGTGTTGTCGCGAGTATTCAAGTCACCATTCGTTGCAGTATCAATGGTAGAAGTCCCTGAAGTGCCCGTTGTGGTGGCTGCAACAGTATCAGTGGTCATACTGGTTAATGAAGGTGCGCCAGGTGGCGTCATGTCAATTGTGACATCAAGCCCCGTTGAGGTGTCTAAACCACCGTTCGTACCCGCAGCACCATTGCTACTAAAGTCACTCAAATTACCCGCATCATCCATGATTTTGACATAGTAGTTGTAGGTAGAGTCCACGGTCAAAGTGGTTTGATCCACGAAACTCCAAGTCACTGCCCCTGTCACTGGATCGGTAGTGAATGACGTTACTTCACCGATGATACCGTTGGTTGTTGCAACCGTTGCCCCTGTCGGAATGGCGGATTCATTTGTAGGATCCACGAATGAACTTGTGTCCGTTTGATTGCTACCACGGTAGATGAATAAACGGTGTCCTTCGGTCAACGCATGATCCAAGGTACCTGTGATGGTCAAAGTCTGATCATTGGTCGACTGCCCATCGGTCACATCCCCGGTGTACAAGAAATCTTGAGTGGTTTGATCCACACTGAAGGTGTAATCATCCACTGCCACCGTGATGTGCGCGTAGTTATCGGGTTTGGTCGCATCATAAGTGATGGTGAAGGTCTGCGATGCTGCCGCCTCATTCCCTGCCATATCCATCACTTTGGTGTAGTAGCGGTAAGCAGTGTTGTCAGTTGGTTTGCTGGTCGCACTGAACCTTGGATCATCAAACACATAGACCACATCGCCATTGCTCAAGGTGGTGGTGCTGGTGACCGAACCCAATAAAGTCCCTGTATCGGCATCGTAGATATTCAGCGCGTCACCCACATCCAAAATACCGACTGGGTAGATGTTGAGTTTCCAATCTGTTTCGTCCGTGGTCACATCGCCCTCGATATTGCCCGATGCGGTGCTGATGTATGCACCCGTTATTGGGTCGTAGGCATTGATGTCGGTACCCGTACCGTAGTCGGTGGTTTGGGTTTGACCTTGATAGAAACCTGTGCTGTCCTGCCACGATTTAATCGCCGCAGTCGCTGTCGGTGCCACACCATCAACGTACTCGTATCGATCTTCTGTCAAACTATTGAGACTGCCAGCGTACGCATTGCCTGCCACATCGGCAATGACCGCACCGTTGAGGTGAATGGCGTTGGCTCCCACTCCGATACCTTTCATGTCCACACCATTGGCAGTGGGGCTGTCTTCATCCCCAGCGACAACCGTGTACATAAAGACCACTTTACCCGCCGCCAAGTCAGAATGCGCCGCATCGTACACCGCTGTGCGGATTTCTGGGAATAAGTTGGCTGGATAACCACCATTCGGGGTCAGTTGTAAATCCAAGGTCATGTTGGTCGGATTGCTGATGTTCACGCCTTCGTTGAACTGCACGGTCAGGTACATGGTGTCGCCAATTTTGTAGATACCAATTTCCTCACCACGAGTCGTTTCATAGGCATTTTCAGCCGCAGTTTCATCAGGTGTGCCCACTGAATGGGTCGCATAATCCAATAAGTCACCGTCTGAAGTCCAAGACAAGGTCGCTGTCGGTGCAATGGCGTCGATTTCTTGCTTGCCTTCTGGCAACTCCATCGAGTTGTCGTGTGCCAATACCGCATTGTTGCCATTGACATCTTGAATGGTACTGGTCGTGGTGTTGGTCAAGGAATTGTCAACAATTTGAATATTGTCTAAGTCCATGTCACCCGCCACCACGGTGTACTCAAATATCAATTTGTTGCTACCTGAGCCTGAAGCGTAGTAAGCCGTGACCACATTGCCTGTGTTGTTATCCATCGCATTACCAATATCCAATTGAATGGTTGGCGTGCCATTGACATACACCACATCATCAAATGCCACTTCAACTTGCACGGTTTCACCTGCCACATAGTAAGTGGCATTGTCTGTACCGTGCGTTGGATTGCTCACAATATCCAGATAAGTAATGGTCGGTACCACCGTATCTACAGTGTACGCACGATCAGTACTGGCTGAGCCGATATTGCCGTGGTTGTCTGTGGCGGTCACCGTCGCCACCACTTTGAGGTCGGCATCGCTGACCAATTTAGAGCCATCCACGCTGACCGCAAAGTTACCTCCCACATCCACTGTGGTGGTGACATTGGTCACCGTCGTGCCATCATTTAACTGTACGGTGACGGTATCGCCTGCCGCAAACTCACCTGTGACTTTACCTGTGATCAGGACTGAGCCAGATGATTCTGTCAAGTTGACGTTGTCATCAGTGGCAATTGGATCCAAAGCGATGGTCAATGCTGGTGGCGTGGTGTCAATCGCGTACAAACGCTGTGCCGCGGCAGTACCTGTATTGCCCGCCGCATCGGTGGTGGTAATCGATCCACTCACAGTGGTATCGGTGTCTGCCAGTAAATCAGAGCCTTGAACATTGGTCACCGTGAAACTCATATCCGCCGCAACCGTTGCGTAATAGGTGTTACCACCCAACACCAAGGTCACGGTATCGCCTACTTTGGCATCGCCACCTGCCGTACCCGTAATGGTAAGACTGGTTGACGCGCCTTCGGTGGTGTTGACCGTGTTGTCCGCCGTAATCACATCAATGGTTAAGGTCGGTACAGGTGGGGTCACGTCCACAGAATAAGTTTGGGTATCCGTTGCACTGGCTGTGTTACCCGCCGCGTCGGTCGCGTTCACACTGGCACCCACCACAGGAGAACCTGAGTTGTAGGCGGCAACCAGTTCACTGCCTGGCACTGAAATACTGAAGGTATTACCCGCAACCACAACACCTGTATAATTCACACCATTGACGCTCACTGTGACTGCATCACCAACGCTTACTCCTGTCACTGTACCTGTGATTGAGACATTACCCGCCGCTTCCGCGCTGTTAATCACATTATCCAATGTAATGTCGTTCAGGGTAATGGTCGGTGCAGGTGCTATGGTGTCAACGGTGTAAGCCAGTGTTCCTGTGCCTTGACCTGTATTGCCATTGATATCCGTAGAAACGACTTTACCATCAATGATTAAATCAGCATCGGCAACCGCATCGGCACCACTCACAGTCACACTAAACGCACCATTATCGGCGGTCAATGTGTAAAGGTAATCTTTACCATTAAGGGTGATGGTGACGATGTCGCCAGCTTTCGTGCCTGAGGTCGTACCATTGATGGTGACATTGCCCGCTGCTTCTGCGGCATTCACGATGTTGTCCGTCGCAATGTCGGTGATAACGATTTGCGGGGTCGGTCCCACCAAGTCGATGGTGTAAGGTCGAACATCGCTGGCGGTCGCTGTATTGCCCGCCGCATCGCTCGAAGTCACACTTGCCCCGACTTGCAAACTGCCGTTGGCAACAAGCGCACTGCCCAAAACAGAAACACTAAAGAGCATGCCTGCACCCACAGTGGTGGTGTAGTCCACACCATTGACATTGACCACCACGGTATCACCGATTTTCGCATCGCCACCAACAGAACCGCTGATGGAGACAGAACCCTGACTTTCAGCTAAATTTAGCACGTCATCCAAGGCTATCGGATCCAAAGTGATGGTGGGCACAGGTGGCACTGTATCAACGGTATAACTGTGGCTGGTGGTACCTGTACCTGTATTGCCCGCCGTATCCGTTGCGGTCACTTTGCCATCAATCACAAAATCAGAATCCGCTGCCAATGCCGAACCTGGCACTGCGATGCTGAAACTCAGATCTGCCGCAACCGCACCTGTATAGTTCACGCCGTTCACCGTCAGTGTGACGATGTCCCCTGCTGTCGTTCCTGTCGTTGTACCTGTAATCGTTTGCGTTTGCGCCACTTCAGTGGCATTGAGAACATCATCGCCACCCACACTGTTCATATCAATGCTGATGGTCGGTGTCGGTCCTGTCAGGTCAATCGTGTACGCTTGTGTGTCGCTTGCACTGGCTGTATTGCCCGCAACATCAGTGGTGACAACACTGGCGATGACTTGACTTGTTGGATTATTGGTCAAGTCAACTGTCGGCACATTGACCGCAAAAATACCGCCACTCAATACGCTGGTGGTGTAGATGTTCGCACCCACCATGACGGTCACTGTGTCGCCCACCTTGTAGTCGCCACTGACTACACCCATCACAGGAATATTTGACAAACCTGCTTCTGTGGCATTGATGATGTTGTCCGCTGTAATTGGATCCAGCGTAATCACGGGTACTGGTACTGTGGTATCCAGCATATGGGTGTGGGTGGTCGTAGCAGTTCCAGTATTGCCCGCCGTATCGGTTATTGCCACACTGGCATCAATCGTGGTGTCCGCCGCCAAATCGGTACCCGCTACGCTGATGGCATAAGTCAATCCAGTCGCCACGGTTCCTGTGTAGGTATTGCCATTAACCACCAGTGTAACTGTATCACCTGCTTTGGCATCACCTGTCACCGTTCCTGTGACAGAGACCATCCCTTGCGATTCAACTGCATTGAGGATATTGTCCGCCGTGATATTGTCAACCGCAATGGTCGCTTTCGGCGGCAAGGTATCAACGGCGATGGTCACTGTGTTGTTGGCATCTGCACCATCAGCGTTGAGGTTACCCGCTGCATCGGTAAAGCGGTTGCTATCAACAAATACCGTTGCATTGCCCTCAAAGTTGGCATCAGGGGTGAATGTGGCGGTATATATACTGCCCGAACCCGTGAAGTTGCTTAAGGTACCACCCACTGGCAATACATCTGCCAAAGTGAAATCCGTGCTGTCTTCTGAGAGCACAAAGGTAATGGTCGCTGTTTCACCTGCAATCAATGTGGTTGTATTGCTCAATACCTCAATAGTCGGCAAAATCGTATCAAAAGTGATGGTCAATTTATTGTTGGCATCCCCACCGTCTTGGTTAAAGTTACCATTGACATCCGAGAACGTGTTGCTGTCCACACTGATTAAAGCCGAGGTACCACCCGCAGCAGGTGTGAAGGTCGCGCTCCACACTGTACCGCCTCCCGTGAAATTAGACAGTGTACCACCCGCCACAACAACGTCTGTCAATGTGAAATCCGTCACCACTTCTGAGAATGTAAACGTCACCGTTGAGGTCTCGCCTGCTACCAATGTCAATTTATCTGCGGTAATTGCCACCTTAGGCAAAGCATCCACCGTGACATCAACGGTGTAAGTATTGCTCGCACCGAACTCATCAGTCACCGTATAAGTGAAACTGTCACTGCCATCATAACCCGCAGTCGGCGTGTATGAATACGTCCCATCTGTGTTCACGCTCACCACACCATGCGTAGGCAAACTCGCCACAGAGTACAAGACCACAGCACCATCATCCACATCGTTGTACGCTGGCAACGTGCTACTGTATACCGCATTCTCCACCACCACGAACGCATCATTGGTGGCGGTCGGTGCGTCGTTGACACCCGTCACGGTGATGGTCAAGGTGTTGGTCGCGCTGGCGCCTTGTTCATCGGTCACGGTGTAGTTCACCACCACGTCTTGGGTTGCACCTTGCGCCAGTGTTTGGTAAGCGGTGTTG
>Ga0316603_10000146_pt1 | contig 44359 bp, 31 predicted proteins | sample OWC_soil_day10_n_FD_207649 | JGI IMG/M metagenome (GOLD analysis project Ga0316603, IMG submission 207649) | Wetland soil microbial communities from Old Woman Creek delta, Ohio, United States - OWC_soil_day10_noCT | ecosystem: Environmental > Terrestrial > Soil > Wetlands | place: USA: Ohio... | reverse complement strand
TCGATGGTACTGCGTAACAGTGGGAGAGTAGATAGCCGCCGTTTTTTAAGAAGTCCTTATTACAGCAATGTAGTAAGGGCTTTTTTTGTGTCGTTCCCGAAGGAAAAGCGATATAATTAATAATTAACAGTTAATAATTAATAATTAACAATGAATAATTGACAATTATCAATTATCAATTATCAATTATTCATTAACTCTTCAGGTGTTTATAGCATTGAGGTTTCAGCTCTTGCCATTCCGATCCGCCAGCTGGCGGATAAGCCCAATCACGTCGATGGTACTGCGTAACAGTGGGAGCGTAGAACTTGTCCGACTATTGGCGGATAGCCGCCGTTTTTTAAGAAGTCCTTATTACAGCAATGTAGTAAGGGCTTTTTTTGTGTCGTTCCCGAAGGAAAAGCGATATAATTAATAATTAACAATTAATAATTAACAATGAATAATTGACAATTATCAATTATCAATTATCAATTATCAATTATCAATTATTCATTATCTCTTCAGGTGTTTATAGCATTGGGGTTCCAGCTCTTCCCATTCCGATCCGCCAGCTGGCGGATAAGCCCCATCACGTCGATGGTACTGCGTAACAGTGGGAGCGTAGAACTTGTCCGACTACTGGCGGATAGCCGCCGTTTTTTAAGAAGTCCTTATTACAGCAATGTAGTAAGGACTTTTTTTGTTGTCGTTCCCGAAGGAAAAGCGATATAATTAACAATTAACAATTAACAATGAATAATAATTATCAATTATCAATTATCAATTATTCATTATCTCTTCAGGTGGTTATAGCATTGGGATTCCAGCTCTTGCCATTCCGATCCGCCAGCTGGCGGATAAGCCCAATCACGTCGATGGTACTGCGTAAGAGTGGGAGAGTAGAACTTGTCCGACTACTGGCGGATAGCCGCCGTTTTTTAAGAAGTCCTTATTACAGCAATGTAGTAAGGGCTTTTTTTGTGTCGTTTCCGAAGGAAAAGCGATATAATTAACAATTAACAATTAACAATTAATAATTAATAATTAACAATGAATAATTATCAATTATTCATTATCTCTTCAGGGGTTTATAGCATTGGGGTTTCACCTCTTGCCATTCCGATCCGCCAGCTGGCGGATAAGCCCCATCACGTCGATGGTACTGCGTAACAGTGGGAGCGTAGAACTTGTCCGACTACTGGCGGATAGCCGCCGTTTTTTAAGAAGTCCTTATTACAGCAATGTAGTAAGGGCTTTTTTTATTGTCGTTCCGAAGGCGATGCCGGGTGGTTTTTTTGGACACATAGTCAACATAGTTTTTCTTTTTTACTCTAAAACCAAGAACACATAGTTGTAAATGTTTTCAAACATTTACTTAGGGTGGGAGGGTTTTTTTCGTGTCTTTGAGGCTTTGTGTTTAACACTACAAAGAAATCGGGGCGATGCCCCTCGAAAGAAAATGATAAGTGATGAATGATAAATAACAATTGATAATGAATAATTGACAATGAATAATCGAGCCAAGAGCCAAGACTTTTGACTTAAGACTTTTCGTTGTTTTGCTACGCGATTTAATGAACGGACTTCGTCGCCCGAACAACGATCCCTTGTCAACTCGAACAATGGTGCTTTGCTCGCTCGGACAACGATGCTTTGTCCGCCCGAACAACGGTTCGTTGTCTGTTGTCGGTTGTCTACAGCACCGTTATAAAACAGCTCAATGGCATGGCTCTGGGATGTTTTTGTGTTAACTGTGTTTCTACACCATAAACCCGCAGGTGAGACAATAGTCTTCAACGACCTTATTGTTGGCAAAGCCATTACGGATTTTGATAGAGCGGGGAGTGTTGAGTATTTGGTTAAGGTCGTTTTCAAATATATTTCCAAGTTTCAGATGACTGTCGGCATCGATACAGCAAGGTACTACGGTGCCGTCGGACAGAATGGCTATATGGTCGCGAAGTGCATAGCAGGTCTTTGTTTTCAGGCTGCGTATATGCTCGCCGTCGGGCCATTGGAAACGGGGTGCAAACTGCATAAACAGATGTTCACCGAGCTTATGTTTTACTTCACCGTTGGGCGAATAGTCTGTGTTAAACGGGAGCTGATACAGTTCCGATATTTTTGCAAGGCAGTAGCGGTTGAAATCATTCTTGTTTTCGGCCCCACTATTCCATAGCCGCAGGTTGATGTATGTTTGGGCTGCATCGGCCGCAATATAGCTAAATACGCTATTCATATAGGCATCCCATTCGCTGACAGGAACGTTCTCTTCGGCATCGTGCAGCGATATATTTATCTGGCGGATTTTGTGCTTGAGCAGCAGATCTTTTTTTTTATCTAAAAGAGCGCCGTTGGTAGTAATGTTTATATTGAATTTAAGATCTTCGGCAACAGACAGTATCTCATCCAAAGCGGGATGCAGCAGTGGTTCGCCAAGTACATGGAGGTAGATATACGAAGTATGCAATCGGATTTTTTGTGCAATTATTTTAAACTCGTCGGGCGACATAAATTTTGATGCACGCGATGTACTAAAACAAAAGCTGCAACTGAAATTGCAACGATTGGTTATTTCGATATATATTTTTTTGAACTTAAAGTTCATTTTATGTAATGTGTTGGTTTGTAGAAATGATTTGCACAAGTAATTCTTATTTTCAGTCTCTTCTATGTAAGATTTAAGCAGGAGCGTTTGATAAGAAAATAATGATATCGACTTATTGACCTCAAAGTTAGTCAAAAAGTTTGTTATTTATGAGCTGCGTATGGGGCGAATAAGCTGCATGAACTGCTCAGAGATGTTTGTTTTTTTAATAAAGACTAACGTGGCTGTTTTAAGGTAAACATATTGTATAAATTTTCAATATTTCTTGCCACTTTATAAAAAAAGACGTTTCTTTGCGACACCAAATTAATGTACTAACATGAGATGATTTTTTTTGTTACAAAATGATTATTTGTTCATAACCATTACGTTACAATTGCGTCAATTATAACCTCAATAGAAAGATCAGATATGTTTCTTTCACTGGAGCAATTATTATCAAAAGAACAATAGTTAGTTATGCAGGAGATTTTAAAATTTTAAATATGAATATGTTTTATAAACGGTTGAGTATTGGAGCGATGATTCCATGGATGTTTACTTTAACTATTGTTTTTTTATTTTTTTTCAATATAAGTTTTGATGCTGTTTGCTTTAAAGCAGATAATACGATATACTATAAGATATTTCTTGTGGTTGTAGCATCTTTGCCTTTGATGTATTTGTTTGACTTCGCTTATTTCCGGGAGCAATTAGTGCGTAAGAAGCTGTTAATTCTGAGTTTGGTTTCATTGCTTATTACCCTCAACTTCGTGTCGCATACAAGTTTTTTGTTTTCAATTGTTTTTGGAGTGGTGGTATTAATCAATTTTTTGTATGATAAAAAGATTTATCGACCGCAAGTCTTTCACTGGCTGTTGCTTATTTACTTTGCAGTTAATGCGTTAAGCTTGTTATGGACTAAAAACTTAAATGAAGGACTCAAATTGTTGGGTAATATTTCGCCATTGGTTTATATTCCATTGTTTTTTTGCTTTTTTAAGCTGAATGAGTCTGATTTCAAGCTGATTATGCTGATGATGTTCAGGTTGGCATTGTTTTACGCTTTCTACTCTGTTGTCAGTTGGATAGTTACCTGTAATGCTTGCCATTATGCTGTTTTTCCGTGGTATATTTCTGCCGAATCTACGAATGGGTTTGATCCCGTTTACGCATTTGCTTTTGGATGGACAAATCATGCTCATCCTACTTACAACGGCTTTATCATGCTATTGGGGTTAGCTATAGGGTGGTATTATATTCTTAAAAGAGAAGTGGCAAATAAGGCTATTTTTACGGAGCTTATTTTTCTGATTATTACTACCTTTTTAATAGCTGTTTTTACTGATTCGCGTTATATGCAGCTCGTTTGGCTGATTGTTAATGTGTCAGGTTTTTTATATAATATACGCAATAAGAAAAAACTACTGGTAGTAAGTTTGTTTGTTTTTGCAGTTACAGCGGCTTTAGGAGTTTACTTCTTTCATACGAAGATTAACGCCTTTTTTAATGATCCTATCAGGCATTCATTGTATCAGGCTGCCTTTCAGTCGATACATGATAATACATATCGTGGCACTGGTTTAGGAGGTATGACACAGTATATCAATGAAGACAATCCTTTTTTTTGGCGACATGTTAAGGGTACACCATTTACGCTTAAGCATCCTCACAATCAGGTAGTAGGAGATTTGATGCAGGCGGGTATCTTAGGACTGATTTCCATTTTATCCATAATTGTTTATTTGTTTTACCTGAGTTACCGGAAACGTAACTGGCTTTTATTCATTGCATTTCTACTGTTTTTTTGTTTAATGAATATTGAATCACCACTGGTTTTGGTACGAGGGATATTTACGTTCGCATTGGTTTTTTGCCTGATGGTTGCCAAACCAGATGTGAAAACTGTAAATAACAGGAAGGAGATTTAATTCTACGCAAAAAGAGAACTTGACAGCTTCCCGATAGCTATCGGGGTGGCAACATATGTTCCGTTTGCGTGAAATATCTATATTTTATACCGGGCCATTGAATAATTATCGTATAAATTATTTTAAAAATCTGCTGATATCCATTCATAGATACATATAAAATAATATTTTTGTGGTCTAAATAGCAAATATAATAACATGCACTACAAATAATTATGAACTCAAAATCATCGAAACACGAGCAAATAGTAGTAAGTCTTACTTCATTCCCTGCGGCCATCTGGTATGCCACTCAGGCAGTGAAATCAATTTTAAAGAGTACTGTAATGCCCGATAAAATTGTACTTTATCTGACTTATTCGCAATTTGCTGAGACTGGAATTCCTGAGGAGCTTCAAAACATAGCTGATAGCAACCCTGTTTTTGAAATCAGAAATTACGACGACGATATTCGTTCATATCGTAAATTAGTACCGGCGCTGATTGATTTTCCTGATGCTGTTATTATTACCATTGACGACGATGTGTGGTACGATAAAAATATGTTGCGTAAATTACTGTATTTACACAAACAAATTCCTGATGCAATATTTGCTCATCGCGCCAAACGGATAATATTAGGTGCTCCATATCGCAAATGGAAAAAATACAGATGGTATAGCTTTATATTCAAACGGATTCATTCCGGATTTAAAAATATCCAAACGGGTGTGGGAGGTGTATTATACCCGCCGCATTCGTTAAAAATGGATATGATTAAACCTGAGCTTTTTAAAAAATTAGCTCCAACTACTGACGATATTTGGTTTTGGGCAGCTGCAGTGGCAAACGGGACAAAGATTATACCTGTGCCTTTTGGCTACAACAAACCCAAAGGGCTTAAGAAACCTAAGGAGCTGTCGTTGAAAACAGTCAATTTTAAGTCGAAGACCGATCTGAACAAAACTGCGTTAGAAACGATACTAGAAGAATACCCCATAATCAAACAAAATTTAGTACATGAAGATTGACAAGGAAAAAATAATTATAGATTTAGTTTATCTTTGGGTTGATGGCAGTGACCCTGTGTGGTTGGCAAAACGAAATGCGTTTATCGGGGATGCTGAAACAACCTCGTCGGCCAATTGCGAGGGACGTTATATCAATAACGATGAACTGAAATTCAGTCTTCGTTCTGTCGAAAAATATGCTTCGTGGATTAATAAAATCTATATTATTACTGATAATCAAACGCCTGATTGGATTGATTGGACTAACCCCAAAATAAAACGGGTTGATCATAAGGATATTATGCCCGAAGAAATATTGCCCTGCTATAATTCGGGTGTTATAGAATTGTTTCTGTATAAAATTGAGGGGCTTTCCGAACATTTTATATATGCTAACGACGATATGCTAATCAATCGTTCGGTTTCGCCTGACACTTTTTTTACCGACGAAGGTTTTCCTGTTGTGCGTCTTACCCGTAAGCGTTTCAGAAGATTACGATGGTTTTGGAGGGAGGAAATTCGTAAAAAACCTTTACACAATTATAGTAAAAGTATTAAAACGGCATCAGAACTTGTAAAGCAGAAATATGGAATCTACTACAGTGGCATGCCGCATCACAATATTGACGCTTACTTAAAAAGTGATTGTCGACGGATGGCTGAAAAGGTTTTTAAAACTGAATTTGAGGCTATGCACTACAATCGTTTGCGTAGTCCTGAAGACATAGAGCGCATCGTTTTTTCGTACGTAGCATTAGCCGAGAAGCGTGGGGTTTTACATTATTGTTCAAAAAAAGAATCTCTTTATATCCATATTCATAAAGACAGACATTATAAAAATCTGGGAAAATACAATCCGATATTTTTTTGTATGAACGACTCGCAATATGCGCAGGATAGCGATAGAAGAAAGTCTACTCTGTTTTTGAATAAGCTTTTCCCGGAAAAATCTCAATTCGAAAAGTAGTTTTTAATTCTCATTGATGTAGCTGAACCTGAATTACTCAGCGCGTATTAAATCTCAAATTTCGATTTTTCAGGTAGAATACTCTCAAAAGCATTCCTGATATTTTGCATAACCTGTTCGTAATTTCGGATATGGACATTGTCGTTGAGGCAAATCAATGAGTAGCTTTGCTCATAAATGGCTTTAATCGCTTGTTTGGGCTTTATCATAAGCGGGAACATTTTCGTATCCTGATAGGTGTTGTATGGTTCAAAATTTCCTTTACATATTTGCCATGTGCGAAAGAGTTCCGGAGTTAAATCGTTTAAGGCCCTGAATCGGTTAACAGATGTTGCCGTTAGTTCTTCGCCGGCTACAGCCCAAACTTCGTCGAAAGTGCTTTTTAAATAAGGCTGAGCATTGTGCGGAGTACGTAAGGTTATGAATTTATTGTATGGTTTCAGAATATAATTCCAACGTGCCTTGCTTCCGTATGTTTTGTCGAACCACTTATCCTGAAATTTGGACATAACCTCCTTTTTGTCGAAATTTTGGTTTACGATTCTGATGTTGTTTTGGATGCGTTTATACCATTGCGACCAACCCGGATTGTAAAGAAAGGCTGCAATATCGCGGGGTAAACCATTTTTGAAAAAGCGTTCCTGACCGATGGTATTTATAATGTAAAAATCATCATTGAAATACACAAAATGCTCAGCTAAATCAGGTATTTTATGTAAGTAGCGCTCAATTACAACAGAGTTGTAGCTTGGCAAAAATTCATGCGGTATGTAATCTTCGTGATTGACCAGATTGATTTTAGGATTTGTTTCATCGAGCCATTCAGGTTTTTGCCCGCAGGTTACGAAATGAACTTTGCGAACCCAGGGTGCAAATTTTTCAACGCCTCTAAACCAATATTTTAGGAATCCGTAGTCGCGAAATCTTGCTTCGGAAACTCCGTTCTTGCTATTGTCTTTTTTACCCGAATACGTGGCAAAAACCTTTTGCCATTTGGGGTCGTTCATATCTACCCAGGTAACAACAAAATCTATATCCATTACAAAAAAAATGTGTGTGTTTGATGTTTTATACAGGGGATAATGCATCCTCCCCATAACGATGAGGTTTGGTTTTTGTGAGTTATTTATACACCCTAACCCAGTCTACCTCTAAGTATCCGACCGAGGCTTTAGCCTTTTCAGGAATGAAAGAATTAAAAACCAAATACATTTCTTCAGCAGGGATATTGCTTGCCGTACGGTATATTTCCACATCGTTCAGCAGCCACACAAGCTCCTTCTGAGTCCATTTGAAAGTATATATATAAAAGTTCGAGGGGTTGATACCTTTGATTTTAGTGCCATCAATAATGTTTTTACCGGCATTACCTACAGTTATATGCTTGCCATCGAAGTGGAAAATGTTCACGTGGGGCAGTTTGCCTTCGGCTCCCAGCCAGAATGCGTGATGAATATTGCCGGTACAACGCAGTTTCGCCCTGAATATTCCTCCTTTTTGTCGGAATTCGTTGGCAGTTTGTACAACATCCGAGGTGTATTCAAATTCTTTTTCCACAAAACCTTTCTGTACATCCCAGGCCGCTGCTTTTATGCTTTCTTTACGTGTGGTTAGTTTTAAAATACCATTTTCGACGGATACGTTTTTACCGGAATTGTTGGCTTGTTTTTCGTTTGTAAACGAATGGTTGCCAATGAGTTTTGCGCTTTTGTAATGAAATCCGAAATCCCATCTGGACTTGTCTAATGTATTCCAGCTAAACTCTTCCTGAAAAGTGGGTTTCAACGCTTTGTAAGCCTCAAATCGTTCTGGTTTTTCGTTGGTATAGAAAACGATGTCAGGGTTTTTCGATAGTTCGTAGAAGCGTTGCTCCTTGACGTATTCCGGCGTGGTTTTCCAACGATGCGGGTTGGCCCAGAATTCGTTTTTTCTTTTAAATTCCGAATTGGAAATCAGCTTTTTCAACTCATGATATTCTTTTATAATATACGAATCGTGAAAGCGGGTATAGTTCTTATATGCCTTTGAATGCTCAAATTCCTTGAGGGCGCGGAGTTTATCCGAAGCTTTTACTAAGTTTTTGTCGCCCAGGTTTTCAAATTCAGGCGATGCTTTGAATGCAATATACCTATCCAGTTCCACTGATTTCAGGGTGCTGAAGTAAAGTTTTATACCGGCAGAATTTTCGAGTTTATTAAATTTTTTTATGTCACGGTATTCCTCTGTATCTTTATATTTTCTGTTTTGAAGGGTCTTTTTTTTGCTAATAAACTCAGCCGATTTCACTTCGTGGAAGAGTTTTTTGTATTCGGCCAGTTCCACCGATTTTTCTACCTCCGCATATCGTTGCATGGCCTGTACAAGCTCAATTTCTTCCTGTTCGAGCTTCGCAGTAGAAGTTATTCCACCGAAAAAATTTTTCCAAAACAGATTCATATATTTTCGATTTTTTATTTTGAACTAAAATTAGATAACGCAGCTATACATTCGTCGATATCGTTTACCCATACAGGCGCATAATTTTCAACCGGGATAAACTTTTTATCTTTCATTTTTAACGACAGTTGTATCAAATCGTTGTAAAAGCCTTCCTGATTCACAATGATTACAGGCTTTTTGTGCTCGCCTACCACGCCCGATGCTATTACGTCGAACAGTTCGTCGAGCGTGCCATAGCTTCCCGGTAATATCACAAACACATCGGCCACATTTTTCATGATGGCTTTACGTTCGTTCATGCTGTCTACTACTATCAGCTCGGTGCAAACAGTGCTTTGTCTCCTCATGGCTATCACAGCCTGCGGAATTACTCCGGTAATTTTGCCCTTGTTGCAGGCAGCACCTTCTGAGACTGACGTCATCAAACCACCTGTGGCACCCCCAAACACAAGCGTATGACCATTCTGAGCTATCCATGCTCCCAGTTGATAAGCAGGTGCTTTATAGCTTTCGGCTATTTGATTGCTTGAGGAACAGTATACGGCTATGTTCATGAAATGTGGCTATAAAATTAATCATACAATCAGGTCTTTACAGGGTTTGAGTCCGGCTCTTTGCCCGGAATTAAAAAAATTCCGTAAGGCAAAAAAGCAGAGTCAAAAAAAAACGTTTGTTTCACCTTCCTGATTTGTAAAACAATTATTTGTTTTTACGCATCAATATTGGCGTAGGTTGCATTCTCTTCGATAAACTGACGCCGCGGAGCCACATCGTCGCCCATCAGCATGGAGAAAATATGGTCGGCAGAAGCCGCATTTTCTATGGTAACCTGACGCAGCGTACGGTTTTCAGGGTTCATGGTGGTGTCCCAAAGCTGTATCTCGTTCATTTCACCCAAACCTTTGTAGCGTTGTGTGTGGATAGAACCCTCGTTGCCAGCTCCGTATTTTTCAATAAACGCCTGTCGTTGCTGGTCGTTCCAGCAATATTCTTCAATTTTTCCTTTTTTGCACAGGTAGAGCGGTGGCGTAGCAATGTAAAGATATCCCTGCTCAATAAGCTCTTTCATGTGTCTGAAAAAGAAGGTCATAATCAATGTGGCGATATGGCTACCGTCTACGTCGGCATCGGTCATGATTATTATTTTATGATAACGTAATTTCGCTATGTTTAGTGCCTTGCTGTCATCTTCTGTTCCAATAGTTACGCCCAATGCAGTGTAAATATTGCGAATTTCTTCGCTTTCAAGTACCTTGTGATGCATGGCTTTTTCTACGTTCAGGATTTTTCCGCGTAATGGCAGTATGGCCTGAAACTGGCGGCTTCGTCCTTGTTTGGCCGTTCCGCCTGCCGAGTCTCCTTCGACTAAGAATAATTCGCATTTTTCAGGGTCTTTGTCGGCACAGTCGGCTAATTTGCCGGGCAGTCCACCACCCGACAGGGGCGATTTGCGCTGTACCATTTCGCGTGCTTTACGCGCGGCATGACGTGCTGTGGCTGCCAGTATCACTTTTTCCACAATGGTTTTGGCCGCTTTGGGGTTTTCTTCCAGATAGTTACCCAATGCTTCACCTATGGCCATATCTACCGAACCCATTACTTCATTGTTGCCCAGTTTGGTTTTAGTTTGTCCTTCAAATTGCGGCTCGGCTACTTTGATTGATATCACGGCCGTAAGTCCTTCGCGGAAGTCATCCCCACTGATTTCTATTTTCAGTTTTTCGAGCATCTTACTGTCTTCGGCATATTTTTTCAGCGTACGGGTAAGTCCTCTGCGAAATCCTGCCAAGTGGGTTCCTCCCTCTATCGTATTGATATTGTTTACGTAAGAATGTATGTTTTCGTTGTACGATGTGTTGTAAGTCATCGCTATTTCTACCGGAATACCATTTTTTTCGGTGTTGATATGAATCACGCTGTCGATTAGTTTTTCGCGTGCTTCGTCGATATATTCTACAAATTCTTTCAGCCCTTCTTCCGAATGAAAAACTTCCGATTTGAAAGTGCCATCTTCGAGCGGGCTACGCTTGTCGGTGAGAGTAAGCGTGATTCCTGCATTCAGGAAAGCCAGTTCGCGTAAGCGATTGGCCAGAATATCGTATTTGTAAACCGATTCAATAAAAATGCTGCTGTCGGGCAAAAAGGTCACCAAAGTTCCGTTTGAAGTAGAAGAACCTATTTCTTTAACCGGGAATTTAGGAATACCACATTCATATTCCTGCATGTATAGTTTTCCGTTTCGGGATACCTCTACATGCAACAAAGTGGAGAGTGCGTTTACGCAGGAAACACCCACACCATGTAACCCTCCGGAAACTTTATAGCTGTCTTTATCAAATTTACCACCGGCATGCAATACGGTCATTACCACTTCCAGAGCCGATTTTCCTTCTTTTTCGTGAAAGTCAACCGGAATACCGCGGCCATTATCCACCACAGTAATTGAGTTGTTTTCGTTGATAGTAACGTTTATTGTGTCGCAATGACCAGCCAGCGCTTCGTCGATAGAGTTGTCGACCACCTCGTAAACCAAATGGTGTAATCCTTTGATGCCTATGTCCCCAATGTACATTGCGGGGCGTTTACGTACAGCTTCCAACCCTTCTAGTACCTGAATGCTGCTTGCACCATATTCGGTGCCACCATTTACTTTTTCTTCTTCGCTCATTTTATCTTAAAATATAAAAAAATCAAATGTTTATAAAAATAGCTTGAACCGGCTCTTGCAAGTAATTTTAAGAATTTATTACCTGTTCAAAAAACATACAAATATACAATAAAAAAATGAGACTACGGGTATCTGTTTGAGTTAAATTTATCAGTTGTGTTTTATGATAAAAAAAGCGAACCGGCGCATGATATTGTGCCGGTTCGCATTATTTGCTAATTACTCTTGTGTGGTGAGTTGTATGGTTATTTTGATATTTTTTTTGCCCATTGAATTGCTTGCGTTGTCCATGTTTTCGCTCATGTCAGGGCGCTGTCCCATGTCGCCACCGGGCCCTCCACCCATGCCACCTCCGGGTCCTCCTCCCATACCGCCATCGGGTCCGCCACCCATGCCACCGCCTGGTCCGCCTCCCATGCCTCCACCCATACCACCGCCGGGAGCTCCGGATTGGTTTCCGCCTCCTGAACTTTTAGATAAGGCATTGATTGTAAGTTGTACCTGAATGCTTTTTTTTACAATATCTTCGAGCAGATATCCATCTCCGAATAATTCCCGTAACGGAATTATCATTTCAAAAGCCGACTCGCTCGTTTCCCGGTTGCTTTTTGCAAATGTGATAACGTTTTTGTTCAGGTCTTCGGAAACGGCTATGCCTTTGTTGAATAAAAATCCTTTTGTGTAGGCGGTGTCTTTGGGCATAAGCTCTCTGCGCATGGTAAGTTGAGGCATTTGCTGAGCCTGATTTCCGTCAGGTCGGACGGGCCGGTTTTGGATTTGGTTGGCAGCTTGCATACCATTGGTCATGTCAAAATCCTGACCGTTGGGAGGAGTTGGCATTCCGGCAAATCCTTCTTTCTTTTTCAATTCAAAACTTGCGGCAACCTTAGGCTTTCCGCTTACCGTCAGTTTCAGTTTTAGTCCGGCTTGCTCTATTTGCTTCAGAAGGTTTTTTTCGTCCGACTTGAATACAAAATACAGGTTGTCGGCATCGTTGCGGAGTTCATATTTAATTTCCGCCTCCGAGTCATAAAACCTGAGATTAGTGGTCCAGTCGTTGGGATTGCCGTCAATTTGAAGCCGGGTGGGTTGCCAGTTCACTTCGCTTACCTGAGCATAAGAGCAGGATAGAAAACATGCTGCAACGGAGCATGTAAGTAAAATTTTGTTTTTCATAAAAAACTACATTATTATTAAAAAATGGATAATTGTTTTGATACCATTATTTTTCTTAAGTAGCTTTTCCGTGTGTTTTTTTATTTCAGCTTGTTATTTAATCAATAATCGTTTTTGTAGTTCTTACATGCTGATACGCTTTGCATTGCTGTTGCATATAAACTCAAAAGCAGGTAGTTTGTGCTTTATTTTCAGCATTTTGCCAAATAAATGGAATAATTGATTAATTTTGTAGCAAATGTAATTCTGTTTTTCGGTTAAACTTACCACCGCGAAAGATTTTTAGATTTATTTATCCAAATTGGTCTTTGTTTTATTTTTCTAAACAAATTTATCACGCCCATGAGACAGCTCCCTCCTCAATCTAATCCCTCGTTCGGCTTTGCCGATAGTCCGTTTGGTGAATGCTGCATAGTTTTTTCAAGCGATGGTATATGCGCCTTACTTTTTCCGGGTAGCAGGGATGTGGCTTTTTACGATATGGAGCAGCGTTTCCCCGAAACCGATTTTAAACAGGACGATACGCGTGCAATGCACTTGGCGCATGGGATATTCGTAAAGCATGAAATTCCGCGTCTGAATCCGATTGGAACCGAATTTCAGCAGGCCGTATGGAGTGCTTTAGAGAAAATTCCTGTAGGTGAAACCACTACCTATGCCAAAATTGCCGAAGATATAAAACGCCCAAAAGCGGTTCGTGCAGTAGGTACTGCCATTGGTGCCAACCCTATTGCTTTCCTCATTCCCTGCCACAGGGTTATTCGGAGCGATGGCGGGTTAGGGGGTTATCATTGGGGACTTGAAATTAAAACCCAAATGCTGGAGTGGGAGTTGAAGTTAGGAAAATGAGTTATTGGAGGTTGTTATTTATAATAGATAAAATACATTGTAATGCATAGTTGTAAATTTATTTGAGATTTATTGGGCTTACAATCCCGATTGCTATCGGGTTTTAATCCAGATAAAACTCTAATGCAATGCTGTTTCACTGTCAATGAAATAATTAGCAATATTGGGTAGCAGGCTCTTCGTTCAGTACGTAGAGCTTGCTATTTTTGTTTTTATGATAAAAAATGCCCGATGCAGCTTCATTTTTAAATTATATCTAAGTACTTTTGTGTAAAGATTATTCTCAGGAAATATGAAAAGAACTTGCTTTGCATTGGTAGTTCTGGCGATTAGCACTATGGTTGTATCGCAGAATGCGCTCAAAAAGTTTACCGACAATCCTTTGTTGCAAAATGCCAATATCAGTCTTTTGGTAAAAGACCTGAAAACCGGGGCAACGCTGTATGAATTGCGCTCAAAAAATACGGCAACTACCGCCTCTACCATGAAGGTAATAACCACAGCCACTGCGCTGGAGTTGCTGGGACCTGATTTCCGTTTCGAAACCAGACTTGAAGTGGATGGCGAAATAGCAAAAGACAGTACTTTAAGGGGCAATCTTTATATACGCGGTGGTGGTGATCCAACGCTGGGTTCGGATAAAATTGGTGATAAAGATTTTTTGAACCAATGGATTGTTGCGCTACATAAAGCGGGCATCAAGAATATTGCCGGAAAGATTATAGCCGATCCGGGTATTTTTGAAAAGCAGGTAATTAATCCCAAATGGACATGGGAAGACATGGGCAACTATTACGCTCCCGGTATTCATGGTATTTCGTATATGGATAATACCTATCGGGCTTATTTCAATTCGGGTAAGGTGGGTACGGTAGCTCAGATAACCAGGATAGATCCTGAAATTAAAGGTCACAAAATAGAGTCGTTTGTAAAAAGTGCCAATATCAGCTTTGATAATGCCTATTTCTACGGAGCTCCATTCTCTAACGACCGTATTGTGACAGGGCAAATACCGGCCAACAAAACCGACTTTGTAGTGAAGGGCGATATACCGGATCCGGCTCTCTTGTTGGCTAATCACTTACGTGAACGGCTTATTGCAAGCGGTGGCTCAGTGACCGGACAGGCCGAAGTTCAGTACAATCCCGAATGTAAAAAGTTTGTTGTATACACGCATTATTCACCTCCGCTAAGCGAAATAATTACCGAAACTAATGTTAAGAGCAATAATCACTACGCCGAATATCTGTTTAAATATATTGGGAGTCGAAGCGTGGTACCTTCAACCGTTGATGCTTCTATCAGTAGCATACGTGCTTTCTGGCAAGCTAAAGGCCTGCCGGTTGATCAGCTTTTTCAATACGATGGCTCAGGCCTGTCGCCCGTCAATGCTGTGTCGGCCGGATTTTTTGTAGAGCTGCTCACTTATATGAAAAACAAGAGTCGTTATTCCGGTGTTTTTTACAACAGTTTGCCAGTGTCGGGCGTAAGTGGTACGCTCAAATCTATTCTTGAAAAAACAGCATTGCAAGGAAAAGTTCACGCCAAAAGTGGTACTATCGAAAGCGTAAAATCCTATACTGGTTATATCGAAGCCCCTAAAGGAACTTTAGTTTTTGCAATATTGGTAAATAATGCTTACGGTACATCCAAAGAGGTGGTAAAAAAGATGGAGAGTTTTATGCTTGACATAGCCAGGTAAAACCAACAAAACCGATATGTATATCAAGGAAACGCATTCTACGAATGCTCTTTTACGCGAAATTTTAAGGAGGGAGAATCTTCCCGAGGGTTTTGTGGTTCGTACCGATTTCCAGACAGCCGGCAAAGGTCAGGTAGGAAACTCGTGGGAATCTGAGGCCGGGAAGAATCTGCTTTTCAGCATGGTGCTTTTTCCCTGGCACATTGATATTACTGAGCAGTTTATTGTTTCGCAGATGATAAGCTTGGCTATAGTGAAAGCGTTGAGCCGGTTTTCAACGGGCTTTACCATTAAATGGCCCAACGACATCTACTACGGTGATAAAAAGATAGCGGGAATACTGATAGAAAATTCATTGCAAAACGGGAAAATTAAATCGATGGTGATAGGAGTAGGGCTTAATGTTAATCAAAAAACGTTTATAAGCAATGCCCCCAATCCAGTGTCGTTACGTCAGGTAACCAAAAAGCATCATTCCCGCAAGCCGATATTGGAAGATATATGCAAAAACATGTCGGTGCTGTATCATTCCTCCGATTTTGAAAAGATACGCCGGGAGTATATGTCAGTGCTTTATCGCAACGATGGTTTTTATCCATTCAGAGCCGAAGGCGAGGTTTTTGACGCACGAATATCAGACATTGCTACCGATGGAAGAATGCACCTTGAATTGCGGAATGGTGAGTTGCGTGAATTTTATTTTAAGGAGGTGGAGTATCTTGTTGGTTAGTCTTTTACCTCCTCGAAATCAACATATTCCCCTTCGCTTTTCTCAAACACCTTGTTTTTTTGTTTTTGGTAGGCGTTTTCGTACGACGAGTGATTGGATCCGGTTTGATAAGCCGTACGCCGCCTGCCAATACCAAATATTGTACTGAATATATTGCGTATGAATCCCAGTATGGAAAATACAATTACAAGTCCCAGTACCAGAACAAAAATGATAAAAAAGAAAAATAAACTCATAATGCTTGAAAACCCCTTTGCGGGTTGAATTATTTATACTGCAATAATAACAAAATAAAGAGTGTTTATGTCTGTTCTTTAAGTATAATTAAGAGAAAAAGATAGTTTTTGAGATTAAAAACGGATTTCTGAGGCTATGCAACTTGCCGGGTTGTTAAATCAGACTGATGTTCCCCAAAAATATCTGGAAATATTCAGCCCTCACTAATATACTGCCTGAGCCACCCTTTTTACACTTTGAGTAGCCATCAAGCTATAAAAGTGTATGCTTGGTACCCCGTTAGCAATCAGATCTCTGGCTTGCATTGTACACCATTCCACACCTACTTCGGTAGCTTCGGCGTCGGTTTTGGCCTTACGGAGTCCGGCCGCAAAATCTTCGGGGATGTCAGTTTTAAATATTTGGGGAAGCACGGTAAGTTGGTTCATAAAAGTAACAGGTTTCAGTCCCGGAATGATGGGCACATTGATACCGGCAGCTTTACATTTGCCTACAAACTCATAATATTTTTTATTGTCGAAAAACATCTGAGTTACCAGATATTCAGCACCTGCATCCACTTTCATTTTGGCATAGTAAAGTTCCGACTCCATATTGGGAGCTTCCTCGTGTTTCTCGGGATAGCAGGCCATACCGTACGAAAAAGGGGTGACCAGAGATTTCATTTTGGATCCGTCGAGAAATTCGCCGGTGTTGAATTTATTGACCTGAGCCTGAAGCTCAGTGGCATGGGCATGTCCCGTAGCTGCAAATTGTTTTTCGTGCTTAGCTTTATCGCCACGCAGTAGAAGCAAATCGGTAATCCCCAAAAACTGCAGATCAATCAGCGCATATTCGGTTTCTTCTTTTGTAAATCCACTACAAATAATATGTGGTACTACGGGTATTTTATACTTATTTTGAATGGCGGCAGCAATAGCCACAGTTCCGGGGCGATGGCGTTCGGCCACACGTTCAAAAAGCCCGTTGCCCGTTTCTTTAAATACCAATTCGCTGCGATGAGTAGTGATGTTGATGTATTTTGGGTCAAACTCCCGAAGGGCATCAATAGTTCGGTATACACCATCAATTCCGTTACCCTTGAGCGGTGGAAGCAATTCAAAAGAAAAAGCAGTTGATTGAGCAGATTTAATTTTTTCTACAACACTCATTTTTATAAATCGTTACATGATTTTTTTTATAAACAGGAAACAAATAAACAGATTTTGAGGTAAAAATCTATTACGTTGTTCATTTAGCGCGTGCAAAAATACGAAATTATTTTCAACTGTTTGTAATTGTTTTTTAGTTGTCGCATGAAACGCTCATGGCGTATCCCGAAAGCCTTCGGGATATACTACTTGTTGAATCGTCCTGTTTGCGCTTGTTTCGTTTGCAGGGTTAAGGTAAAAATAACCAAACACCTTTCCGCGTTTGTGGCGTGTAAGATGCCTGGTGAGTTTATGTATCTTCCTCGATGGAGAATTTTACCCGCTCCAGAATACCTTTATTTTTAACGATATTTTTGTAGTCCCATTGAATCACTCTTGATTTTAAAAGCCAGCGTTCCAAATCATCAAGGTCTAACTGTTCGGGCGAAGTATATTCGATGCTGGCAGCTTTGAAACAACCTTCGTTTTGCAGATTCTCTTCTTCGAATGATTGTCCGCTCCAAAACAACAAGTGTACTCCACGTTTCGTTTTCTTGTAACCAACAATAGGGTTTCCATTCAGAAACCACACAGGGTGTTTGTGCCACATTCTGCTATTGGCTTCGGGCAGCACCCGACTAATGGTGCTGCTAAGGCAACTACAAATTTCCTGAACCGAAATGTCTAAAGATTGGTTGTAGGTTTGAATGTCGTTATTCATAGTTAGTTTTATAAAATTACATTATTTCTTCAAGTATTTTTCCAGAAAACTATCCTGTTCCCAAAGCAGGTGCAGGATGTTTTCGCGGGCTACATAGCTATGTTGTTCTTTGGGTAGTATTACCATACGCGCCGGAGCGCCAAGGCCTTTAAGTGCCTGAAAGTATCTTTCGGTTTGCAGGGTAAATGTACCCGGGTTGTTATCAGCCTCGCCATGTACAAGCAGTATGGGAGTTTTCATCATGTCGGCATGCATAAAAGGCGACATAGCGTTATACACATCCGCCGATTCCCAGTAGTTCCGTTGTTCGCTTTGGAAGCCAAAAGGAGTAAGCGTACGGTTGTAAGCACCACTACGGGCTATGCCACAGGCAAACAAGTTGGAGTGAGTCAGCAGGTTAGCGGTCATAAAGGCTCCGTAAGAGTGTCCTCCTACGGCCACTTTCCTGCGGTTGATGTATCCCAGCGAATCTACTGCATCGATAGCGGCTTTGGCATTAGCCACTAATTGTTCTACAAAAGTATCATTTGGCTCAGTTTTGCCTTCACCTACGATAGGGAAAGCAGCGTCGTCGAGCACGGCATATCCACGTGTTACCCAATACACAAATGATCCGTAATACGGGAACGTAAACTCGTTCGGGTTTGCTGCGCTTTGTCCGGCGCTGTTTTTATCTTTATACTCGGCAGGGTATGCCCAGATAAGCAGAGGGAGTTTTTCGGTTTTGGTTTTGCGATCGTAGCCTGCCGGCAAATACAGAGTTCCCGAAAGTTCCACACCATCAGCACGTTTGTATTTTATCAGCTCTTTGTACACATGGGCAATGCTTTCAAACGGATTTTGAAAATGTGTAATCTGAATAGGCGCTATGCGTTTTTTCAGATTGCGGATAAAGTAATTAGGGTACTCGTTTTTCGACTGTAAGCGTACCAGTACCTCGCCTTTGGTTACATCAGTAATGTCCAGGATTTCCTCCATTTTATCTGTGTAGCCCGATTGGTATAGCCGTTTGGTTTTAAGGGTTTTTACGTTCAACTCATCAATAAAAGGAAACTGTCCTTTAGGTGTAAAACCATCACCTACAAGGAAAATCCGGTCGCCGTCGATGGTAAGTGCGTAACGTCCATACTGGTTTTTGCGGGTTTCAAAATTGCCCGGATCTGAATAGATGTCCTGATAGTTTCTGTCGGAGACGAGTTTTAGCCCTTGCGACAAAGCCGATGGGTTGAAAAGGCTGGTTTTTACACGGCGTGTATCGTACCATTCTTCCATCAGTACGGCTATGGAGGCATTACCCCAAACAATTCCCGAGAAGCGCAGTTCTGTTTTCGTTAATAGTTCCGGAGTCTTGTCAAAAGGAGCTTTCCAGGTATACACAGCATCGCGAAACGGCACTTCGTTTTTAGGATCGCCTTTGTCGAGCGCTTCGGCATAGAACAGGGTGGCCGGTTCATCGGCTCTCCAGTTGAGCGAACGTTTGCCTGTGCGAACAGCCATAAATCCTTTGGGCATCACCTCAGTAAGAGGCACGTCATTGACGGTTTTTACTGCATTGCCGCTTAAATCGTACACTACTGTTTGTTGTGGAAAACGGTTGAGCGGAACAATGTACGAAAATGGTTTACGAATGGTGGTTATAAGCAGATAGTTGCCGTCGGGCGAAAAATTTTCACCGGCATAAATATCCGCAGTTTTAAATAATGTTTTTTTACCCGACAATTCAACTTTGTAAAGTTCGGCAGTAGTAAGAGTAACAAAGTTGGCCTCATCGGTAGGATTTTTCAACATATCCTGATAAGTTCTGTTTTGTGCTTTTTCGCCATCGCTCACCGAAATAGTAGGACCTTCGGGCAAAGCTTTTTTGGGGTCGATAAGAGCCGGGCGTTGCGCTGGCAGTAGTCTGATAAGGATGCTTTTGCTATCGCGAAACCAGTTGATAGGGTTGCCCAAATTAGCGTTAACCACAGCATCGGTTAACCTGGTGGCCTGCGCCGTGGCAAACTCCATAACCCAGAGTTCTACGCCTTTATCGGTAGTATTGGTAAAAGCCACTTTTGTTTCGTCGGGCGACCAGCTCAGGTATGTAATACGAGGATTATCCGGAAGTCCTTTCACCTGAACGGGCTCATTATCTTTCACTTTTCGTATTTTCAGATTGTTGAGATAGCTGGCCGATGAGCTGATGTTGGTTACAGGGTTTACGCGTAAGCCGGCCAAACTTATTTCGGTCTGGTTCAGGTCATCAAGGGTTTTGTAAGTGTTGCGGTAAGTAAGCAACATATATTCGTTGTGCGAATCGATAGTTACGGCTGGTGGCCGCTGGTAGTCGGCAAGTTTCAGAATGCTTTCGGGAGGAAGCTGGTATTTCAGATTCTCCTGAGCATTAGCGGCGGATATTCCCATTATAATTGTCAATAAAATAAATTGAAGTTTTCTCATTGCAAATGAATTTTCTTATGTTTGGCAAATTTAAATCATTATTTAATTAAAAACAAAAACCATCGCATAAAAATACAATGGTTTTTCATCTATATTGTTTATTTGACGATATTTAATTGTTTGAGTTGGCATTGTATTGGTTGATTTTCCTGAAATAATATTCAACAAACAGGTTTGGCTCTGTCCGGGTGCGGAAAATTGGTTCACTTTCATCAAATTGTACCGCGGTGCCGTCGACCAAAAGTCCCGGAGCGCCATCCTCCTCCACAGGCGCATAAACCGAGTCGTTTTCTGTACGTTTGCGATGTATCCAGTCGAACATGATACTTGGTTCGTACGAAAAATGCTTTACGTAATCTACGTTTTCAACACCAACACCATTGTGCCACTGATCAGCCCGTTTTATAGCCGATGTTTTTATTTTCTTCTTGTTATTGTATTCTCCGCCTATAAGCGTCATAGGCAGGTTAACGTCAACTTTCCATATTTTCACTTCTTTTTCGGGCAGCAGGTTAACCAAGTCGAGCAGAACCATCCCGAAAGCTGAGCATCCTGAGCCTTCGTTTTTGTATCCGGGCCAGAAAGCGCCACCATAGAAATCGCAGGGAGCATTTTTGTTATTCATTTTTTTTGAATACTCGTCAATAAAAGTGAGCATCCGTTTTACTGCATTATCGCTAATGCGATAGCGGATAAATGCCAGTTTGTTTCTTTTTCGGTACACGTTGAGCTTATGAGTTAGTTCCTCATTTGTTTCAAGTCGGCCCTGCAAGGGAGCGCCCATAATGGCCAAACCTACTTTTTGTTTGAAAAGCAGATCTAATTTTTCCTGCGTACTTGCCGAGGCCTGAGCAATCAGTAGCGGCGATTTTAGCAGCGGCGATTTTATGCCTACAGCAATATGTCCAAGCAGATAGTTATCTTTGACGCTTATCGTTTTAAAATAACAACTTTTAGCCGACTTAAAAAGTGCGGAGGGGCTTTGCCAATCGAGTGGATACAGGCTTGGCATCACGTAGATTGTAAATTCGTTTTTGTTATCAGAAGCCTGCCCGGTTTCCTGCGATGATATGTGAAAACTTATTATAAACAAAAAAAGCGCAGTAAGCAGGCTTTTTTGTGGCGTAAAATGTTTGGTATTAAACTTCATCGAATATAATCTTTTCTGTTGTATGCAAAATTAATCAAAAAATAACATGAAAAGCATTTTTTATTAAATTTCGATAATAAAACATTAAAATTTTCATCAAATGGCTGATAATGGTGCAAAGTGAAAGTAAAAACAAGCTATGTTGTTGAAAAGCTGAAAGATTGTCAGTGTGGTGTTCTGTGTTTTTTTGAATCTTTACCTGATAATACATTTTTTGCAGGTAAATCCTTTGCCGGCAATGACATATTGTGAAAAAAGGCATAAAATTTGACAGATTAAAAAACGTTCGCCGGGTTAACATATTCGTATTTGCATTTTTTTATAAGTTGCATTTCTGTAAATTACAACTGTATCGAATATGGGTTAATTATCTCTTTCAAAGTATTTGATAAAAAAACAACTATGGAATGATATTTTTGTTCCGAAAATTGTTTTAGTAAAAATAGGTTGTCGGCACAGTTTTTTTAAGGTGTTGTCAGGATAATGATATATGATTTTTTTTAAAGTAGAAATTTAAACGAAGAAGTAATGCAAACAGGTGGTAAAATATGTGTTTATAGTTGTCTGAAACTGACCTTAATGGTTGTTCTGATTTTTTGCTTATCGGGAGTCTATGCTCAAAAGGTAGGACTTGTATTGAGCGGTGGCGGGGCCCGTGGTTTTACGCATATTGGTGTAATTAAAGCCATGGAGGACAATAATATTCCCATCGACTACATTACAGGGACTTCGATGGGCGCTATTGTGGGTGCGTTTTACTCGATGGGCTACACGCCCGACGAAATGGTAACGCTTTTTAAATCCAACGATTTTAAGTTGTGGTCTACCGGCGATATTGACCCCAAATACGTATATTATTATCGGAATGCCGACCCTAAGCCTGCTTTTGCCGATTTGTATTTTAATTTAAAAAAACTGGACTCGATAGCCTATAAGCCTACTTTTTTGCCTACCAATATTGTGTCGCCGCGTCAGATGAATTATGCTTTTGTAGAGCTGTTTAGTCAGGCCAATGCTTTAGCAAAGGGCGATTTTTCAAAATTGTTTGTACCATTTCGGTGTGTGGCATCAGATATTTACAGGAAAGAGGCTGTGGTTTTGCGAAAAGGGAATCTGGGTGATGCTGTAAGGGCTTCGATGACATTCCCGTTTATGTTTAAGCCCATTATGATAAATAATCAATTGCTTTTTGATGGAGGTATTTTTAATAATTTCCCGGTAGATGTAATGCGTAGCGACTTTGCGCCGGAGTTTATTTTGGGTAGCGTTGTGTCCAATAATCCATCAAAACCAGCCGAAAATGATATTGTAAAGCAGATTGAAAACATGATTGTTGGTAAATCGGACTATACGCTTAACCCGGGCGAAGGCATTTTGCTCGATTTTAAACTGGATAATGTAAATACCTTCGATTTTACCAAAGTTGATGAATTGGTGCAGTTGGGGTATAATGAGGTAATAGCCCGCTTACCCGAAATCAGAGCCAGGGTGAAACGGGAGGTAAGCAAGGAACAGGTGCAGAGCAATCGGCATGATTTTAAGGCCAGACTGCCGGAACTGAAGTATAAAAATATTTACATTGCAGGGATAGATACGCTACAAAAAAAATACATTGAAAATACGTTTCATACCAATGGTCAGGTTTTTGATAACGAAGAGTTTAAAAAAGGATATTTCAAACTGATATCCGATGATAAGATTGCGGAAGTAATACCCAGAGCTGTATTTAACGATTCTACAAATTTGTTTGACCTGCGTATGCGTGTGAAAACCAAAGATCAGTTGAAGCTATCGGTTGGGGGGAATATTTCGTCCTATGCCTCTAATCAGGCATACTTTGGACTTATGTATCAGAATCTGAAGGATTATGCTCAAACGGCTTATATTGATGCTCAGTTTGGCCGTATTTACAACGGATTGGGGGTTGGTACGCGGGTAGATATTCCCACGCGGCACAGTTGGTATATGAAACTGGCATTTCTGCTGCACCGTTTTGATTTTTACGAGGGTAATAAAGTGTTTTATGATGATGACCGTACGTCGTACTTCAATCAGTTTGAGGTGTATAGTAAACTCAATGTTGGGTTCTCGTTAACCATGAAGGGTCGTATGGAATTTGGGTTGGGTTATGGCGTACTAACCGACCGCTATAGCCAAAACCAAAATGAGAGCCTCGACGAAAGTATTTATAATATTGGGAGTGTTTTTACAAAAGTTGAGACCTATACATTAAACAATGTGATGTATCCGGTAAAAGGCTACCATTTTCTGGGAATGGTACAAATGGCAGGCGGTAAAGAGGCTTTCAAGTCGGCCGGAAGCTCGCAGAATAATATTGTAGAGAATAAGAGTATGTGGGTACAGTTCAGGTTAAAGGCCGATAGATATTATCCGCTTTCGCGGCATTTTATATTGGGAACCTTGTCCGAAATATCTTATACATCGCGTAGTATGCTGAATAACTACACATCCACCATGTTACAAGCTCCTGCATTTAGTCCCACGCCGCATAGCAAGGTGAGTTTTAATCCCTACTTCAGAGCCAATCAGTTCCTGGCGCTTGGCCTGAAGCCAATTTATAAACTCAACGATCAGTTTCACTGGCGCAATGAGGTATATTTGTTTATGCCTTACAAAACCATTGAAAAACAAACCGATGGTACAGCTGCCTATTCGCAACCTTTTAATAATGCCCGGTTGTTGATAGAGTCTTCCTTTGTGTTTGACATGAAATTTGCATCAGCCGGTTTGTTTGTGAATCATTATACTGCGGGTTCAAGTCAGTGGAACTTTGGGTTGAATATTGGCTTCTTATTGTTCAATAATAAGTTTTTGGAATAAATTATTTCTTTATTAAAACGAGAATCCCAATTTGCCAAGTCCTGTTTGTATTTGCTGATTCTGCATAAAAAGATTCCACAATAATTGAGTACGATAGTTTTCAATCATTATTACAATAGGCCCCTGGTCTATAGCCAGGTATGAGGTTGCAAACCAGCGCTGCTTCAGATTGAACGCGTCTTTAAAACCATAGTCGCCCCAAAGTTTATTGCCCAGTACATAGTAAAAAAACCGGAGAGCTTTCATGCTTTCGGTAGGGGTGTACGGGAACGACGACAGAGCGGCAGTAGGGGCAATGGTTCCGCCGTCGTTGTTTGGCGAGGAGGCTGTATAGCCGTTTGGAATATCGCTGGCGGTAAGTCCCCAGCAGTCGGCACTATAACCAAAGTTGCCGTTAGGATTGTCCACGCAGTAACTGTAATTGATACGCGCATGTGCCCGGTTTTGAGTCATATAGCTGGCATGCGGGTCGGTCAGGTTGCGCGGGTCAAGTCCCAGAAAAGAATAATGGGTAAAGAAAAGCGGCCCTCCGCGGTTTTCGCCCAACGGGAGCGTGATGTTGTAAAAAATATTCCCGTTTTTGATAGCTCCGTTTCGTGCCCAGCCTTCGTCATATACGCTTTTGGCAATGGGGTAAGTGGGCGACGAAGCTGCCAGTACGTAAACGATTAAACCTTCGTTCCAGCCGGTTACGGGCATGTTCATATCCCAACCATAATCGGGCGACCAGTGCCAGTAAAGCTTTTGCTGTCCGTTGCGCTGAAACCATGTCCATTCCACCTGTTCCCATATTTTCTGAATAGTGTCGCACATAGCTTTTTCGGCGCTGTTTCCGGTTTTAAAATATTGTTGCACCGTGAGCAACCCTTGAATAAGAAAAGCAGTTTCTACCAAATCGGCTCCATTATCTTTGGTGCTAAAGGGCTGAACTTTTCCGGTAGTACCGTTGAGCCAGTGCGAAAAAGCTCCGTGAAAGCGATCGGCTTTTGTGTTCAGAAAATTAACAATAGTGTTGAGCCTTTCAAATCCTGATTGCCGGCTAATAAAGCCCCGTTCGATAGCTACCGGAATGGTCATGATACCAAAACCCGAGCCGCCAGAGGTTACTGTTTCGCCCGAACCATAACGTTCGCGGGCTAAACCCGAAACAGGATGAGCATGTTCCCAGAAGTACCCGAATGTTTTTTTCTGCACAAGTGTAAGCAGGCTGTCGTCGGTAATGGTGGGGAATTTAGCTGTCGAGTCGAGCCCGGTGATGTATTTCGACGAAAAACCGGTACGCACTTTTCCGCCTAAATAGTATCCGGTATCAATTTTAAGTGTATACTCAGTAAGTTCCTGAAGTAAACCCGCGGAGGTGAGTATTATGGTCTTATTATTTTGTCCCTGAGACACACTAAAGTCTGACCCTGTGCTGTTTCCAAGGCTTACTTTTTGTTTCAGAAATTTTGAGACGTCAATGGAGTCGTCGAAAGTAATGCTAACTACCGGTGCAGTACGCGGATTGACATTGTATAAAGGCGTATTTTCAGACAAAAGTATCCGGTTGATTTGCACACTGCTTATTTTCAGTATCCTGACTTCGGGACTCTGTACGGAAGGCTCGTCTACCTTGCAGGATGCGAGTAGTAACACCGAAAACCAAATAAGCAGGAGTAGTTTTTTCAAAATATTATAAAATAAGAGTTAGTTGTAATCATAAAAATCTTGCTGATTTCGCTCTGAATGACAGTCAGGATTTTCTTAAATAAAAATACCAGTCCTGATTTATCATTCAGAGCGAAGCAAGAATCTGAAGATTTTTATAATCGGATAAAGCAGTTATTTATTCCAAACAATTTTTGAAGTTTTGACGTCGGAAGAGTTACCTCCGATTTTAATTTCAAATTCGCCGGCTTCCCAATCGTAATTTAAATCGTAGTTATAGAACTTTAAGTCTTCGGGAGTGATGTCGAAGGTTACGGTTTTAGTTTCGCCGGCTTTCAACATTACTTTACGGAAGGCTTTCAGCTCTTTCACCGGCCGGGTTATGCTTCCTACCACATCGCGGATATAAAGCTGAACCACTTCTGCACCATCATATTTACCCGTGTTGGTAAGGCTAATGCTTGCAGTAAGTGTTTGATTACCCTGTAGTTTTGTTGCACTTAAAGCAATGTCGCCATAGCTGAATGTGGTGTAGCTTAGTCCGTAGCCAAAAGGATAAAGTGGCGAGTTAGGCGAATCCATATAAACGGATCTGAATTTTTCGTATTTATCTACCGCAGTTACCGGTCTGCCGGTGTTCTTGTGGTTGTAATAGAGAGGCACTTGTCCTACATTGCGGGGAAACGACATGGGTAGCTTACCCGACGGATTTACCTGACCGAACAAAACATCTGATATGGCATATCCGGCTTCGCTTCCCGGAAACCAAACGTTAAGGATGGCGTCGGCAGTTTCCTGCTCATCGTTAAGCACCAGCGGGCGTCCGGTGAAAAGCACCACCACAATGGGCTTTCCTGTCTTTTTGAGCGCCATCAACAAATCTTTCTGAGCCTGAGGAATCTCAATGTTGGTTCTGGAGCTGCACTCGCCGCTCATTTCGGCAGTTTCGCCTATGGCAGCCACTATTACATCAGCTTTTTGGGCAATCTGTAGGGCTTCGTTTAATATCTGTTCTTTGGGACGATTGTCGCGATAGGTGTTTTTGTTAAACATGGCTGCGCGTACCTCCTGTTCGGCATCGTAGTCAATATTACTGCCTTTGGCATATACAAAATTAACCTTATCTCCTAAAGTTTCCTTCAATCCTCTGAGCAGACTTACCGATAGGGCATGTTTGGCTGCAACGCTCCAGGTACCGGGCATATTTTCCGGGTTATCGGCCAAAGGACCTATTACGGCTACTGTTCCACTTTTTTTCAAAGGCAATAATTCGTTATTGTTTTTCAACAACACCATAGACTGGCTGGATATATTGCGGGCAATAGCGCGGTTTTGCTGGTTGAAAATATCAGTTTTAGATCTGTTGACGTCGCAATATTTGTATGGGTCGGCAAATAATCCCAGACGATATTTAGCTTCCAGTATACGTCGTACAGCCACATTAATATCTTCGATAGAAACCCGGCCTTCATCCAATGATTTTTTCAGGGTTGTAAGAAAACCTTCGCCAACCATATCCATATCGATACCAGCCTTTAAAGCGCGTGCCGATACTTCCTGAAGGTCACCTATGCCATGATCTATCATTTCGTTGATTCCGGTAAAGTCTGTTACCACAAAACCTCCGAAACCCCATTGATTACGGAGTACTTCAGTTTGCAACCATCTGTTGGCGGTAGCAGGTATACCGTCCACCTCGTTGAATGATGCCATCACACTACCCACGCCTGCATCTACGGCAGCTTTATAGGGAGGGAAATACTCGTTATACATTCTGAGCCTGCTCATGTCCACGGTATTGTAATCGCGTCCGGCCTCGGGAGCGCCATACAGGGCATAGTGTTTTACGCAGGCCATCATGGTGTTTTTATCGGCTAAGCTGTAGCCCTGATATCCATGTACCATGGCTTTGGCTATTTGCGAGCCAAGATAAGCATCTTCGCCCGAACCTTCGGCTACTCTGCCCCAACGCGGATCGCGCGAAATATCTACCATAGGCGAGAAAGTCCAGCAAATTCCGTCGGCAGTAGCTTCCAGTGCCGCTATGCGTGCCGATTGCTCAATCAGGCTCATATCCCACGACGATGCAAGTCCCAGTGGAATAGGGAAATTGGTTTCGTATCCATGAATAACGTCCATGCCAAATATCATTGGGATTTTAAGCCGGCTTTTTTCAACTGCAACTTTCTGAATGTCCCGGATTTTCTCAACACCTTTGATATTGAATAGTCCACCCACTTTGCCTTCTTCAACTTTTTTACCAATATCTGAATTTGTGGCCTGACCGGTAACAAAATCGCCCGACGAAGGCAGATTAAGCTGTCCCAGTTTTTCATCCAGCGTCATTTGCGACATTAAGTTGCTGATAAACTGATCCATTTGAGGGTCAGCTTTAAAATAATGCTCTCTGCCTGGAAACGGAATTTGTTTCACTTCCTGAGTTTCAACCACAGTTTTGGTTTTTTTCTTTGTTTTCTGTGCCTCGGTGTTTGTCAGAATTAAACAGCTCAGGGCTAATAAAATGATTTTTGTTTTCACTTGATCGATATATTAAATTATTTTCAGATATTGGCTTACATATTTTATAAAACAAGAAAGCAAGGGAGTTTTTTTTGTGATACTCCCGCTGCTTTCCTGTTCAGGTAAATCAAATTACAACTTTTTCGAGAACAATGCTGTAACCTCAGCTGCGCTCAAAGCAGTATTGTACATACGGAACTGATCCAGGCCTCCTTTCCATGACGACCTGAGCCAATCGTTGGATACATCGCCTGCGCTGCCTTGTGGTCCACAGCCAAGGCGGAATCCGGCAACTTTAGAGTCGATGAGTTTGATGGCACCATGTGTACCCCATGTTTTAGTGCCAATTACGGTTGCATCTTTATAAAATGTAAGGCCGGATGTGGCTTGGTCGTAAGAAAAAACGCAATGATGCCACTGGTTGTCCAGCAGTCCGGCTATGGCATTAGCACCTTCCCAGGTAAGCCATGTATCAGCGGTACTTGCTTTACCGTTAGCGCTTAGTCCGTCGGCTATCACCATTTTTACCGCGCAAGCCGTATTTGATCCTTCAAACATCAGCATCATGTTGCTACCCGACCAATGATAATCGGCAGCAGCTACAAAGCTAAAAATATACTCCGGCCCGTTAGTAAGAGCATTGTTTTTGGTTTGTCCGTCGTGCTTATACCAGAACGAAACAGAGAAACTACCTGCAGTTGTTACAAAATCATTGGGTTTTGCATACGAAATAAATTGTCCGGCAACGCCTTGTATTCCTTTGCCGTTTATTCCGTCCATGGCAGTAGTGCCATTGGCTGTGGCAAAATTTGCACGTATGCTGTCAACAGCGTTCATCAAGGGGTTATCGGTAGTGCCATCAAATGCCACATAGAACTTTAAGGGACCTCCGGCGGGGTTTGAATCCTTGGGATAATCTCCAAGTTCAGGACGATCCAAATCCTGACAACTATTAAATGTCAATAGCGCAACAATCAGAGTTGTTGCTAATATAATTAATTTTTTCATATATATTTTTTTAATTTTCATTGAATCTGTTTAAAAATGAAACTTATACGCTGAGAGGAATTAATTCCAGTCAGGATTTTGAGTCAGTTTTCCCTGAGCTTTATCAATAATGCTCTGAGGTATTGGGTAGTACTTACATTTGTCGGTATATCCGGCCGGACCAAGTACAGTAATGGCGTCGTCCCAGCGTACCAAATCAAAGAATCGTTCGTACTCCATAGCAAATTCAGCTCTTCTCTCTCTTTTTATGGCTGTGCGTAGCTCGCTTTGAACGGTAGTGGTTACAGCAGGTAATACGTTAGCCGTACCTCTTGCACGCGCCCTTATCATTTCTAAATACTTAAGAGCTTTGGTTGTGTTGGCTTCTCCGCCAATTTCGTTAGCAGCTTCGGCAGCCATCAGTAATACATCTGCGTAGCGCAACAGTCTTATATTTAACCAGTTGGCGTATTTTATGCCGGTGGCGGCTCTGCGTGCAGGGTTTGAATATACTTTTCTGTTCCAGTAAGGCTGTATGTTGCCCAGCGTGGCAGGTACAGTCAGGCCGTATCCGTCCGATCCGCCTGAATACAGAATGGTGGTTGTTTTTCGGGGGTCGCCGGCTTCGTACGAATCCACCAAATCCTGACTTGGTACGTTCCATCCCCAGCCTAAATCCCAGTCGCCACTACCTCGTATGCCTTGTGCTCCATTGCAATTGTTGTTGTAAGATACAGAACCATTTGAACTTACGTACATCTGAACTTCCAATATGGATTCGCTTGAGTTTTCGCCTTCTTCTTTAAAAAAGTTATCGTACGAAGCCAATAAGCTATAATTGCCCGAACTAATTACCTCTTCGGCTTTGGCCAAAGCGCCGCCCCAATCCTTACGGTATAGTTTTGTTTTGGCCCAGAGGGTGTTGGCTGCTCCTTTGGTAGCGCGTCCCAGATAAGTGCTTATCCATGTTGATGGTAAATAAGCTACCGCGTCAGTTAAATCTTTATCAATAAAAGTATAAAGGTCGGCAACGGTAGATTTTTCGATATTGGCATTACCAATACTATAAATTTTGAAATCGATTTTTGGTACTTCGCCAAACGTTCTTACTAAGTCAAAATAAGCATAAGCTCTGAAAAATTTAGCTTCAGCCAGATTAATCATATCGCCCTCTGTGTTAAGTTTCAGAGAGTCAATGTCATGCAATATATCGTTGCAAGCATAAATCAGCTTATAGTGAGCATTCCAGTAATCGAGTAGCAACCATCCGTCTGATTTGTTGTATTTAAAATAATCGGCCATTTGTTCGTACGATGCTCCGTCGGTAGCGGTACTGCCTTTGATGGCATCGTCGCTACGCATAACGTGCATAAATACCATGGGTAGTCCGGACATTCCTTCGTCGCGAAGCGTACCATATAAGCCAAACACTTTTCCTTCCACGCCTCCTACGGTCAAATCGCCTTCGGTGGCTATCGATAATGGTTTTCTGTCCAAAAAATCAGAGCAACTTACCCCTATCAGCACAAGTGGTAAAATGAATATGAATAATTTAATTTTTTTCATGATTTTATCTGTATTAAATTTAAATTAAAATGAGAGATTAAATCCAACGGTAGTGATAGCCGGTATCGGATAACTTCCATTGTCGACACCAAATTGAATAGCCGAACCACCGGCTTCGGGCGTAAATCCTGAGTTGTTCTTCAAGGTAAACAGGTTTTGTCCACTGATATAAAAACGCAAGGATTGAATGCCTGTTTTAGATAAAGCATTGCGATTTACATTATATCCTATCTGCAAATTACGAAGTCTGAAATAGCTTCCGTCTTCAATCATATAGGAAGAAGGCTGGTTGTTTATGGCGTCGTTGCCTACTTTGGGCTCCCAGTTGGAGGTGCCTGCACCATGCCAGCGTTTTAAGCGTTCGGTCCGATAATTAAATACGGCATAAGTTGAACCATTTCCCCAGTTGCGCCATACTTCGTTGCCATACACTCCCTGAAAATCGGCAGTCAAATCAAAGTTTTTGTAATTTGCTGAAAATGAAAGGCTATAAGTGAAATCCGGAGAAGGGTTACCTATTTTAGTACGGTCTGCAGTGGTAATCTTATTGTCGTTATTTAAATCTTTAAATTTCAAATCGCCCGGTCCGTAGTCGCCCAGTGTATTTATAGGGCTGGCCAATTTATCGGCATACGATTGGTATACTCCCTCTACTACATAGCCGTAGAAATAAGCAATTGCATCACCTTCTTCAGTCCAGGAATTTCCACTTATGTATCTGTAACCTTTTGTCCATACTTTTAGAACTTTATTCTTCATGGTTGTAATATTACCCCCAACCGAAAAATTCAGATCCCGTGATATAGTCTGGTTCCAGTTAGCCTGAACTTCAATTCCCGAGCTTCTGATAACTCCTGAGTTCATATAAAAGTTATTGGCGCCATCATTAACCATGGTCAGTAAGTTATTGGTTCTTTTTTCATAATAGTTAGCATCCAGATGTAGTTTGTTTTTAAACAAATCCATTTCTACTCCACCTTCATAAGCATCAATGGTTTCCCATTGTAGGTTAGGATTATTCTTGTATGCCAGTTGGTAAGCAGGAACTATGTTTTCTCCAAATACGGCCGAAGATCCAGCTTCGTAATTGGGATAATACGGATAATGAACGCCTGTATATTGGTTACCTAATTGCCCTACTGATGCTTTGATTTTCAGGTTGTCAAAGATGCTCTGATTCTGCATAAACGACTCCTGTGTTAGATACCAGGCTCCACCTAATGCCCAAAAATTCTGATAACGATGACTTGGCGAGATTTCAGAAGAACCGTCGCGGCGGAATGAGGCATTCAGGTTGTACTTACCTTTGAAGTTGTATAAAGCCCTGAATAAGAATGATACGGTAGATCGGTCCCATTCAGAATCCTTATCGGTCACTACAATACGGGACGATGGATCGCCATAAGGATAAACATCCAGATACCACCATCTTTTGTCATTCGGTATTTCATCGCCACCAGCATATTGCGAAACCTGACCTTTAATTTGGCTGTAATCTTCATAATAGGTTGTAAAACCACCCAGCAATGTAAGTCCGTGGTCGCCAAACTGATTTTTATATGTCAATAAATAATCCTGTTGATACTTGGAGTAAGCATTCCGGTACTGGCTAACCATCGATTTGGTGTTCCATTCTACCACAGCATCTGTTTCGGCATTGTATACTTTGTACTTCGGGGTATAGGTAGTGCCGTTATTAAATCCTAAATCGGCAAAATAATTTACTTTGAATGTGAAATTTTTCAGGAAATTATATTCCAGAAATAAATTTCCCAAAACCCGGTGTTCCTTGTTTAATTGGGTATACTTATTACCTTTTACAAACATCAGCGGGTTGCCAATTTGTGGGCCGCCAATCTGGTCGGGTAGTTTGTTGTATACATTGTTTTCGGTGTTAAAGGCCTCAACAATAGGGGTTGCATTCAATGCCGACGTAAAGGTGTGTAGTTGCGGCATATTCGCTTTAGACCCACTCAGGCTGATACCTAATTTTAAATCCTTGCTAAGCTTTATCTCATTGTTGATGGATGCGGTAATCTTATCGTAATTTTCGTATTTGATAAGTCCTTGTTCATTCATATAACCCAAGCCCATGTAGAATTTGTTTTTTTCAGATCCACCCGATATGCCGATACTGTTGTTGTTAATGATAGCATTCTTTTTCGAGATAAGATTCACCCAGTTGGTATTACCCTGAAAAAGATCGTAATCGGGATAGGCCACAAAACCCTGATTGGCGCGTTGTTCGTCGTACAAGGTAATAAACCCGCTGCGGTCGGTCATTTCGGGAGTACCCACAATATTTTTGATACCCAGAGATGAACTAACATTGACCGTGAGTTTTTCGGAATTTCCTCTTTTAGTAGTAACGATAATTACGCCATTGGCACCTCTTACCCCGAAAATAGCCAGCGAAGAGGGATCTTTCAATACTTCCATGGATTCAATGTCCGATGGGTTTACAAAACTGATATTGTCGTTAAAAATTCCATCGACAATATAAAGCGGTTTAGTTTGGCCGAGGCTAACCGTACCACGGATACGAATATCTGGGTCAACACCGGGTTGTCCGCTGTTCACCACGCTCAGTCCGGTAACTTTACCCTGAAGCGAAGAAATAGGGTTCGAATTAGGCTTACCAGCCAATTCTTTGGATGATACTTTCACGATTGATCCGGTAAGGTCTCTTTTGTTGGCAGTACCATAGCCAATAACAACAACTTCGTTAAGTGTTTTATTGTCTTCTACCAGTTGTATTCGCATTGCTGATGGCGTTGCTTTTACCTCCTGCGATATATAACCTACATACGAAATCTCCAAAACAGAATTGGCTGGTACAGAAATACTGAATTCTCCGTCAATGTTGGTAATGCTACCATTCGACATGTTTTTCTGAACAACGCTTGCGCCTATTAATGGCTCCCCGGTTTTACTATCTACAATCACTCCACGCACATGAATGTTTTGTGCTAAAAGTGAACCGACACCCATCAGGGTGAACAGCAAAAGTAAAATACTTTTTTTTCTCATGACATTAAATTTAATTGGTTAGTTAATTTATTTGTTCGATTTAAATCCTAATTTTTGTAACCCTGCGTGTATTTCAGGGTTGTTCATAAACAGTTTCCAGAGTAGTCCCGAGCGGTAATTTTCGATCATTACCAAAATAGGCCCCTGGTCTATTGCCAGATAGCTCCTGACTACCTGTTGTCCGTCTGCCATGCCGGGATTGTAGGCATCGTAAAACCCGTATTGCCCAAAGGTTTTATTACCCAGATTGTAATAGAGGTTCTTAAGTACCTGCATCGATTCGGCGGGTGTATACACAATGGATGAAATGGCGGCGGTTGGCGATACGGTACCGTTCTCGTCGTTAGTACCCGGATGATGGGATGTGTATCCTACCAATGGATCGTCGGACGAGGTAAAACCCCAAAGATTTTCGCCAAACCCGGAATGTTTTTTAGGGTTGTCTATAGCATAAGCCCTGTGTATAAGAGTGTGGGCTTTGTTCCTTTCAAAATAATTGGTGTGTTCGTCGGTCAGGCCTTGCGGGTTGAGCCCCAGAAATGAGTAGTGTGTGAAAAATAATGGACCACCCAGCTCCATGCCCAAGTCCAGTTTGAAACCATAATAGCTTTTACCGTTCAAATAGTATGTTGAGTTTTTGTAACAATTCTCGTATACCTTGCGGTCGATAGGGTAGGTGGGCGACGATGCAGCCAGAATATAGGTAATCAGCGTTTCGTCGAAACCTTTAATGCGGTGATTCATTTTCCAGCCATAGTTTTTCGACCAGTGCCAGTACAACGCATCTTGTCCCTGCGTATACCAACTCCATTCTATGGTTTCCCAAAGTTGAGTAATGCGGTTTGACAGCAAACGTTCATCCACGCTTCCATGTCTGAAGTATTCGCGGGCAGTAAGTAGTCCTTGTATCAGAAAGGCTGTTTCTACCAAATCACCGCCGTCGTCGTATTGACTGAAACTGAACGATTTGCCCGTGTTGGCATCGTACCAGTGCGACCATGCTCCATGAAAACGTTCAGTATTTTCAAGAAAGGTTACAATTTTTCGGATGGTAGTAAAGGCATTTTCACGGGTGATTATTTGTCTTTCGGCGCCTGCAATGAGCCCCATAATACCAAATCCGGTGCCACCGGTAGTTACAATATCGCCATTGACGTCGTTGCTCCGTTCGCGCGCCATACCGGTAGTTGGTTCGGCAAAATCGTAGAAATAGCGTAGTGTATAAGCTTGCACCATATCCAGCAAAGCTTCATCAGTTTCGGGCAGAAGAGTTACGCTTACTTCGGCTTTTTCTGCATCTTTAGCTTTATTGTTCAGTCCTTTGGGTAGTATCCGGTAGGTGAGTATCTGTCCGGCCTGCTTTTGCCTGCCGCAAAAATCCAGATAATAACTGTAATTAGTTTCCCCTACTTTTACAAACTTTTTGCCACTGTCTGTAGAGCGATATATCTCGTAGTCAAAACCGGGAGTGTTTTTCCATGTCAGCTCTACATGGGCAGGATATGCTTTTGCTTTCAGCTCTTTAGGCAGAATATAGTTGGCTGGCGAAGCATGCAAACTTATTGTTGCCATAGTGCCGAGGATGATTATAAAAAGTTTTTGAGCAATTTTCATGGTTATTTATTATCTATAAATTGATTTTTTTTACTAATACCTTCCTGAAGTTAAGCGTGTTTGTTTTATTGTTTCAAACACAATGACTTTACCCAATACAAAACAATACGCAATAATTCTCCCGGGATATTCCGGGAGAATTTCTTTGCGTATCAATACGAGAGTTGCAACTAAACAGCAACCTAATACCTGAAACTAATCTGAATTTAATATATGAATCGAGTGAAAAAAACGTGACTTTTTTAGATGGTAAAATACTTACAGCCTGCAGTATAATACACTTAGCGTGTACAAGGGCGATTACCCGGTTGCACAGATAAGCATCCTTAAATAATATATGCACAAGAAGTCTGAGGCCGAAGGCAATGTGCTTTCCCATTGTTGTGATTTATTTGCGATTAAATTTAGTGAAGCAAATATAGTATGGCTTTTCAGGTGTTCGAAAACGTTTTGCCCCAATAAGAGTACTACAAAAAAAATGAAGGTGTTTTTTACCCCTTTTTTACCCCTACAATTTTGTATAAATCAAAATTAATAGGTTTATATTCAGATAAATAATTAATATATTTTTTTTGAAAATAATTGGCTTTCCAAGGTTAAAAACCTTTGAAAATTGGGTTGGGTAATTGAATAGTAATCTTTTTTCGGGTTTTGAGATGGATTAAGATACGTGCAATTCTGACATAAGGATACGTAATCGGGTGTTTTTCGAGGTATTTTGGTGCCAGAGTTTGGGTAAAACGAAATGTGTTTTACTTAAACTCTATCATAAATTCAGTAAGGCTTTTGGTGGAAGGTAAGCCAATTTTTTTACGGATACGATATCTTCCAACTTCAACGCCTTTCAGCGATATATTCATCAGATGAGCAATATCCTTGCTTGATAGGTTCAGGCGCAGGTAAGCGCAGAATCGTAAATCGTTGGAGGTAAGCTCAGGATAACGGGCATGTAAATTACGGAAGAAGTTTTCGTGTATGCGGTCGAAGTTTGCCTGAAACACAGCCCAGTCGTCTTCCGACGAAAGATTTTCATCAATCATGCGTATCAGTTTGTCATAATACTTATTCGGATACTGCGATCCTAAAATATTTTTCTGCGCCACAATTTCCTCCTTGATTTTTACCAGAATTTCATTCTTTTTAATAATAGTCATGGTGGAGCCGGCCAACTCTTTACTTTTGAGAGTCAGTTCCGACTCCAGCTTATCTTTTTCAAGCGCAATAATTTGCTGTTCACGTTTTTCAATTTCCTTGCGTCGTATTTCGTCCTGTTCGCGATGTATTTTCTCTTTTTTTACGGCAAATAAATGTTTTATATACAAATATATGCTGTATATCAACGCAATAAATAAAACAAGGTATATTATTTTGGCAATAGTACTCAGATAAAAAGGAGGATTTACCTCGAATGCGTAACTTAACTCACCAAGTTTGTATCCGCTTTTTGTCAGCACTTCGGCTTTCAGGGTATAATATCCGTAGGGGAGATATCCAAATGTTTTACGGGGCGAAATTGTCGGGTCGCTCCATACTTTATCCAGCCCTTCAAGTTTATAGCGGTAATACAGATTGCCCGTTTGCGCAAAGTCAGGATAAAAAACCGTAAATACCAGGCTGTTGCGTCTATAGGGCGTTTGTGGCTTTAGCTGGTCGTTGAGCGGTAGCGATATGGCATCTTTTGATTCGGCGTCATGCGTTTGTACCGATTTAAGTTGTAGCTTAGTTTTGCCCGATTCAATTTTTTGTTTTTCGATATGGTACAAAGCCAGACCATTTTCAAGTGTAAACAGGCATTCGTTTTCCGACACCGGAATTATATTCTGATAATCATCCACCGTTTGATTCAGAAAAAGTGAGTACTGAACAATGTCAATAAATTTCACTCCGGTGGGTTGCACTTCAACTAATGCAGCTTCACTATCGCGTATAAACCAGTACATATTGGCTTTGAAATGACAGATGCGATATGCCTGTGCAAAACTGCCAAGAGCTTTATTCAGGTCGTGGTATACGATAATCTTTTTCCCAATATCATCAAAAGTATAAAACCTGGTATGATCGGTAAATACAATGCGGTTGTTTACCGGAAAAACATTGATGTTGAACTCATTTTTATTATCCAGCGAGTTATAGCTTTGTAAGTTCTCGATGGTGCGCAAATCTGGTTTTAGCCTGATTGCATAGAGCCCCTGATGCAGGTGCGAAGCCCAGATGGTACCTGTGTAGTCAATCTGGAGGTACCTTATCGGATTGATAAATCCGCTGACAGTATGGCTGAATGTCCATTTCCCATTTTTTTTCAGGTATATGCAAAGTTCGGTATATGTACTCTGAACCAACACCTCCTGACCGTGAATAGTGCCTTTGCAAAACGCAAAACCACCTCTTACGGGCGATACAATTGCGGCTTTTCCTTGTTTAAGTTCAAAAGTTTCTTCGTTATTACCACAGAAAAACTGACCATCCACTGCTGTCGTATTCCACACTTGCCCTTTGATTGAAGGCATAAGTTTTACATCCGATATGCTTTTTTCATTTTTATTGAAGATGGCAGTATACAGTCCCTGATTAGTGCCGATATACAAATAAGGGGCATCGTAACTTACGCTGTAGATGGCTCCCACGGCCGGGCTGAACGAATGAATGTAACGAATGGATGAGTTGAGTTGAATAAGCGTTATGCCTTTGTCCATACACAACCAAAGGTTATTGTCTTTATCGCAAAACATGCCTAATACTGTATTGTTTTGCAATACATTAGAGGTGTTGAGCGTCCATAGTTTTTTACCTTCGTGGCTAATAGCGCTTACCCCATTCAGTATGCTGCCGAGCAGTATTATTCCGTCTTTCGATATTACAGCCCGGTTAATGTCGGCTCTTTTTAATTCTTCGTCGGCATTGGTTACAAAGCGGCTAATCTCTTTCCCGTTGAAAAGAAAAAGTCCATCGGACTTGGTGACGAGTAGGGCTGTGTTTTTATCATATTGCAGAATACTTATCACCGGACTTTTTAGCAGTGAATTATTCAGGCCTGATACAGAAAGCTTGCCAGGCTCCACCCTGCTGAATCCGGTTTGTTCGGTGTGCGTATATATCTGGTTGCCAAAGCGATTGAAAAACAGGAAGGTGTACGGACACCGGTAACCTTTTGCTGTTTGCCCATTATATACAAAATAGGATGTGAACGACTGAAATATCACACTATTGCCCAGTTCAAGGATATTCCATATTTCGTCGTTCTGCATTTTGTAACTTTGCAGTTTACCCGACACCGATGTATATTTATATTCGCCGGAAGTGTCTTTTTCAAAAAAACCAAACTCTTCAAACGACCCCACATAAATCCGGTTGTGGCGGTCGATCATCAGTGAGCGGGCTATTTTATTCTGAGGTAATTTAATCAGGTTCCACTGCGATCCGTCAAATTCGAGCAAGCCGTTGTTGTTGCCAAAATACATCATGCCATCCGAGGTTTGACCTACCGCCCAGTTTTGGTTGGCGGCATTGTAGTCGTTTTTTACAAACTGCTTGGCTATCGGTGTGAACTCGTAACTTAAGGCCGGACGGCTTATAAGGCACGTAAGTATTAGAAGGCAGCAACGGATTATTCGACTCATATAATGAAATCCTGATACGTAATTGTATTTCGATATACAAATTAATAAAAGTTATTCCATATATCAAAGCAGTTGTATGTAAATATTTAGCCAGGCCACAAGTAGAGTGGATATTTACAATAAGAGTCAGCTAACTGCTAAGGTGTTATTCACCGGCCGGTGTTCTTTGATAAGACCTGAGCAGTTAGTTGAGCGTTGTTAGTTTTCTTTGAAATACTCCAGCAGAATATCATCAAAATGATAAAAACCTATCTGCTTGTCCTTGATGTTTTCGGCAACGAATAGCACTCCATTTCCAAATGCTTCGCGCGAGACCGACTCATGAATCAGTCGCACCGTTTGATAAGGAAATCCAAATATAATTTCGTGCTTACCTACTATTCCACCTGCCCTAACCGAGTTGATGTCCGATTTTTCAAGGTCAAGTGCTTCCGCTATTTTGATAGCTGTGCCCGAAACGCCTTTTTTCCCTTTAAAATGCTCTTCAATAATTTCGATATCAACCCAGGGAGCAATTTTCTTTAGAAATTTGGCTGCAAATAACAGGTAGTTTACACCAAGTGTGATATTAGGACTCCAGAACACCAGCGTAGATGCAGATAGTTTCTTGAGGAATTGCTGTTCTTCTTCCGAATAATGCGAAATGGCAGAGATTATTTTAACTCCTCTGGCTGCCGCCGCCTCTCCATAATGATATATGGCCTCGCTGGCCGAAAAGTCGATAATGAAATCAACCGGATGCTCGTTGATAAGCGAGGCAGCCGTAATGGCCGATTCTGAATATATAGTGCCGGACACCTGTTGGGGATCGACGCCCAAAAACTCGGAGATACTCCGGTGTTCCAATAAGGGTCGCTTTCTGAGGACCCACTCTAAGCTAAAATCCGGATGCTGCAAAATGACGTTTGCCACAGCTTTACCGGTTTTACCAAAGCCAATTAAACCTACTTTCATTGTAATAAATATTGATATTGATTAAAATAATAATTTGAAGAAAATCCCGTCGGTTAGCTCCTGTACATGGATTGCATTTTGTGGGTTTTCTGCTTTTGGGTGCTTATGCTGTGTTTCCACTAAGCACATGAGTTAATCAATGGAATTGATTTGCGTACCTTCTGAATAATGAAAAACGGGGGCAAATAAGAAGTGCTCCTCTCAAATATACAAAGAATTGCTATAAATCCCGATAATAAATTACATTTTTTATAGCTTATTAGTTTTATTGAAACAGCATTTATTACATACTTAATATAAAAAAGAGAGCTTCGCACCGAATAAACCGGGCGAAGCTCTCTTGCTTTTATAAAACTTAACTTCGAATTACTTCTTTCCTTCAGCAGCAGCTTTGGCTTCCGCTTTTTTAAGTTTGCGTTTAAACATTTCGTAGTTGATAGGTGATGCCACAAATACCGATGAGTAAGTACCGATAGTGATACCAAATAACATGGCGAAAATGAAGCCACGTATAATTTCACCGCCAAAGATGAAAATAGCAATCAACACGATAATGGTACTGAACGAGGTGCTGAATGTACGGCTCAAAGTAGCATTAATAGCGTCGTTCATCACAGAAAGTCTGTCGCGTTTCGGATACAGTCCTACGTTTTCGCGGATACGGTCAAAGATAATTACGGTGTCGTTTACCGAGTAACCTACCACAGTAAGAATGGCCGCAATGAACGATTGGTCAATTTCCATGGAGAAAGGCATCACTTTGTACAGCAACGAGAACATACCGATGGTAATCAAAGCATCGTGTGCCAAAGCTACTGTAGCACCTACAGCGTAACCAACCTCGCGGAAACGAACAAAGATATACAAACCGATAGCAATGAGTGAGAAGAATACAGCCCAGATAGCGGCGGTTTTAATATCGTCGGCTATGGTAGGACCTACCTTTTGGGAACTTTTAATGTAATTTCCTACAAATTGTTCTTTGGTAACCGATGACTTTAATAAAGGTTTTAAACCATTGTACAGTCTGCCTTCAATTTCATCATCTATAGTTTCAGAGTTGTCGTCAATTTTAAATTTAGTTGAGATACGAACCTGATTGTCAGAGCCAATTGTAATTACCTGTACTCCAGTACCATCGAACGAGCTTGAAAGCAGTTCACGTACATTGTCAGTTTTTACAGGTTCGTCAAATGCTACTACATAGTTTCTACCACCACTAAAGTCAACACCAAGGTTCAGTTTCAAAGTCGCAAATGAAATTAAACTTATAACAATCAGCGTTCCTGAGATGATATATGCGTATTTACGATTACCAATAAAGTTGAAATGTACATTCTGCAACCAGTTCTTTGTCAGGTTAGTAGTGAACGGCAGTTCTTTAGCTTTTTCGCGGTTAGCATAAGCTTCGAGCATCAAACGGGTAAGGAATACTGCGGTGATGAATGAAGTAACGATACCGATGATTAAAGTGTTGGCAAAACCCTTGATAGGTCCTGTACCAAATACTGCCAGTACTATACCGGTAATAAGTGTTGTAACCTGACCATCGACGATAGCCGATATTGCATTTTTAAACCCGTCTTCGATGGCTCGTTTCATGGTTTTGCCGGCACGCATTTCTTCGCGGATACGTTCGTAAATAATTACGTTACCATCCACAGCCATACCAAGCGTAAGTACGATACCTGCAATACCGGGGAGCGTAAGTACAGCCGAGAAAGAGGCCAGAATACCAACAAGGAAAAATACGTTGACAAATAAAGTTATATCGGCAATAAGTCCGGGCACTTTACCGTAGTAAAATACCATGTACACCAGCACAAGGAGGAAAGCAATGGCAAACGATGCCAAACCACTGTTAATAGCTTCCTGACCCAGCGACGGACCAACTATATCTTCCTGTACAATGCGTGCAGGTGCCGGCATTTTACCTGATTTAAGCGTGTTGGCTAAGTCTTTTGCTTCTTCTACGGTAAAGTTACCTGTAATTTGTGAGTTACCTCCTGTAATTTCGGTATTAACCGTAGGGAAAGAATATATATAACCATCCAGAGCAATGGCAATTGATCTGTTGAGGTTTTCTTTGGTCATGCGAGCCCATGTTTTTGAGCCTTCTGCATTCATACTCATGCTTACATTGGCATAAGCCGATGTTTGGCTAAAGTCTGCTTTTGCATCTGTAATTACATCGCCCGACAGAGGAGCGCGTTTATCGCGGTTGGTATATTTGATGGCAATAAGCTGGAAAAACTCTTTAGTCATTCCTTTTTGTTCCATCGGTTTTACAGTCCAGCGCAGTCCCAAATCCGAAGGTAAAGTTTCTTTTACCTGTTTCATGTTTAGGTAAGCGTTAATCTGAGCAGTGTCTTTGCTGTGAGCAATACCTATGATACAGCCATTTGCAAATCGGGTATCGAGTATGGCAAACAACGGGTTATTTTTGATTGCTTCTTCGCGTAGTTTTACAGAGTCCACTTCTGTGGCCGATTTTTTGTTCAGAGCAGCTTTCAAACTATCAACTGTCGATGCCGCTTTGGCAGCCGGTTTGGCCTGAGCGCCGGTAGCCGGAGTAGCTTGCGCTACAGCAGTAGTATCGGTTGCTGGCTTTGTGTTGTTTTTGATAGTAGCAAGCACTGCGTTAGCCTGTTGCAGGTATGAGCTGATTTCCTGTACATTATAAGTTGGCCAAAATTCAAGGTTAGCAGATCCCTGAAGCAGTTTACGAACACGTTCTGGTTCTTTGATACCCGGAAGTTCAATCAGGATACGTCCAGTATTATTATTGTCGCGTTGAATATTAGGCTGTACCACACCAAAACGGTCGATACGTGTGCGTAATACGTTGAAAGAGTTAGAGATGGCTCCATCTATTTCTTCCTTAAGTACTTTTACTACCTGTTCGTTCGAACTATTGAGAGATATTTTATCCTTTAATTCAAAAGTACTGAATATACTGGCTAATTTTGCGTTCGGATCCAGTTCTTTGTAGGCCGACACAAACAGGTCAATGTATTGTTTCTGACTGTTTGTTTTCTGACGTTCAGAAGCCAGGCGCAAAGCCTCGGTGAAATTCGGAGTAGTGTTGTATCCGGATAGCGAACGGATGATGTCAGGAACAGAAACCTCCAGGGTAACGTTCATACCACCTTTAAGGTCGAGCCCTAAATTTATTTCCTTTTCGCGGCATTCTTTCAGTGTGTAACCTAACCATACCTTTTCATTCGATATCGAATCCAGATACTGGTATTCCTTCATTTTGTCCCCTGCTGCGTGTTCTTTAGCTTTTTGATTATAGGTACTGGTTACAACAGTAAAGGACAGGTAAAACAAACACACCAAAGTGAGTGCAATTGCAAAAATCCTGATAAGTCCTTTGTTTTGCATGGAAAATTTTATTTAAAGATAAAACAATTATTTAGTTCAATTTTTCAAACGAGGTGCAAATATAGCATTTTTTTTATTATAAACATAAAAATGAAAGAAACAGACTTTCAAATACTAAGAAAAAAATCATCGGGCTATTTAACTTCATGAGATGGTTCACTCTAAAATTGCTTTTTGATATTGTTTTAGGTTTATTTTTTTGTTTTTGCGGGTCTTTTTTCGTCAGTAAATGAGTGTGTTGTGCATGCTGTGCGCTTTTTGACAGAAAAAAACACGATATTAATTTGCAGTATAGAAAAAAAGCAGTACTTTTGCACCACAAATAACGCGGAGTGGAGCAGTGGTAGCTCGTTGGGCTCATAACCCAAAGGTCGTTCGTTCGAGTCGGGCCTCCGCAACAAAGCCAAGATTGAAATCCGAAATGTATAAACGTTTCGGATTTTTTTGTATTAAATCTGTATGACTATGTATTACGTTTATGTATTAAAGAGTATAAATC
>Ga0316603_10000145_pt1 | contig 44788 bp, 42 predicted proteins | sample OWC_soil_day10_n_FD_207649 | JGI IMG/M metagenome (GOLD analysis project Ga0316603, IMG submission 207649) | Wetland soil microbial communities from Old Woman Creek delta, Ohio, United States - OWC_soil_day10_noCT | ecosystem: Environmental > Terrestrial > Soil > Wetlands | place: USA: Ohio... | reverse complement strand
TTTCCCAAAGGAAGCAGGAAGACCGCGATGTACTCGAGCGGCCTGCTCTGGGGAGCCAAGATTGCCGGCGATCCCCAGGTGCGGGTGGGGGGCTCCGGCCATCGCTCCGGCCTTCAGCCGGGGCGGGTGATCTCTACGGGAGTCGCTGAAGATCCGAACCTCGCGCATGTCCGCATCTACCGTGTGCGGCCGAACTACAAGACCGCCGATCTGAGCGCGGAAATTTCGGATGAAGGCCTCAGCGCGGAGGAAGTCCGGGGGCAATACGAGGCAGACTGGAATTCGTGGCCCGCACAGTATGGGGCTCCCTATACCGATGTGGACAGCAACGGCACGTACGACCCGACAAAGGATATTCCGGGAGTTCCGGGTTCGGACCAGACTGTCTGGTTCGTGTGCAATGACCTCAACCCGACCAACACCGCTGACCTGTACGGGACGTCTCCGCTGGGCATCGAATGCCAGATCACCAACTGGGCCTATGCGCAAGAGGGTCCCCTCGGCAATATGTTCTTCAAAAGCTTTCTGTTGATCAACAAGAGCACGCAGACATTCGACAGCATGTACGTTGCCATGTGGTCCGATCCGGACCTGGGATTCTCCGACGATGACTTCTCCGGATGCGACACGTCGTTGAGTCTGGGCTTCATCTACAACGCGCAGAATGTCGACCAGACCTACGGGTCTCTGCCGCCTCCTGCGGCAGGATTCGACTTCTTCCAGGGTCCGCGAGTCCCTTCAACGGGCGCCACAGCGACATTCCGTGGACGAACACTCGACGGATACCGCAATCTGCCCATGACGGCGTTCTTCTACTTCATCAAATCCGACCTGACGCTCGCTGACCCCGTGCAGGGAGATCCTGCCGGTGCCACCCAGATGTATAATTTCATGCGCGGGCGTATCGGGTTGACGGGCCAGTATTTCCAGGACCCGCAGGGCAATCAGACCACCTTCGTGCTGACGGGAGATCCCGTGACCGGCCGCGGGTGGCTGGATGGCCAGCAGTATCCGATGGGTGACCGGCGCATGGGCCTCTCCTCCGGTCCATTCGTCATGGCCCCCGGAGATTCGCAGGAGATCGTCGTTGCAGAAATCTGCGCTGGAGCTATTCCCGGTGTGGACCGCCTGACGGCAGTCAATCTGCTGAAGTTCTATGACAAGGCGGCCCAGCTTGCATATGATAATTTCTTCCGGCTCCCGTCGCCGCCGCCATCGCCAAAGGTGACGGTGACCGAACTGAATGAGGAAATCCTCCTGAACTGGGGAAGTGATCCGGTGAACGTCGCAGCGACGGAAACCTCTGACAACCGCGGGTTCAAGTTCCAGGGGTACAACGTGTATCAGCTGCCGTCGGCCGGAGCATCCGTGTCCGAGGGGAAGAAAATCGCGGTGTATGATCTGGCAGGAGATGGCATCACGCGCATAACCGACCAGGTCTTCGATGCATCGATCGGTGTGGTCACCAGCAAGGTGGTGCAGCTGGGAACCGACAGCGGCATCAAGCGATTCATCAATGTTACCGGCGATGCATTCGGAGGAGGCACTCCTCTTATCAACGGACTGCGGTACTACTTTGCCGTCACGGCATACAGCTATAATGCTGATCCCAATGCCGTTCCGAACAATCTGGAGAACCCGCTGCAGATCATTACGATTGTTCCGCACTCCACAAATCCGGGTGTGCGGTACGCGGGTGCACCCGGAGACACGGTGAGTCCGGTGAACCACACAGGATCCAGTGACGGCTCAGTTGTGCCGCTGGTGGTCGACCCTGCGAGGACGTCCGGGCACATATACAACGTCCGGTTTGAAGATCAGGCGGGGACCATTACATGGAAACTGGTGGACGTGACCAGAGGCGACACCGTCCTGCGCGGTCAGACGAATCAATCGGGTGATGACGACTATCTGATTGCGGACGGGGTTCAGGTGAAAGTCCTCGGCCCCCCACCGGGCATGAAATCGTGGGTGATCACGGCTGGTGAAAGGCGGTGGACATGGGCTGGTGGGGCTGCCGGATTCGAGATGGAAGGTTTCAGCGGAGCCATGGGCAGTGCGCTGCATGGGTGGGGCGATGGCGTGACCGACGACCAGTTACGCAATGTGGCTCTCCGTCTTGCGGCAACGGATGTCGATGGCAACGTCAGTGATCCATCGGACCCCGATCTGTCGTACGCGTACCGGTACGTCCGCGGCGCGCAAAACGCTCCCGCGAAACCGGAGTTTGCTCCGTACATCACCAATACCTCGGGCAGCTATGCGTATCAGGGGTATGCGAAAAGCGTGCCGCTTGCGGCCTATAACATGGAGACCACGCCGCCCACGCGCCTCATGATCGGTCACGTGGAGAACAATGCTTCAGGAGGGACGGTGGACGGCAGGTACTGGCCACCCGATTACAATGCGGCCGACAACACCTCCAGCACGGGTCCGCGCGAATGGTTCTTCATCTTTGATGTGCCGTACAGCGAGACCCCGGATCCGCGTCTGATGGTGAACATCCTGAACGAAACGGGACTTCCGATCATGTACTTCTGCACGCCCGCGAGGAGGGGAAACGTCGCGTTCGCTGCAGAAGACGAATTCCTGATTGAGGCCAACCACATCAACAGCACTGCCGACGTATTTGCGTTCACCGCGCCCGCCGTGTCCTATGATGTGGCCACAGCGACGCAGGACGCGGAAAAGATCACGGTGTTTCCCAATCCGTACTATGGCGTGAACACCGAGGAGATCAACAAATACAACCGCTTCGTGACATTCTCCCATCTTCCGCAGGAAGCGCGCATCCGCATCTACAACCTGGCCGGTGTGCAGGTCCGCGAGATCCGCAAGAACAGTGCATCGCAGTTCGAGCGCTGGGATCTTGCGAACGAGTCCGGACTTCCGGTTGGGAGCGGACTGTATATCGCGCACATCGAGATGCCGGGCCTGAATGGGGCCACGAAGATCCTGAAACTGGCAATCGTCCAGGAGCAACAGATCCTGGACCGGTACTAATGTCGGAAGGAAAGAAGAACACTATGAAGACAACAGTGCTATGCTTCATCGTTCTCGCAGTGCTCGCCGGCTTTGCTTCCGATGCCATAGCCGGAGCCGGTAACCGCGGAGGCACCAGCGGGGCGAGTGAACTGCTCATCCCCGTCGGCGCCCGCGACATTGCGCTGGGTGGATCTACCATTGCCACCACCCGCGATATCGAGGCGCTCTACTGGAACCCCGCGGCAGTGGCGCACATGCGCAGCTCCGCAAGCGTCTATGTGTCCCATATGAGCTACATCGCAGACATCGGCATCAACTATGGAGCCGTGGCGGCTAACTTCGAAGGCTTTGGCGTTCTCTCACTCAGCCTGAAATCACTGGACGTCGGGGAGATCCTGGTCACAACCACGACCGACCCGGACGGCACGGGAAAAACGTTCAGCCCGCAGTTCTTCACCGTTGGACTGACCTATTCCCGTCTGCTCAACGACCGGATTGCGGTCGGGTTGACAAGCAAAATCATCTCGGAGAGAATGGGTGACGTCAGTGCTGCAGGCGTCGCATTCGATATCGGGGTGACATACGACAACCTTGCGTCTGTGGACGGACTGAGCATGGGAGTTGCGGTGAAAAACGTCGGGCCCTCGATGACGTTCGATGGGACAGGCCTGCTGACAGCGGCGACGGTTGAAGCGCAGCACCGCCCTGCCGGATTGTACCAGGTCCAGGCGGCGCCCTTCGAGCTCCCCTCTGCGATTGAGTTCGGAATCGGCTACAAGCGCGGAATCGACGACGCGAACACGGTGCTGCTCTCGGGCGCATTCCAGAGCAACAACTTCTCCGATGACGAGTACAGGCTCGGTATGGAGTACTCATACCAGGACATGTTCTTTGTGCGGGGAGGGTATAACTTCGCGCAGCAGGAGACCGACGAACGGCAGTTCCTGTTCGGCCCAGCATTCGGTGCGGGCGTGAAGTACGCTCTCGGGAACACCGATATCACGGTCGACTATGCGTATCGTTCGGTGGATGTGTTCGACGCGAATCATGTCTTCTCGGTGAAACTCGGATTCTGACCGAGGAACACCAACTCGCGATCGCCGCCGGGTCGTGAAGGCAGAGAGGAGGACGCAAGGCCTCTCCGACCTCATGACCCGGCGGTGTTGTGTACGGGCCTCCCGCCGGAAATCGCTGCGGAGTGTGAGACGCACAATGCGCTTGTCCGTTGCGTCGGCGATCTGCACCCGGGACAAGATGACCGTGACGTGCCTGCAGGCAGTCGACACCGACAAACTGCCCGCGAGAGAGACTTCAAAGGCCTTCTGGAGGGATAGACGCCTTACTGAGCGATGGGGAGATGGGTTGTGTGGCTGGCACGGAAGTCGGGGTCTCGAAGATGTGCTGAAGAGCTGGTACGCCTGCAGAAACACTGAAGGTGAGAGGTTTTGCGCGAAGTATTGGGGGGGTGCTGCCGGGCTCAGGAACAGTCCTGCATGACCCGGGTCAGCCGTGCGCCTGGCGCTGTATCTGGGGTCTGCCTGGCGCTGCGCCGTTCAGCGGGAACCAGTCCTCTCCTACACCATACAGGTGGCGCAGGTGCCAGAGCACTCCTGGTTTGGGAAGGCAAATGTCCTTCTCCCACCGTTCGACAGCCACCCACGAATATCCGATCTGGCCGGCAATCTGCTGCAATGTAAGCCCGGCGTTCAACCGGGCTCCACGCAGCCGCTGTCCGAAAGAGGCGCCGGAACGGCGTTCACAGATGAGCGCATCCACTGCTGCCTGGACTTCTCCTTGCTTCTGATTTGACACAGGCGTTTTTGCGTAGAGGACCTGCCAGACATACTGACGTGAAACGCCGAGTGCCATCGCCAGGTCGGTGATGGTGATCCCCCACGGCCGCATTTGCAGCCGCACGCGGGCACCCCAGGATGCGCCACGCGTATCATGCCTGTTACGGAGGGGAAGGATATGGACGGAATGATCCATTGCCCCCGTATCATACAGCAATCTTCAGCGGTTCACAAGCACAACACGGCAGGACGCATGGCCGCGAGACAGGGCGCTGGATAGCAACGACGAACTCCATATTCTATCACAGCTGCATGATGCCTCAATGAAATATCGAGTCCAAAGTCCGAGCTCTTGCGCCGATCCACTATTTTTTCATAGATTCCTGCAACCCCGGCCCCGCTTCTGCCGTATCTGGTAACCATCCGGCCGGATCGTTGGATCTGTCCTTTGACATTGCGAGAGTGCGACTGCCGCCATCGTGCGTCCGCCTCGCCAACACGTCCACTCACATTCAGGGAGGTCACTGGTGAAACGATTCAAAAAAGTGCTCGCGTTTGGTGCAGGCGTCATTGTCCTGGCGGCCGCGGTGGGACTGGCCGTCCTCTTTCTCGCGTACCCCGATGGCGGACCTGTTCCTGAGGTCTCTGCCGCACCCACACCCGCCCGGCTGGCCCGGGGGGAATATCTGGCCAATCATGTGGCAGTGTGCATCGATTGCCACTCTGTGAGGGACTGGAAAAAGTTCTCCGGTCCACTTGTGCCGGGGACAACAGGAGGTGGTGGCGAATCGTTCGACGAGAGGGTTGGATTTCCCGGCAGCGTTGCACCATCGAATATCACACCCGCCAATATCGCCGGCATGAGCGACGGAGAACTCGCTCACGCAATCGTTTCGGGTATCGGCAAGGGCGGCCGCCCTCTCTTCCCGGTCATGCCGTACAAAGCCTATGCGTCACTCTCGCAAGAAGACCTTGAGTCCATCGTTGCCTACATCCGTACTCTGTCCCCCCTTGCCAACGTCGTTCCCGAACGCAGGTTGGATTTCCCTCTGAACCTGCTGGTTCGCACGATGCCAGCCGCGTACACGCCACAGCCGCCGCCCAACAAGGGGAACCCCTATGAGTACGGGAAATATCTTGCCACAATGGCCAGCTGCATCGAGTGTCACACTCCTCAGGAAAAAGGTGAGCTCTTGAAGGGGAAGGAGTACTCGGGAGGGTGGGAGATTACGGCTCCCGATGGGACGATCCGCTCTGCGAACATTACGCCCGACGAAGAGACAGGGATCGGCCTCTGGACAAAAGATATCTTTGTCGCGAAATTCAAAGAGTTCGAGCACGCGGACAGCAGCAAGCTGGATCTCGCCGTCATGGGGAGGCAGACCATTATGCCTTGGACCATGTTTGCCGGCATGACAGAGGAAGATCTCGGGGCTCTCTACGAATACTTGCGGACAGTTCCGCCGATCAGGAACAAGGTGGAAACGTGGACGCCCCGGTAGCCGCTACTCGAGGTACCGGAGGATGGCCTGCATAAGCGCAGTCCGCTGGCCGTGCTCGACCACCGCCTCGAAGGGGAATCCGAGCACGACAACATTGTGTGTTCCTTTGTGTCCGATGCCGGCGCTGAAGAGATTCTCCGCATAGCGCAACACCGTCTTCGCACCCTTGACCGGTCCAAGCGCCTCAGGTGACTCGACAGCGTAGATGCTGTCGTTCACCGAGGTGCTGAACCGGATGGTGGCATGAGCAGGCAGGAACGTCGTGTCACCCGTTACCACATATCCTGTCCGGGAGGCATGGTCGGTGACCCACGTGCACTTCAGGGTTTCGCGCGCGAAACGCATCCCGGAACTATCCGCCGGAAGCGTGGACCACAGGTCCTTTCCGATGTGACTCCCTGACACCAGTAAGCGCCCTCCTCCCGCAGCATACTCCCGCAACCCGCGCCGCAATCCTTCAGGCATCGCCGTGAAGCGCACGCCGTAGAGCGAGTCGAGGCTCCTGCGCACGCGAGGCGTGGTCCGTTCCTCTCCCAGAATCAGGTCCACAAAGCGGTAGCCGCCGAGTGACACAACCGTATCCGTCACCGCTTCGTCGCTGCAGGAGACAAACGACCGGCCGAGAGACCGGAGCACCGAGCCGTGCACGTACGGGTAGTCAAACGTGTTTCCGGCGACGAGCTGTGTTTCGTCATCTGCATGACTCGCCCCGAATCCCGGTCCATCATTCGACCTGAACGGCGACTCCGGATGAAAATCGTACTGAAGTCCGGTGAAGTTGAAATCGATCCGGTCCGGCACCCCCGCATCGGCGCCATTCACGAATCCTGTAAACTCGGGTGTCTCAACGATTTCCGGAGCCGCGATCCGGTCAAAGCCGTTTACGATCAGAACGGGGGGTTGATCGCCCGGCATCTTGCACACAGAGAGGATCTCGGACGGCATGCTCTCCCCGCCGTCATTCACCGCGCTGATCCGGTAGCTGTGTATGATGCCGGGTGGGATAGGAGGGAGGATATATTCGGCTGATTCGACGAGCCTGCCGTTGTCAAATCCTCCGTCCTCGATTCGCGTGTAGACGATATAGCGGTCAGGCTGGGCCGTGGGTTCGAGCGGATCAGGAGTCGGGGTCCATCGCAAATGCACACCGCCGGTGGCGGTGAGTTCCGCCGCGCACCCTGATACCGGAAGGGGTTGAACGACGTACCCGGGGTTTGCGGGAACGGAAAGAAACCGGAGCATGGATTTGTAGATTGCGCGGGCTACGTCGAACCGGAACTGGGGATCCAGCATGAATCGCATGTCCAGGAAATTCTGGTGCGAGAGGAGCTCGAGGAGTACACCGGGGAAATTCGGCCGGACCGCCTCGCTGTAGTCAGCGTTGCGCAAATCGCGCCGGCGCCATGAGGGATCGTGCAGCGCATGTATGTCATCCACGATCTGGGTCTGCATCAGATCAGCAAGGTCACGATTTGCCAGGCGGGAAACGCCGTCGGGATACACCAGTGCGGAATCGAATCCTTCGACGCTGTAAATGAGAAGCGTGCCGATTGTCGTGTCGTTGCGGCTGGTGCCTGCGTCGGTGTGGAACGCGAGCGAAAGGTCGATGGGAATCCCCAGCCCTCTTGTCATCCGGTCCTTGTTCGGTCCGAATGGGGCTCCAGTCAGGTAGTTGCCGTACTCCGCGCGGCTCTGGTAGTCATCCCGGTAGTCGTTCTGGTTGGCATTCAGGCTGTAGACCAGAGTATCCGGCATGCCGGCAAACTGGAGGTAGTAGCGGGCTCCTTCCACGAACCGTGGTCTTCCGCTGACGCCCCCGCCGCGTTCCACGATTCCCATGCCGCCGCCAAACCGCACCGCATCGGCGCTGATGCGGAGGCCGGGTACCGAGCCGGCTGTCGTCAGGCGCACACTTCCGCTGTCCGGCGAAACTCCTTTGCGAAACCGGAACGATCCCAGGTAATGCCACGTGCCGCCTCCCACGCGTTGATTCACTCTGAATGTGGTCTTTCCTCCCGTATGGCAGACGGTGTAGAGTGCTTCCTGCGTGCTGCTGTCAGTTGCCGCGAATGAGATGGACACGGTATAGAAGCCCGTTTCAGGAATCGAAGGGACCCATTGGATCTCCCCGTCTCCCTGACGGTCCGTGCGTGCCCAGCGGGTTGTTCCCATGAGAAATGGGTTGAAGTTCGCCGGATAGGATGAAGCAATGCGGAATCCGGGGAAGTCGCTCTTCCATCTGCTGCCCCCGCCCCGCGAGATCTCGATGTAGCCAGGGTCCGGCGAATCGTTGTCGAGGATTACTTCCTGCGTCTGGAAATCCCGCTCGCGTGGCACAAAGACCCTTGCGCCCGCGTTCTCAAGCATCGGCATGAGATAGGGGAGCGTGTACGCAAGAGGACCGAGGTCCTCGACCGATTGGAAGAGCCGCGGCCGTTGCCACTCCCAGCGCCCTTCCACGTTGTTGAAGTACCAGCCATGACTGTGCCACAGGAGGATGTTCCTGTTCTCCAGTCCACGCGAGGGATACATCGGCCGGCTTGTGTTCACCACGACCGGTTCCGGGAGCGGGCTCCGTTTCTTCGGCAGCCGCGTTGAGTCCAGCCCCATCGGCTCCCGGCGGTAGAAGTTCGGGATCAACTCCCGGATGGGGGTCCGCAGCGTCGTGACGTCGAACCGGTATCCGCGGTACGACTCAGCGAAGAACGACTGGATGCCTGCCATGATGCGTTCTACGCTCTCCGCCCGGAACGGCTGACCGGAAAATTCCCTGCTCAGTGCGATGGTCACCGTGCGGGCGGTGTCATCGACAATCAGGGAATCCAGCTTCGTCCCCGGAGGGACGGGAAACGGCAGATCCCGCCGGATAACTGCATCAGCGAAGGATGCCTTCCGTTCCAGCTGAAGTTGCTGTGTGGAAACGCACCCTGCCATGACGACAGCAACGAGAAGGATTGAAATCAGCGGCCATCTTTGCCGCCGCACAGATGAGTCCTGCATGGTTGCTCCTGCTGGAGACGACACTACTCTGCTGAGCTCGCATAAAAGTTCCGGTCCCATGCCTCATGCTGCAGGCTGCGAAGCAGTGCCGGGGAGAGCTGACGTCCGTCAGATACCGCACAGTTGCGTTCGACATGCCGGACTGACCGCATGCCGGGGATGACAGTGGAAACAGCAGGGGGGTGAAGGCAGAAGCGCAGAGCCAGCTCGGGCAGTGAGGATGCCTCGGGACCCAGAAAGGCCTTGAGACGCTCAGTCCGTTCGAACACCTGCCGCTTCCGGTCACCGCGGAAATAATTGTTTCTGAAATCCCCCTGCGGGAATGTGGTCTCGGGTGTGATCTGGCCCGTCAGCCCTCCTTCGTCAAAGGGAACCCGCACGATGACACCCGTGTCGTGCTTCAGACAGGCGTGAAAGAGATCATCTTCAGGGGTCTGGTCGAAGATATTATAGATCACCTGGACGACGTCGATCTTCCCCGAGGCCAGAGCGCGGAGCGCGTTTGAAGGCTGGTGGTCATTGATCGAAATGCCCACGAAGCGGATCTTTCCTTCCGCCTTCAGCGTGGAGATCGCTTCATACCACTCGGCCACATCGGTCCAGTCATCCTGCCAGACATGAAGTTGCTGGAGATCGATAGTGTCGACACCCAGATTCCTGAGACTTTGTTCAGTGGACCTGATGATGTGGGTATGCGGGAATGTCTGCGCGACCGTAGTGCCGGGCCGGGCGGGCCAGAGATTGTTCCTGGGCGGAATCTTGGAGGCGATGAGCAGGCGTTCCTTGCGTTCTTTCAGGAATTTCCCGAGGATCTTCTCGCTGTGCCCCTCTCCATAGACAAGGGCGGTGTCGTAGAAATTCACACCGAGGTCGGCAGCACGGTGGAGGGCCTTCATCGATTCGCTGTCATCGGCCCCGAGCCACATGGTCCCCCCGATACCCCACATGCCAAATCCGATTTCTGAAACCTCCAGTCCCGTCCGCCCCAGTCTGCGTGTACGCATGGCGATTCTCTTCTTCCTTCATGTGCAGTAATGGATCGTAGTATAGCAACAGCGGCTTACAAACACAAGGGCGGACGAGGAGGCCGGGCGGCGAGAAGCGCCATTTCCTCACTAATACTGCCGATCATCCCGGATCCGGCTGCTCCGGGGCAGTGCAAGAGACGTGTTGCCTCATTGGACGATCGAGTCCAGAGTGGAGAGCTTGTACATTGATATGGCATTTTGTAGATTGGGCCATGGAAGTCAATCCTGGCGACGTCCTCAAGAACGTAGTCCGGCCCCAGATCCACGTCACGCTGGAGAAGGAAGGGGTACCCGAACTTCGTTTGAAGTTCTCAGACCGTTTCACGGTCGGAAGCGATCCTTCCTGCGACATCGTTCTGCCAGATCCGGATGTCAGCGGACTGCACGCCGAAGTCTGGTTTGAAAAGGGGGACTGGCACGTCAAGGACCTCGGGAGTGCAGGCGGTACGTTCCTTGACGGGACCCAGATCACCGAAGCGGTGCTCGCAGACGACAGCCGGGTGCTCTTCGGCGTAGGTGGACAGGTGCTTGCGTTCCACATCCACAAGCTGCCGCATCAGATGCTGACCCAGCAGCTGCGGCAGGTATTCCGCGCTTCGGGTTATGTCCCCATCACACTCTATCGCACCGTTCTTCCCCGCATGGTGCGCCGATTCCTCCGGACGCAGGGCAAACGGTACGTCTTGATCATCGGCGGACTTGTGCTCCTGGCGCTGCTTGCAGCGGGGTACGCCTACCTCAAACACGAACAGGTCCGGAAGCAGGAGGCGCTCGCACAGGACGTCTTCTACGAGATGAAGGAGTTTGAGCTTGCGCTCGCCCGGCTCGAAGACCGGATCCGGCAACGCGGGGACACTGCCTCTGAAGGAGAACTTGCAGCGTCACGTGCCCGTCTGCGGCAGCTCAGCGCAAGTTATGACAAGTATATCGGAGAGCTGGGCGTCTATCAGAAGGGATTGGATTCGACAGAGCGACTGATCTATCAGGTCGCGAGGGTCTTCGGCGAATGTGAACTCACCATGCCGAAGGAGTTCTCTGAGGAAGTCCGCAAGTACATCAAGGTCTGGCAAGTATCCAATCGCCTGCCGAAGGCAATCGCCTATGCAACGGCGCGCGGATACACCGACCGGATCTCTGCCGCCCTGCTTGCCCAACAGCTTCCGCCGCAGTTCCTCTACCTGGCATTGCAGGAAAGTGAGTTCGACAGCTCTGCGTGCGGCCCGCCGACGAAGTATGGTATCGCAAAAGGGATGTGGCAGTTCATTCCGACGACCGCGTGGCAGTACGGGCTTCGCACGGGACCCCTCCTGGAACTGCCGCGCGTTGATCCGAGGGATGAACGGCACCGCGTCAATCGCGCCAGTGAGGCTGCTGCCCGATACCTGCGTGATATCTACAATGGCGAAGCGCAGGCATCCGGACTGCTGGTCCTGGCCTCCTATAATTGGGGGCACAACGCCGTGAAGGGGCTCATCAGGGCCCTTCCCGAAAACCCCCGCGAACGGAATTTCTGGAAATTCCTTTCAGCGTATCGCACACGGATACCCAAAGAGACCTATGACTATGTGTTTCTTATCTTCTCTGCGGCCGTAATCGGCGAAAATCCCTCACTATTCGGGTTTTCCTTCCCGAAACCTCTCCGTGACGCAACGCAATGATCCTCTCGTGACACGATTCGTATCTTTACTCCATTGAACACACATGAAACCGACCCATCTTCTCGCGTTCGATTTTGGTGCAAGCAGCGGCAGGGCAATCCGCGGGACCTTCGACGGCTCACGGCTCTCTATCGCTTCGGCCCATCAGTTTCAGAATGGGCCGGTTGAGTTTGAAGGGCACCTGTACTGGGATCTTCTGAAATTCCTCCAGGAAATTCAGGAGGGGATACGCCGGAGCACGAGAGACGCAGGTCTTCCACCCACCTCCATCGGCATCGATACGTGGGGTGTGGACTACGGACTTCTGGACAAGGATGGAGACCTGCTCGGGAACCCGTACCATTACCGTGACCGCAGGACGGAAGGGATGTTCGAGAAGGCGTTTGAACGAATGCCGAAGGAACAGATCTTCGCACGGACAGGTGTGGCATTCCAGCCGTTTAACACGCTCTTCCAACTGCTGGCGATGCGTTTGCAGAAGCCGGAACTTCTGGACAACGCGCGGACGTTGCTGATGATGCCGGACATTCTTGCATACGCCCTCACCGGCGTGCGGGGGACCGAGTACACTGACGCCAGCACGTCGCAATTGCTCGATGCGTCATCACAGCGCTGGAGCACGGAGTTGCTCAACGCGATGGATCTCCCCCGGTCACTCTTCACGGAGATCACCGAACCGGGAATCGTGCGGGGGAATCTCCTGGAATCGTTTGCCGCTGCGTCGGGAATTCAGCCGGTGCCTGTGCTTGCGGTTGCAGGTCACGACACCGCATCAGCCGTTGTTGCTGTTCCGATGCGCATGCCGGGGTCGGCGTATCTGAGCAGCGGCACCTGGTCCCTGCTGGGTGTGGAGACGTCGAAGCCGTGTGTGGACCGCCGGGCGATGGAAGCCAATTTCACAAATGAGGGCGGCTTTGCCGGCCGGATCCGCCTGTTGCGAAACGTGATGGGACTCTGGATGGTCCAGGAGTGCAAACGGGAATGGGATGCTGAGGGGGAAAAGGTTGAGTTTGATGAGCTGGTCCACCGCGCAGGTCAGAGCGCCCCGTTCCTCTCTTTCGTCGATCCGGATACATCATTGTTTTATGCTCCCGGTCCGATGCAGCGGCGCATCCAGGAGTATTGCCGGAAGACGGGTCAGCAGATACCCTCAACGCAGGGTGCTATCGTGCGCTGCGTGTACGAAAGCCTCGCGCTCAAGTATCGCTGGGTAGTGGACAGGCTGGAGGAGATTACGGGGAGCCGTGTAGAGGAGCTTGTGATTGTGGGAGGGGGAGCGCGGAATGTGCTGCTGAATCAGTTCACAGCAAATGCTCTGCAACGGGCGGTGATCGCCGGACCGTCCGAAGCCACGGCGGTTGGGAACCTGCTCGTTCAGCTTCATGCGCTGGGTGAACTCAGCGGACTCGGGCAAATGCGCGACGTTGTGCGGGCTTCATTCCCGACCACACGGTATGAGCCGGAAGGGCAGCATGCCTGGGAATTGGCATATGGACGATTCACAGAGATCGCATCGCAGGCCGGTTGATTTCCCTCCCGTCGCTGCGGGATTGCCGGAAGGCGCGCAGTCGACGGTATGAGCAGCACAGATGATACACGCTCACGGTGGAGTTCAAGTCGTGAACGGCGTACAACCATAGGCGCTTCATTCCCGTGTCCGTACTCACGCCGGAACGGGTTGCGTTCAATAGTCATCGCGGGATTTGATCGTTACGATGAAAAAAGTAGCCGTTGAACCGGAAGAAATCTCTCAGGACGAACTCACGTACAGGCTTGACACCGCCGCTGAGAGCGATACGCTGCTGATCTCCTTTGCGGTCTTTCCGGCACCGGGAGGGAAGTCCGCGTTTGACTTCATCCGTTCCACCAATCCTGTGAAGGTGAAGCGTCTGTTTCTTCGCGATCCACGTATGATGTGGTACCAGATGGGGAGTCCGGGCATCGGCGACGACGTTCCGGGCGTGCTTGCGTTCCTGCAGAATGTCATTGCGAAAGAGCAGATCCGGAGGGTGGTGACGATCGGGAATTCAGGGGGGGGATTCGCGGCGATACTCTTCGGCGTGTTGCTCGGGGCCGATGAGATCCATGCATTCAATCCACCCACCCGGTTACGGATTCCCGACGACACCAGCGCCCCGGACCAGCTTGCCGCGCTGGTGAAGGAAAAGGGAGATGATATTCCGTGGCTCGACCTGCGCAGCGTGATGCGGCAGCACCTGCGGCCCGGCACGAAGGTGTACATCCACTATTCGCGCGGGGAAAGCCGCGACAAGAGGCATGCGAAGTACCTCGCAGAGTTTCCGAACGTCCGTCTGTTTGAGTATCCGTTTGTCAGCCATCATGTCGCACGGTTCTTTGCCGAGCGCGCCATGCTCACACCTCTCCTGCAGGCTGGAGCGGTGGGCGACGAACAACAGCTGAACGCGCTTACGCGGAAGATGGTGTGGACAGCCGCGCCCGGATACATCCCCGGACGCATTGCCTGGTTCTTCGGCAAAGCGTTCAGGAAAGTGGGGCGTATGCTACGAGCACAGCCAAACAAGGGATAGCGGCCATGGTTTCGTTCAAAACCCTGCGATGTCTGACTGGCCTTGTCGTGAGTGTGATGCTGGCATGGTCTGCTGGTCAGTCCTATGCGTCGACTTCTGATGCAGGGGTCTATCGCGTGGTTGTGCTCGGCTCCTCCACGGCTGCCGGTGAATACGCGCGGCCATTGGACAGTTCCTGGGTCAACAAGTTCAAGCTCTACCTGGGCACGGTCTTTCAATCATACGAGGTGGTCAATCTTGCCGTCGGCGGGTTCACGACGTTCAACGTGATGCCGACCGGCTATCAGCGTCCGTCCCCGTGGAACACAAACCCGTCACTCGCGGTCGATGTCAACAAGAACATCACGAAAGCGCTCTCTCTCAGTCCCTCACTCATTCTGATCAATCTTCCCACAAACGATTGCGATCTGCTCGTTCCGGTCGCCCAGCAGCTCTCGAATTTCGATGCGCTCATTGATGCCGCCGGAAGCCAGGGGATTCCCGTCTACCTCAGCACGACTCAGCCCCGGAACGAAACGCTGGAGCGGAGGACTCTGCTTATTCAGATGAAGGACGCAATCATCTCCCGGTACGCGGGGAAGGTGATGGATTTCTGGACAGGTCTGGCAAATGCGGACGGCTCGATCGTTTCACTCTACAATGCCGACGGGACGCATCTGAACAATGCGGGACACGAGGTACTCTACCAGCGGGCGAGATCGACCGTGCAGCTCATCCTCCCGACAACTGCCTCGCCGAGCCCGCTTGCCTTTGGAAACCGTCAGGTCGGCGTCGCCGCAACTCTGCCGGTGACGCTCACCAATGCATCGTCTGCAACGATCGTGTTTGACAATATCTACACCGGGACGTCCCGGTTCACTCCGGACCGGAGCAGCACGAATGTGTCACCCGGAGCGTCTGTGGATGTGCTGGTGACATTCACCCCGCCTGCGTTGGGGACATTCAGGGATACGTTGTTCCTCCACAACAATTCATCCCTTTTGCTGATGAAAGTGCCGATCAGCGGGGCGGCACCCGCTCCACTCCTTCAAGCCACGCCGGTATCGCTTGATTTCGGCGATGTCACGATAAATATTGGAAAACCGCTCAGCCTTACGCTGGCCAACGCGGATCTCAATGACGGCTCAGTGTCAACTGTGACCAGCACGACCGGTTCCTTTGCGGTGACGCCGTCGAGCGGAGCGATCAACCGGGGATCGTCACTGAACCTTACTGTGACGTTCACGCCGACCGGGTTCGGTCTCATCAGGGACACACTCAGATTCAATGGAGCCGTGTTAGGCGGGACATATATTGTCCCCGTCACCGGGCGCTCTCCGGTGCCGGTGCTGACCTCCACTGCAACGGAGCTCAGCTTCGGGGATGTTGACCTCGCCCTCCCCAGGCTGATCCAGTTTACGCTTGGCAACACCACGGTCAACCCCCTTGAACTCAACGCAGTCGCCAACACACACCCCCAGTTCTTCGTCGATCCATCCAGCGGAATCATTCCGCCAAACGGGTCTGTGGTCATCTCGGTCATCTTTGCACCGACAACTCTCGGCGTGGCCAGAGATACGATACAGGTCATCAGCAATGCGACCGTTCCTCAGCTGCGGATTCCGATGTCCGGCAAAGGCGTGTCCTCTGTTGATGTCACCGCCACGGGGCCGGACCTCCCTCTGGTCTTCGCGTTGAACCAGAATTATCCGAATCCATTCAATCCCGCAACGGAGATTTCCTTTGCGGTTCCTCATCAGGAGCGGGTGGTGGTAAAGGTGTTCGATGTGCTGGGACAGGAGATCGCGACAGTGGTGGATGATTGGCGGGAGGCGGGAACCTACCGGGAGCGATTCGATGCTGCAGGGCTTGCCAGTGGCATCTATATCTACCGGATGAGTGCGGGGGAATTCACCGCCGCGCGCAGGATGACCATTGTGAAGTAGGACCGGCAGATACTCGCCAGCGGTGAGCGCCATGTGCTGTGCAGGCGCATCGCCCCGCATCCGACAAGTTGCACTTGAGCGGCTCTGCGACCATCCTTTCTGCCCCAATACCGGTGCAAGAAGCCACTGGGTAGCCGCACAGAAATCCCCGCCTACCCTCCCCACCCGGCCATGCGGGCCCAGAGCCACCAGGCGGCATAGGCCTTCAGGTTCGCGTTGAGTGGCTGTGAGTGCGCCGATCCGCACGAATACCACTGTCCGGGATGCGCCGTCTGCCACTCCAGCGCCCAGTTCTTCTCCCTCGAGCCGTTTCCATCTCCATCATACTCACAGGCATCATTCGGCAGCCTGTCCCCGAAATATGTTCCGTCCGGGTTATACGATTCGATATCAGCGAAGTCAAACAGGATCTTCTTGTTGGACCTGCAGTACGAGCGGATTTGCTCGTTCCGGAGGTGGAGGTTTCCCTGCAGACCCGAGCCATCGAGGTGGCCGGTCATGTATACGAACCGCACCGCAGGACAGGAGCGTTCGAGACTGTCCATGAGGGAGAGGTAGAGCGAGATATCGTTGGATGTGGCGGAGCTCACCTGGCCGCACCAGGACCAGATCACCACGTTGATGTCCGGGTGCGCGTTGAGATACGTCCGGGTGGCTGTCGCCCAGGCGGTGCGGTCAGGATTGCCGAGATCGGCGGCGCCGGAGAATGGTGTGTCGAGAAGCATCAGCGCACTGTCGGCACCTGTCTGATTGACTGCGTAGAGGGTCCCTCTGAACTGCACCAACCCATTCATGCCGTCCACGAGTTGACTCCCGTGTGACGTGTGGCCGTATGCGATGCGCAGTTCGCGTTTTGCCTTCCGGATATACGACTCCGGAATGCTGGCAAGTTGCGTCGTCTGATGATCTGCGACGACAAGCTCAGAGACGAGCGTGCCGTGTGTCGCATCGGTGCTGGAGTCTTTGCACGAACAACACACAGCGGCGAGCACAATCACAGCAGCTCGCAGGGTGCTAGATACGTGTCCGTACCGCATAGTGCCTCACTGTTCTCGTGTCTTCTTCCCCCCATCAGAGCAGAGAACCGGGGACTGCACCAAGATACCCACGCAGGAATCCAAGGTCAATGGTGTCTCAAAAAAACCTGGCTTTGATGCGCACACATCGCGTTGCCACCGATGTCTGCTCATGTCACCACGCACAGCTAAATGTGCGTGATGAGCGTATACTTCAAGAGAGAAAAAGTACGCTGAAGTGAACGTCATGGGGGAGAGTATGGAGTTTATTCCGGCTGTCGTTGTCACGCTGCTTGTGTACACCGCGTTCGTGATCTACTTCATGCGGCTAACGGGGATGCTGCGCCGCAAGGACGGGGCGGTCGCAAGGAAGTAAGGTCGCAAGGAAGTAACTGGTATTTGCTTGTAAGTTCACCTGCCGCATGCTATCTTGTCTGCTGAATTCGCACGCCCGTGCAGCCGGCGCCAGCTCGCAGGCCACGCCGGTTCTCTCGTGACCACAGTAGAGGTTTTTCCGTGGAATTCGCCCCGGTTCTCGTTGCTGTCGGCCTTCCGGTCTGCTTCACGCACCTTTTTGTTGCGCTCTTTGAGCGCACAAGACTCCCTGACTGACCAGGACAAATGAGCAAAAGAGCATGAATCAAGTACCACTGGATGAAGTACGCTGGGGTATCATCGGTTGTGGCGACGTCACCGAAGTAAAAAGCGGTCCAGCCTTTCAGCGGGTGCCGCATTCGCGGCTGGTGGCCGTGATGCGCCGTGACGGAGCCAGGGCGCGCGATTATGCGAATCGGCACGGAGTGCCGAAGTGGTATGACCAGGCGGATGCATTGCTCTGCGATCCCGAGGTCGATGCTGTCTACGTCGCCACGCCTCCCTCCACTCATGAAGAGTATGTGACCCGGGCCGCTGAGGCGGGGAAGCCGGTGCTTGTGGAAAAACCCATGGGCCGGACACACGAAGAATGCCGGCGAATGATCGCTGTGTGCGAAGAAGCCCGGGTGCCGCTTTATGTGGCGTACTACCGCCGCGCTCTGCCCGCGTTTCTGCGGATCAAGGCACTCATGGAAGAGGGTGCCATTGGAGACGTGCGATGCGTCACTCTCCGTCTCCTCCAGCCACCATACCCTGATGATCTGAAAACCGGCACCCTCCGGTGGCGCGTCCGGCCCGAGATCAGCGGGGGAGGGTACTTTGTGGATCTCGCATCACATCAGTTCGATTTTCTGGATTTTCTGTTCGGACCTGTAGTGTCGGCGCATGGGAATGCAGCAAATCGTGCGGGGCGCTATCCCGCTGAAGACGTGGTGGCGGCGGATTTTGCATTCGCATCAGGAGTGTGCGGTACAGGACTCTGGTGTTTTGATGCGCCGGAACCATCGCACGAAGATTCCGTTCACATCGTCGGCAACAAGGGGGTGCTGACGTTCTCGACGTTCGCGAAGGATCCAGTGGTCCTGATGCGGGGAACCGAACGTCTCGAGTTCAGGGATGAATACCCGGCTCACATTCATGAGCCTCTCGTCACATCTGTAGTGGAGGCGTTACTCGGGCGCGGCGTCTGCCCGAGCACCGGCGTGAGTGCGGCGCGCACCAACTGGGTGATCGACCGGATCCTCCTCCACTATCGTAAGGACCATCCGGGGGGAGGCCACTCCGGCTGATGATCCAGGCGACGGGCCGTACAACCGGAGACCGTCCAGGCTGATGACGATATCGAGGGACTGCACAAAGGGGGGAATACGGCGTGCGCACAAGGCCGATCACACAGTGGAAAACACACAGGAGAGAGTAGCCTTAACGGGAATCGAACCCGTATTTCGGCCTTGAGAGGGCCGCGTCCTAGACCGTTAGACGATAAGGCCAGAAGTGCGCTGCCCCGCAAGGATTCGAACCTCGATAAGCAGATCCAGAGTCTGCTGTCTTGCCATTAGACGACGGGGCAATTCGTAAAGCGAACCTAATTTACGCTTTTCCTCCGAAAGTGTCAACGGTTTACGCGGATTGATCCATGGACTCTTGATCCCGACCTCCCATTCACCATCTTCGACTCCACGGATATTAGTCCCGTGAGCCCGTCTTGCTTCCTCACATTCTTTGGTGTACAATAATCCATCATCTCCGCGGGGGATCCTCTCTATGGCCGTGATTGCAGTCGATCTGGGCGGGACAAAGATAGCCTCCGCACTCTTCGATCAGGCCGGCACAGCAGCGCACAGGCAGACCACGCTTCTCGAAAAGCGGGAGGGAGACGATGTGGGGCGCCTTATCGCGCAGACCGTTCACGGCCTCCGTGTCATCGCGGAAACGGATGGAGACCAGATCGATGCCATTGGCATCTGCGTTCCGGGCATCAGCTATGCCGCCACAGGCAGAGTCTGGGCACCCAACATCCCCGGTTGGGATGACTACCCTCTGATGGATGTCCTGCGGTCCGCATTCCCGTCCCCGCATACCCGCATCAGCATCGACAGCGACAGAGCATGCTCCATACTGGGTGAGGTCTGGCAAGGAGCAGCACAGGGGTGCAGGGACGCCATCTTCCTCGCTGTCGGTACGGGAATTGGAGCCGGTATCCTGGTCGACGGACGAATCCTCCGCGGTGCACATGACATCGCAGGAGCGATCGGATGGCTGGCTCTTGACAGACCGTTCGAGCAGAAGTACGTAGCATGCGGTTGCTTTGAATATCATGCGTCCGGTGAGGGTCTGGCGAAAGTTGCGCAAGAGTATTTGCCGGACACCGATGCCGGCCTTGGAGCACTCAGCTCACGGATCCCTGCAGGGATCACTGCGCGGGATGTGTTTGAGGCAGCTGATGCCGGTGATCCGCTCGCAGGGCGTGTCGTTGCGGAAGGCATCGAATTCTGGGGGATGGCGACGGCTAATCTCGTCAGCCTTTTCAACCCGGAGAAGATCATTTTTGGCGGCGGTGTCTTCGGTCCTGCGCTGCGCTACCTCGATGCGATCATGCACGAGGCGCGCAAGTGGGCTCAGCCGATCAGCATCACCCATGTGACTCTCGAAGGATCGCGCCTGGGCGGCGACGCAGGTCTGTACGGCGCTGCGTTCCTCGCCCTGCGGACCCTCGAAGGCGAGCGTTGAAAGGAGTGTGCATGAAGAGCCGTCGATTTCTCTTTCCCGCCGCGTGTGCCGGCATGTTTCTGTTCGGACTCGGGATGATCTCACTCGGGTCTCTGCTCCCGGCGCTGACCGCGAAATTCGGACTCAGCGAAGTGACGGCGGGGTCGCTCGCATCGCTTCTTCCCTTTGGCATCCTCGCAGGCTCTGTGGTCTTTGGACCGGTGGTGGATCGATACGGTTACAGGGTGCTGCTGTCTGTGAGCACGCTCCTCGTGGCACTCGGTCTTGAGCTTATCGCCTCAGCGGAGAGCGTTCTGGTCGTCCAGGCGGCCGTGTTCATCATCGGGCTCGGAGGAGGCGCGCTGAATGGTGCCACGAACGCGCTGGTTGCTGACATCAGTGAAGGCACGCGCGGCGCCAGTCTGAGCCTGTTGGGCGTCTTCTTCGGCGTCGGTGCCCTCGGCATGCCGGCTGTGCTGGGAATCCTTTCGAGGATGTACCCGCAGGAAACGATCATCGCATGGATCGGCGCCGTGGTTATTGTCGTAGCAGTCCTCTTCCTGGCCATCCGCTTTCCCGCCCCCAAGCAACAGCAGGGATTCCCGCTCGCACGAGGTCTCTCGCTCCTCAAGGAGACCACGTTGATTCTCTTCGGCTTCATCCTCTTCTTCCAGAGCGGGATGGAGGGAATGATGAATACGTGGACCACGACATTTCTGCAGCAGAAAGCCTTTGCGACGCAGGAAGACGCGCTCTTTGCACTGTCCTGTCTCGTCGCCGGACTCGCCGCTACACGTCTTGTGCTGAGCCGTGCGCTGAAGCTTCTCTCTCCGTGGGGTGCGCTGTTCATGAGCACCGCCCTCATTGCGGTGGGTGTTGTCCTTCTGTGGACTGCCGGGACATACGCTGTCGCACTGGCGGGACTTGTTCTCACCGGCATCGGCTTTGCGGCTGTGTTTCCCGTTGTGCTCGGCGCCATCGGTGATGCGTATGCATCCTTCTCCGGCACCGCGTTTGGCATCGCCCTTGTGATCGCACTGGGCGGGAATACAATTCTGAATTATCTCGTCGGCGTCGTTGCCCAGGCCGTTGGCATCGCCTATTTCCCCGTCATCGTCCTTGTCAGCCTCTTCTGCATGACGCTGCTCATCATCGCGGTGAGGACGAGAGTCGGTCCACGACACGGTCACTGAACCTCCACAGATCAGAGAACGGACTATGCTTGCCCTGCAATGGTTACAGAACGCCAGAACAGCCATGGATTCCATCGAGCAAACGCAGATGGAGAACATCCGCAACGCTGCCGGTTTGATGGCGGACGCGATCCAGGCCGGACGGTGGGTGCATACGTTCGGCTGCGGGCACGCAACGCTGCCGGTGGAAGAGATGTATCCCCGCATCGGCGGGTTCGTCGGATTTCATCCGATGATCGAACTGCCGCTGACGTTCTTCACACGGATCGTCGGCGAGATGGGTGTGCACCAGTTCGTGTTTCTCGAGCGGGTGGAGGGATACGGAGTGGAAATTATGAAAGGATACACGTTCGATCCGCGCGATGTCATGTGGCTCTTCTCTCACTCGGGGATCAACAATGTCAATATCGACATCGCGCTCGAATCGAAAAAACGCGGCATGAAAGTCGTTGTCTTCGGCTCCGCTTCAGAAGCCAGAGGGAGAACCACACGCCACTCATGCGGCAAGACCATTTTCGAGCTGGCGGATGTGGTCGTGGATTCCTGCGTTCCGTACGCGGACGCATCGGTCCCGCTCAAGAACCACCAGGACAAAATCGGACCGGTGTCCACGATTGCATTTGTGACAGCAGTCTGGATGACCGTCACAACGGTGGCTGAAATCCTGGCAGACCGCGGGGTGAAACTGTACATCCACCCCTCGCACAACGTTCCGGGTGATACGACGGCAAAAGAGAGACTCGATGAAGCGTTGCATGAGTACAAGAGGCGAGTTGCCGGTGTGTAGGGCAACATCAGCAGGCCACGCCGCTCATGTTGGCCCGGTCGCCCGTGGTGTTCACGTTGGTCCGGTTGCTCGTGGTGTTCACGTTGGCCCGGTCGCCCATAGTGTTCATGTTGGTCCGCTCGCCCGCGGTGTTCATGACCGCCTGGTTGCTCGTGTTGATCGGGTGACAGGTGGTGATCAGTTCGTTCACGTTTCCGCCGCGGTTCATGGGCCTTTCTTGACTTTACAGTCGAAATCCCCTATGTTTGTCCGTGTTCTTTTAGATCATGACGATCAGGAGGCCTAGCGATGTTGAGAAATATAACGTACGTATGTGCCCTGAGCCTCTGTCTGGTGATGCTCGCGGAAAGAACCAGCGCTCAGCAGACTGAAGGACGATGGGCGGTTGGGCTTTCAGGCGGCGTAAACATGTGGTTCAACGACCTCAATGAGCGCAAAATCGGCCCCGGGGGAACCGTCAGCCTCCGGTACGGGATTTCGCCAGGTTTTTCACTGGGTCTTCTCGCGGGTATGGAAGAACTCAAATCCAATCAGGATCCCCTCCTTGCCGATTATCCGTATACCTACCTCAAAATGAATGCTTTCCCCGGGTCTCTGTCAGCCTGGGTTCACCTTTCTCCCGGCAGCAGCTTCGCGCCCTATCTTCGTCTTGGCGCTGGCGTCCTGGCCTACACCAGGAAAACCCACGGGGGCCTGTATGCTCCGGACGACCAGATGCGGGCGGCATTCATCGTCCCCGTCGGAATCGGCTTTGAAGCCTTTACGTCGAGGAACTTTGCGGTCGGCGTCGATGTCGGTTATACGACCCTGTCGGATGCTGTCGACGTTCTCGAGAATTCGTCGATGGATGGCTACGGGTCAGCACGGCTCGGCATCACCTGGTTACCCGGTTCCGGCGATGAAGATGACCTGGATGGCGACGGTCTGACTGGCGGCCAGGAACGGCGGCTCGGAACAGATCCAAACAACCCGGACAGCGATGGCGACGGACTGTCGGATGGCGACGAGCTCCGTCAATACCGGACCAATCCCCTTCGTTCCGACAGTGACAGCGATGGCCTGACGGACGGGGATGAAGTGATCAAGTTCAAGACCGATCCGTCCCGTTTTGACTCGGACGGAGACAATCTCTCGGATGGGGACGAGCTCCAGAAATTCAACACGGATCCGACGCGCGTCGATACAGACGGTGATGGTCTGACGGACGGGGACGAGATTCTTCGCCTCAAGACCGATCCTCTTAAGGTGGACACTGACGGCGATGGGCTTTCCGATTGGGATGAGGTCAAATCCTATCGCACGGACCCCGCCAACCCCGATTCTGACGGTGACGGCATCATCGATGGCGAGGAAGTCAGCAAGTACCGTACGAATCCCCTCAAGGTTGACACAGACGCCGGAGGACTGATCGACGGTGCGGAGATCATCCGCGGCACGAATCCCCTGAACCCCCTGGACGATGTCGTGAAAGAAACCATTGTGCTGGAGCGGGGCAAGACCGTGATTCTGCAGGGCATCAATTTTGCTTCCGGCAGCGCCACGCTGACCAGAGATTCTCAGGATATGCTGGAGAGCGCGTTTGCCGCTCTGGTGACCAACCCGAATATCCGCGTGGAGATAGCGGGGTACACGGACAATGTCGGTTCACGTATCGCCAATGAACGGCTCTCCCAGCGCAGGGCCGAAGCTGTGAGGACATGGCTTGTGGCGAGGGGGATTGGTGCAAGCCGCCTGACGGCGCGAGGTTTCGGCATGAGCAACCCGATCGACACAAACCTGACTCCCGATGGACGCGCCCGCAACCGGCGGATTGAGTTCCATGTGAAGTAGAGGAGAGAGGGCGCACCAGGCGTCAAGCGGCTGTAACCTATTGGCAGAGTGCACGATGCGAGATCTGAGGGTCCGTTGTGCGCTCTGCCTTTGTATTAGGACGTGAAGCCCCCGCCCGCCCTGTTTTTGACTTTCATATGCCCTTTTGGTAACTTCATATGATAGAGATGCGGTTTTCCACGAAATCGGAGCTGGAAGTCCAGCGTGATTACTCGCTACGGATACGATGTTGTAGGCGTTATCCTCGTGGTGTGCCTGATCTGGATAGCCGTATCGTGGTTTGTTGTCGATGGAAGGGTTTGGAAGAGCATTCTGATTATTCTTCCACTGGCTGTTCTCGCATTCACGCTCTATTTCTTCCGGGACCCGGAACGACACGCGCCTTCAGGTGACGACCTGGTCCTGGCCCCCGCCGACGGCACAGTCGTCCTCATTCAGCAGACGCGGGAAGACGAGTTCTTGAGGGGAGAAGCAACGCAGATCAGCATCTTCATGTCGCCCCTGAATGTCCATGTGAACCGCTGGCCGCTTAGCGGGGTCGTCCGGTTTTTCCGCCACGTTCCCGGGGACTATATCGTCGCGATGGACGAGAAGTCGTCGGTGCGCAATGAGCGCACTCTGATCGGACTCGAGCACGCGGGAGGAAAGGTGTTGTTCAAGCAGATTGCTGGCTTCATCGCGCGGCGTATCGTGGCGCCAGTACAGGTCGGGGACACGGCCGTTGCGGGCAGGCGATTTGGCATGATCAAGTTCGGCTCACGTGTGGACGTGCTCCTGCCGCTGGGGACGGCGATCGCAGTCAAGGTTGGCGATCGGACCGTCGCCGGAGAGAGTATCCTGGCCCGCATCCCTCCACAACGGACGGACCGATGAAGATCACCCGCGCGGTTGTTCCGAGCCTGTTCACCGTGTTAAATATGGTCTCCGGCTTCCTGTCCATAATCTACGCGAGCCGGGGAGAGTTTGTGTCCGCCTCCTGGTTCATCATCCTGGCGGCTGGTTTCGATGCTCTTGACGGCATCATGGCGCGGATTACCAAGTCTTCCTCCCAGTTTGGTGTGGAGATAGACTCCCTCTCCGACGTCATTTCGTTCGGGGCTGCGCCCGCGTTCCTCGTCTATCAGTTTGCACTCAAGGACCTCAATGGGGCCGGTATCTTTTTGAGCTCGCTCCTGATGATTTTTGCCGGACTCCGTCTGGCCCGGTTCAATGTACAGCTCGTGGGCTTCGACAAGGATCACTTTGTCGGACTTCCGGTTCCGGTCAGTGCCATTACGGTGGCGTCGTTCGTTCTCAACGTGATGCATGATGTTGAGGGGTTCATCGGTCGCGGGCTCGACGTGCTTCCCTGGCTTTCGGCGGTCCTGGCGCTGCTGATGGTCAGCAAAGTCCGGTATGATACGCTCCCGCGAATCTCGCGGCGGACGATCCAGAAGGACCCGTGGAAATTTGTTTTTGCCGTGCTCGCGATTGTTGTGATCGTCCTGACAGGCGGGAACGCAATCTTTCCCCTGCTCATTGTCTTCATACTCATCGGGATTCTCCGCTACTGCATCGGCGCAGTCAAGCGTCTCCTGCATGCGGATACCCGGTTTGAGGAAGACGAGCAAGTTGGCCATTCACGCATCGACTCCTGACACGGAGGGCAGCTGTGTTTCGCGCGATTATTGATATCACACTTCGTCCTTCCATTCTCGACCCGCAGGGCAAAGCGGTGGCGCATGCGGTTGCCACCCTGGGAATCCGCGGCGTGCAGGGTGTGCGGATGGGCAAACACGTGGAAGTCACGTTCGACGGGTTGACGGAGGAGGAGGCACAGCGGGCGACGGAAGAAATCTGCAAGAAACTGCTGGCGAACCCGGTGATGGAAGACTACCGGTTCGTCGTGGAGAAGAAAGCGTGACGCAGGCGCCGGTGCGGTTCGGCATTGTGGTGTTTCCGGGATCCAATTGCGATCACGACGCGTACTACGTCTGCAAGAAGATCCTCGGGCAGGATGCGGTGTTTCTCTGGCACAAGACCCCCGACCTGCGAGGCGTTGATGTCGTCATTCTTCCGGGGGGATTCTCGTACGGCGATTATCTGCGGTGCGGCGCCATCGCGCGCTTCTCGCCCGTCATGCAGGAAGTGGAACGCTTCGCGGCCCGGGGCGGACTTGTGCTGGGCATCTGCAACGGATTCCAGGTGCTGGTTGAGGCCGGACTGCTGCCGGGCGTGCTGCTGCGGAACACCTCGCTGCGTTTTGCGTGCCGGTATGTCAACATCCGCGTGGAAAACTCCTTCACGCCTTTCACGTCGCAGTGCAGGAGCGGAGAAGTGCTGGCGATTCCGATTGCCCACGGCGACGGGAATTACTTCGCGGACGATGAGACGATCCGGCGCCTCGAACAAAACGGACAGGTGGTCTTCCGGTACTGCACACCGGAAGGCGAGATCACGGCGGGGAGCAACCCCAACGGGTCGCTGGGAAATATCGCGGGCATCATGAACGAACAGGGCACTGTGCTCGGCATGATGCCGCACCCCGAACGGGCGTCGGACGTGCTGCTTGGCCACACCGACGGCCGGAAAGTGTTTGCATCTATACTTGAACACGTGTTCTCCCGCACCTCCACGTCACTGCGGGAAAGAACGCCATCGATTGTCATGGAGCAAGGCAGGAGGTAGTCCTATGGGAAATCTCGGCACAACAGAAATCATCGTCATTGTCCTGCTGGTCGTCATCTTCTTTGGCGCCCGCAAGATTCCAGAACTTGCCCAGGGGCTCGGCAAGGGCATCCGCGAGTTCCGGAAAGCCGCACGGGAAGTGCAGGAAGATCTCGATACCGATCCTAAAAAGATCGACACCAAGTCCCCGGAACAGAAAGGATAAACCGCCGTGTTGTTCGACAACCTCGGTGGTTCTGAACTTCTGGTTGTCCTTCTGGTCATGTTTCTGTTCTTTGGTCCGAAGAAACTCCCGGAAGTCGGCAAGAATCTGGGCAAAGCCGTGCGGGAGTTCAAGAACGCCATGCGCGGCGTTAAAGAGGACCTGGAGCGTTCGACCCGGATCGACTGACCACAAGCCATTCCTCCCCCTGCGGGAGACCACATCTCTTTCATCCCGGATGTCTTGCAGCTGTGCACCCTGTGGTGACATACGACAGAACACGACAGGCGCTGGATCGCGGAGAAACGTCCTGTGAGCGTGTGACGGAGGAATTCCTCCGGAGCATACGCGACCAGAAACGGCTGAACGCGTTCCTCTCTGTCTTTGACGAACGGACGCTTGAACGCGCCCGCGATATCGACCGCAGGCGGGCGGAAGGACGTGCGGGGCGGCTGGCTGGCATGGTTGTGGCCATCAAGGACGTCCTCTGCATGCGCGGTGAGCCGGTGACGTGCGCCTCACGTATGCTCAGCACATTTGCCGCTCCGTATGATGCCACGGTCATCGAACGGCTCCAGGAAGCGGACGCGATTCTCATCGGCAAAACCAACCTGGACGAATTCGCGATGGGGTCTTCGACCGAGCATTCTGCGTTCGGACCCGTCCGCAATCCGGTGGATGAAGAACGGGTGCCGGGAGGCTCAAGCGGCGGCTCCTGTGTCGCTGTCGCGGCGGGGATGGCCCATACAGCCCTCGGCACGGACACCGGCGGTTCAATCCGTCAGCCGGCCTCGTTCTGTGGCGTTGTCGGACTGAAACCCACGTATGGGCGTGTGTCACGCTATGGCATGGTCGCACTCGCATCGTCATTCGATCAGATCGGCCCTTTCGCTCATACCGTCGCTGATGCGGCACGCGTCCTCCAGGTGATTGCGGGACACGACGAGAGGGACGCGACCTCCGCCAGCGTGCCGGTGCCCGATTACTGCGCCGCACTGACGGGCGATGTCCGGGGTCTGCGCATCGGACTACCCCGCGAAGCATTTACGGAAGGCCTGCACGATGACGTGCGGCAGGCCATCGAGGGTGTGGTCGGGCGCCTCCGGCAGGCGGGTGCGGAGGTTCGGACCGTGAGCCTCCCTCATGCGCAGTACCACATCTCAACGTACTACATTCTGATGACGGCGGAAGCATCGTCAAACCTTGCCCGGTACGACGGCGTGCGGTACGGACACCGGAGCAACGAGGCGCGGACGCTCGATAATGTCTACACGCGCTCCCGCAGCGAGGGATTCGGCAATGAGGTAAAGCGGCGCATCATGCTCGGAACCTATGTGCTCTCTGCGGGATACTACGATGCCTACTACCGCAAGGCGCAGAAGGTCCGAAGACTGATCCAGAACGATTTCATCGAGGCATTCCGGACCGTGGATTGTCTTCTGATGCCCACATCGCCGACGACGGCATTCCGGTTCGGCGAGAAGAGCAGTGATCCGCTGGCGATGTATCTTTCCGACATCTACACCGTGTCTGCGAACCTGGCCGGCGTCCCGGCCATCAGCGTGCCCTGCGGCGCCGACCGACAGGGCCTGCCGATCGGCGTGCAATTCCTCGGACCGCAGTTTGGCGAGACGGCCATTCTGAATGCAGCCCACACCGTCGAACAGTTCTCTTCCATTCACTACCATACCTGACTCCAATGAGCATCCTTGTCAACAAATCCACACGCCTGGTCGTCCAGGGCATCACCGGAGGTGAAGGAAGCTTTCATACAAAACAGATGCTGGAGTATGGCACGAACGTCGTCGCAGGTGTGACGCCGGGAAAGGGGGGGATGCAGTACAGGGGAACGGAGAAAGATCCTTTCCCGCGCACCGTACCGGTGTTCAATACGGTCGCCGAGGCCGTGAAGGGAACAAAAGCCAATGCATCCGTGATCTTCGTGCCCGCGCTCTTCGCAGCCGATGCCATCATCGAAGCCGCTGACGCGGGGGTCAAGGTCATTGTGTGCATCACGGAAGGCGTCCCCACACGGGACATGCTTACCGCCTATGACCATGTGATCCGGCGCGGGGTGCGGCTCATCGGTCCGAATTGCCCGGGAATCATTTCGCCCGGACTCTGCAAGGTTGGCATCATGCCCGGCTTCATTCACAAGAAAGGAAACGTGGGCGTGGTGTCGCGCAGTGGAACGCTCACGTATGAAGCGGTCTGGCAACTGACAGAACGCGGGATCGGCCAGTCAACCTGCATCGGCATCGGGGGCGATCCGGTGATCGGAACCCGCTTCATCGATGCGCTGCAGCTGTTCAACGAAGATCCTGACACCCACGGCGTGATCATGATCGGAGAGATCGGCGGGACGGCGGAGGAAGAGGCGGCTGCCTATGTCAGGAAGAACATGAAGAAGCCCGTTGTGGGATTCATTGCGGGGCGCACTGCGCCCCCCGGCCGGCGGATGGGACACGCAGGGGCCATCATCTCGGGAGGGAAGGGGACGGCACAGGAAAAGATGGACGCGATGCGGAAGGCCGGCATCCGCGTGGTGGAGAGCCCGGCTCTCCTGGGCGAGACCATGGCAAAGGCGCTGGGCACAGTGAAGGCCGGGACAACGACGAGGAAGGAGAAAACCGCTGCCCGTCGGGTGTCAGCAAAAGGTCCTGAGGGAAAGACAAGACGATCGGCACCGGCCGCGAAGAAACGATCCGTGGGGAGGAACAGTCGCAGGAAACTCAATGTGAAGCCAGGCCTTCGACGAAAGACCAGGCCGGGAAGACGGCCGGGGCGGTAGACGCCTCGAGAGCCCGACGTCTCCAGACGCTGCGAAGCATAGCGCCGACCCGGGAAAATCGGAAGCAACGAAAGAGCGACTCATTCCCGGTCACAGCACGCACATTCCATACACTTCATATCTCATAGGGTTGAACCACACGCATGACTCCAGAACGCACACTCGCAATTCTCAAACCGGATTGTGTCCGGAAAAATCTCCAGGGTGAAGTCCTTGCCCGCATCCAACGCGCAGGGTTCCGTGTACTTGGGTTCAAGATGATCCGCCTCAGCCCGATCGCCGCAGGAGCCTTCTACGCGGTCCACAAAGGGAAGCCGTTCTACGACGGGCTCGTTGAGTTCATGTCCAGCGGTCCGTGTGTCCCTATCGCGCTCGAAAAGACCAATGCAGTCGCAGATTTCCGGACGCTCATCGGAGCCACCGATCCCCGGGAGGCTGCACCCGGAACGATCCGCAAGGAGTACGCCGACAGCAAGGGAGAAAACATCGTTCACGGATCGGATTCCCCCGAGAACGGAGGGATCGAGGTCGCATTCTTCTTCGCGGAGAGAGAGCTTGCAGAAAACCGGTAGGCCGGCGAACGGACCGATCGTATGCCGCTGATTCCCTGGAAAACGCTTTCGCGCTCCTTTCGCTTCAGAAACCCCTGGTGGTCATACGGGTATGACTCCGTCCTCCTTCCGAACGGCAAGGAAGGCGAGTACCACTATGTTCACTCTCTCGGCTCGGCGTGTGTGATCCCGGTTCTGGATGACGGAAGGATTCTTCTCGTCAACCAGTACCGGTACCTGGGCAACAGGGAGAGTCTCGAGTTCCCGTGCGGAGCCGTGAAGGAGGGATCGTCGCATGATGCTACGGCCTGGCACGAGCTCGCGGAAGAGACGGGATATTCGGCCGTGACATTGCTCCAAGTGGGTGCGTTCAACCCGTACAATGGGGTCACGGATGAGATCTGTCAGGTGTACCTTGCGCGCGACCTCCGTCATGTCGGAGCAATGCCTGATGAGACAGAACAGTTCGAGCTTGTGCGCCTGTCTGCAGAGGAAGTGGACGGAAGGATCCGTGAGGGACTCATATGGGACGGGATGAGCATCGCCGCGTGGCATCTGGTGCGCAGCAAAAATCTTATTGAGAAGGGCAGGCCATGAACAACGATAGCAGAGCCGTGTTCTCCCGTAGAGCGAGGAACATCCTCCTGGGGGCACTCGTTCTGCTTGCCCTCTCCTGCCCGGATTCCACCGGCGCTGAACAGTCCTTTGCCACGGGCGCGGACCGCCTCGTTGCCGAACGGTGTTCGCTTCTCACCGGGAAGGGGGTAGGTCTGGTAACGAATCACACCGGACGCCTTGCCAGCGGGGAGTACCTGGTTGATGCTCTTCTCAGAAAGAAGGTTCAGGTGCGGGCGCTCTTCGGTCCTGAACATGGTATCCGCGGCGTGACCGAGGGTGGAGAGCAGATTGTGGACAGCGTCGACGCCAAGACGGGGATCCCCGTGTTTTCACTCTATGGCAGGGTGAACAAACCCACTCCGGAGATGTTGAAAGACATCGATCTTCTGGTCTATGACATCCAGGATGTCGGCGCGCGGTTCTATACGTATATCAGCACGATGAAACTCTGCATGGAGGCGGCTGCAGAACGGGGCATCCCGTTCGTCGTCCTGGACAGGCCCAATCCGCTGGGGGACCTTGTGGACGGTCCGATCGTGGAGGATTCGCTCAGGTCGTTCGTCGGCATCGTGCCCGTGCCGGTGGTGTACGGACTCACGGCCGGGGAGCTGGCCACGATGATCAACGAGTGCGGATGGCTCGAAGGGGGAAAGCGTGCCGAACTGATTGTGGTTTGGATGAACGGCTGGATCAGGGCGATGCGCAATACCACCCCATGGATTCCCCCGTCGCCCAACATCAAGCATCCTGCAACGGTCGATGTCTACCCCGCCACATGCCTGATTGAGGCGACGAATGTTTCAGAGGGGAGGGGAACGGATGCTCCGTTTCACATCTTCGGCGCGCCGTGGGTGCAGAAGCAGGAACTGGCCGCACGGCTGAATGCCGCTCGACTGCCCGGAGTGAGGTTTTCTCCGGTGAGCTTCACGCCGGTCTCTTCGAAACATGGAGGTGTGGAGTGCCATGGTGTTGCGCTCAGCATCGATTCCCTGGCTCTGTACAGGCCTTTGCTCACGGGGGTGACGATTCTCGCAGTCCTCCGTGAACTGTATCCTGACAGTCTGGTCATCCGCCCCCGATCGCTGGGCAGGCTTCTGGGGATGGGGGAAGGATACATGATGCTCATGAGCGGCGTTCCGGCTTCGACGATCGAGGCACGGTGGCAGGACGCGCTGCGCGAGTACAGAAGTTCGCTATGCCGGTTCCGGCACTACCGTCTCGAGTAGCATTCTTGCCCCTTCTTGCCCCGGAATTCCTTGACTTTGCGGGCGGTTTTGAGTAAATTTTTACGATCTTGTATCATTTTATCCAACTCGCAGGTAGACAATGGCAGACGGTGCTGCCGCAGCGCGCGCAACCTGGCTGCGGTGGATAGGGGCTGGAGTGGCGTTGCTCTGCATTGCCGCATTTTGCGTAGTTGCGGAGGAAAGCCTGTTCCCGTACGACGGAGTTCTGGGAGCGGGTTTTTTTGCCTTTATGAGGAAGAAGATATCCGGACAGAGCGCACCAGACGATGTCCATGCGGGGGAACAACACGTGAGCGATCACGACGGGACAGCCCGGCAGGCCAACCTGCTCTTTGATGATTTCCAGGCGGCAGAAGCGTATCACGTCAAGGATGCCGCCGAAGAACATCAGGTGGTTCCTTCTACGAGAACCGGAAGGCCGGTTGCAGGCGAGCCGCATTCCGCTCCGCTGCGCGAAGCGGAAGTCATTGATTTCTTTGATGTCGAGACGGATGTTCCTGCGCAGGAATCGGAACCGCGTGGAGAGTTTCACACGCTACTGAACCGCGTCCTCCTCGTCCTCAAGAGCGTGCTCTTCTGCAACACGTCAGCGTTCTTCTGGCTGAACCGGGAGAAGCAGCAGCTTGTGCTGGAAGGAGTGGCAACGGACAGCCAGACATTCACCTCGCTGAAGCGATTGCCGTTGGCCGAGGATTTGTTGAGCCAGGTCGCCGGGACCGGGAAACCCCGCATTCTTTCTTCCGTGAATCCGCAGGGCGAAACTGATCTCCTCCGGTATTATGAAAAAGCTGCGGGCGTGCATTCGGCGATAGCCGTTCCGGTGTTCTACAAGAGCGAACAGCACCAGGTGGAGCCCGTTGGCGTGCTGGTCGCTGACAGCACCGCCGAGGATGCGTTCGGTCAAGAAACCGTGGAAACGCTCGGCAAGTTCACGAAACTGCTTTCGGCGCTCATCAAGACATACACGGACAAATACGATCTGCTGATTGATGCTGAAATGCTGTCGTCCATCAGGCGGTTGCAGGACGCCGTGAAGTCCAACCCGGGTGAACAGGCCATCCTCGCCGCGCTGGTGGAGGAATCCGGCCGCCTCGCCGGCTGGGAGTACCTGACCATCACCATGTTTGCGGAAGATGCGCGCAACTGGGTGGTGCAGCGGGTCGTGAACCATGCCGGTGAGCAGTATGTGCTGCCGTCACAGGCGGTGGATGTCGAGGGAAGCGTGGTGGGCGAAGCGATAACGGGAAACCGGGTCGAGGTTGTACCCGATCTCTCCAGCGATGAACGCCCCAGGTTCCATCGCGATGAGCAGCTTCCCAATGAAGGGTCCTTTGTGGCTGTCCCCATCAGCTCGTTCAACAGATGCTATGGTGCGCTTACACTCGAGACGAGAAAGGAAGGCGGGTTCTCCGGAGCCGAGGTCGAGAGTCTCTACAGGCTCGTCGAGAACGGGGCGGCCGCCCTTGAAGTCGGTTACATGAACGATCTGGTCCGGGAGTTTGCATCGACCGAACACCTCACGGGGATGATGACGAAAAAGTTCTTCCTGCGCAGGGTCGAGGAAGAGGTGCAGCGGGCCGACGACACCAGGGCTGAACTCGCCTACGTTGCGTTTGCCGTCGATGAAATGGAAGAGCATATGCGGCGGTACGGACGCCATATTCAGGATGTCATTCACAGGGAGCTGGTGACGCTCCTCCGCCAGTACCTTCGCCCCTATGACTGCATCGGCAGGCAAGATGGGCAGATGATCGGCGTCGTGCTTGCCAACATGACTGCGAGCGACGCGTATCTCTGGGCGGAGAAACTGCGGAAGACCATCGCAAGCCATGTGATCGCCCATGGTCAGAAGACGTTCTCCGTCACCGTGAGTCTCGGCGTGTGCGGCCTCTCTGAACGGATGAACGCACGCGATCTCATGAGCGGCGCAACACAGGTCCATAACAAGGCGAAAGAAACCGGCGGAAATGCCGTACGGGTGTTCTGAAACACAGACAATAGCTGCTAATCGAAAATCATAGGACAATAGAGAATGGCGAAACAACAGAGTTTTGCGGACAAAGCGGCAAAAGCGGCAATGATGCGGGGATCGAAATGCCCCAAGTGCGGTGAGGTATTCCAGCCGATCCTGATGGTCTCGTCGGAGAAGTCCCCGAACAAAGCAGCCTGGAAGTTCAGCGAGCGCCGTGTACAGGTCTGCAAGTGCAACGAAAAACAAATCTACGCCTGAGTCAGGGGAAAGTCCTCCTGCTGGTGCTGGATGGAGTAGGAATAGGGGAGCTGCCCGATGCGGGTGCCTACGGGGATCAGGGGAGTCATACGCTATCGAACACTGCAAAGGCCGTGGGAGGCCTGCGCCTTCCTCACCTTGAACAATGGGGTCTGGGAAACATTGCACCGATCCCCGGTGTCCCTCCGGTAGCGCATCCTCTGGCACACTACGGGAAGATGGCGGAGAAATCCGGCGGGAAAGACAGCACAACAGGGCATTGGGAAATTACGGGGGTGATCGTGGAACGCGAGTTCCCGACGTTCCCCCACGGATTCCCGGAAACGGTGATGCAGGCGTTCCTCCGCGTCAGTGGATGTGAGGGATATCTGTGCAATGCAACGGCGTCAGGCACCGCTATCATCGAGGAGCTTGGCGCCGAACATATGCGTACCGGTTACCCGATTGTGTACACCTCGGCTGATTCAGTCTTTCAGATAGCCGCGCATGAAGAGGTGATTACCCTCGACCGGCTCTACGCAATGTGCGAGCGGACCAGGAACGAAGTGTGTGTCGGCCCAGCGGCGGTCGGGCGCGTCATCGCACGTCCGTTCGTGGGGAGTCCGGGAGCTTTCAGACGGACGACGAACCGGAAGGATTTCTCGCTGATCCCTCCGTCACCGACCCTGCTGGATCTCCTCAAAGAGGCCAACATCGACACCAGGGGTGTCGGAAAGGTCGATGAGCTGTTCGCCCACCGTGGCTTTGCCTCGTCCACGCATACGCGGACGAATGCCGACGGGGTGAAAGAGCTCATCCGGCAATCCCGCGCCATGGATCGGGGGTTCGTCATCGCAAACCTTGGCGATTTCGACACCTTGCACGGTCACCGGAATGACCCCGGCGGGTTTGCACGGGCGCTCGAGACATTCGATGCCGTGCTTCCAGCCATCGAGGAAACTGTCTGCCCCGGAGATATGTTTATTGTAACGGCCGACCATGGGAATGATCCCGTCACACCGAGCACGGATCATTCGCGGGAATATGTGCCGTTGCTCTGTTATACGGGTCCCGGCAGGTCCGGCGGCTCACTCGGGACCCGGGCCAGTTTTGCCGACATTGCCTGCACGGTGGCCGAGTATTTTGAAATATCCAGCTCGTTCCCCGGAACGAGCTTCTTGTCGAACGTGGCATGAGGAAGGTGCAACGTCCGGAGGGATCCTGTCGTAGCACCTTCTGTAACCAGAGTGAGGACGCTCCATGGTGAAGATTACAAAACAGTATACGAATCGGGAGAGCCAGTCTCTCGACAAGTATCTGCAGGAAATCGGGAAGGTTGAGCTGCTCAAGTCGGACGAGGAAATCGATCTTGCCCGGCGCATCAAGAAGGGTGATCAGGCAGCATTGGAGAAGCTGACCAAGGCGAACCTGAGGTTTGTGGTCAGCGTCGCGAAGCAGTATCAGAACCAGGGGCTCTCCCTGGGGGATCTGATCAACGAAGGGAACCTCGGCCTGATCAAAGCTGCGAAGCGGTTCGACGAGACCCGCGGATTCAAATTCATCTCCTATGCGGTGTGGTGGATCCGGCAGTCCATCCTCCAGGCCCTTGCAGAGCAATCCCGGATCGTGCGGCTGCCGCTCAACCGCGTCGGCGCTCTGAACAAGATCGGGAAGGCGTTCAGCTCGCTCGAACAGGAGTTTGAACGCGAGCCGAGCGCGAGCGAGCTGGCCGAAGAACTTGACATGTCGCTGTTTGAAGTCTCCGACACGCTGAAGATCTCCGGCCGCCATCTCTCGATGGACGCACCCTTTGCGCAGGGTGAAGACAACAGGCTTCTGGATGTGATCCAGGATGAGCGTCAGCCGGCTCCGGACAGCGAGCTCATGAAAGAATCGCTGAGCCGGGAGGTCGAACGCGCACTCTCCACGCTCAGCGACCGCGAGGCGGAGGTGATACGGCTCTACTTCGGGCTGGGGCGGGAGCACTCCCTCACGCTCGAGGAAATCGGAGAGAAGTTCAAGCTGACGCGGGAACGCGTACGGCAGATCAAGGAAAAAGCCATCAGACGGCTCCGCCACGCCTCGCGGAGCAAACAACTGCGCGCATACCTCGGGTGAATGCAGGCGTGGCCATGTCCAGGAGGCCAGCTGCAATACGCTGTTCAGTGGCCGCCGCGATGTTCGGCCTGGCCGCTGCCGCTCTGGTTCTGGCGGGTTGCAGCGCGTCATCGACCCGGTTTGCGACTCCCGGCGAGAGCGTGGACCACGAGGAGGAGAACGAACTCCGTTTTGCCACCCGCATCCGCGAGGAAGAGCGCAGAGAAGATGACCGGCCAGTCAGCGCGGAGGAGACCGGTAGACGCCTCTCCAAACGGTCAGCCACATCCACGCGGTATGAGAATACGACCCCGGCCGGTCTGAATCGCGACCGTCTCCTCCTCGACGTCGTGGACTATCTCGGCGTGCCGTATGTGTACGGCGGGAACACGAAGAAGGGGATCGATTGTTCTGGTTTTACGGCCCAGGTGTATCAAAGTGCCGTTCAGAAGAAACTCCCGCGGTCAGCGCGCGAACAGTATGCATTCGGGACGCCGGTGAACCGTACGCGATTACAGTTCGGGGATCTGGTGTTCTTCAATACCACGGGACGTGTGCCTTCACATGTCGGTATTTATATAGAAGATGAACTGTTCGCTCACGCAAGCGTGACGCGGGGGGTGACGTTCTCTTCGCTCGAAAGCACGTATTACAGGAAACGCTTTGTCGGTGCCCGGAGAGTGGTCGGGGCACCTGCAGAATAATCCGGAGGTGGTGGTGGCGATACTGCCAATCTATACGTTAGGGCAATCCGTACTCAGGAAGAAAGCGCGTCCCGTCAAGGGCGTGGATGAACGCATCCGCCAGCTTGCGCAGGACATGCTCGAGACCATGCACAAGGCAAACGGCGTCGGGCTGGCGGCAAACCAGGTCGGCGTGCTCCAGCGCATCCTGGTCGTGGACATCACGGGCACGGAAGGCGTCGACCATTTTGATCCTCTTGTGATGATCAATCCGGAAGTGATGGATCAGGAGGGAAAGGTGGCAATGGAAGAGGGATGCCTCAGCCTGCCCGAGTTGCGTGACGAGGTGGTCCGCGCTGAGCGCATCAAAGTCAGGTATCGCGACATCCATTTCGAACAGCAGACGCTGGAGGTCCAGGGGATGCTGAGCCGTGTCATACAGCACGAACTGGACCACCTCAACGGTGTACTGTTCATCGATCGTCTCGGCCCTGTGCGGCGCAGGATGCTGCGTGGAAGACTCAACAAGATTGAAAAGGGTGATATAGAGGTGACCTACGATGTAGCGCCGATACAGGAGCCTGTTGCCCACACTGCCTGAGTCCTGACATCATGCCGGCCCCGCGCATTCTCTTCATGGGGACGCCCGAATTCGCCGTCCCCAGCCTGACGGGCCTCCTGGAGGCCGGCTATCCGATCGTCGGCGTTGTGACCGGACCCGACAAACCCAGGGGACGCGGACAGAAACTCTCCCACACCCCGGTCAAAGAGGCTGCCCTCCTGCATCATCTTCCCCTTCTCCAGCCCGAGTCTGTCAAAGATCCTTCGTTTGTAGAAGACCTCCGGGCGTTCGAACCGGACATCGCCGTTGTTGTGGCCTTCCGCATTCTCCCCCGTGCGGTGTTCGCTCTCCCCCGGCTGGGATCGTTCAATCTTCATGCATCGCTCCTTCCCCGATACCGCGGGGCTGCGCCGATCCAGTGGGCGATCATCAACGGTGAGACGGAAACGGGAGTCACCACATTCCTTCTGGAGGACCGTGTGGACACGGGAGGCATACTCCTGCAGGAGCGCATTCGCATCCATCCCGATGAAGATGCGGGTGCCGTCCATGACCGCCTTGCAGTGCTGGGAGCACAGCTTGTCACACGGACAGTCGCCCTCATTGAACGCGGAAGCATTCAGCCGGCACCCCAGGATGCGACGCTGGCAACACCGGCGCCGAAAATCTTCAAAGAGCACTGCCACATCCGCTGGGACCTCCCGTCGATGCATGTGCACAACTTCGTGCGGGGTCTCTCTCCGGCTCCGGGAGCGTGGTGTGTCCACAATGGACGTGTTCTGAAAATATACCGGACCAGTGCAATGCCGGCACGCGGGAAGGGAAAACCGGGAACCGTGACGGTTGATGCGGACGGTGTCTCCGTCATGACGGCGGACCAGCCCCTGTTCCTGCTGGAACTCCAGCAGGAGGGCCGGCGGCGGATGACGGTGGATGAGTTTCTCAGGGGATACGGACTCCGGGACGGTGACGTCCTTTCCTGAGTTGTCTGAGTGATCGGCAGCCCGTGAATCGTGCGGTTTCGTTGCTTTGCTGACGAAAAAGCGTTATCTTTTCACGATAGGATTGTCTCACCTGCTTGGATTCCGTGGGCAAGATCATTACGATAGCGAACCAGAAGGGGGGCGTGGGAAAGACCACGACTGCGGTGAATCTTGCTGCGTGCATCGCTGCAGCGGAAAAAGAAACCCTTCTCGTCGATGCAGATCCACAGGCGAATGCCACGAGCGGGATCGGTATTCAGTCCTCCGCCGAGGGAAAAAGCACATACGAGTTGCTCGTTGGGAACGCATCGGCGGATGCAGTGGTGCAGCGGACCCAGATGCCCTACCTCTCTGTCCTCCCCTCGCATATCAATCTGGTCGGTGCTGAAGTCGAACTGGTGGAAATGGAACAGCGCGAAGAGCGCCTCAAGCTGGCACTGGAGACGATCCGTGACCGGTACGAGTTCATCCTGATCGACTGTCCGCCATCGCTCGGTCTCTTGACCCTGAACGCTCTGAACGCTGCAGATTCGGTACTGATCCCGGTGCAGTGCGAATACTACGCGCTGGAAGGACTCGGGCAGCTGCTGAACACCATCAACATGGTCAAGAAGCGGATGAATCCGAAGCTGGACATCGAAGGGGTGCTGATGACGATGTTCGACGGCCGGCTCCGGCTCTCTAATCAGATTGTCGAAGAAGTGCGGAAATACTTCGGGGACAAAGTCTTCCGGTCGGTCATCGCCCGGAATGTCCGGCTCAGCGAAGCTCCGAGTTTCGGGAAGCCGATCATTCTGTACGATGCCATTTCCTCCGGGACGCGGAACTATATGGAACTTGCAGAAGAAGTGTTGATCCGGAACAACCACGCGGTTGCAGCTGTGCAGAGCAGCGCACGGGGCGTGTAGGGACTCCAGCCATGTCGAAAAACAAGCTTGCTCTGGGACGGGGATTGGCATCGCTCATCCCCACGCATTCCGGTTCGTACTCCCGCTCATCCGTGCCAGAGGGTGACGAAGGCGGGGCGGGTGCGGAGTTTGTGCGGATTGACCTCTCAAAGATCGAGCGGAACCCCTACCAGCCGCGCGCCGATTTCTCCCCGGATGCCCTCGACGAGCTCAAACAGTCCATCAAGGAAAAAGGGGTCATCCAACCGATCACCGTCCGGCGGATCCCGGAAGGGTACCAGCTGATTACAGGGGAACGGCGGGTGCGGGCTGCCCGCGAAGCCGGGCTTGCCACCATCCCCGCCTATGTCATTGAAATCGGATCCGAAGAGGAAATGCTGGAGCTGGCGCTCATTGAGAACCTCCAGCGGGAACAGCTCAACCCGATCGAGATTGCCATATCCTACCGGCGCCTGATGGATGAGTGCGGATTGACGCAGGAAGAAGTGTCGCAGACGATCGGGAAGGACCGGTCGACAGTGACGAACTTCCTTCGTCTCCTGAAACTCCCGGAAGAAATCCAGGTGGCAGTCCGGCACGGAGACATCAGCGGTGGTCATGCCCGCGCGCTCGTGGCTCTCGATGACCGGGGCAGGCAGATGAAGATATTCCGCAAGGTCCTTGCCAAAGGTCTCTCGGTCCGTGAGACAGAACAGCTCGCGCGCAACGGCTCTCAAAAGGCTCCACGGCAGGCGGCAAAAGCCCGTTCGGGAAATACCGCGACGCTCTCGTCGGTCGAAGACCGTCTCCGCCGGCTGCTGGGCACGCGGGTCCATGTCCGCTCCCTCCAGGGAGGAAAAGGAGAAATCGTCATCGAGTATTACTCCGACGAGGATCTCGACCGGCTCATTGAAGTCTTGGATTCCATCAACGATCAATAGCAGAGAAGACAGGTTCATTATGCAACACACGATAGTCAACACCCCGGCGGCTCCGGGTGCAATCGGACCGTACAACCAGGCAGTCATCGCCGAGGGACGGTTTGTATTTACAGCGGGACAGATTGCCATTCAGCCCGCCAGTGGCGAATTGCTGGCCGGTGATGCTGCCCAACAGACCCGGCAGGTGCTGGAGAACATCAAGGCGATTCTCGAAGCTGCCGGTGCCACACTAGGATCTGTCGTGAAGACCACGGTGTTTCTCAAGGATATGAATGATTTCGCAGCAATGAATGCGGTGTATGCCACGTATTTCCGGGACACGCCTCCCGCACGCTCTTCGATTGAAGTGGCGCGCCTTCCCAAAGATGCCCGTGTGGAAATCGAAGCAATCGCTGTGCTTCCGGCGCTCTGATATCTCCGATGGCACGGGCCATGCCATGGTTGCTGCCGGTCCTCTTCCTTCTCCTGCCCGGTGCGGGAGCGGCCCAGACCGTCCGGCCCGATAGCGTGATCCAGCTTCCGCTCGTTGACAGCAGTGTTGTAGTGGGCGCGCAGGACACCGCGCACCTCGTGGTGCCGCCCGGCAAGTCCCCGGGTCTCGCCATGCTCTTCTCCGCCGTTCTTCCCGGTGCCGGCCAGGCATATAATGAGTCCTACTGGAAAGTCCCCATCGTCCTCGGACTCGGCATGTACTTTGTATCCGAATGGCTGGACAACAACAGGCGGACAGTGGACTACCGTGACAAGTATGCGGCAAGCCTTCAAACCTCAGGAGGCGATGAGCGCTCTCTGCGACTGCGGGAGTTCTACAAAAATCAGCGTGACTCGTTTGCCTGGTATTTCCTCATCCTGTACTTCGTGAATATTGCCGATGCCTACGTGGATGCAAGTCTGTCAGGATTCGATGTCAGTCCTACACTGGGACACCGGGACTTCCCTGCCGCAGGGTTGGCTCTTCGTTTTACCTGGTAATGCTCGCAGTGCTGTTCTCTTCACTACGCCGGAGTACCCATGCTGAACTACATCTGGATAGGTCTGATTCTTGTGGGACTGTTTGTCGCTGTCGGCAACGACGTCACCGATGAGGTCCGTAATACATACCGCAATGGCGAAGTGCTGGAAGGAACGCTCCAGATTCAGAAAAGCCCTTCAGAGCTGCGGGGCTCGTGGGAAGGGGAGCTTCTCGTCCCGAAGGGAACGTTCAATGATTTCTACGGTGGAGCGCGCACCGATGCGGATGTGCGCCTGCATGCCAGCATTGCCGAAGGTATGGATAGTGCAAGAGCCATTCTCATTCCGGTCTCCGATGCGACACCCCGCTGGTGGCGTGAGATGGCCAAATCGGGAGCCAGCAAGGAACGGCTCACCGGCTCGGTGGTGGGTCTGCAATTCAACGAAGACCGCACGGCGGCCCGCGTTCGTTTCACGCTGGAACCCGTCCGTTTTGTCAAACTGAAGGCCATCACGCAGGCTGCGCTCGACTACGCGGGGACCGCGGTGACCATAGCGTTCGGCCTGATTGGCATCATGGCTCTCTGGCTGGGTGTAATGAAAGTGGCGGAGGAGGCGGGACTGCTGCTTGTCCTGACGCGCGCCCTGACACCGGTCACACGACGGCTGTTTCCTGATGTCCCGCCCGACCATCCTGCCGTCGGCGCCATGATCATGAACATCGCGGCCAATATGCTTGGGCTCAGCAACGCGGCAACACCGATGGGTCTGAAGGCGATGGAAGAACTGAACAAGCTGAATCCAAAGGTCGGAACCGCAACCAACGCGATGGTCACGTTCCTTGCGATCAATACCGGTGGACTGATTCTGATTCCCGCCACGGCAATTGCGGTCAGAGCCGCGGCCGGATCTTCGAATCCGGGCATCATCATCGGGACGTCAATTGTCGGAGCGGGATGCGCCACGATTGTCGGCGTGGTTGCATCAAAGGTGCTCCAGCGGCTTCCGGGATACAGGAAAGCGATGGAGGTGTCCCATGAGTGACTTCTTTCGTGCTCTGATCAACATCATCTCGGTCGTTGCGATCCCGCTGATGTTCCTGATCTTCCTGGGCTGGGGCCTGGTGAAGAAGGTCAAGGTGTACGAGGTTTTCGTGGAGGGCGCCAAGGATGGCTTCAACGTCGCGATCCGGATTATTCCCTATCTGGTGGCCATGCTCGTCGCGATCGGGATCTTCCGTGCGAGCGGTGCGCTGGAACTGATGATCGCCGTGCTCGGTCCTGCCACGAATCTTATCGGCATGCCCCCGGAGACACTGGCGATGGCGCTCATGCGCCCCCTGTCGGGGAGCGGTTCGCTCGGAATCATGACGGAGCTCATGAAGGTGCACGGCCCCGATTCGCTGATCGGCATCATGGCGTCCACGATGTACGGGTCGTCGGAAACAACCTTTTACGTTCTGGCTGTCTATTTCGGCGCGGTAGGAGTGAAGAACACCCGCCATGCAGTGCCGACAGGGCTTCTCGCCGACCTGGCGGGAATGCTGGCGGCGGTGTGGATCTGCAACCTGCTGTTCTGAGGGCTGACGCCATAATGTCTGTTTCCTTGCTGCCTCGATGAAAAACCGAGTCCAAAGTTACGATTTCTTGCATTTTTGGGCCATGATGGGTATATTTTGGCGCCATTTGAGGCTTTTTCCCGCAGTGTCTCACCGGACCCTCAGGCCCAAGCCATAGACGTACGTGCTCCATTTATCTTCTGAGTACTCCACATGAATCTGCTGAACAAGCTGGTTGTGGCAGCCGTACCGCTCGTGCCCCGGCGAATCATCAGGTATTTTGCCGGACGGTACATTGCCGGAGAAACCCTTTCCATGGCAGTCGATTGCGTACGCGGACTGAACAAGGAGGGGGTGTGTGCTACCATGGATGTGCTCGGCGAGGACATCTCCACGCGCGCGGAGGCCGTTGCCGCCCGCGACGAGTGCATCACCGTTCTGCACACAATAGCAAAAGAACACCTGGATTCGAACCTTTCGATCAAGCTGACATCGCTCGGGCTGAAAATCGACAAGGCTTTCTGCATTGAGAATGTCCGCGAGATCCTCAAGGTTGCTGCGGGCTACAAAACGTTTGTGCGCATCGATATGGAAGACTCCACGTGCACAAGCGACACCATCGCCGTCTTCCGGGCAGTGCATCGTGAGTTTCCGAATACAGGGATCGTCGTGCAGGCCTATCTCTTCCGGACCGAGGAGGATGTGCGTTCGCTTGCGCAGGAACGGGTCAACTTCCGCCTCTGCAAAGGGATTTATAAAGAGCGCGCCGAAATCGCGTTTCAGGGGCGGGGAGAGGTGCAGCAGAATTTCATGAAACTCCTCGGCATCATGATTGATGCCGGGTGCTATGTCGGCATCGCGACGCATGATTCAGTTCTGGTGGACGGAGCGTATGATCTTCTTGCACGCAAGAACCTCCGCAAAGATCAGTACGAGTTCCAGATGCTGCTGGGGGTGCGTCCGGAACTCCGGAAGAAGCTCGTGCGCGATGGTCACAAGGTGAGGTCCTATGTACCCTACGGTGAACACTGGTACGGCTACTCCACGCGCCGGTTCAAGGAGAACCCGGAGATTGCCGGATACGTGTTCAAGGCATTGTTCAAGCGCAACGCCTGACCGTTGTGCGTGCATCAGATTCCTAGTCCTCGTTCTCTTACCTTACTATAGAAGGAGCTCTCATGGCGGACACGCCTCACAAGTCGTACGTACCCGCGGACACCATCATGAAGGAATTCACGCTCAAAGCCCTTCTGATTGGTCTCGTGATGTGCGTCGTGCTCGGCGCAGCGAATGCCTATCTGGGACTGAAGGCAGGCATGACGATCGCCGCAACCTACCCTGCCGCCGTCATCGGCATGGCGGTGCTGAAGCTGATGCGGGGAAACATCCTGGAGGAGAACTTCGCCCGAACGGTGGGTTCGATCGGCGAATCGGTCGCGGCCGGGGCCATCTTCACGCTCCCGGCGTTTCTCATCGCCGGGGTCTGGCAGG